>Ga0065165_1002548_pt1 | contig 15110 bp, 5 predicted proteins | sample AraplaMF_Cvi_mMF_FD_63813 | JGI IMG/M metagenome (GOLD analysis project Ga0065165, IMG submission 63813) | Arabidopsis root microbial communities from the University of North Carolina, USA - plate scrape MF_Cvi_mMF (version 2) (version 3) | ecosystem: Host-associated > Plants > Roots > Endosphere...
GAGGCGCTGGACCTGTTCCTGCGCCAGGCCAACGCCGATCCCGCCCAGCTCAGCGAACAGACCGGCGTGCTCGAACGCGTCGGCGACACCCTCGGCATGCTCGCCCTGGGCGTGCCGCGCCGCGTGGTGACCGAACAGCGCCGGGTGCTGGAAGACATCGCCAACCGCATGCGCGCCCCGGACGAAGAGCTGCTGCTCGACGTGGCCGGCGCGCTGCTCTACGTGGAAGCCTCGCTCGACGACCACATCGAGAGCCTGGGCGCCGACGAGGAACCCTCGGCCGAAGCGCCGGTGAACATGCTCCCGCGCAGCGAGGCGCGGCACATCCTGTCCACCCTGATGCAGGAAGCCACCGCCAACACCGGCAAGGTGAAGGACGCCATCGTCGCCTTCATCGAATCCGGCTGGCGCCATCAGGAACTGACCGACGTGCCGGGCCTGATGGACGAAGTGTCCGGCGCCATGCGCATGCTCACCGCGCCGCGCCCGGCGGAACTGGCCGAAGGCATCGGCCGCTTCGTCGGCAACGAACTGCTCAGCGACCGCCGCGTGCCCACCAGCGCGCAGATGGACCACCTGGCCGACGCGCTGGCCGCGCTGGAGTACTACCTGGAAGCCGCGCGCGAACACCGCGGCGGCCTGGAACACATCCTGGACGTGGCCGAGCACAGCCTCAGCACGCTCGGCTATTGGCCACCGCCGCCGGTGCGCACCGTGCTGGCCGACGCCGAGCCGGAAGCCGCCGCGCCCGCGCCGGCAGCGGCGCCCGCCGCGTTCACGCCGGACCTGGGCACCGACCACGAACTCACCGAAACCGTCAGCCTCGCCACCGGCAACGACCTCGGCGGCCTGGTGATCGGCGAAGCCGTCACCCCGATGCCGTCGGCGCACGAGCTGGCCGGCCTGCGCCTGGTCGACACCGAGCACGTGCCCGCGCCCGCCGCGTCCGGCGCCAACGACGACGACGACTGGGTCGAGATCGAAGAAGAAGTGCTGGAGCAGGTGCCCTCCGCCGACGCCATCAATGCCCACGCCGGCTTCCAGGTCAGCGTGGACGGCATCGACGACGAGATCCGCGAGATCTTCCTGGAGGAAATGCAGGAAGAGATCGACAACCTGCGCGACGCCGAGCAGAAGTGGCTGGCCGATCCGGAGCGCCTCGAAGCGCTCACCCCGATCCGCCGCTCCTTCCACACGCTGAAGGGTTCCGGCCGCCTGGTCGGCGCCTCGGCGCTGGGCGAGTACGCGTGGAAGATCGAGAACATGCTCAACCGCGTGCTCGATCAGTCGATTCCCGCCAATGCCAATGTGCAGGCGCTGATCCGCCACGCCATCGAGGCGCTGCCGCAGCTGCGCTCCGCGCTGATGGGCGAGGGCGCGCCGACCGCGCCGCTGGCCGCGATCATGGAAACCGCCGACCGCCTCTCCGGCGGCAGCGAACACGCCAGCATCGAGGACTTCAAGCCCGCCGGCACCGAGACGGTGCGCCGCACCGTGCGCCGCCGCGTGCCGCGTTCGCAGCTCGCCGCCGAGGCGATCCCGCCGGCCACGCTCGCGCACGTCGAGCCGGCGCCGGAACCGGTGGTGCACACGCCGGCGCACGAGACCATCGCCGCGCCGGTGCTGCCGCCGGTCGACCCGGTGCTGCTGGAAATCCTGCGCAGCGAAGTCGCCCAGTACCTGCAGACCATCCGCCACGCGATCAACCGCGTCGACGCCGAACTGCGCGTGGACGACGGCCTGCTGCGCGCCGTGCACACGCTGCATGGCGCCATCGCGATGGTCGACATCCCGCTGCTGACCCAGCTGCTGTCGCCGCTGGAAAGCCTGCTCAAGCGCCTGCGCGCGGCCGGCCATCCGCTCTCCGCCGAGGGCGTGAACCTGCTGGGCAAGAGCGCCGATGCAGTCGACTACATCATGGGCCAGTTCGACGCCGAGCAGCCGCAGCTGCCGGAGCTCGACGCGCTGATCCGCCGCCTGTGCGAGCTGCGCGACGCGCAGCCGGAGCCGCAGGTGGCCCACGTGCTGTTCGAGCCGCTGGCCGACGACCTCGCCGCGGAAGGCGAGGTCGACGACGGCGCGCTCGCCGCCGCGCTGGACGCCGCCATGCCGGTGCAGCCGGGCGAGACGCACGCGCCGCACGACGCCGCGCCGGCGGCCGAAGCGCCGGTGGACGCATTCACCGCCGAGCTGATGGCCGCGCTGGGCAGCTTCGACGCCGAACTGCCGGTACACGAAGCCGGCACGACGCACCACGCCGCCGCGCCGGTGGCGGAAGAAGACGATTTCGCCGCGCTCTACGGCGACCTCACCGCCGAGGAGCCGCAGCACGCGGAAGCGGTGGAAGACCCGAACGAGATCGTGGTCGAGAACACGCTGTCCTTCGATGGCCACGCGATCGAACCGATCGGTCTTTCCGGCGCGCATCCGGGCGCCGCCGAACACATCGAACTCTCGCTCGACGCCGTCGAGCCGGCCGAAGCGCACCTGGTCGACGCCCATGCGCTGGTCGGGACGGAGCAGCCGGCCGAAGCCTTCACGCATGCGACGCTGGAACCGGCGCTGGCCGAAGGCGAGATCGAAGAGATCGAAGTCGGCGACGTGATCGAGAGCGAGCTGGCCGATTTCCTCGGCAGTTCCGAGCCGCTGGCGAATCTCGCCGAGCCGGTCGCGGGGCTGGCCGACGAGCCGGCGGCCGCAGCGGCGCACGTCGAAGAGACCTCGCTGGCCGATGCCGAGCCGGTGGTCGAACACGAGCACGTCGAGGCCGTGCACGCCGAGCCCGCTCATGTCGAGCCGGAACATATCGAGGCGGAGCGCATCGAGGCGGCGCACATCGAGGCGGCGCTGTTCAAGGCCGAAGAGATCGAAGAACCGGCGCCCGAAGCAACCCGCGCGCCGCAGCACGACCTCAGCTCCGAATACGCCGGCAGCTGGACCAACGACCAGATCGACCCGGACCTGCTGGAGATCTTCGCCGAGGAAGCGCGCGAGATCCTCGACCACTCCGACAGCGTGCTGGCGCAGTGGCGTGCCGAGCCGGCCGAGCCGGAACACATGGCCAGCCTGCAGCGCGACCTGCACACGCTGAAGGGCAGTGCGCGCATCGCCGGCATGGTGCCGGTGGGCGATCTCACCCACGCCATCGAAACCTTGCTGGAAAGCCCGGCCGGCCACGATCCGGCGCGCCAGGGCGAGCTGATCCGCGCGCTCGAAGCCGGCTTCGACGCCCTGCACGGACTGGTGCAGCGCGTGTCGCAGGGCCGCGGCGTGGAATACCCGCAGGCGATGATCGACCGCTTCCTCGGCCTGGCCGGCGAAGCGAAGCCCTCGGTCGAACACGCCGAACCGGCCGGCCTCGCCGCCGAACCGGCCGATCGCGCCCATCTGCCCGAGCTGCTGCCGGAAGAAGGCCAGTTCGACGAGATGCGCGGTCCGCAGGAACAGATCCGCGTCCGTTCCGAACTGCTCGACACCCTGGTCAACCATGCCGGCGAGGTGGCGATCTACCGTTCGCGCCTGGAACAGCAGGTGGCCGGCTACCGCTTCAACCTGGTCGAGCTGGACCAGACCGTGCAGCGCCTGCGTAGCCAGCTGCGCATGCTGGAAATCGAAACCGAAGCGCAGATCATCGCGCGCTTCCAGCGCGAGCACCGCGAAGCGGGCATGAGCGTGTTCGATCCGCTCGAGCTGGACCGCTACTCGCAGTTGCAGCAGTACTCGCGTGCGCTGGCCGAGTCGGTATCCGACCTTGTCTCCATCCAGAGCATGCTGGACGAACTGACCCGCCAGGCCGAAACGCTGCTGATCCAGCAGTCGCGCGTCAGCTCCGAACTGCAGGATGGCCTGCTGCGCACGCGCATGCTGCCGTTCGACACCATGGTGCCGAACCTGCGCCGCACCCTGCGCCAGGCCGCACAGGAGCAGGGCAAGAGCGCGCAGCTGTTCGTGGAAGGCGCGCACGGCGAAATGGACCGCACCCTGCTGGACCGCCTGAAGGCGCCGTTCGAGCACATGCTGCGCAACGCCGTGGCGCACGGCATCGAGTCGCCGGAAGAACGCCGCAAGGCGGGCAAGCCGGCCGAAGGCGCGGTGCGCATCCGGGTGGCGCGCGAAGCCACCGAGGTGGTGGTGCGCGTGACCGACGACGGCCGCGGCCTGGACCGCGAGGCCGTGCGCAAGCGCGGCATCGAGCGCGGCCTGCTGCGCGCCGACGCCAAGCCCAGCGACGACCAGCTGCTGGCCCTGATCACCCAGCCGGGCTTCTCCACCGCCAGCAGCGTCACCCAGCTGGCCGGACGCGGCGTGGGCATGGACGTGGTGGCCAACGAGATCAAGCAGCTCGGCGGCTCCATCGCGGTGGAATCGCAGGCCGGCCAGGGCACCACCTTCGTGCTGCGCCTGCCGTTCACCCTGGCGGTGACGCAGGCGATCCTGGTGCGCATCGGCGAATCGAACTTCGCCATCCCGATGACTTCGGTGCAGGGCGTGGCCCGCATCAGCCCGGCCGACCTTACCGAACGCCTGGCCGCGTACGAGCCGAGCTTCCCGTATTCGGGCGAGCAGTACGGCATCCACGACCTGGCCGAACTGCTGGGCATTCCCGCCGGCCATCCGGGCGACGAGCAGCTGCCGCTGCTGCTGACCCGCGCCGGCGACCTGCGCGCGGCGATCCGCATCGACGCCGTGATCGGCTCGCGCGAGATCGTGGTGAAGTCGGTCGGCCCGCAGGTGAGCTCGGTGCCGGGCATCCTCGGCGCCACCATCATGGGCGATGGCTCGGTGCTGATCATTCTCGATCTGCCGCCGCTGGTGCGCCACGGTATCGTGCGCCGCCAGGAGCGCCTGGCCGAAGGCCTCAGCGCCGTCGAAATGCCGGTGGTGGAAGAAGAGCGCGTGCGTCCGCTGGTGATGGTGGTCGACGACTCCATCACCATGCGCAAGGTCACCGGCCGCGTGCTGGAACGCCACGAATACGAAGTGCACACCGCGAAGGACGGCCTCGATGCGCTGGAAAAACTGCACGAGCGCGTGCCCGACCTGATGCTGCTCGACATCGAAATGCCGCGCATGGACGGCTTCGAGCTGGCTGAGCAGATGAAGGCCGACCCGCGCCTGCGCAACGTGCCGATCATCATGATCACCTCGCGTACCGGCGATAAGCATCGCCAGCGCGCGTTCGACATCGGCGTGGACCGCTACCTCGGCAAGCCGTACCAGGAAATCGAGTTGCTGGCGCAGATCAGCGAAGTGCTGGAGCAGCGTGCGCTGCAGGACCAGGCCACGGAGTCCGCCCATGGCTGAAGCCCCGGCAGTCGCTCTGCTGTTCGACGACGCGGAACTCGGGGCGCATCTGCGCGAAGCCTTGCGCGAGCGCGGTGCACGCATCGTGCACGAAGGCGCGCTGGGTACGCTGAGCCGCGAAGTGATCCACGGCACCGGCGCCCAGGTGGTGGTGGTGAACCTCGACGACGAAGCGGCCGACGGCATCGACCGCCTCTACGACGTGATCGACGGCGACCATCCGCGCGTGGTGTTCAACGATGCCCAGGCCAGCCGCGGCCTGGACGGCTGGGACCGCGCGCGCTGGGCCCGCCATCTGGCGGTGAAGGTGCTGGCGGACGGCGATATCGATCCGCCGCGTCCGGCCGATGCCCTGGCGGTCGAAACGCCGGTGGTGCATGAGCCGGTGGCGGTGGCTGCTGTGGCTCCGGTCGCTGCCGTAGCGTTGGCAGAAACGTTTGAAGAACCGGCAGCCGAAGCCGAGCCGGCCACGCTGGCCGAGATCGAGCCGGTGGCCGACCTCACGCTGATCGACGAAGCGCCGGAGATCCTGCTTTCGCCGGTGGTCGGCGAAGCCGCCGACGTTTCCGAATCGCTCGCCGCCGAACTCGAAGCACTGCTCGCCGCCGATACGGACGAGCCGGCCGACGACGACTTCGGCAGCGGCCTGAAGCCCATCGCCGAAGACGCGCCGCCGCTGCACGACGGCATGTTCGGCGCCGACTTCGGCGCGGACTTCCTCGCCGACACGCAAGGCCATGCGCCGCTGCCGCCCGTGCACGAGGACCTCGTCGCCGCGGTGCCGCCGCCGGTGCGCGAAGAACTCACCGCCAGCCTTCCCGACGAGCCGCTGGCTGCGCCGCCGAGCGCGCCGCGTCCGTCGTTCCAGCTCGACCATCTGGCGCTGGCGCCGCTGGACGACAGCTTCATGCCGGCCGACACGCCGATCAAGGTGGAGAAGATGTCCACCGCCGAAGCGTTGCATGCGAGCTGGTCGCTGGTCGACGAGGACGCCCCGCTGGCCGAAGCGCCCGCGCCGGAGTTCGCCATCGAGAAAGTGAGCGCCGCCGACTTCCTCGCGCCCGACGTGGAGCTGGTGGACGAGGCGCCGCTGATCGAACCGGGCATGACGCTGGAGCTGGTCTCCATCGAGGAAGCCATCGCGCCGCGCGAGGAGTACTCGCACGAAGTGCACCTGGGCGAACTCGACAGCGCGCTGGGCCGCGTGCTGCTGCTGGGCGCGACGGTGGACAGCACGGATTCCGTTTGCGCGTTCCTTGCCGCCTTGCCGTCCAGCCTGCGCATGGCCGTGCTGCTGACACAGCACCAAGGCGCCGCTTCGGTCGATATGTTGTCCGAGCGCCTGTCCAAGCATTCCGCACTGCCCGTGCGCATCGCCAGCCACGGCCAGCGCGCCCGCGCAGGCGAAGTGCTGCTGGTGCCTGCCAACCGCCAGGTGCGCTTGCTGCGCGATGGCCGTATCGAATGCGAGGCGGTGGATGTGGCTTCGTTCCAGAACCCGTCCATCGACAGCGCGTTCACCACGGCGGCCAATGTGTTTGGCCGCGATGCCGTGGCCATCGTCTTCGCCGGCCCCGGCACCGATGCGGTAGCGGGCGCGCAGGCCGTGCACGACCGCGGCGGCCGCGTGTGGGTCGAGCGGGCCTCCGGCGACCATTACGCCGACATGGTGCACGGCGTGGAAGCCGAACGCCTGGCAAGTTTCACCGGAACGCCGTTCGAACTGGCGGCACGTTTGATCGAAGAGGAAGTCCAGCGATGAGCGAGCAGCCGTTGCCGCGCGAGATCCGTTGCGTACTGGTGCCGGTAGGCCATCTGCGCCTGTTGCTGCCCAACGCGACCGTGGCCGAAGTGATCACCTTGCCGACGCCGGAGACGGTGGAAGGCGCGCCGGAGTGGCTGCTCGGGCGCATTGCCTGGCGCGGCTGGCGCGTACCGCTGGTGTCGTTCACCAAGCTGGCCGGCGCGGAAGAGGGCGACCCGTCGCTCGCAATGCGCGTGGCCGTGCTGAAGGCGCTGGGCGGCAATCCGAAGCTGCCATTCGTGGCGGTGGTCACGCAGGGTTTTCCGCGACTGACGACGTTGAATGCGGAGCTGATCATTCCGACTCACGATGGGACGGAGTTGCCGGCGGGTGTCAAGGCGCAGGTGCTGGTGCGCGATGATGTGGCGGTGATTCCGGATCTTGAGGGGATTGAGGAGCAGTTGACGGAGATGTTGGAGTTGGCGGGCTGACCTAGCGTTGTTCGAGCGCCTGGTTGGGCGCTTTGGTTTGGTTCGTGGTGGTGTCCAGGGAAACCAGTGGAGTGGTTTTGGGACTATCCCTAGAGAGGGAAAATCATGGATGAGGGTTTGATCACGTTCGACGGCGAGGCTGCCGTAGAAGATTTCGATATAGGGCCGAGGTTGCGGTGCAGCCTCGGCTTTTTTGTGGGTAAAAATCTGTCGGCAGCGTAGAAGCTATCCCAGCCTCCGGTCTCAGGCGGAGCTGACAGCTCCAATAGGGGGAATAGAACATGAAGTTCTTGGGTCGTCTGATTCGTTGTCTGGCCGTCATGCTTTGGCTAGCCGCACCTGCCGCCATGGCGCAATTCAGCGTGCCACCGGATGTCGGTGTTTACGACTACGGTTTCGTGCGCTGCGACGTGCCGCACTTCGGTTATGGCTCTCGCGCGGAAGCCGAGCAGGTCGGCGCGAACTATTACTACAAGACGGGCAATTGCTCGGCATACGTCAGCCAGCCTGGGCCTTGGGCGTCGAATACGTACCAGACAGGCGGCATTTGCGGCGGCTCGGATGTCTATCAGTACTTCTACCTTGGCGTGGATTACTACTCGCGCGCCAGTGATGGCGTGACTTACACCGCGGGTTCCGGCTGCGCTGATACCTATCACGACGGCATGGTGGTCATCATGCAGCGGCCGGCAGCATGCCCGCTGGGTTATGGCGCCAATGATACGACCAAGCTCTGCGATCCGGCGGGGCTGATCGATCCGAACAAGAACAACAACTACTGCAAGGCGGGTTGCAACGGCACGGACCCCATCCATTCCCGCACCGGCATCGTGCTGGAGCACGAGGTCGATTATCAGGGCGAGGGGAAGCTCGAACTCAGCCGCTACTACAGCAGCTGGTCGGGCCAGTTCGATACCACCTATTTCGGATCGCAGTGGCGCCATAACTTCAGTCAGCGGGTATCGGTGGTGACGTCCGGTGGCAAGACGGTGGCGACCGTCTATCGGCCCAATGGCGATCGTTATCACTATCAGCAGGATGCCAATGGCGCGTGGGTCGGCGATGCCGATGTGGCGCTCAAGTTGACGTCCACCGTCGATGGCTCGGGCAACATCACCTCTTGGTCTGTGCTGGGTCCAAGCGGAGAGATCGAGTCCTACAATGGCAGCGGCCTGCTGACGGCGATTCAGTGGCACGATCAGCACCGCCTGACGTTTACCTACAACGGCATCCGGCTCTATCAGGTTACCGACGAGAAAGGGCGTGCGCTCACCTTCAAATACGGCGCGGCGCCGTACGTCAGCGACCAGCGCATTGTGGAAGTGGACGCCCCGAACGGGCTGGCGATCACGTACACCTACGCGGATAACGCGGACGTCATTACTGGCGTGAAGTACGCGGGAACCCTGGATGGCAACGCCATCGCCATCGCCAGCACCAAAACCTATGTCTATGCCGATGGCAATCCGTCCCGGATTGCCCTGGTCGGCCTGATCGACGAACAGGGTCAGCGCACCGGCACCTGGGGCTATGACAGCGTCGGTCGCGGCATCATGTACGTGAATGGTGCTGCCACGGATTTCGCACGAAAGACCCAGCTGGCCTACAACGGGGACGGTTCGACGACCGTCACCAATTGGATTGATGGTGCAGCCGGGCTCTCATTTGCCCGCACGTTCAATTTCAATGTACTTCATGGCGTGGCGCATATCGCCTCGTCCACTTGCACCGGATGCACCTCGCCGGCGATTCAACTGCCCGGCGTCGCCACCATGCCCGCTCTGGCGTCCTACGATGCCAACGGCTACCCGTCGCAGACCAAGGATTTCAATAACAACCTGTCGACCTTTCAGTACGACGGTGCCAGCGGTTTGAAGGTGCAGGAAGTCGAGGCATCCGGTACCGCTAACCAGCGCACGATCAACACCACCTGGGATACGGCACTGCGCGTGCCGTTGCTGAAGGTGTCGCTGGACAACCAAGGCAACACCTTTGCCAGGCAGGGCTGGGAATACAACAGCCGGGGCCAGGTCATGGCCAGCTGCGAGATGGATCCCCAGTTGGCAGGAAGCTACACCTGCACACGTAGCGGAACAGCGCCGGCGGGCGTGCGTCGCTGGACCTACACCTATTGCGAAGCCGTGGATGGCACGCAATGCCCGGTATTGGGATTACTGCTGTCGAGTGACGGCCCGAGAACCGATGTCGCCGACATCACCACGTACAGCTATTACCTCACCACCGATGAGAGTGGCTGCACCACCATAGGCGGCGTCTGCCATCACGCCGGTGACCTGTATCAGGTGACCGACGCGGCGGGCCACATCTCGACGTATCTCGCCTATGACAAGGGCGGGCGCGTCACGCGGTCGCGCGATGCCAACGGTGTGGTCACGGACAGGGTTTACCACCCGCGTGGCTGGTTGGTGCGGACGATCGTCCGCGCCAATGCGGATGGCTCAGCTTCGGCGAATGACGCCGTCACCGCGATGGAGTACGACGCGACGGGGACGGTCCACAAGGTCACCGATGCCGATGGTGTCGCAGTCACCTATACCTACGATGTCGCCCACAGGCTGACGGATATCACCGATGCCCTGGGCAACCGCGTGCACTACACGCTCAATGCACTGGGTGCCAAGACCAAGGAAGAGACGTTCGACGCGAACGGCACGCTGCGCCGCTCGCTGGCCCGCAGCTATAACACGCTGGGGCAGCTGGTGGGGATCAAGGATGGTTTGAACCACACGGTATTCGACGCCAGCTTCAGCGACAGCTACGACGGCAACGGCAATCTCGTGCGCAGTGCGGATGCGCTGGGTATTCAGCGCAAGCAGGGCTATGACGCGCTCGACCGTCTGGTCAGCACCGTCGATAACTACAACGGTGCGGATCAAGCCACGCAGAATACGCAGAGCGTGTTCGCCTATGACCCGCGGGACAATCTCCAGGGCGTCAGCGATCCCGATGGTCTTAATACCACCTACGACTATGATGGTTTGAACAACGCCAAGGCGCTGCATAGTCCGGATACGGGCACGTCCAGCTATCTCTACGACGCTGCCGGCAATCGGATTCAGGCGACGGACGCCAGGGGCGTGGTCAGCCAGAGCGCCTACGACGCGCTCAATCGAATCACCGCCACTACTTATCCGACGGTCAGCGCCAACGTCAGTTATCGTTACGACGAGGCTAACTCAGTCACAGGTTGCGCGAGTTCCTATTCAATAGGGCGCTTGACCAGCGTGGTGGAGACGGCTGTAACCACGGTCTATTGCTATGACGCCCGTGGCAATGTCGTGCAGAAGCGCCAGACCCAAGGCATGAACGTCGATACGGTCAGCTACACGTACACCTTGGCCGACCGTCTCGCGAGCACCCGGACGCCTGATAACACATTCATCCAGTATGGCCGCGATGGCGTGGGTCGTATTAGCACCGTCACTGCGCAGCTGCCGGGGGCTACGAACGCCAGTAATGTCGCCACCAATGTCGCCTATCTGCCGTTCGGTCCGATCGCGACGTACACGCTGGGCAATGGCCAGACGATCACTCGGACCTATGACGCCAACTACGCAGTGACTGACGTCGTCAGTCCCGCGCTGAATTTGCACTTTGCACGCAATGCCATGGGCAACATAGCAGCTTTGGGCAATGCTCCGGGCGCCAATCCAGCGATCGAAGCTTATAACTACGATCCATTGCATCGCCTGATTGGCGTGAAGGATGCTCAGGGGCGAGCCATAGAGACGTACAGCTATAACAAGACGGGCGACCGCCTTAGCAAAGCAAGCAACGGGTTAGCCACCGGCACCTATGGCTACCAAGCAGGCACTCATTGGCTGACGAGCATCGGAAGCAGCGTTCGGACGTACGACGCCAACGGCAATACGACGGGCAACTCTATCGGTGGCGATGTCTTCGGCTATGGCTACAACGACCGTAATCGCATGGTGGTGGTGCAGAAGAACGGGCAGACCGTCGTCAGTTCTACGTACAACATCATGGGGCAACGCGTAGCCAAGGCGGCGATTGCAAATCAACGCTTTGCCTATAGCGAAAGGAGTGGGTTACTTGGCGAGTACGGAACGACAAGTCGAAACTACGTATGGCTAGATAACACACCAGTTGCGGTAGTAGAAAGTGATGGCGCCCAGAGCTCTATGAGCTATCTGCATGCAGACGGGTTGGACGCACCGCGGGTAATCACTAATGTCTCAGGAGCTACTGTTTGGCAGTGGGCGTATCAAGGTAATCCTTTTGGTGAATTGGCAGCTTCAGGAGATTTGACTTTGAACCTGCGCTTCCCGGGCCAGTATTACGACAATGAGGCCGGGACCATCTATAACCTGAATCGCTTCTTCTGTCCTGAATGCGGTCGCTACATACAGAGTGATCCTATAGGTCTTGGCGGAGGAATTAGTACATACGCCTATGTTGGCTCCGCTCCGCTCACGCACGTTGACCCTCTTGGGCTACAGGATGGTTCGACCACGGTAGACGCATACTGCCTGCGCTATGGGGCGGCAGCTTGTGCAGAAGCGGTAGGCGGTAAAGTTGGGGGAGGGATGAGCGCGGGGACGGCGATAGGCATAGGCGCTGGCGTCGCTACCGGTGTAGGGGCTGGGGTGCTTTCTCGCTCGTGCCCCAAGAGCGATGGGCCTGATTGTTACGACCGCTTTGAAAGGGAAGCTCATCGGTGCATGCGCTGGGAAGGAAGAGGCCCTCCCGACGATCCTAATCGATGGGCTAGAGCCTGTGTCGAAAGGGCGGCCTACCGTCGGACCTTGTGCATCAAGGGTGTTGAAGATGAGCCTCCGGCTTGGTCGGACGCTGACTTGAGGTGAGGAAATGGATACGGAAGATAGTGGAATACAGGTACATCGCACCTTCTTCCCTGGCGGGGAGGTGATGTCTGAATGGGTTGAAAAAGATAGTCTTCTTCATGGCTGGAGGCGCCACTGGTTTAAAAACGGAAGATTATTTTCTGAGGCCGAGTATCGCGATGGTCAATCGCACGGCGTCATTCGAGAATGGACCGAATCTGGTCAGCTTACGCTTCAGGCTATCTATAAGGCCGGAAAATTGGACGGTCGCTATCAGTCGTGGTGGGATGACGGCGAGAAAAAGGAAGAGGGATTCTATGTTCAGGGAAGAAGGCAGAGAGGCTATCGTTGGTATCGACCGAACGGCGAACTTTGGAGGGAGTCAACCGTCGAAGGGTCAGATTGGACTCCCCCTGATTTCACGGACACCTAAAAGCGGGGACAATCCTCGCACGGAGGTGTTCGATGGAGAAGCGCCAGAAGTTCGGTGCTGAGTTCAAACGCGAGGCCGTTCGTATTGCCTTAGGACATCGCATGAAGTACGCAGACGGGAGCATGGTTAGACTCGGTGATCGAGTGAGATTTGAACCTAATCTCACTGGAGTCGTAGTTTGCTCTGTGGATACGAGCGAGTACATGGAAAAGTATCCGAGAGATCAATGGGTTTCATACTTGAAGCATGGAGTTCTCATAGAAACGTTAGAAATTGGGCTAGTTCATCTGGAGGAGAATGATGTAGCTCTTCAGAAAGAAGAATGAGGAGTTAAGAATTAAGAATGCTAGATGCGCTATGGATGGGGGCGGGACAAGTTTCTTGTCGCCTCTGTCGGCCTCTCCCTTTGTGGCTGAGTCTATGAGAGCAATCCTGCCATCCTCCTTTATTGGCCTCGTCCTTCTGGCCTGCGTATCCGCGGTTGCTGCTCCATCGAGCGCTGTTGACTGCGCGGATCGCGAATCGCGAGTAAGCATCAAGCCTGTCGCCCGGCAACAGCTGGACATTGAAGGGGGCAAGTTCTCCTATGGCGTCTTCGTCATATCCAACGGGGCAAGTAAGCCTGTCAGGCTGTATGACCGCGATGAGGGGCCAGGTGATGTTAAATGCGCTATGGACGGGCTTGAGCTCGATCCTCCTGGTTTCTAGGTGACTGCTCGGGGCAAGTTAACTACTCTCATCCCCTTTATCCGTGACGGTGCTTGAATAAGGGGCCGGATGTTATTAAGTGTGAATCGTTCCTGGTGGACGTATTTAATTACCTCCGGCCCCTGCTTTAGGCCCCTTATTTCGAAGAAAAGGTGTGCGCTTGGAAATGGCTATGATGATTCAGTTCTATATTCGCATAGAGGGGGTGGAGTCGAGGCTCGATGCTATTCCCCAGGATTTCTTAGGGGCTTTGGGTGGTGGCTTCGTTGAGCGAAGAGGTAGTGGTCGACCGCTGACTAACTCACGGCTTCGATATTGGATGAGCAGTAAGGTCGAAAGTACATTTGAGAGCCTGGCGGCCGATTTGATCGTATTCCTAAGGCGCGTGCTTGATCTGCCGCGTGTTGACGCGGAGTTGGAGGTTACGGTCGTGGTGGTGGCTGCCTGCCATGAAGATGATGAGAGGCCGGGATTCTATCTTGGGGCTGAGCTAGTCCGCCTGATCGGCTTACTTGGTGCGAGTATCGATTACGACGTCGTTCCATATCTTCGCTAAGGAGAGGCGCAGACTTCTTTGGCTGCTCTGCCTGTAGGCAGATGTTCATGCGGGGAGTACTGGATGGTGTGCCCAATCTCCATCGTGCTTCTGTGGGACGAGGGCGCGACATGGAAGGGTTGCGTCGGATCGCTGACGGAGTACGCCTGACCCAGTAAGAAGGTCATCATTCACACCAGGGATGAGTGGCAGTTCTTCTATCTTCTGGATGAAGTAATCGGCAGCAGTGCGAGCCGAACTCAGTTATTCAGACTAATCCTTGTGGATATTGCCAAGTGCAATATTCCGTCGGAGCCGTTCTCCTTGGAGTCGCTAGAAAAGTCCGAAGCCTTGCGATAGCTGCGCGCGCTTGTTGCGCCCCCTTGGATTGAACTCCTGAAAGTCTTCTACGCGACAAATTTCTGCTCCTCAATCAGTCGCCAACAGCCCGGTCACTCCCTCCTCTTTAATTTTCAGACTGCGCCTATACGGCGCCGACGACGATTGGGCGCTTCGTCACATCTGATAATCATGCCGTCGTAGAACACTACGAGCACGGCCTGGTTGCTGTTACAACCACGGCTATGCAGGCATATGCAGCATGCAAAGTCCTGCGCGCGGAACCGGACGGCCGCTGCTACTTCGAGCGACGCGATCTCTCGCGCCGTAGACCTGACATTTGGAAATTTGAGGGCTTTATGAGGGAATTAATCGGTTTCGAGATAAAGCATGACGACGATGGCTCGTGTCAGTTGTGCATGGAACTTCAATCCGGTCTCTATGCGGGGCGTGGCTCTGCGTATTTCGACCCCAGGTTCCTTCTGGAAAAGGCCAAGGAAATGGCGGTTTATCCTCTGCCGGAGCATGGGGTGGAATTTTTCGGTGGGTATCTGGATGCGAATGATCTGACGAAACTGAGGTGGCGGCACGTCGATCTATCGGTGCGCTCCACGGGATTCCTGGGTGAGATCGGCTTGCGGGCGTTGATGGCGCGCGCAGCTTCCGTGTAAATCGTCGCAAAGGCTTCGAGATAGCCTTCCGGATGGCCGGACGGGATACGAGAGACGCG
>Ga0065165_1002552_pt1 | contig 15100 bp, 13 predicted proteins | sample AraplaMF_Cvi_mMF_FD_63813 | JGI IMG/M metagenome (GOLD analysis project Ga0065165, IMG submission 63813) | Arabidopsis root microbial communities from the University of North Carolina, USA - plate scrape MF_Cvi_mMF (version 2) (version 3) | ecosystem: Host-associated > Plants > Roots >...
GGCAACCTGGCCCGCCCGCTGTTCCGTCCCGAACACATCGCCGCCGACCTTGCCGCCAATATGGCGCGTCCGGTGCTATGGCTGGACAGCATGCGCGCGGCCTGGGAACGCGGCGCGCGGCTGGCCGTCGAAATGCCGCCGGGCCGAACGCTGACCCGCTTGGCCGGGAGCAGCTTCGACGGCCTCGCCATCGCCGTGGATGACCACCGGCTGGACAATGTCGCCGCCGCGGTGGCGGCGTCCACTTCATGAAAAAGCCGGTGGACGCATCGCGCCCACCGGCTTCGCACTCACTTCCCTGCACGATTCACCACCGCCGCAGCGGTGGTTTCGGCATGCCGGTCAGGGAGTCCAGGTTGCCTTCAGCGTCACGCCCGAGAAGGACGTATAGCCGCGGATCATCACGTAGTACGTGCCGGTCGACGGCGTGCTGAAGCTGCAGCTCTCGTTGTTGCCGTTGAGGTACGGACGGCAGTTGAAGCTGGACGTGGTCGGCGCGGAGCCGAACTTCACGTACAGGTCGCCGTCGCCGCTGCCGCCCGAGATCGCGATCTTCAGGTTGCGCGCACCCGCCGGGATCGCCACGGTATAGGCCAGCTGCGTACCGGTGGAGCCCGACAGGCCGGTGACCGGCACGCCGTTCTGCAACGCGGTGCCGCCACCGCCGCCGCCCGAGCAGCTCACGCCCACGGCGGTGAACGCCGCGGTCACGTCGGCCTTGGTGTAGCCCTTGTCCACCGCGGCCTTCTCCACGCCGCAGGCGCCGTCCTTGTAGTCCGACGTCGCGGTCCAGTACACCGCATTGGCGCCTTCGAACACTTCGAACGCCTTGCGGGTGTTCCAGCCGCTGGTCTTGGCCAGCACGCAGAACGCCTTGTTGTACACGCCGCTGGAGTAGTGCACGTCCAGGCCGTCGTAGTAATCGGCCGCGTTGTCGATCGACGAGCCGTCCTGAGTCGGGTTGCACATATAGCGCAGCGCGCCGCTGCTGGACTTGAAGATCTCGGCGCCGACCAGGAAGTCGTTGTTGCCGTTGCGGTCGAAATACTCGGCCGCTTCGCCGGCCATGTCCGAGAACGCCTCGTTCATGCCGCCGGACTGGCCGCTGTACTCCAGGTTGGAGTGCTGTTCGGTGAAGCCGTGGCTGATCTCATGGCCGGTCACGTCCAGCGACACCAGCGGATAGAACGTGGTGGCGCCGTCGCCGAAGGTCATCGAGCTGCCGTCCCAGAAGGCATTCTCGTAATTGCTGCCGTAATGCACCTTCATCACCAGCACCTGGTTGAGCGGCGGTGCGCCGAACCAGCTCTGGTAGAGGTCATGCACCACGCCGCCAAAGTGGTGGGCGTCGTTGATCGGTGCATAGGCGCCGTTGACGTCCGGCTCGTCGCTGTTGGAGCAGGTGAAGCTCCACAGCGTGCCGGTGCCGCTGGTGGAGTGGTTCATGTTGTAGGTCTTCACGTTCGCGTTCTGGAACGTGCAGGTGCTGCCCGACTGCGTGACATTGAGATACGGATACTGCGTACCGTTGTACTGGTACATGCCGGTCTTGGCATTGCCGCCAGGGCCGGTGGCATTGGCATTGGTCAGGCCTTCCCACTGCTTGATCACCTGCCCGGTGTTGGCGTCGACGATGGCCGTCGGGCGCGAGGCCTTGGGGCTGTCGACCACATACGAGGTCAGGTACACCAGCCGCGCGCGGCCGCTGGCATCCGGATACACGTACAGGTCGGCGCGCTCGTTGCGCGGCGCCGTCGCGCTGGTCGGCAGGAAGCCCTTGGTGGCGCGCAGCGCCGACAAGGCCTGCGCCGTGCTCAAGCGCGGCGTGACCGAGCTCAGGTCCACCTGCACGTTCTGCAGTACGGCGCCGTCGGCGGTCAGCGAGTTGCCGGCCGCGTCCTGCTCGACCGCGATGCTGCGGCCGTAGACCGGCACGCCCTTGTAGTACTGCTGCATGCGCACCTTCTGCGTGCCTTGCACGGTCTTGACCGCACTGCCCGCGACGAAGGTGTTGTCGGCGCTCAGGCCCAGCTTCGCGGCGAGCTGATTGCCCGGCGCAGCACCCAGGTTTTGCGCCTGGAGATGCTTCATATCAGCTGCATGCACGCTGGTTACGCCGATCAGCCCCATCACGGCGAGCCACAGACATGCACGCTTTTGCCCCATCTTTGCACTATTCATTTGCGGTGTTCTCCAAAGGGTTATGAGAAACCACCGGGCAGCGCGAAACACTCCCCAAAACAGGAACGTTTGCTTGCAAATACGATTGTGAGAAGCAAGCCGTCCCCATTCCTGCCTGTCGGAAAACAGGCAAGAACCTACGCCGCACCGGCGATGCGCTTCTGTGCAAACGAGTTACCAGGAATAGCCGCCGAGCCCCTATTCGACGGCGGGGGGACGCTATCACGCGGGCCGGTCAATGAAACGTGACAATCTACGGTTTACGCAAAGAAGTGCGAACTGGGTCGTGAATCATACGAATCGGCGAGAGAACCTGCCTTTTCGATTGGAGCGATCCAAATTCTTGCGGCGGACGGGCACCGCTTATGGCGTCTTCCAGGCCGCAGTTGTCAACCGATCGCCAAGCGCCGTATCCGCATTTATGCGAGAGCCGGCGCGGTCACCAGCGCCAGGCAGATCAGACGTAACGCGCTGCTGCCATCGTCACGATCGCAATCATCAGCAGGCCGGCGGCGACGCGATGCGCGATCAGGACGCGCGCGGGCAAGACGGCATCGCCAGCTTCGGCGCGCGCCTCGCGCAAGGCGCCGCCCACCACCGCCACCTGCACGATCAGCGCCGCGAAGGCGCTCAACGCGCCGATCATCAGGCTGCGCTCCATCGGTCCGACGGCTCCTTGATGGATCGTATGCCACAGATAGCCGCCCGTAAGAATGGCAACCGCGGCAGCTCCCATCTGCGGCCGGAACAGGCGCTTCGTTTCACTGCCGCCGGTGCGTGCCAGCGCGGCGGTACTGCCTGCCCAGAACACGGCGGCGAGAACGTGGAGAGAGATGGCGACGACTAATACGTATGACATCGGATGGCTCCAGCGTGGCGGATTGTATTGACTATACATTCTGTATATGTAAACACAAGGGCCGCCGGAACCACGGCATCGGCGCACTAAAAAAGGCCCGTGTCTGCCGCGGGCCTTCGCACTGCGCATGCCGCTTCAAGCGTGCTTATTTGACCGGATGGATCTGCGTAAAGATCACCTGCCACTGCCCGTTGCGTTTCGCCCACACATCGACGAAGCGTCCGCGGAAAGTGAACTCCTTGCCCTGGCTGCTGCCCTTCGCATCCACCATGCCGGCGAGCACCGCGCCATCGCTCCACACCTTGCTGACCTGATCGTAGAGATTGACCGAGATGGTCTTGTTGCCGGGCGCGGTCTGGTCGGCGATGAACTGCGCCTTGGTCAGGTTCTTTCCGGCGGTGCCGGCCAGCGTGTAATCGTCGGCGAGCACGCGTTCGAGTTCGGCCTTGTCGGCCTTGAACTGCGCGACGTCGTAAGCGGTAGCCGCGGCGGCGAGGTCTTTGGGCAGCTTGCTGTAGTCGCCGATTTCCTTGGCTTGTGCCGCGGTGGCGATCAAGGCGACGCAGATCGATGCGAGTACGAGCGATGTACGCATATCCCCTCCCAAGTGGATGTTCACGAGCACGACGAGCCGGAAAATCGGGAACGGAAATCGGGGGAAGCCAAGGCCGGCATTGGACTACCCGCCCGCCGCCGCTGCCTATGGGCCAGAAGTCAGTGGTGGCAACCGGTTGGCCATATCGCCATCCGGATAAAACGGCGAAGGGCCGGATCCTCCCGCAAGAGAAACCGGCCCTTCCCTGCTTCAGCGTTTATGTCTTTCAGGCAGCGCCGAACAGCGCCATGGCCTGCTCGTTGAAGCCGTTGACGAAGCCATGCTCGTTCGGCCCCACGTTGGCGCGGAACGCCTTGGCGTTCTCCACCAGCACTTCGTCCACATCGGTGCCCAGCACCTCGATGGTCTCGGCGATGAACTCGTCCAGCGGCATCGCCTGCTCCGCCTCCTGGCTGTTGAGCAGCTCGGTGCGCACCCACGGCGGCGCGATCTCCAGCACGCGCACGCCAGTGTTGCGCAGCATGAAGCGCTGCGACAGCACATAGGAATGCAAGGCCGCCTTGGTCGCCGAATAGACACCCGACACCGCCAGCGGCACGAAGCCCAGCACCGAGCTGGTGTACCCAACCACCGCGTTCTGTTTGGTCTTCAGATGCTCGATCAGTGCGGACGTCATGCGGATCGGACCGAGCACATTGGTGTCGACAGTTGCGGTGAGCATGGCGTCGTCGACCTTGCCGCCCACGCTGTCGATCTGCATCACGCCGGCGTTATTGATCAGCACGTTCAGATCGGGATGCGTGCGCACCAGCTGCGCGGCGACGCGCCCGATGCTGGCCGGATCGGTGATGTCCAGCTCGACCGCCTCCATGCCGGGGTTGGCCGCGATCACGGCATCGAGATGCCCGCGCCGGCGCCCGGCGATGATTACCTTGTTGCCGCGCCGGTGCAGCGCTTCGGCCAGGCCGCGGCCGATGCCGGAGGCGCCGCCGGTGATGAAGATGGTGTTGCCGCTGAGTTTCATGAGAGGTGTCCTTGCAGGAGGGGATTCACAATGGCGATCACCATTGACGTGGCGTAGAATCCGCTCGCGCCCGGATGATTGTCAATGGCGATCACCATCGTATTTTTTAATCGGTCCGATAGACGGCCACCGGAAAGGAGCGCGCCCATGGGCGTCACCAAGCAGCAAGCCATTGAAAACAAAAAGGCTATTGTCGAAGCTGCGGAGAAGCTTTTCCGCGAACGCGGCGTCGCCGCGGTGGGCCTGGCCGAGCTCACCAAGGCCGCCGGCTTTACCCAGGGCGGCTTCTACAACCACTTCAAATCCAAGGACGCCCTGGTCGCCGCCGTGATCGACAAGGCGATGGAAGACGGCGCCACCCTGTTCAACTGCGGCCTGCAGGCCGCCAAAGCCGCCAAGGCCGCGCCGGTGAAGCGGCACGTGGAGTGGTACCTGTCGAAGGAGCACCTGGCCAATATCGAGCAGGGCTGTCCGCTCACCGCGTATGCCGGCGACGTGCGCCGCCTCGGCGCGGAGGCGCGGCAGTCGTATGCGCACGGCCTGCAATGGAATATCGAGCAGTTGGCAAGCCTGATCGACAACGGCGACCCGCAAGCGAAACGCCAGCTGGCGGTGGCGCTTTTCAGCCAGCTGGTGGGCGCCTTGGTGTTGTCGCGCGCGGTGGCCGAGGCGGATCCGGCGCTGGCCGAGGAGATCCTGGAAGCCGGACGCCAGCAGTTGCTGCTGGCGCTGGAGAAGTAAGCGCGGCGCCCCGCTGCCGTCCGCGCCCCGGCGCTAAGATGCCCCTCTCAAGGGGAGCCGGGGGGCAGCGATGTGGAAGCGGGTGGCAGGTTACGGCGCGCTGCTGGCGGCGGGAACGCTGGCCCTGCAGTGGCTGGACTACCAGCGCATGGCGCGCCTGCACTCCGGCGACATCTATGTGTTCCTGATCGCCGCGGCCTTCCTGGTGCTCGGCATCGTGCTGGGGGTACGGGTATTCGCCAGGCCCGCCGAAGCCCCCGCCTTCGACGGCAACCCCAAGGCGCAGACGGCGCTGGGCCTCAGCGGCCGTGAGCTGGAAGTGCTGCACGAACTGGCCGCCGGCCACTCCAACAAGGAGATCGCCGCGCACCTGTACGTATCGCCGAACACGGTGAAGACCCACGTGGCGCGGCTGTTCGAAAAACTCGGGGCAAAGCGTCGCACCGACGCAATCCGGCGGGCACGCGAGCTGGGCATCGTGCCCTGAGGCCGCTGCTTTTGAGGTGAAAACACCCGAATCATCCATTCGGGCGATTGCCGCAGGACGCCGGATCGCGGCCAATGGCGCCACCATCCATCGCTGAGGAGCAGCACCGTGTTGCGCACCATCCTGAAGTACGGCCTGATCGCCGGCCTGGTCGTCGGCGGCTTCGAACTCGCCACCTTCGTGCTGTTCTCCGGCATGCCGCCGCTGAAATACGGCATGGTGGTCGGCTACACCACCATGCTGATCGCCCTGAGCGCGGTGTTCGTCGGCATCAAGCGGCACCGCGACGTGGACCGCGGCGGGGTGATCGGCTTCTGGCCCGCGCTCGGGGTCGGGCTGGGCATCAGCTTCATCGCCGGCATCTTCTACGTGGCCGCGTGGGAAGCGGTGCAGTCGATGATGCATATGGATTTCGCCAGCTCCTACGCGCAGGCCATCATCGCCAGCCAGAAGGCCAAGGGCGCGAGCGCCGAGGCGCTGGCGAAACTGACCACCGAGATGGAGGCGTTCAAGGTCCAGTACGCGAACCCCATGTACCGCCTGCCGATGACCTTCGCGGAGATCTTCCCGATCGGGGTGCTGGTGTCGCTGGTCTCGGCGGGGTTGCTGCGCAACAGCCGCTTTCTGGCGGTGCGGCGGGGATAATGAGCATAAGCTTGAGGTCATGGATCGAAACCTGAAACGGAGAAGAAACGCCATGACCAGGGATGACGCCGAGCGCTTGAACGTGGTGTTCCTGCAGATCGTCGGCCGGCTGGACGAAACCGCGGCTTTTGTGCAGGAAAAAAGCGACAAGACGGAGTGGCACCTTTATCGCCAGGCCGTGGGCAGCGCGATGGCCGGGGTCTTCGAACTCGCGGAGGGGCTATGGGCGCGCTTCCCTGATCTCAGGCCCGAGCAGCTCGGCGGCACTTACCAGGTCGATCTGCTTATCTACGAGCCGCGTTTTTACTGAATTGCGATAAGCAGCGCTTGGAAATGGAACAGGCGCGGTGAAGTATTTTCACCGCGCCCGCTGTTTTCTGCTCTTGGAACTCAGAGCCCGATCGCCGAAACCCGCGTCGCCCAATTACCCAGCGCGCCGCGCGTGCCGCCGCACTGGAACAGCGGCGGCGTCAGGTACTGCGCCAGCGTGCAGGTCTGCGCGATGTACTCCGAAGCCAGCCAGATCGTATTGCCGTCGGCCGCGGCCGCGCCGTAATCGCCCCAGCGCGGACGGTTGTCGCCCAGGTAGGGAATGCCGGTAAAGCCATCCCACGGACCCGCGCCCGCCGCGGCGATATGCACGTCGCCGGCGCCGGCCTTCGCATCCAGGCTGGCATAGCCCGCGCTCGGATAATCGTTGGGTCCGACCACGGTGAACGCGATCACGCCCCGCCCGCTCTGTGTCACGGCTGCCGCGCCGTAGGTGAGGTTGGCATCGGGCAAGGCCAGGGTGCCGTTGGCGAAGATGCCGCCGGAATCCGGATTGATCACGAAGTAGTTGATGCCCGAACCATGGCTGCCATCGCCGAGCAGCACGTCGGTATCCAGTGTGCCCCACAGCTTGCCGTTGGCATAGCTCACCTGCTGCATGCGCGAGTCGTTCACCGCCAGGTCGCGTGGCGCGGGATAGACGAAGTTCGGATAGCCGAGGTAGGCCGGTGCGCAACCGGTCAGCGCAAAGCAATCGCGCAACGGCGTACTGCCTGGCTTCTGCTTCGCAAGACTGCTCGGCACGGCATACGGTTGCACGGTCAGCGGCGCCACGTTCAGCGACACGGCTGACGGCGTGGTGTCGATCGCCCGCGTATTCGTCACGGTCCACAGCCACAAGGTGTTGGACGTGCCCGAGTCGTAGAACACGGCATCGGAACTCAGCAGGTATTCGGTGCCGTTATGGCCGCCGGCGTATTGCCCGCCGGAGGAGATGGCCGGCCATACCGTGAATGCGGGCGCGGGGATATCCGGATCGCCGCCGTTGAACATCGCCACATTCGCCGGCTGGCCCGACGCCAGCGCCTGCTTGGAAAGCACGTAGATCTGCGCGCCATAGAAGCCGTCGGCGAACAGCGCGAACTCATTGGTGGTCAGGAAGATCGCGTTGGCGTCGGCGCCGATATGCGGATAGTCGCCCAGGCAGAAGCCGCCCGCGCAGGCGTGATCGGGCGTGCCCTGCGTGCCGTTGTTCTGCACCGGCAAGCGGTAGATGTTCCAGGCGCCGGTGGGGTCGGCGGTCTGGCTGACCGCGATGTCCAGGTGATTGGTGCCGGCGAAGGACGACGTGGTGCCGAAGCGGTCCAGCGTCAGCACGACATGGAACCAGCGCCGCGTGCCCGCATCGTAGTAGCAGCTGGGGTCGGTGATTTCCGGTCCATAGGCGCCCGTGGCGCGATTGATCGCCGCCGGATAGTGATAGAAGGTGTTGAGATCGACCGGCCCGACCAGCTTGTTGCCGGCGCTGCCGTAGATGGCCATCACGTCGTTGACGCTTTCCACGACGAAGCCGTTGCCCGCGCACAGGCCCTGATCCGGCGGCTCGATCGAAAACTGGTTGCCGCCATTGGCATAGCGCTGATCGTGGAAATTCAGGCCGTCGAAGCCGCCGAGCAATTCGGGGCTGGATTTGGCCCGCTTCGCATTCGCCTGCCGGTTGCTGCCGGCGTTCCCGTGCGGAAGGCCGCGGTTGATCACCGGTTTCGAGCCGACGTCACCCACGTCGCCCGAATCGGCATCGCCGGCGCTGGTCGCCGGATCCAGTTCCAGGCTGGTGATCGGTGCGCCGCCCAGCGGCGTGGTGACCGGCACCGTGGTACCGCCGCGTTGCAGTTTCAGCGTGGCTGGCGATGCGCCCAGGGCGCACGTGGCGAACGCCATGGAAGCCATGGCGAAAAGCAATCGAGTCTGCATAGCACTGGGTCTCCCGTTCGTATCGATAGGTGACCGCGCCCCCGGTAGAACGCCCAGATCGGCTGCGCCGACCAGCGCTCGCGCAAGTACGCATAGGTTGCATATGCGTGCGGGGACGATAGGCGCATCGGCCGATCGGCGCCATCGTCCATAAGGCCGGGAACAGCGCTTAAAAGACAGCTATGCGTAAGCCTGGCAGCCCTGGCGGGTTCGCGCTGGCTTCAGCGCTGCGCTCCGGTCGCCGCCATGTGCACGCGCAGGATCCGCCGCAACTCCAGAATCGCCGCCGGCGTCTCCTGCACGCTATGCCACGAAGGCACTGCCAACTCCGACTCGGCACCTTCCAGGTGCGCGCTCTTGTACGGCACCACGCCGTCGCTGCTGTCAGCCAATGGCCCCGGCGGCGTATAGACACCGACGATGGTGTGGTAGCGCACCGCGGGCGACATCGGCAGATCCGCCGCGGCCATGATGAAAGGATCGGTATCGCTGAGGTTGTCGACGCTGTTGGGAATGCGCACCGGCGTGCCGCCCTCGCCGTCCTTCAGCAGGTCGGCCACGCCGGCCACTTCCTTCAGCACATTGGCCGGCAGGCGGATCAGGTTGGCCATCCAGCGCGCCAGCGTGTTCTGCGCATAGGGCGTACCGCGCTGCGGCGAGGCCAGGAATACCGCGCGCGTCACCTGCGGCATCGGCGTGAACTGCAGATACGGCGCCAGCCGCTCGCGCAGGCGCGCCTGCTTTGCCTTCGAGAGATTGTCGCGCGCCGGCATCAGGCTCCACAGCTTGTCGCCGCTGGAGGACACCAGCAGGCGCGCGATCACGCCGCCCATGCTGTGGCCGATCAGCACCACGTTATGGGAAGCCCTCGCCTGCCCGCCCGGATCGAAATGCTGGAAGGTGGCGTCGAGCGCCTTGCGGATATTGGCGAGGTTCACCGCGATCGGCGCATTGGTCGGGTAATAGATTTCCCACACCTGGTAATTGCTGCGCAGCTCCTCGTCGCCCATCACCTCGTTGGATACGTTGATCCATGCCTCCGGGCTGCTGGCCAGGCCGTGCAGCATGACGACGGTCATGCGGCTGGGATCGTAAGGCTGCATCAGCAGCACGCGCGGCGTCTGGATGCCGCCTTCCCTGCCCAGCAGCGAACGGATCGACTGCGTGGCGAAGCCCGAACGCGCCAGCCACACACCGTAGGCCGCGGTGAAGTTGCCGGCCAGCGGCACCTCGTGCCCGGCCACGGTCATGGTGTCGTCGTGATAGGGATCCTCGACCTGCACCGTCGCCCGCCTGGTGGCGAGCACTTCGTCCAGGTTGGCGCCGTCGAACAGGATGGCGCCGGTCATCGACACATAATCGGGATCGCGCCACGGCACATCCCTGGATGGCGCGTCCGGCGGCGCCACCGCTACGAATTCCGAACCGAAACCGTCGCGCCGGTACACATTGCGCACGCCGTTGAAGCGCAGCGTCGAGGCGGGAATCAGCTCCGCCGGATCGGTAGCCGCACCTGCCCAGCGCACCGCCGGCTCGTTGCCGGTGACATGCCAGCCGGCCAGCTCGGCATGCCTGGCATGCCGCTCCAGCCGTGGCAGCTCCTGGAAGAAGCGCGTCATCGAGCGCTGTACGGCAAAGTTGTAGAAGCCGATCACCCGCACCTGGCGCAATTCGAAGGAGCGCTCGGAGGGTTGGCGCTTCGTATAGAACAGGTAGGCATAGGCGTAGCGCCCCGCCTGCAGGTAGGCATCGAGCGCCTGGTCGCTCATCTGGGTATCTCGCGTGCTGCGGTCGGTGCGGATGGCCAGGCCCAGCCACAGTTCGGACAGCGCGGACAGCCGCTGCTCGTCGTCCAGGCCCGGCGAATGCAGCACGGTGTCCACGCAGGCCGGAAAGGCCCGCTCGCAATCGCGCGCCGCCAGCGCCACCACGTTAAGCGATTGCACGGTCTGGTCGCTCAGGCGCCCGGTGCTGATCACGTCGCCGCGCTGCTCGCTCACCGAATCGTGGGCATTGATGCGGCTGACGCCGACCATGGCGCAGCCGTGCAGGCATAGCAGGGCAGCCAGCACGACGCAGCGCGCGAGCAAGGCGTGGCTTGGGTGTTTCATGCGTGCACAGGCCCTTGGGTGCTTCGGAATGAAGCACGCGTGGGCGGATTTTGTCACAGGAAGGTTGCCGTTCCGCAGGGCACCCCCTCCCCTGCGTTACGCCTGTTCGGCGCGAATCGCCGCCAGCGAGCGGCGCTGGTTGCCTTGCTCGTCGAAATTGGCAGGCGCCAGCCAGGCGTCGAAAGCCGCCGACAGCGCCGGCCAATCGCGGTCCGTCATGGCGAACCATGCGGTGTCGCGGTTGCGTCCCTTGTAGACGACGGCCTGGCGGAAGGTGCCTTCGTACTGGAAGCCGAGCCGTGCGGCGGCCGCGCGCGAAGGCGCGTTGAGGTCGTCGCATTTCCATTCGTAGCGGCGGTAACCCAGCCCGTCGAATACATAAGTCATCAGCAGGTATTGCGCTTCCGTCGATACCGGCGTGCGCTTCAGTGCCGGCGAGAACGCCACGAAGCCGACTTCGATCGAGCCGTTGGCCGGGTCGATGCGCAGCAGCGCAAGGGTGCCGACCGCGCGGCCGCTGGCGCGATCGATCACCGCGTAATGCAACGGGTCCGCGCTCGCTTCCACTTTGTGCGCGTGGACCAGGTAACTGGCTTCGTCCTCGAACGGACCGACGGACATATAGGTCCAGTCGCGCCCGTCGGGAGCCATGGCGTAGGCGGCATACAGCTCGGCCCCGTGGCGTTGCGCATCGAGCGGTTCGAGGCGGCAGTAGCGGCCGTCGAGCGTCACGCGGCCGGGGCGCGGGCGTGGGGTCCAGCCGGACACGGGCAGTCCGATGGGTTGTCCGTAGGTGTTGGCGGTGTGGGACAAGGCGCGGTCTCGCTGGGTGAGCCGGCGGCGGGCCGGCGTGTTTGAAGATCGTAGGCAGGCCTAGGTACCATGAAAAGCGCCAGATCATGGCAGTTTTATGGTGCCACACGATGACGCTTCCCCGTGCCCACCGCCCGACCCGGCAGCAGCCATTGGATGCACCGCTATCGCGCGCCCGCAGCGCGCCATCGCTGCAACGCCAATTGCTGCTGCGGCTGCGCGAAGCCGTGCTCGGCGGCACGCTGCCGGCCGGCAGTCCCTTGCCGGGAACACGCGCGCTGGCGGAGGCGCTCGGCATCTCGCGCAACACCGTCATGGCCGTCTATGAGCAACTGCTGGCCGAAGGATTCGTGCAATCCGACCGGCGCGGCACGCGCGTCACCGAGCTGACCCGGCCGGCGCGCACCAGGCAGGCGGCGGCGCCGCCGGTGGTTGCGCGCAGGGTGGCGAACCTGCGTCCACGCGCAGCCACGCCACCCGCGCACGAGGGCGGCCATTTCCGGCCCGGCGTGCCGGCGCTCGCGCAATTCCCCACCGGCACATGGCGGCGCGCACTCGATCGCGCCATGCGCGACCACGGCCCCGCCGCACTGGGCTATGGCGACCCGGCCGGCGAACCCGCATTGCGCGCGGCGATCGCGCGGCATCTCGCCGTCACCCGCGGCGTGCACTGCGAACCGGCCCAGATCGTGGTGACCGAAGGCGCGCAGGACGCGCTGGCCTTGTGCATGCAGTTGCTGACCAATCCGGGCGACGTGGCCTGGACCGAGGAACCCGGCTATCGCGGCGCACGCACGGCCATGCATGCCGGCGACCTGGAGGTGGTACCGGTGCGCGTCGACGCGCAAGGCATGTGCGTGGAGGCTGCCGAGGCGAACGCGCCGGCGCCGCGGATCATCTATACGACGCCGTCCAATCAATATCCCACCGGCGCGGTGCTCTCGGTCGCCCGCCGCCTCACGCTGATTGAAACGGCGCGCCGCCATGGCGCCTGGGTGATCGAGGACGATTACGACAGCGAGTTTCGCCACACCGGCGAACCGGTGGGCGCGATGCAAGGCCTCGTGGCCGATGCACCCGTGCTGTACCTGGGCTCCTTCAGCAAAACCATGTTTCCCGCGCTGCGGATCGGCTTCCTCGTACTGCCGCATGGCCTGATGCTCGTAGTCGCCGACGCGCTGCGCGAGCTGCAGCGCGGTGCGCAACGCCATGCGCAACTGGCGCTGGCCGACTTCATCGGCAGCGGCGAATACGCGCGCCATCTCGGGCGGATGCGGCGCTTGTACCGCGACCGGCGGCAGGCGCTGCTGCAAGCCCTGGAAGGCGTTTTCTCCATCGAGCATCAGGTCGAGGGCGGCCCCTGCGGCTTGCATCTGACGGTGCGGCTGCCGGCCCGCTATCCGGATCGCGAACTGGTCGGCGCAGCGCGAGCGCACGGCGTGGGTGCGCTCGCGCTGTCCTCGTTCATGGGGAAGCCAGGCCCGGCCGACAATGGCCTGGTGCTGGGGTACGGCAACACGCCCGAGCATCTGTATCGGCCGTTGCTGCGTACGCTTGCGAAGCTGGCTCGCGGCATCGGCGCGCGTTGAGCCCTGGTCATCAATGGAGGGACTGGCCGAACCATCGAGCCACGGCGTTCCCTGCTTCGCCAGCATGCAGCTCGCCTTCGCTGGCCCAGGCGACGAAGCCGTCGGGGCGAACCAGGAGGACGCTCACGCCCAGGCTGTTTTTCGCATGGCTTGAGATATAGGCGACCCGATCGCTCCAACGTTCCGCCAGCGACTGCAGCGGCGCGCTTGCATCGAAATCGACGACCAGGCCCTTGCCCGCTTTCAGCCATTCCCCAAGCCTGGTTCCATCGGCCAGCTCGAAATCCGGCGTACTGTATCCCGCCAGCGGGTGGCTTTCGCCGAGCTCATAGCGAAGCGCCACGCCCCATACGCGCTCGGCGAAATACGTCGCGCCGTCGCGCGTATCGATCAGGTCGCGGATGATCGCCTCCAGTGCACGCGAGCTGGCACTCGGCCGCATCAGCGCCACCTGCGCACGCGACCAGTCCAGCACCTTGGCGCCTATCGGATGGCGTTCGCTGGTGTAGGTATCGAGCAGACCTTCGGGTGCGTGGCCGTGGATGGTGGCGGCGAGTTTCCATCCAAGGTTCATCGCGTCGCCGATACCGAGGTTGAGGCCCTGCCCGCCCAGCGGCGAATGGATGTGCGCGGCGTCGCCGGCGAGCAGCACGCGTCCGTTGCGATATGCCGTCGCCTGTCTGGCGCGATCCGTCCAGGTGGTTGCCAGGCGCAGGGCGGTGACGGTGACCTCCACGCCGGAGACGCGGCGCAGCACGGACTGCACATGTTCGAGCGCGACCGGCTGGGTACGGTGATAGGCGCCGCCATCGAAGTCGACCATCGCGATCGTTCCGGGTGCCGTGTAGGTGTACATGCCCGTGGCGGTGTAGTGGCGTCCGGGGCGCAGTTGTTGGGGATCGGCCAGTTCGACTTCGACCGAATAGCCGGTGAATTCCGGATCGGTGCCGGCAAACTCGAAGCCGCCCAGCTTGCGTACCTTGCTGCGGCCACCATCGCAGCCGACGAGCCAGCGTCCGTGAAAGGTTTCACCTCCCGCCCGAATCGCCACGCCGCCATCCGATTGCTCGAAGCCCTCGACGGCAAAGCCACGCCGCACCTTCGCTCCCAATGCGTTCGCACGCGCGGCCAAAGCGGTTTCGAGGGATTCCAGCTCGACCATCATGCTGGTGCCTGCCGGCGTGGGCAGGCGGTACGGCCACTTCGAAATGTCGACCTGGTCCTGATAGAACTGGATGCCGGCGAAATGCCCCGCCGGCTGGCGCGGCTGGCCCAGCCAATGCGCCGCTGCCGTGCCGTTGGCGCCATCCTTTGAAAGTTTCGGCACGGGAATCCCGTCCAGCAGCCCGCGGCGATAGAAAGCTTCGATGGTAGGCGCGGACAGGCCGCGCATGCCGAACGGCAGGCGCTTCAGCGGCGAATGCGGATCCTCGGCCTGCTCCAGCACCAGCACCGAAACATGGGCCAGGCGCAGCTCGCAGGCCAGGAACAGGCCGACCGGGCCGGCTCCGGCGATAACGACGTCGTAGATCAAGGCGATTTCCTTGGGCGGAGGCCGGATTGAAGGGGGTGTCGGATGCCCGGCCAAAATGTTACACTGAGTGTAAGTTTTGCGGGACGAGCATCGACATGTCAAATCCGCCCGGTCTGCGGGACAGCAAGAAGGCAGCCACGCGCCAGATGATTTCGGACGTGGCGACGCTGCTTTTCGTCGAACGCGGCTTCGAGAACGTCTCCGTGGACGAGATCGCACAGGAAGCCGGCGTCTCCCGCAAAACCGTGTTCAATTACTTCCCGCGCAAGGAAGACATGGTGTTCGACCGCGAGGACGAAAGCCGTGAGCTGGTGCG
>Ga0065165_1002553_pt1 | contig 15100 bp, 13 predicted proteins | sample AraplaMF_Cvi_mMF_FD_63813 | JGI IMG/M metagenome (GOLD analysis project Ga0065165, IMG submission 63813) | Arabidopsis root microbial communities from the University of North Carolina, USA - plate scrape MF_Cvi_mMF (version 2) (version 3) | ecosystem: Host-associated > Plants > Roots >...
GAGCCTCAATCGATCGGCTTCTCTTCCTCTCTGCCTTCATCGAACCCAAGGGCCTATTGCCTCAGATGATTGGCAGTCGCCTCGCCTGGAACGTCTCCGCGCCGTCATCGGGAACAGAAGTAACCTTGACTGGTTAGGTTAGGAACATTGAACCCTTGCAACGATTGTGCAATCGACCAAAGCTCGTTGCGAGTCGAGCAGTATTGGCTCTCACTCGAAAATTGCTTCAACATTTTGGCCACAACGTATCATCGACAATTTGACCATGATAATCATCATTGCGATCTATTGTGGGGGCTTCATTGCCGGCTATGCGATTCGTGCCTATATGTCGCACCGGCGTCGACTAAGGTACAAGCGGAGCCGCTGACCAAGATCACGACATTCCACAGCCTGGGCTAACGACGATCACCGGATCGAGACGTCCACGACAATCACGGATGTGCCGCGCATGCGGTTGTTTTCGCCGACAACCTGAAGCTTGAAGCGATCGCTGGATCCACTTGCCGGAGCCCGATAGAAGAAGGCGGGCCCTGCTATGCTGAGCTTCCCCGCCCCCGGTGGCTCGACGATCTTGACCTCGTCGATGAGCATGGCCCTGCCGCGAAGACCTTGCAAACAGTCAGTCCCGCCACGAATCGAAAAGGTCCAATGGACCGTGTCGGAGCTAAGATCGAAGCCGTCATTCCGCGACAAGCAATTCCCGGCCGAAGCCGGTGTTATAGCCTCGCACAGGAGGAGCGTTGCGAGGGCGCAGACCGTGCCGTAACGCATCAAGACAAAATCTCCCCGTGCTTGTCGCGATAAAAAAGCAGCGCGGCGGGCTCGCTTAGGCTGATTTCGCATTTTCCCCGGACGACAGATAGGCCTCGTAGGCGAGCCGGATTCCGTCTCGGAGCAGCGTAGTAGCACGCCAGCCGAGATTTGCGAGACGGCTGACATCCAGCAGCTTGCGCGGCGTGCCATCGGGGCGCGATGTGTCGAAAGTAATCTGCCCGCGATAGCCAACGACCGTCGCTACGACCCGCGCAAACTCGGCGATGGTGATGTCCTCCCCGGTGCCGATGTTGACCAGATCCGCACTTGAATAGGTCTTCATGAGATGCACGCAAGCATCAGCCATGTCATCGACATAGAGGAATTCGCGGCGCGGCGTGCCGGTCCCCCAGACCACGACCTCCTCGGCCCCTGCGGTCTTTGCCTCATGAAAGCGGCGGATCAGGGCGGCAACAACGTGGCTCAGTTCGGGGTGATAGTTGTCGCCGGGACCGTAGAGATTGGTTGGCATCACGCTGATGAAGTCACTGCCGTACTGACTGCGATAGGCTTCCGCCATCTTGATGCCGGCGATCTTGGCGATGGCATAGGGCTCGTTGGTCGGCTCGAGCGGACCTGTCAGGACGGCGTCCTCACGCAGAGGCTGCGGCGCGAGCTTCGGATAGATGCAGGAGGATCCGAGGAACATCAGTTTCTCGGTGCCGTTCAGATGTGCGGCCTGGATCACGTTCGACGCGATTACGATATTTTCGTAGATGAATTCGGCCCGAAGCGTGTTGTTGGCGACGATGCCGCCGACCTTGGCCGCAGCCAGGAAAACGACCTGCGGCCGTGCCTTCTCAAACCAGTCGAACACCGCCGCCTGGCTGCAGAGATCGACCGTGCGCCGATCCGTCGTGAGAAGGCGAACATCTTCGCGCGCCAACCGACGAACGATTGCGCTGCCGACCATGCCGCGATAGCCTGCGACGTAGACGCTCTTGCCCTTCAGCTCAAACGGAACGCTTGCCATTCGCCGCATCCCGTCGTGCCTGGGCCAGATCGCTCGCCATCATCTCCTCGACAAGCTGCGCAAACGTCCGCTTCGGCTTCCAGCCGAGCTTCTCGCGTGCCTTGCTGGAATCGCCGATCAGGAGATCGACCTCGGTCGGTCGGAAATAGGTCGGATCGATCCGAACGACGGTCTTGCCGCTCTTCGCATCGATGCCGACTTCGTCGACCTCCTTGCCGCGCCATTCGATCTGGCGATCGACGTGCCCGAAGGAAAGCTCGACCATTTCGCGAACCGAGCGCGTCTCGCCGGTCGCGAGTACGAAGTCCTCGGGCTCGTCGGCCTGCAGGATCATATGCATGCCTTCGACATAGTCCTTGGCGTGACCCCAGTCGCGCTTGGCTTCGAGATTGCCGAGGTAGAGCGTGTCTTCGAGGCCAACTTCGATGCGGGAAACCGCGCGGGTGATCTTGCGGGTGACGAAAGTCTCGCCGCGGATCGGGCTCTCGTGATTGAACAGAATGCCGTTCGCGGCAAAAATGCCGTAGGCCTCGCGGTAATTCACAGTGATCCAGTAGCCGTAGAGCTTTGCGACGCCATAGGGCGAACGGGGATAAAACGGCGTGGTTTCCTTCTGCGGGATCTCTTGTACCAGTCCGTAGAGTTCGGAGGTCGAAGCCTGGTAGAACCGCGTCTCCTTCTCCATCCCAAGGATGCGGATCGCCTCGAGCAGGCGCAATACGCCAATGGCGTCGGCATTGGCCGTGTATTCGGGGCTCTCGAAGCTGACGCCGACGTGGCTCTGCGCGGCAAGATTGTAGATTTCGGTCGGCCGGATCTGCTGCACCAACCGGATCAGGTTGGTCGAGTCGGTCATGTCGCCGTAGTGCATCAGGAACGGCACGTCATCCAGATGCGGGTCCTTGTAAAGATGATCGACGCGCGCAGTGTTGAAGGAGGACGAGCGCCGCTTGATGCCGTGCACGACGTAACCGAGCGACAGCAGATGTTCCGCGAGATAAGCGCCGTCTTGACCGGTAATGCCGGTAATCAGAGCGACCCGCTCTTTCATGAGCAAAAAGTTCCTAGAAAGGCCTGCAGCGTCCACGAGACCGGGATTGCTTCCGAGAAAGCTGCAAGCGCAAAATTACTTAATAAACCAACTTCTTGGACATATTGCGGGCTCGGGTCAACCCTTGCCGCGAATTGCGAATTGCCTTTTGAATATTAAGGTCAATCTAGCCGGCTTTGCGAGGTGAAGTCATCGGGCACGGCCAGATGGCGCTGATCCGCCCACGCAAAGGGCTTCGGGTGCTGCTGGCTCTGGGGAGCTTAAGCCCCCTGATCTCAATGGGCAGGCGTTGCCGCCGCAACCACTTGCGCCGTCGGCCGAGAGACAGTGACTTCGACCGTGGAAGCCCCCTCCGTGCGACGATTCTTGCCGACGACGGTCAGCGTAAACTTGTCGGTGCCTGAGAAATCCGGCTTGGCGATGTACCGGAAGCCCGACCCGACGATCACGATCTCGCCGTTCTTGGGCTGCTTGGTGACGTCGACCCAGTAGATCTGCATCGTCGACCAGCGCAGGCCCTGAATGCAGTCTGCCCCCGGAGCAATGGTCATCGACCACTCGATCGTATCGAAATCGAGCTTGTAGGGCTTATGGTCCCGCAAGCAGTTAGGAGAAGCGCCAGCAGATGCTGTCGCAAATGCCCCCACTCCCAGCGCCATCGCGGCGCGGGCGAAAAACGAAAGCATACCCCCTCCAGATGTTGAGTTCCCCTCAGCGTATTCCGCCGAATCTCAACGTCCCGTAGAGGCAAGGAATCTTCCCACCAATTCGGTAAATTTGTGGCTAAAGCCCTCAACACGCAGTTCTACGGGTAAATCAGTCCGTGAGCTGCCGGTATCCACCCTCTGGCCCGGCAATACATCTCGCTGCCCCGGCAAAAAAGCATAGAGCGGGCCGATGCCGACCCGCCCTACCGCATGTTTTGGTAAATCAGTCTCCAGCGGATGCCAATCAGCCCCTGACTTGCAGGACAGGCCCCTCGGCAGGCCGCTCATAGCAGGACAGGTCCATCCAGGGCCCTCCCCAATAGGTGCCTCCGTTCCAGCCCGACCCCACATACGGGCCGTCGCACCAGGGGACATACAGACGAGACTGGTGATACCTGCTGTAACGATAGGCCCCCCGGCGCGCCGGCACGGCCAGCTCGGCAGCGGAGGCGGTATCCACCGTCAGAGAAAGTGGACCGCCCGCGAAAGACCAATCCACGGAAACGGGGGCTGAGCTCAACAGAGCGGCAACCAAAGCCGCACCGACGACACTTCGCTTTCTCATAACGACCTCCGAAAAATGCAAAAACCATGGGCTCTCTGCACGACCTTCATAATAACCAGAATAGCCTCTCCCGAGCGTCTACGCACGCTTTTCGTCGCGGCGGACGTGAGGGCACACGACCGCACGGCCGATCCTTGCCTAACCGGAAATGTAAGTCACCGGACTGACGGAACGTTCCGCCGTATGCGCGTCCATGGACAATCAAAACAGTGGCAAGTAGCGTCGCCGCGGCCGGATCGACGCGCAAAGTCGAAGCCTAATTGCAGGGCATATGAAAGTTGGAAGACGCCAGATGGGGATGACGCCCAGTTCGATGAGACGAGTCGCCAATCTGCCCTTGGTGTGCCGGATCTCGATATTTCTGATTGTCGCCGTGGGCTTGACGGGGGCGCACGCAGCACCGACGGCGGAAGTCGCCAAGCGATGCCTCCGCTACGCCTACACGCTTTATCCCTACAAGCGTCCCGGAGCCGTGCCAATGAGCGGCGATCGGCAGACCTATTTCCAGGACTGCATGGGAAAGAACGGCGAAGTACCCGTTCCAGTTCGGGCCGGTACCGACGCAAAGCCCACGAAAATCGACGACGCGGCGACCAGCAAGAAGTAAGTGCTGCGTCTATCTGTAGCGCTGCTTATTTCGATAGGGATACCGATAGATCGGCTGAAGCCTTTGCGGCCGGCTGACCCCCGGCGGATATTGCCGGTAGACGTTGGGGGTTGGCGGGGTCGTATTGGACGGCGGAGCGACCGGATTTCCCATTGTGGGCGCGGCAGAGTCCCGGGTGCCGCCGGTCGCCGATTGCGCCATCGAGACCTCCGACGAAACGAAGGCGCCAAAAATGAGTGCGGAGAAGAGAACAGTCTTGCGCATGATTTAAACCCTGCTGCTCAACGCACCATCCGGACACGCGTTCCAGTGCGAAATCCAGCAGATGGTTGCAATGAAGGCAAACCGGCGAGCTGTCCAAAGTTCGCAAGCGAGGTTACCGAACGACGTGCAAGAACCCAACCACCTGCGAAGAGACTCGGGCGCGGGAGCGCCGGCGCGCGAGCAAGCAGCTCGCAACTAAGCAATTAATTCCAATCCAAACACCGATTCCACCCCAAACCAGTGAGCTAACGGTCATCTCTGTCCCCAACGTCTTCGATGACATTTTTGACACAGTGAGTTCCGATTTGTACAAATTCAAGGAAAATGTTTGTTGAGGTTGCGTCCGGCAACTGGATACAACGCAAAAGTGCTCAATTCATGCTTGCGTCGAAGAGGTTGCCTTGGCGCCACCGCCCGAGCAAGGGCATAGCAAGCGGCGAGGATCTCACGCACGAAATCCCGATCACACCATTCAGGCGCGGAAGCAGTCAGCAATACAGGAGTTGGCCGCGGTCGTCGAGAAGGCCACGCCGGCCAAAGTTCTCAGCGGCAAACCCGGACGCGGCGCAACCGGACGCCATGACGGGTCTGAACTTCCACGTAACGGACGCAAGGGCCCCAGCCGGTGTACCCATAGGGGTAGGGCCGGCCAAAAAAGGAGACCCCCTGGACGTCACTCTGGACAGACTCGGACCGGACCACGGGGCCCAGCGCAAACGCAGAGCTGACGCTTGCCAGCAGTGCAAACCCACAAACGATGCTGAACTTGCGAACCATGACCAGTTCCCCTACTCGAATTCGTTTCTCACCACACAGAAGATTCCGTTGATTGTCAAAGGTTTCTGTAGTGTGATCATCTTGATTTTATAATATTTCCGGCTTGTGGACGAGTGTTAACTTGCCAAACAGCTAAGCCATTGAGATAAGTTAAACATACTGTTACAAAGCGGGCAGGTTAATTTCAGCAAGTCATATTTTTTAATCCCGAGGTCGGGTTGATTATGAGTAAAGCGCCGCGTGTGTCGCTGTTGCCTTCGCGGGGGCCGCGCAAAGCGTATCTGGACTCCCCGGAGCCACTCCGAGAAGTTCCTCGGCGTGCTTGGCACCATTTGCTGAGACCCAAGTTCATCGAAACCGCGGTCGCCATAGTCGACTTCCTCCTGATCGTAGCGGCCAGCCTCGTCTGCAGCGCGATGTACTATTCGCTAACGGAGGACAGCATTGCCGCGGCCCTTCCCTATGCCGGCGTGGGGCTGATCGTCAGCGTCAATTTCGCGACGATCATGACGGCACGGCAGAATTATCGCCTGAAAGTTCTCACGCTGTTCGGCAGGCAGGCCCGCGAGACGATCGTCATCTGGTCGGGCATCTTTGCGCTACTAGCCGCTGTGGCGTTCGCAATGAAGATCAGCAGCAACTTTTCCCGCGGAGCAGTGATCCTGTTTTTCGTCGGCGGCCTCGGCACGCTGCTATGCTGGCGCCAGATCGCCGCGAGATTCATCGCACGATCGCTCTCGAACGGACTGTTTGCCAGAAAGCGGATCATCGTTATCGCCGAGCGCTATCAGAGCAGCTCATCGCGCCCACTCGCGGAGCTCCTGTCGTACGGCTACGTCCCGGTGAGGACCTTCGAGATCTCGCGGGAGGAGATTGCCGCCACCGGCATCACCAGGTCGCTTCAATCAAAGTTTTGCGACATCATCGAGGTCGCCAGAAACGAGAGGATCGAAGACGTCTACCTTCTGCTGGGTTGGCGCAACGACCGGACGATCGACGGGATCCTGGATGCTCTCGCGGTGCTGCCGATTTCGGTCCATCTTGTTCCCGATGGCAACGCAGCGCGCTTTCTCAGCTACCCCGTCGCCAACGTCGGCACGACGTGGACGGCGGTACTCAGGCGAACTCCGCTTACGCGGGTCGAGCTTGCCGCAAAACGCTTGTTCGACATTTCGTTTGCGATGATCGGCCTCCTGACATTCCTGCCGTTGATGCTGATGACGGCCGTCCTCATCAAGCTGGATTCGCGCGGCCCAGTCTTCTTCCGGCAGAAGCGCGATGGCTTCAATGGACGAACGTTTGACATCCTCAAATTCAGAACCATGCATGTTCTGGAGGATGGCGCCGTCGTCAAACAAGCCACGCGGAACGACCCACGTATCACCCGCCTCGGCCGATTGCTCAGGAAGTCGAGCATTGACGAACTCCCGCAGCTATTGAATGTGATTTTCGGTGACATGTCTCTCGTGGGACCACGGCCTCACGCGACCTCGCACAACTCCGAATACGAAAAGCTGATCGCCAATTATGCCTTTCGTCATCATGTCAAGCCGGGGTTGACCGGATGGGCCCAGGTGAATGGTTACCGGGGCGAGACCCGCCAGATCGAGCAGATGAAACAGCGCGTCGAGCACGACCTCTGGTACATCAACAATTGGAGCCCATGGCTCGATCTGAGGATCGTACTCCGGACATTGGCCGTGGCGCTCTGGCAGGACGGGGCCTACTGAAACCCGTCGAAGAACGTTTCGACCAATTAAGGTTGATAAGAGGGGTGCGGCACTCACCGCGAACCTTGTGCTACCAATCACTATGAATTGGTCGGTCTGGCTCGGAGGTATCATGCCAGCAGTGCTTACGGCAGTATCCATCCGAACACCCGAAAGATCGGACTTGCAAATCTCGGACGACACCGTAGCCGATTAACATTCGGGGCTATCCAAAAATTGGCGGTGCACTCGCCCATGCGCAAAGAGATTTCTGTTGGGCGACCGACTTGACCGGGCCCATGCAGAAGCTGAACTGGCCGCCAGCTCGCAAAAGCTGCGGCAACTGAGCTGCTGGACGAGCAAGGGGAGACATGTCCTATAGAACCGTCTGCGGCCATGCACATCGCTGAGTTAACCCGGCTAATGCGCGCCAGCCTCATTCTCGAGAATCCGGGAGCCATTTTCCCACCCGTTGGCCGCTGATGCAAAGAGACATTGAATACAATCACCGTGGTGACATGATCCGGTCGCTCGTGGCGGCAAGTGTCGGGGTCGCCGGCAAAATTCTTGGATTGTTCAACCAAATTGCCAGCGTCGTGCTGATTTCAGGTGCTTTGGGCGCCGACGGATTGCGAGAGCAGATGCTCGCGATCGCATTCGTGAGCTGGTTCAATCTCACTTTGTGCGGGATGCACACTTCCTTGCCAGTACTTCTGGTTCGCTCGGCTCCGGCGGTTGAGGCATCGCAGCTACTCATCAAGACCGCCTTCATTCTCGCAGTGCTTGGGGCTCTTGTCTCAGTCGTATTGACCCTCTTGGTCCTAAATCTGCAGCTCACGAACAGCCTGGTCGGCGTCCCCTTGGCCACGGCAATAATCTGCAACGCAATAACAATTGTATTCGGCCTGTCCGAGAAAGTATTTCATGGGACTGATCGGATAGCGCAGTTCAATGTGCTGAATATGATCGGCACATTGGTAAGCCTTGGAACCACGTTCATCCTAGCAAAGACATATCCATCAGCCAGCGGCTTTGTGATTGCGTTTTATCTTGGCGTGCTGCTTCCCCCTCTCGCCGCAACCGTCCAGTTTTTCCCCCGCCTCGATTTTAGTAGGCTCCCCTCGTGGACAGAATTTTGCGCGTCAGCGCGCGAGCTCATTGGAGTGGGCATCTTCGGACTTGGATACGAGGTGGCGTCCTACTGCAAGCTCCAAGCCCCTTTGGCGCTTCTGGCCCTCCTGGGCCTTTCGGGCGCAATCGCCCCCGTCGGGCTTGGGCTCAGGCTGCTCGGTCTGATCAGCGGCGGATTGACCATTGCGATTCCAATCCTGATGCTCCAAGTCGGGACCGCCATTCGCACTCAAGACGAGGGATCGAGACGGTTCTGGACTCGCGCAGGCCTCGGCATTGCGGCAGCCACCGCAGTTGTCATAGTTGCTCTCTATCCGCTCGTAGGGCCAGCTATCTTTCAGGCATGGACGGCGGGATCCGTCACGCTCGGTCCTGGCCAGCCGATCACGCTAGCAGTCTTTTCAGCAATTTTCCTTGTGCAAAATCTCGTTTTCCCGCTGATTGCGCCCGACCCATCCTTCGCTACGCGGCTCCGTTGGTTATTCTGGCTGGAAGGGCCCGCGGTAATTGTTGCAGCCGTGCTCTCAGCCCTGCTGTCACCCGCCGACTATGGCGGGGCCGCGCTACTTGGCGGAGCCGCTTTCGTCATGGGCATTGTGTCCCTGATCTTACTAACGCTGTTAGTGGGCAGGCGGGTCAGTAGTAGCCGCGGCAACGTTTTTCGATCGCAAAAGCACTGATGAGGTCGGGCCGTTGCAGCAGTCCTGAGATCGGGTCCGTCTTGACGACCTTGGACGGCTCTGAAGGGCTGAACTTACCCTGCGGCCATATCCGGATGCGTCGCACCGAATTCGGTGTAGTATCTCAACTATCTTGCCGTCCCACCTGCGCGTCGTTACAGACTCCCAGCAGATGATGCTGATAAGTCGATTTTTAATGCAGCTTAAAGTATTTCGGATCGAACCATGCACCCAGGAGTGAACGTCTACGGGCTACTCTACTTCGATCCGCAAAACGATCGGCATGTCAACATGAGTAGCGGGCAGAAGACCATCGATGTCTATCTACTTTGCGCCGCAAATTGCACTCGATTGCTGCGCGACCTCGGTGTCAGCTTTACGCTCATTACGAACAACAAGGCGCTGCTCTCCGAAAGGCTCCCAAGTCTCTGCATCTCGGACCTCGAAATCCGAGAATACCGGTTCACGCTACCCGTTCCAGCTGGAGTTCCTTTTTACTCCGCACATTTCAAACTTGAACTCTGCGGTGCATTCGCCAGCGGAGATTACGGCGAGCACATCGCGCTGATCGACCTGGACACGCTTCCTTTGCAATCGTTGCCGGCGTCGGAATATTTCGCAGCCTATGACATTTCAGATCAAATTTTTCCTCGGTTCGGACGAGATGTCGTCGTTCGAGATTTGGAGGCTCTGGCTGGAAGACCCTTGCCGGATGGACGGTGGTACGGCGGCGAATTTATCATGGGCAGCGCTGACCAATTCAGGGCCTTGGCCGAATTCATCAACCAATGCTGGCCGCGCTACATCGAGAACATTGGGGGCGTGCATCATCTTGGTGACGAGATGGTTCTATCCGCAGCTTTAAACCTATACTCGGAGAAGCAACGAGTCATCGATTATGGAGCCTCTGGCCAAATCGCCCGGTGGTGGTCGTCCCGTACATTCAACAAGCAGGCAACGTTTAAGAACGTCATGAATGCAGCGCTTCTGCATCTACCCGCCGACAAGCCATTTCTAGCGGCCCTGGCCCGGTATAAAACGGACAAGCGCTCGATCCTCGATGCATATGCGAAGCACGTTCGGAACAAGCTGTTGTTACGCTCTTTCATTCCCGCGTACGGGCTGTTTGGGCGACTTTCCAAACGATTTAGGCCGCGGCTTTCGTGATCCGCTCGAAATGCAGCGCGCCAATCCGGGGAGACGCAAGGTAGGTAGCGTTGTCCTCCGCAGTTCAAGATCTTTCGTTCGCTGAACGACTCGACGTTCTGCAGCCTAGATGGCCGCCGCTTCGGCGCCGCCACGGATCAAAACAGGGAACGGCGGCGGCACCGCCACAACATGGCCTGGTCGTGCGTCAGGCGAGAAGAAAATCGCTACTTGTCAACCCAAGATGCGTGCCGGTCAGCGCAATCTCCATATTCGCTGCATGAGTGTCCTGCGCGGTCACGGTCTGCGCTGCATTCGTCGTATTGACCAACACATGGGTATTTCCACCGGTCTCGATATAGGCGACGCTATGGGCATTCAGGGTGAGATTGCCACTCCCGCTCAGTTGCCCCTGAAACAGAGCAATGCCGTTCGTACCGTTGATTCCGCTAATACCGGAAAATTTGATCACGTCATTTACGTGATCAAATCCGATGATTGCCGCCCAGTCGCCCGGCGTCGATTCGGAGACGGCTTTGAAAACAAACGTATCCTTGCCGGACCCCGCGTACATCAAATCTCCGCCGGCACCGCCAAGAAATGTGTCATTGCCGCCATTTCCAACGATAATGTCGAACCCACTGGTGCCGACGAGCGAGTTTGCACCCGAGGTCCCCAGTATTGCATGATCGGTGGAGGATCCGACGTTGCCGGCGGCGTCTGTCGCCTTGACCGTATACGTATGGATGCTGCTGGATACGTTAGTGCTGGCCAAACTCCATGTACCATCGCTGCCGGTGGTCGTCGTTCCAAGCAAAGTCGAACCGTCGTAAATCGAAATCTTGTCGCCGGACCCGGAACTGGCACCGGTCAGTGTCAATTTTCCGCCTGAGAAAGACTCATTATACAGCGAGACGGTCGGAGCAACGGTATCCACCGTAACGCTCAAGGCCGTCGACCCGGTGCTGGAATTGCCGGCCGAGTCCGTTGCTGTTGCAATAAAGTGGTGCGTGCCGTCGGCGAGATCGGCGGTCGCGAATTTCCACACGCCGTTAGAATCCGCAGCTGCGGTGCCCAACCACGTCGTGCCGTCGTAGATCATCTCAACGCTGTTGGCCGCCGCCGTACCGGTCAGCACCACGGCCTTGACGTTGGTTATCCCGTCACCCACGACGCCGCTATCCGAAAACGAGGTGATCACCGGTGCGGCAAGCTTGACGCTCGAGCTGTCCGATTGCCACACACGCACCCAGTCCACATACATCGGCCAGCTCGAGTCGGTCTGCAGCGACAGCGCAAGCTGCTGGCTGTCGAGAATCGAATAGGTGGAGGTGGCGCTGCCGCTCGCTGACGGTGTCAGAGAGCCGCTGTCAGATCCGGCCAACGCCGCAATCGTAGTCGTTGGCGCGAGCCAATACACCGACGACATCGCTTTGCCGTCGAAGTACCAGGTCGCATGCCCCGGCGTATTGCCGGACTGGGGCACCCACGACAGCCCGTAGCTGTGATAGGCACTCCAATCGACAGACCCGACGTTGATGAAAGAATTTCCATAATTTGCGATGTTGATCTGCCAGCCGTCCGCCGTGCTGTAAGTTCCGGACCAATCGTGGATCGTTCCCAGATACTGACCGGTGCTGAGCCCGTTCATGTACTCCATGATGTCGACTTCGGCGTAGTGCGAGTAGCCCGCCGCCTGTCCGGCCGCTTTCGAGGCACTAGTGGCGCCGGGGTCGATGATGTGCTCAATCGAAAGCCCCCAGAAGGCAGGCCACGACCACGCGCTCCCTCCGGCTGAAGGGTCGAACTTGATGCTCGCCTCCATATAGGCGCCGTTGCCGAACACAGTGCCGGTATAGCCGCCACTCGAATTCGCGAAGGCCGAGACGAGCGCGGCCTGCCCTGTCCCGCCACCGAGCATGAGAGCCCCGTTCGAGATTGTCACGTTGTTGGCGTTTGTCGCCCCCGTGGAGAACCAGTTCTGCAGGTACCAGTCGTAACCTGCCGCGTGGGAATTCGACATATCGATCGAGCTGGTCGAATTAAACTCGTCGTCGAATACCAGATGGCCGAAACTCTGAACCGCGGCTTGCGCTGGCGCCTTGATCGAGCTGTCCGTGGTCGGCGCTCCGACTGTTAAGCTGACGGACTGGGAGGCCACGCTGACGTTTCCGGCGGCGTCCATCGCGGTCACCGTGAATTTTTGCGTGCCGTTCGACAGCGCGCCGCTGGTGTAGGTCCAGGATCCATTGCTCGCCACAGTCGTGCTACCGAGCTGAACGTCACCATCATAGATGATGAGCTTGCTGTTTGCCTCCGCCGTGCCGGAGAGCGTGACCTGATTGGTGCCGGTCAGGTGGTCGTCAGTGATTTTTGGTGCACCGGGAGCGACCGTATCCACCGTGATGCTCTTGACGCTGGAGCTTGTGCTCGTCGTACCGGAGAGCGTGCTCGTTGCCGAAAAATTGTGCTGACCGTCCCGCAAAACGCTCGACGTATAGCTCCAAACACCGCTCGAATTTGCGACGACCGTCCCAATGAGCGCTCCGCCATCGTAGATCTTGATCGTGCTGTTGGCCGCAGCGGAGCCTGCAAGCTGCAGAACATTAGCGTCTGTTAATCCGTCGCCGATGACGTTGGTGTCGGGCGATATCGACTTAATGCTCGGAGCCGAGACGCTCGAGGTCTTCGTCGTCGTGCTCGTCCTGCTCGAAGAATTTCCAGTGCGCCGCAAGACACGTCTCCGTTCGTTTTCGCGCCTGGGAATTCCCAAGCCTCGGACATGAACGGTTTAAGCGAGCCAATTAAAGATCAGGCTGCGGTAAAACCTAAAGCTTTAGAGATGACCCAAACAGCGCGAACCTACGGTGAGCGTCTGGTCATCACCCGGCGTGTTGCCGAAATCCCTTTGTTTGCAATCGTGAAACAGCGGACTCGGTGCGCTCGAATTCCGTTGGCTCTCGCTGCGCTTAATCGTCTGGAAGCTATATTTGTCGAGCGCAGGGCTGTGCCCAGTTGCCGCACCGTCGAATCCAGTACCGACTGGTGCCTCCGCCCGAGCAGTCGGGCAACGGTCGGATTGGCCTTCGCTTACTCCAACTGTGACGAGCAGCCTTCTACCTCAAGATGCCATTTTCTCGGGTCTGCTGGATTTAAAGAGCCGTACCCACCGTCAATTTTCATGGCACAGCGCCCGTAAGCGGGTTAAGGTTGATATCTGCCCGTATGATGGTGTTCTAATTGCCTGTGCTAGCTTGATTTACTTCCTCCTGACTGTTGTTAACGGCGTTTGAACAGGAATTAATATGGCCAGCGATATGGCCTGCACTTCCGGCATGACCGGTCAGGATTTCGATGCTTATTGGCCCTCGCGCAAGCGCTCCGCGAGATTGCTGACAACCTTTTTTCAGATCGGCCAACGGCGGCTTAAAGCACCGCTGTTGAGGTCTAGTGGAGCTTTTTCAAATGCGGATTCTCTTGGTCGGTATTAACTACGCTCCCGATCTCATTGGTGTCGCAAAATATAATACGGAACTCTGTGAGGCTCTGGCTGCGCATGGTCACGAAGTTCGCGTCGTTACTGCGCCTCCCTACTATCCTGAATGGCGGGTTCCGGAACCATATCGCGGCTTTCGCTACCGATCGGAGACCCTCAACGGTGTTTCGATAAAGCGAGCGCCAATCTATACTCCGGCAGTTCCGACCGGCGCGAAACGGCTGGTTCATCACGCTTCGTTCACACTTTCGAGTCTGTGGCCGGTCATCTCGGCGTCGGTCCGCTGGCGACCAGACGTCGTTTTCGCTGTAGCGCCTTCCCTGATGTCAGCCGCCGTTCCTGGCTGGATCGCGGCGCGCATCGGTGCATTCTCGTGGCTTCATTTGCAGGATTTTGAGGTCGACGCGGCGTTCGATCTCGGGCTCCTGAGCAACCGCCGGCTGAGGGCTCCCATGGTGGCGATGGAGCGGCTGATCCTGCGATCGTTCGATAGCGTATCGACCATTTCACCCCAGATGCTGCACAGGCTGATCACCAAGGGGGTCGACAAGGACAAGGTCCGGGAAGTCCGCAACTGGACGGATGTTCAGAAGATTTCGCCTGGCCAGGCGTGTCCGCGCTTCCGCAAGGACGTTCTGGCTCTCGATTCTTCGGATTTCGTTTGTCTCTATTCCGGCACCATGTCGAACAAGCAGGGGCTGGATCTGATCATCGACGCTGCGCGCTCCGTGGGGAAGGCCAACTCGAAGATTCGATTCGTCCTGTGCGGTGATGGCCCCCACAAGGAGCAACTTCAGCATATGGCGGGTGGATTGACCAATGTCAGCTTTCTGGGCTTGCAATCGACAGAGAACTTCGCGGAGCTATTGAAGGCCGCCGACGTTCACTTGATTCCGCAAAAGGCCGAGGCCGCGGATTTGGTGCTTCCGTCGAAGCTCGGCGGGATTCTCGCTTCCGGCAGACCCGTTATCGTGATGGCAAACCCCGGGACCGGCCTGGCCGAGGAGATTGGCCAAGGCGGAATTGTCATCCCTCCCGGAGACGCTGGCGGCCTCGCGGAAGCCATCGCTACCTTGGCCGGAAATGCTGCGCTGTGTCGTACTCTGGGTGAGGAGGCGCGCAGCATCGCAGTCGCGCGTTGGGACAAGGCAACCATCATCTCTACGGTGGAGCGGACG
>Ga0065165_1002554_pt1 | contig 15098 bp, 7 predicted proteins | sample AraplaMF_Cvi_mMF_FD_63813 | JGI IMG/M metagenome (GOLD analysis project Ga0065165, IMG submission 63813) | Arabidopsis root microbial communities from the University of North Carolina, USA - plate scrape MF_Cvi_mMF (version 2) (version 3) | ecosystem: Host-associated > Plants > Roots > Endosphere...
GTAGCTGCCGGCGCGCTTGGAGATCTTGACCTCCTCGCCGCCCTTCATGACCGTGACCATCTTGTGCAGCACGTAGTCGGGGAAGCCCTGCGGGATGCCGACGCCGGTGGCCTGCAGGCCGCCGCGCACCCGGGCGATCGTGCCGTGGTGGTCGCTGCCCTGCACGTTGATGCACTTCGAGAAGCCGCGCTTGAACTTGTTGACGTGGTACGCGACGTCCGGGACGAAGTAGGTGTAGCTGCCGTCGGACTTGCGCATCACGCGGTCCTTGTCGTCGCCGTACTCGGTGGAGCGCAGCCACAGCGCGCCGCCGTCCTCGTAGGTCTTGCCGTTGGCGACGATGCGCGACACCGCGTCCTCGACCTGGCCGCCGCTGTACAGCGAGGACTCCAGGAAGTAGTTGTCGAAGCGCAGCCCGAACGCCTGCAGGTCCAGGTCCTGCTCGTGGCGCAGGTAGGCCACCGCGAACTGGCGGATCGAGTCGAGGTCGTCCGGGTTGCCGGACGCGGTGAACTCGCGGTCGTCGGCCTTCACCGTCTCCTTGCGCAGGAAGGCCTCGGCGATGTCCTGGATGTAGTCGCCGTTGTAGGCCGACTCGGGCCAGCCGTCGTCGCCCGGCTTCAGGCCCTTCAGGCGCGCCTGGGTGGACTGGGCCAGGGTCGCGATCTGCACGCCGGCGTCGTTGTAATAGAACTCGCGGCTGACCTGCCAGCCCTGCGTCGCGAACAGGTGGCAGAGCGAATCGCCCAGCGCCGCCTGGCGCGCGTGGCCGACATGCAGCGGGCCGGTCGGGTTGGCGGAGACGAACTCGACCAGCGCGGAGGTGTCGCGCACCGGCTGATGGCCGAAGCGCGTCGTCGCGGCGAACACCTCGCCGACCACCGCCTGGCGTGCCGCCGGCTTCAGCCGGATGTTGATGAAGCCGGGGCCGGCGATCTCCAGCGCGTCGACCCATCGTTCGAACGCGGGCTGCGCCTGCAGCTGGGCGATCAGCGTCTGCGCCAGCTCGCGCGGATTCTTCTTCAGCGCCTTGGACAGCTGCATCGCCGCCGTGCAGGCGAAGTCGCCGTGGGCGGCCTGCTTGGGGTTCTCGAAGGCGGCCGCGGGCGCGGCGGCGATGAGGCCGGCGGCGACGGCCTCCTGGCTCAGGCCCTGGAGCACGGTGCCGAGGGCGGCGAGCAATTCCTGCTTGGCTTGGATCATGGGGCCGCATTTTAGGGGACCTCCCCTGTAAGAGACCGTGGTCCCCCCTTGCCCGCACTCTCTCCCTGGGGCAGGATGGTCCTCCGATGAGCGCCTCCGACGACCTCCGTCCCTCCACCTTTTCCGATTCGACGCTCGGCGGACTGGCCGACCTGCCCGGGCAGATCGGCAAGTACCGCGTGCTGAGACGGCTGGGCGAAGGCGCGACCAGCGACGTGTTCCTCGCGATGGACGACTTCAAGGGCCAGGAGGTCGCCATCAAGCGCATGCGCGCCTGGTCCGCCGGCGGCCACTCCGAGGAGGACACGCTCAGCATCCGCTTCTTCGCCGCCGAGGCCGCGCTGGCCGGCCGGCTGCAGCATCCGAACGTGGTGCAGATCCTGGACGCGGTGCAGGACGGCGACCTGCCCTACCTGGTGATGGAATTCGTGCACGGCGTGACGCTGAAGCACTTCTGCCGCAACGACCGGCTGCTGCCGCTGGACCAGATCGTCGAACTCGGCTTCAAGTGCGCGATGGCGCTGTCCTACGTGTTCCGCCAGGGCGTCGTGCACCGCGACATCAAGCCGGCCAACCTGCTGGCCGTGCTCGACAACCAGGGCCAGGTCACCGACGTCAAGGTCAGCGACTTCGGCAGCGCGCTCAACCTCAACGCCGACATGACGCAGGTGCATCGCGTCGGCTCGCTGGCCTACATGCCGCCGGAGCAGATCGAGGGCGGCGACGTGGGCGCGCAGGCCGACATCTATTCGCTGGGCGCGGTGCTGTATCACCTGGTCAGCGGGCGCCCGCCCTTCGACGCGCCCAACCAGATGGCGCTGATGCATCAGATCTACCACCAGGCGCCGCAGTCGCTGGTGGGGCAGCGCGGCGGCGTGACGGCGGAGCTGGACGCGGTCATCCAGAAGGCGCTCTACAAGCATCCGTCCGAGCGGTATCCCGATTGGGAGACCTTCGGCCAGGCCTTGTCGGAGCTGGTCGCGAAGCAGCTGGTGCCGCTGGCCCGGCTCAACGAGGTCAAGGACTCCGAGCGCTTCAACCTGCTGCGCGGGCTGGAATTCTTCGCCGGCTTCGGCGACGTGGAGCTGTGGGAGGTCGTGCGGCGCGCGCGCTGGCGCCGTTATCCGCTCGACTATCCGCTGTTCAAGAAGGGCCAGGAAGGCAACACCTTCCACATCATCACGCAGGGCGAGGTCGAGGTCTGGCGCGACGGCGCGCTGGTCGCGACGCTGGGCACCGGCACCTCGGTCGGCGAGATGGCCTACCTCGCGCCGAATCCCGACCTGCGGCGGCACAGCACCGACATCAAGGTGACCCAACTTTGCACAACCGTGTCCTTCACGCCGGACTCGCTGGGTCAGCTCAGTCCCGAGTGCCAGCACCGTTTCGACCGTGCGTTCATCCAGGTTCTTGTCAGGCGACTCCACCTTGCCCATGAGGCGCTGGCTTCTCCGCGTCGAATCATGTGAGTCAGCGACCAACTCATCGTTGGAATGGCTCGTGAAATCGACGTCAACGGATGCGAGTCACCCGTTGTCTTGACCTGCGTCAACCGCTCTTGAGGGCTGCTCGTTGCTGTGCTCAACTGCCCGACAGGTCCTTCCCCAACCCCTTGTAGCCCCGTAGGAGAGAGTGATGAAACACCTGACCCCGACCTCGCTGTTCGCCGGTGCCTTGCTGGCGCTGGCGGCGCTCGGCGCCCACGCCGCGGACGATGCCAAGAAGGCGCCGTCCGAGAAGCAGCTGAAGCAGCAGGAACTGATGAAGTCCTGCAACGCCGAGGCCAAGGACAAGGGCAAGACGGGCGACGAGCGCAAGACCTTCATGAGCAGCTGCCTCAAGGGCGAGGCCGCGCCCGCGAAGACCGCTCAGCAGACCAAGATGACGACCTGCAACGCCGATGCCAAGGGCAAGACCGGCGACGAGCGCAAGGCCTTCATGAAGGAATGCCTGTCGGCGAAGTGATCCAGGCTCGACGCGGATGACACGAGGCCCTCTCGCGAGGGCCTCGTTCATGTCGTCAGCATGCGCGCGCCAGGCTGGCGGGCAGGGCTTCGAGCGTCATGGGGTCTCCCAGGCGGTGGCGCCCGCCCAGTAGTCGGGACTGCCGTGATGCTCCTTCAGGAAGTCGATCCAGAGCCTCACCCGCAGCGGCAGGTGCTTGCGCTGCGGCAGCACCGCGTAGATGCCGTTGGGTGGCGCCGCGAAATCGTCGAGCACGCTGACCAGCTCCCCCGCCTGCAACGCGGCGGCCACCTCCCAGGTGCTGCGCCAGGCCAGGCCCAGGCCCCGCCGGCACCAGTCGTGGAGCACCTGGCCGTCGCTGCAGTCGAGCCGGCCGCTGGGACGCAGATGCTGCAGCTCGCCGTCGACGCGGAACGCCCAGCCCCGGGTCTGGCTCGCGTCGGAACTGAGCGTCAGGCATTCGTGGCGCATCAGCTCGGACGGGTGCTTCGGCGTGCCGGCGCGTTTCAGGTAGGACGGCGCGGCGACGCACAGCCGCCGGTTGTCGGCCAGCCGCATGCTGATCAGGCTGGAGTCGTTCAGGTCGCCGACACGCACCGCGCAGTCGAAGCCCTCGTTGACGATGTCGACGACCCGGTCGCTCAGGTTCAGCGACACGCTGACCTCCGGATGCCGCGAGAGGAACTCCGGCACCAGCGGCGCCACGTGGCGCCGGCCGAAGCCCGCCGGCGCGGTGATGCGCAGGTGCCCGCTGGCCTTCACGCCGCCGGCGCTGACGCTGGCCTCGGCGTTGGCGAAATCGGCCAGCAGCCGCTGGCAGTCCTCCAGGAAGGCGACACCTTCGTTCGTCAGCGTCAGCTTGCGGGTCGTGCGCAGCAGCAGCTTGACGCCGAGCCGCGCCTCCAGGGCGTCCAGGCGGCGGCCCATCACCGCCGGCGCCACGCCTTCGGCCTGCGCCGCGGCCGTCAGGCTGCCCTTGGTCGCGACCAGCACGAAGGACTCGATCTGTTTGAGGCGGTCCATGGGCGGCGATTGTTGGCGCGTTGCGTCGCCGCAGGCAATGAATGACGACCCGAAGCGTTGTTATTTGTGCAAAAAAGTCAGGGATCTTCGACCGGTGCGGACATGAATCGCCGCGGCATCCCGGCCTACAGTCAGGACACTGTTTCACGGAGCCGTCATGACCGCACGCAGCCAACACCACCGTCTCCAGGTCGATGCCGCCCTGGCCCGTTTCATCGAGACCGAGGCCCTGCCGGGCACCGGCGTCGAGCCGGCCGCCTTCTGGCAGGGCTTCGACGCGCTCGCCCACGAGCTGGCCGCGAAGAACGCCTCGCTGCTGGCCGAGCGGGACCGGCTGCAGGCCGAGCTCGACGGCTGGCACCGCGCCCATCCCGGACCCATCGCCGACATGGCGGCCTATCAGGCCTTCCTGAAGCAGATCGGCTACCTGGTGCCGCTGCCGGACGATCCGAGGGCGACGACCGCCAACGTCGACGAGGAACTGGCGATCCAGGCCGGTCCGCAGCTGGTGGTGCCCATCCTGAATGCCCGCTACGCGTTGAACGCGGCGAATGCGCGCTGGGGCTCGCTGTACGACGCGCTCTACGGCACGGACGTGATCCCCGAGACCGACGGCGCCGAACGCGTCGGCGGCTACAACCCGGTGCGCGGCGCCAAGGTCATCGCCTTCGCCCGCCAGGTGCTGGACCAGGCCGCGCCGCTGGCCGGCGCGTCGCATGCGGACGCCGCCGGTTATGCGGTCCACGGCACCGCGCTGGCCGTGACCCTCAAGGACGGCCGCGTCGCGGCGCTGGCCGATCCGGCGCAGTTCCTCGGCTTCCTGGGCGATGCGGCGACGCCGTCCGCCGTGCTCTTGCGCCACCACGGCATCCACCTGGAGATCCAGGTCGATCGCGCCTCGACGATCGGCCAGACCGACGCCGCCGGCGTCTCGGACGTGCTGATGGAGTCGGCGCTGTCGACCATCCTCGACCTCGAGGACTCGATCGCCGCCGTCGACGCCGAGGACAAGCTGCTGGCCTACCGCAACTGGCTGGGCATCCTGCGCGGCACGCTGACGGAAGAAGTGAGCAAGGGCGGCCGCAGCTTCGTCCGACGCCTGAACCCGGATCGCGTCTACAAGGCGGCGGGCGGCGGCAACGACGTGGTGCTGCCGGGCCGCTCGCTGCTGTTCGTGCGCAACGTCGGCCACCTGATGACGAGTCCGGCCATCCTGCTCGAGGGAGGCGCCGAGATCCCCGAGGGCATCATGGACGCGGTGATCACGACGCTGATCGCGCTGCACGACCTGAAGCAGCTGTCGGGCTCGGGCCTGCGCAACTCGCGCAAGGGCTCGATCTACATCGTCAAGCCGAAGATGCACGGTCCGGCCGAGGTCGGCTTCGCCAGCGAGCTGTTCGGCCGCGTCGAGCAGCTGCTCGGCCTGCCGGCGTCCACGGTCAAGCTGGGCATCATGGACGAGGAGCGCCGGACCAGCGTGAACCTCGCCGCCTGCATCGCCGCGGCGCCCAGCCGCGTCGCCTTCATCAACACCGGCTTCCTGGACCGCACCGGCGACGAGATGCACACCGCGATGCTCGCCGGCCCGATGCTGCGCAAGGGCGATATGAAGACCAGCGCCTGGATCCAGGCCTACGAGCGCAGCAACGTGCTGACGGGCCTGAGTGCCGGCCTGCGCGGTCGCGCCCAGATCGGCAAGGGCATGTGGGCGATGCCGGACCTGATGGCCGCGATGCTCGAGCAGAAGATCGCCCATCCCAAGGCCGGCGCCAACACCGCCTGGGTCCCCAGCCCGACCGCCGCCACGCTGCATGCGCTGCACTACCACCAGGTCAGCGTGGCCCAGGTCCAGCAGCAGATCGAGGCCGAAGCGCCCGGCGTGGACAGGGCGGAACTGCTCCAGCGCCTGCTGACGATCCCGGTGGCCGGCGCCCCCGCCTGGAGCGAGCTCGAGAAGCAGCAGGAACTCGACAACAACATCCAGGGCATCCTCGGTTACGTGGTCCGCTGGATCGACCAGGGCGTCGGTTGCTCGAAGGTGCCGGACATCCACCAGATCGGACTGATGGAAGACCGTGCGACATTGCGCATCTCCAGCCAGCATGTGGCGAACTGGCTGCAGCACGGCGTCGTGACCGAACAACAGGTTCGGGCGACATTCGAACGGATGGCGGCGGTAGTCGATAAGCAGAACGCTGGCGACCCGATCTACGAACCGATGTCCGGGAATCCGAACAGCATGGCGTATCAAGCGGCGCTGGATCTGGTGTTCAGAGGGCGTGAACAACCCAGCGGCTACACCGAACCACTGTTGCACGCCTGGCGGCAGAAGCGCAAGGCGGCGGATGCGACGCGCAGCGCCCACGCTCCCAAGCAACGGTAACGATCTCCGTCGAATCGCCGCCATCGTGCGGCGTACGTCGACAATCACCAAAGCGACCTCCGGGTCGCTTTTTTGTTTCCGTCCGTTTTCCTTCCTTGTCCGGCTCTTGTCAATTTGAGCATTTCCACCGGCATGGTTCGCCTGACTTTTGGCACCCATATGCCGTTCAGCATGTCTGGAATGGCGATCTGCGTTCGTTCAAGCAAGGTAAACCCTTACGGGGCGGCCCCGGGGCCACTTCAAATCCCGGTTACTTAAAGTTTGTTCACCTACGCGCAGTGTTCGATGACACAAGCTCATCGGCTCTGGAATCATTTTTGCCATTTCACGGATCCGGCATGACCCCTTCGCTTCAACTCCGCCGCGTGAGCCTCGCGGCCGCGCTGCTCGCCGCCTCGATCGGCGCCGCCCACGCCCAGGAAAACACCCAGCTCGAGCGCATCGAGATCACGGGCTCCAGCATTAAGCGCGTCGCCAACGAAGGCGCGTTGCCCGTCCAGATCATCACGCAGGAGGAAATCAAGTCCTCCGGCGCCAACAACGTCGCCGACCTGATCCAGCGCCTGCCCGCGATGGGCGGCAACCTGACCATCGGCGACATCGCCATCGGCTCGAACTCGGGCGGCATCGCCACCGCGTCGATCCACGGCATCGGAGAGAGCTACACGCTGGTGCTGCTGAACGGCCGCCGCATCGCCCCGACGGGCTCGGGCAGCCGGATCAACCTGAACTCCATCCCGATGAGCGCCATCGAGCGCATCGAAGTGCTGACCGACGGCGCCTCCGCGCTGTACGGCTCGGACGCGATCGCCGGCGTGGTCAACTTCGTCCTGAAGAAGAACGTGCAGGGCGGCAACATCACCGCCAACTACAGCAACCCGGTCGGCAACGGCGGCACCGCGTACAACGTCAGCGCCACCTACGGCCTGGGCGACCTGCACCGCGACGGCTTCAACATCGTCGCCACCTATCGCCGCGACGACCAGCAGCAGCTGAAGTCCGGCGACCGCAGCTTCGCCAGGAGCGCCTACCTGCCGTTCACGTTCAACGGCAAGAACTACGCGTACGACCGCACCAGCACCTCGGCCGACCCGGCCAACGCCGCGGTCGTGTTCAAGCGCCTGCCCACCGAGGCGGACACCGTGCCGGTCCTGGGTGCGTATTCGTTCAACCCGTACCGCATGGTCAACGGCCAGTGCGCGCCGAACAACGTCTACAGCCTGGCCAACACCATCCCGGCGAATTCCAACGCCAAGGTCGGTACCGCCCAGTGCGCGTTCGACTTCGTCAGCACCATCGACGTCTATCCGGAATCGACCCGCGACTCGCTGTTCGTCACCGGCGAGGCCAAGATCAACGACAAGATCAAGCTGTTCTCCGACGTCGCGTTCACCCGCCTGGACCTGACCGCCCGCATCGCGCCGAACCCGGTGCCGATCGCCATCGCCACGACCTCGCCGCTGTTCACGAAGTACGTCGCGCCCTACCTGACCCCGGCCCAGCTGGCCCACGTCAGCACGGTCACCGCGAACTACCGCGCGACCGACTTCGGCACCCGCGACTCGCAGACCATCACCGACGCGAAGCATGTCGTCGTCGGCACCGACGTCGCGCTCGGCGACTGGGACCTGACCGGCGCGGTCACCTGGTCGCAGAACTCCCTGGACGAGAAGTACGTCGGCGGCTACTTCAAGGCCAACGAATTCAACAGCATCCTGTCCAGCGGCGCGCTCGACCCGTTCGTGCCCTCCGGCAACCAGAGCGCCGCGACGCAGCAGCTGATCAGGGACTCGATCTACCACGGCACGATCCGCGAGGCCTCGACGACGCTCAAGGGCGCCGACGTGCGCGCCTCCGGCGACCTGTTCAACCTGCCCGCGGGCGCGGTGAAGCTGGGTGTCGGCGCGGACTTCCGCAACTACCACTACAAGCAGGATCCGTCGGCCGACGCGGTCAACGGCGTCATCTACAACTTCGCCCCCAACCCGCGCTACGACATGGAGCGCGACAACGTCGGCGCCTTCGCCGAGTTCGTGGTCCCCGTCCTGCGCAACCTGGAAGTCACCGGCGCACTGCGCTACGACAGCATCAGCAAGATCAAGGACGGCGTGAACAAGCGCGATTTCGGCAAGACCGAAACGGCCACGACCTACAAGCTGTCGGCGTCGTACAAGCCGACCAGCACCGTCGTGCTGCGCGGCTCCTACGGCACGGGCTTCAAGGCGCCGGACATGCTGGACATCGCCCAGCCGCTGGTGACCAACGGCGTGACCGCCTCCAGCTACGACTGCCCGTTCCCGGGCGACGGCAGCGGCGCGGCACCCTGCAAGCCGGGCAAGTCGCAGTACACGCAGCTGTCGGGCGGCAACGAGAACCTGAAGCCGGAAAAGTCCAAGCAGGCCACCATGGGCATCCGCTTCGACCCGACACGCAACTTCGGCGCCAGCCTGGACTACTGGAAGATCGACCTGCGTGACGCCGTCAGCGCGGTGTCGGCCAACCAGGCCTTCGCCAACCCGCAGCAGTTCCAGAGCCTGTTCACGACCTACAAGCTGCCGGCCGAGACGAACGCGTACTACGCCTTCATGTCCATGTCGACCAACATCGGCAAGTCGAACTACAGCGGCCTGGACTGGCAGCTGGACGGTCGCCTGAACATCGAGGGCCTGGGCCGCCTGACCACGACGGTCAACGGCACCTACATGATCGAGGCCAAGTACACGAAGCCGGGCACCGCCAACGACTTCACCGACAGCCTCGGCAAGTACGGCATCGACGCGCAGGTGATCTTCCGCAACACGGCGCAGGCCAAGTTCGCGCTGGACACCGGCAAGCTGACCAACTCGATCACGGTGAAGTACCGCTCGGGCTACAAGGACATCGAGCAGACCGTCCGCGACCTGCAGACCGGCCAGAACACCCGCATCCAGCTGCTGGTGCCGAACTACATCACCTTCGATTACCAAGGCACCTACCGCTACAACAAGGCGCTGGAACTGCGCCTGGGCATCCAGAACCTGACCAACCAGACCCCGCCGTTCACGCTGCGTGATTCGTCGGGTCACCAGGTCGGTTACGACCCGCGTTACGCCAGCCCGCTGGGCCGCACCGTCTACCTGACGGGCAGCTACAACTTCTGATCCGTGCCGGCGGCCGATCCAGGCGGGACAACCCGTCCGGACGGCCGCGGAGGTCGGCGTGAGCCGAAAAAAAAACGCCGAACCGGGTCACCGGATCGGCGTTTTTTTCTTGTCCATGCAGGTGCCCGGCGTCGGTGGGCACACATGAAAAAGGCGACCAGGTTCAGACCAGGTTCTTGGCCAGGAAACGTTCGACGCGTGCCCAGAAGTCGTAATTGTTGGCTTCCTTGCGCCAGCCGTGGGCCTCATCGGGATAGACCACCCATTCGACGTTCTTGTTGTGACCGCGCAGCGCGTCGCGCATTTTCTCGCCGTTGATCAGCGGCACACGGACATCCAGCGCGCCATAGGCCATCAGCACCGGCTGGCGGATCTCCGCAGCGCGCAGCAGCGGAGAAGTCTGCTTGAACTGCTCGACGTCCTTCTCCGGATCCCCGATCAGACGGCGGCGGCCAGCGTCAGGCCCGCCGAAGCGGTTGAAGTCGGTCCAGGTCACGGTGAACATGAAGCTGGGATCCGTCACGCCGACCCAGTTGATGCCGCACTTGAACAGCTCCGGCTCCTTGGCCAGACCCATCATGGTCAGATAGCCGCCGTAGCTCGCGCCCGCAAGGCAGACGCGCTTGGGATCGACCTTACCCTGCGCGATCAGGAGCTTGACGCCGTCGGTGACGTCGTCCTGCATGGCCAGGCCCCATTGCTTCCAGCCGGCGCGGAACAGCTTGTCGCCGAAGCCGGTCGACGCGCGTGGCGCCGGCATGAACACCGCGTAGCCGCGCGACACGAGAAACTGCACCACCGGGTCCCAGCGCGAATGGATGGGCCGCACCCAGGGGCCGCCGTAGTGCAGCACCACCAGCGGCGGCTTGCCTTCCCCTGCGGGCAGGGTCAACTGCGCGGGAATCTGCATGCCGTCGCGCGCCGCGTAGCGGAAGAACGTGGTGGGCCGCATTTCCGTGACCTTGACCCAGGGGCGCTGCGCGCCAAGGCCCTGGAACTTGTCCTCCTTGACCTGGTAGAGGTAGTAACGACCGGGATCCCGATCCGAACTGGAGAACACCAGCACCACGCGGTCGTCGTCCTTGCCGCCGACCTGCATGGTATTGATCGTGTCGGGCAACGCCTTGTCCACGGTTGACTGCAGCGCCGCCAGGCCTTCGTTGATCCAGTAGGTGCCGGGCTGGATGGCCTCGTAGTCGATGCCCTGCACGACGTCGCCCGTCCGGTTGAAGCGCAGCGCGGCGTCGATATCAAAGCCCTTGGCGGCAAACACCGGCTGAGGATCGACCTTGCCCGTCTTCGGATCGAAAAGGTACAAGCCCGTCGTGTCGTTGCCCGCATGGGCAGTGACGTACAGAAGGCCGTCAGGCGCGAAGGCCTCCGGCTGCACGTGATCGGCGGAGTCCTCGTCGCGATAGGTGAGGACCTTCCGCCAGGGCGCGTCTGCCGACTCGCGGAAATGGATCTCGAAGACTTCGTCGAGGTAGGTGACGCAACAGCGCGGCACGCCCTTGCCGTCCACCAGCCATTGCTGCGCGTTGGGCGGACCGCCGATCGTCAGCGGCGAGAAGCGGCCTGTCAGCGTGTTGACACGGTAGAGGGTCGAGGAGGCCTTGCCCTTGGCCTGGTACGAATGCGCCACGACACGGATATCGTCGGTCGGTTCGCCGTTCTCAACGATCCTCGAATGCACTTCCGATCCGGCGGGCAGCAGCTTGGCGCCTTCGGTCATGAAAGCGCGTTCAGCCAAAGTGACGTAATTGCTGGCGTCGGCGTTGATGGCGAACAGTCCGGCCGCGCCGAGCTGGTCCGCGCCGCGCTGGCGGTCGGAGATGCCGAAGAACAGACGCGTGTTGTTGACCCACCCCAGGCCGCCGACGTCGCCGTCGGTGAAGTTGGTGATGATCTTCACCTTGCGAGTGGCGACCTCGACGACCACGATGTTGGCGCGGCCGTTGGCGGTGATGCGTGTCCCGGCGACGAGCTTGCCGTCGGGCGACAGACGCGCCCCCGACAGCACCGGATTGCGGAAGAAGTCCTCGACCTTCAAGGTGGATGCGGGAGGCTCGGCGGCGGCGAAGCTCGGCAGGCCGGCCAGCGGGGTCAGCGAGGCTGCCGCGACGAGCGCGCGGCGACGGGTATCGGGTAGCTTTTGGTTCATGGCTCGATCGGTTGTGAACGAAAAAGGGCGCCGTCGCCGGCGCCCTTGCAGTGTGGCCCGCTGCAGTTCAGCGGAAGGTGTACTTCGCGCCCAGCTGGAAGAAGCGGCCGCGATTGGTGTACAGCTCGGCGAAGCCCATCTGCGTGTACGTGTTGCTCAACGCGTTGGTCAGGCTCAGCGGAGGCATCTTGTCGAACACGTTCTTGACCGTGAAGCTCAACTCCAGGTTCTTCACGCCGGTGTACACGACCTGCGCGTCGCCTTCCTCATGGTTGCCGACCTTGCGGGTGTTGGCCGCGACCGGGAACGGAAGGTCCGTGTCCCAGAACCCGCCCACCGTGCGCCACTGCAGGTTCACCGCCCAGGGGCCCATTTCGCTCTGGATGATGAAGTTGTTGCGGAAACGCGGGGTGGCGTACGTGCCCGAGTACTCGGCCCAGTCATCACCATCGCCCTGGCGGGTCTTGTTGGTGAAGTTGTAGGTCAGCAGGTTGCGCAGCGTGACGTTGCCGACCGGCGTGGCGCCCAGGCGCCAGCGCGCATCCACGTCCAGACCCGAGGTCTCGCGTTCGGCGATGTTCTGCAGGTTGGTGAAGATGTTGAAGCGCGGACCGACCTTCTCGAACAGGCCCTGGTCGATCGCGGAAGCGATCGTCGGGGAGCTGATGTCGTTGGTCTTCTTGATCTTCCACCAGTCGATGCTGGCGTTGAAGTCCTTGGAGAGTTCGAACACCGCGCCGAGGTTGAAGGTCTTGCCCTTTTCCGGTTGCAGATTGGGGTTGGCACCGTTCACCTGGAATGCGTTCAGCAGGCAGCTTTCCTCACCGGTGGCCGGATCGACGGTGACCGGCACGCCCAACTTGCGGCACGAATCCGGCGAGGTGATGGTGGTCGCACCTTCTTCCTGGGCGCCGAACAGCTGCTTCAGCACCGGGGCGCGGAAGCTGCGGGTGAACGAGCCGCGGAAGGCCAGTTGCGGCGACACGGTCCACTTCAGGCCCAGGCGCGGGCTGGTGGCGTCGGCGTTGGGGTACTTGTCGTAACGGACGGCGGCCTGGCCTTCCAGCGACTTCAGGATCGGGATGCTCAGTTCCGTGTAAACAGCCTTGTACGTGCGCTTGGCTTCGACGGCCGCCTGGGCGATGCCGCCCACGACCTTGCCTTCCTGTTGCAGCAGGTCGGGTTCGTCGGAAAGCTTCTCGCGGTTCAGGTTCACACCCACCGCGAACTGCAGCGGACCGGCCGGCAGCTGGTACAGCTCGCCCGCGATCTGCGCGTTGAACGTGTCGAGGGTCGACTTGCCGACGCGCTTGGGCGAGACCTTCAGACCTTGCACGAACGCGGCGTCATTGGTGTCGATGGTGGGGTTCAGCAGACCGGAACCCGTGGCGTCGGCCCACTTGTCGGCATCGTAGTAGTTGTAGTCCTGATTGGAGACCTTGCTCTCGCCGCGCGACAGCGACACCTTCCAGTCGTACTTGTTCCAGGAGCCTTCCAGACCGGTCGCGACGTTGTAGAAGTCGGACTTGCGGTCCGTGATCCGGGGGCCGCCCTGCATGAAGCGGCCGGCGATGTACACCTGGCCGGTGCCCGTCCCGTCGGCGTTCTTGATCTCGTACGGCAGCTGGTTGGGGTTGGTGATCGGGACGATGAAGTAGTCCGGCACCGGATGCGCCTCGAAGTGGTCCTTCGAGGTGGAGAACGTGCCTTCCACGAACGCGCGGATGTCGTTGGACACCTGGAAGTTCGCGATCCCCATCGCGCTGACGCGATCCGCACCGTTGTAGGCCGTCAGCAGCGACTTGTTGAAGTCGTAGCGGCAGATGTTGTTCGCGCCGAGCGAGTCCGCCGGACAGGCAGAATAGGGCACGCCGACCAGGGCGCCTGTGTCCGGGTTGATCACGTTGCCGGTCGGCGAGAACGAGCTGCGTGCGTCGGACGAGCCGAAGCGGCGGAAGTCCACCGAACTCGACAGCGAGCGGTCCGAGCGCAGGATCGGGTCGCGCTTCAGGACGTCGAGGCCCAACAGGACGTTGAAGCGATCACTGCTCAGATCGCCGAAGCCCGCGGACAGTCCGGCGCGCTTCTCGGTACCGTCGCCGCGGCTGGAGCGGCCCCAGCTACCGCCGACTTCGATACCCTGGTAATCGGTCTTCGTGATGAAGTTGATGACACCGGCCACGGCGTCGGCACCGTACAGGGCGGAGCCACCGTCCTTCAGGATCTGGATCTGTTCGATCGCGCCGATGGGCAGCGAATTGATGTCGAATGCGGCGCCAGCGCCCGATGAGTCGTACAGCGCGTTCACCGGCAGGCGGCGGCCATTCAGCAGGATCAGGACCTGGCTGCTGCTCAATCCGCGCATGCCGATCGCGGCGGTGCCGGAGCCGGACGGCGAGTTCGACGCCAGTTCACCCTGGTCGAAGATGTCGATCGACGGGATGGAGCGCAGCAGTTCGTTGACCGACGTGGCGCCGGTACGTTCGATCTGCTTGCGGCTCAGGACTTCCACCGGAGACACGCCTTCGGCGTTGGTGCGCTTGATGGCGGAGCCGACGACCTCCACGCGCTCCAGTTGCGCGTTCGGCTGGGGGGCATCGGCCTGCTGGGCCTGCGCGAAGCCTGTCAGGCCGCTCAGGAGCAGCAGCGCTGCCGCGGAGAGAGTAGTACGTTGATGCATGAGTCGCTTCCCAATTGAGCTGTGGAACGTTCGAACCACAACAGACAGCACGGCGACGCGCGGCCCGGGTTGGGTGCGCTGGCGGACGGCTGATCCGAGTGATTGATTTTTTTGCAGCCGCCTTCAGACCCTGTCGGGGAACTCTCTAGGTCACAAATCGTGCGTCTGTGATCCATTCGCCGCGCTTCGCACATCAGGCATGCCATAAGTCATTGATCGGCAACACATATTTACTACCTTACCCACCACTTGAAGTCATTCGTAAAGTTTGATTTCTGTCTTGTGCGGGACATGAGCGTTGGCATGCGGCAACGAAATGTCAGCAGCTGGCTCAGATATACGTGTGTTAACAAGCGGTAACCCGAACAGGGCCAACCCGCATTGAGCTGAGCGCCTGCCAAAACCTGTCGTGGCTGAGCAACGAATTTGCAAATTAAGGCTAGGGTTTTCCTTGGTATATGCCGGTTTAGAAATGCCAGTCGCCCCCTCCTATTACTAAGCGCACCCGAGCAACAAAAGTACACGGCACCTTCTGCACACTGC
>Ga0065165_1002555_pt1 | contig 15071 bp, 15 predicted proteins | sample AraplaMF_Cvi_mMF_FD_63813 | JGI IMG/M metagenome (GOLD analysis project Ga0065165, IMG submission 63813) | Arabidopsis root microbial communities from the University of North Carolina, USA - plate scrape MF_Cvi_mMF (version 2) (version 3) | ecosystem: Host-associated > Plants > Roots >...
GCGTGGCGCAGCGGCGAGGGGCTGGTCTATCGGTTCAGCGGGCGCGGCACGGTGTGGCTGACCCCGACGATGCGGCTCGACTGAGGGTCAGCCGAGCGGGTCGTCCTTGCCGTAGCGGTGCTCGATGAAGCGCAGATTGTCGGCGAAGCTGTCCAGATCCTCCTGCGCCAGCGAGCGCGACAGCGTCTCCAGCCGCGCCACCATCCGCTCGAGCCCCTGGTTGAGGTTGTAGCTGGCCGATCGGCCTGTCTGGCGGAAGATCTCGGCGCGATGCGATGCCGGGATTTCGGCATAGCTCTCGATCAGCCGTGGCAGATGGTTGTCGCGCATCTGGCGGACCTCGGTCAGCGCCGAGACCATCAGCGGGTCGTCCTGCGTTCGTGCCTCGATGTCGGCGATCAGCGACAGCATGCGCGCGACCACCGGCCGCGAGGCGTCGGGCAGGCGCGGATCCTCGACCGAGATCGCCGGCCGCGGCGGCTCGGCGGGCGCCTGCTCGGGCTCGGATTGCGGGGGGCCGCCCAGCCAACCTGCCAACCTGTCCAGAAATCCTGTCAAAACCGACTTTCCCGCCAAAGCGTCCTTGTCCGGCACGGTAGAGCATCGACTCGATGCCGCGCTAGAGGGGAGTGCTGCCCCCGCGCGGGTTTGCCTGCGCGGCGCTGATCGCGCGGCGGGCCTGCTCGACGGCATCGTCCAGCACGCGCTGGAGGTCGCGACGCGTCTCGGGCGCGTCCTCGGCGGCGCGGACCGTGCGTGCCAGCGCGTCGGTCTGCCGGGCGAGATCCTGGCTCCCGCTGACCGCCGAACGCGCGGCGATCGCCGTGCGCAATGCGGCGACGCTGGTGTCGCGCGCGCGCGCCAGCGCCTGCCCCAGCGCGTCCTGGCTGTCGCGCAGCAATTGCAGGGTCAGCACGCCCTGATGCGTCACCGCGGCCTGCGTCGCCAGATCCTGCTCGCGCGACAGCAGCCGCGCACCCACCGTCTCGCGCAGGAAGCGCGCGCGCTCCGGGCGTTCGGCCGTGAGCTCGCGCGCGGCGGCCTCGACCGCGCCCGCGCATGCCCGGACCAGCCCCAGCGCCCGGTCGAGCGCGTCGGCGGCGTCGCGCAATTTGCGCGTGTCGGTCTCGATCGTGATCAGCGAGCGCGCGACGGCGTCGCGTTCGCCATCGAGGCTCTCGACCAGCGCCTCGATTCGCGCCTGCACGTTCCCGTCGGCCTGCTCCGGAGCGCGCCCGAACAATCCGCGGCGGCGCGGGGGAGGGGCGTCGAGACTTGCGGCGAGCGCCTGGAGATTGCGCAGGCTCGCTTCGGCGGAGCGAGTCGAGGAAACCCCGCGGTCGAGCCGCGCGCTGGCGTCTGCGGCCGCGGAAACCGCGCCGCGACCGAGCGAATCGATGGCTGAGAGCACATCGCCTTCGTCGGCGACCAGCCACTGGCGAAGCAGCCGGCGAGCCTCGTCGCGGAAATCGCGGTCCGGAGCGGAAACGGTATCGGGCAAGCCTCACTCCCAGGCGGGGGCCTTGCCGAGCCCCGCGCGTTCCGGACCGCTATCAGGATGCCGCCGCGATGCAAGCGCGCGCGGTTCGCCGCGCCGGCCTGTCCGATTTCGGGAAACCAATGACATGATTATCCACAGATAATCCGGAAAATCGTTCGATCGCGGCACGAGTCCGTTGAACGACGCAACGTGGCTGTCATGATCGCCGCCTAGCCAAGCGCCAGTTCTAGAGTTCCCCAATTGCGCTGCTTGTGCCGGGCCCCCGCCCGGACCCGGCGACTGCCGTCAAACAGAGGATCGATCATGGCTGCCAACGTGTTCATCAACGAGTTCCACTATGACGACGACGGCGCTGACGCCGGCGAGTTCATCGAGATTGCCGGCGCCGCCGGCACCGATCTCACCGGTTGGACGCTCGCGCTCTACAACGGCAATCCCTCTCAGCGCAGCGTGTACGCCACGCTCAATCTTTCCGGCGTGATCGCCAATCAGCAGAACGGCTTCGGCACGGTTCAGGTCGCCGCCGTGGGGCTTCAGAACGGGGGCAGCGGCGCCAGTGGCGAGCCCGACGGGATCGCGCTCGTCGACGCCAGCGGCAATGTCGTCCAGTTCCTCAGCTATGAGGGCAGCTTCGTGGCGGCGAGCGGCCCTGCCGCGGGAATGACCAGCACCAACGTGGGTGCCGGCATCTTCGAAAACGGGTCGCAGGACGGCACGTCGATCGGCCTCGTTGGCAGCGGCACCGCCGCCGCGGACTTCCACTGGGCCCTGATCAACGGAGCGACCGCGGGCGCAACCAATACCGGCCAGAGCTTCGCTGGCGTCGTCACCCCGCAGCCGGGCACGCTGAGCATCGCCGATGCCACCACCGTTGAGGGCAACAGCGGCACGCACGACATCGTCTTCACCGTCACCCGCGCCGAGGGCAGCGCGGGTGCGGTCTCGGCGACCTGGACCGTGACGCTCGGCACCGCGGCCGCGAACGACTTCGGGGCCGCCTTCACTGCCACCGGCACCGTGAACTTCGCCGCCGGCGCCACCACCGCCGAGGTCCGCCTGCCGGTCCAGGGCGACACCGCGTTCGAAGGGGACGAGAGCTTTACCGTGACGCTCAGCGCCCCGACCGGCGGCGCCACGCTCGCCGACGCGGTCGCCACCGGCACGATCACCAACGATGATGCCGTGCCGCCCGCGCCCACCGCAAACGTGTTCATCAACGAACTTCACTACGACAATGCCGGCACCGATGCCGGCGAGTTCATCGAGATCGCCGGCGTGGCGGGTACCAATCTCGCGGGCTACAAGCTCGTGCTCTACAACGGCACCGACGTGCCCGGCGCCGCGCCGGCCTACACCACCACCAACCTCACCGGCGTGATCGACGATGAAGGTAATGGCTTTGGCGCGGTCTCCTTCAGCTACCCGGTCAACGGTATCCAAAACGGCACCGCGGACGGTCTGGCGCTGATCGCGCCTGACGGCACGGTGATCCAGCTGCTCTCTTATGAGGGCACCTTCACCCCTGCCGCCGGCACCCCCGCTGCGGGCGTGACCAGCACCGACATCGGCGTCCTTGAAGGCGGATCGGATCCCATCGGCGTCTCGCTCCAGCTCAAGGGCAATGGCTCGAGCGCTGGCGACTTCACCTGGACGGCGCCGTCGACCAGCAGCGCAGGCTCGCTCAACGACGGCCAGACCTTCCTGCCCGCCAACGGCCCGAGCCACATCCGCATCGCCGACGCCTCGGTTGCCGAGGGCAATAGCGGCACCACTAACCTGATCTTCACCGTCACGCGCGCCGGCGGCAGCGCCAACGCCGCCAGCGTCGATTACGCGATCAATCTCGACGGCACCGCCACTGCCGACGATCTCGCCCCCGGCGCGGTCCTGTCGGGCACCGTCAGCTTCGCCGCCGGCGAGTTCTCCAAGCAGATTGTCGTCGCCGTGAAGGGCGACACCGTCGGTGAGCCCAACGAGACGCTGTCGGTCTCGCTCGGCAACGCCACCGGCAATGTCATCATCGATGACGGCGCCGCGACCGGCACGATCACCAACGACGATCCGATCGCTCTGACGATCAGCCAGATCCAGGGCGAGGGCCACACGTCCACCTATGTCGGCCAGACCGTGTCGACCACCGGCATCGTCACTGCCGTCGACACCAACGGCTTCTATCTCCAGTCGGCAGTGGGCGACGGCAACGCCCGCACCTCGGACGCGGTGTTCGTCTTCACCAGCACCGCGCCGACCGTCGTGGTGGGCGACGGTGTCTCGGTCCGCGGCAACGTCGCCGAGTTCCAGGGCAGCACCGCCAGCCTCAGCGTCACCGAGATCGTCGCCCCGACGGTCACCGTCGACAGCCACGGCAACGCATTGCCCACCGCGGTGCTGATCGGCGCGGGCGGCCTCCTGCCGCCGACCGAGGCGATCGATAACGACCACCTCACCAGCTACGACCCCGCCACCGACGGCATCGACTTCTGGGAATCGCTCGAGGGCATGCGCGTCACCATCGACACGCCGCAGGCAGTGTCGAACACCAACGATTTCGGCGAAACCGACGTCGTCGCCTCGCACGGCACCGGCGCGACCGGGGTCAACGATCGCGGCGGCATCACCATCTCGCCGGGCAGCGAAGGCGTCGCCGACTATAATCCCGAGAAGATCCAGATCGACGACGACAGCGGCGTCTTCGCCGGCTTCACGCCCGGCTACACCATCGGCGACCAGCTGAGCAGCGTCACCGGCGTGGTCAACTACGCCTTCGACAACTACGAAGTCGTCGTCACCGAGGCGGTCACCGTCACCAAGGACACGACGCTAGAGCGCGAGACGACTGCGCTCCACGGCGATGCCAGCAACCTGTCGATCGCGACCTATAATCTCGAAAACCTCGACACGTCGGACAACAAGTTCGACATCCTCGCCCACGACATCGTCTACAATCTCGGCGCGCCGGACATCATCGCCGCGCAGGAGATCCAGGACGCCGACGGCGCAGGCTCGGGTTCGAACCTGTCGGGCACGGTCACCGCGCAGGGCCTGATCGACGCGATCTTCGCCGCATCGGGCAAGCATTATGCCTATGTCGAGATCGCCCCGACCACCGCGGGTTCGACCGGCGGCGAGAGCGGTGGCAACATCCGCAATGGCTATTTCTACAATGTCGACCGCGTCAATTATGTCGAGGGCAGCGCCGAGCTGATCGACGGTGCGGCCTATAACGGCACCCGCAAGCCGCTGGTCGCCCAGTTCCAGTTCGCCGGCCAGACGATCACCACGATCAACGTCCACCTCACCTCGCGCCTCGGCAGCGAGCCCCTCTGGGGCGACAACCAGCCCCCGCTCGATGCCGGCGACGGCGCCCGCACCGCGCAGGCGGCCGGGGTCAAGGCGTGGGTGCAGTCGCACCTCGCCGACGATCCGTCGATGAACATCGCAGTGCTCGGCGACTGGAACGGCTTCTATTTCGAGCAGGCCCAGACCCAGCTCACCGATCCGGCGCAGGGCGGCGTGTTCACCAACCTCAACACGCTGCTGCCCGAGGAAGAACGCTACAGCTACATGTTCAACGGCAACGCGCAGCAGATCGACAACATCCTCGTCACCGGCGGGCTGGTTGCCGGTGCGCAATATGACTCGGTGCACCTGAACTCGGAATTCGGCGGCTCGCGTCCGACCGATCACGACGCGCAGGTCGCGGTCCTGCGTTTCGCCTCTGCGCCGACCGACGTGACGCTCAGCCATGCGAGCGTTGCCGAAAACCTGCCCGCGGGCAGCGTCGTCGGCACCGTCTCGGCGACCGACACGCCCGGCGACACGCTCAGCTACACCCTCGTCGACAATGCCGGCGGGCTGTTCGCGATCGATGCGGCGACCGGCGTGATCACCACCACCGCGCCGCTCAACTACGAGGCCGTCGCGGCCTATAACGTGGTCGCCAAGGTTACCGACAGCAGCGGGCTCAGCGCCCAGCAGGGCTTCGCCATCGCCGTCAGCAACGTCAACGAGGCGCCGACCGCTACCGGCGACGCCGTCGCGGTCAAGGAGGACGCCACCACGGCAAACCTCTGGTCGACGCTGCTCGGCAATGACAGTGATCCGGACGCCGGCCAGACCCAGACGCTGAAGATCACCGGCGTCGACACCAGCGCGACGCTCGGCAGCGTGATCTTCGACGCAGCGACGCAAACGCTGAAGTACGTCGCCGATGCCGACGCGTTCGACGCGCTGGCCACCGGCGCCAAGCAGGTCGATCACTTCACCTACACCGTCACCGACGCCAACGGCCTCACCAGCACGGCGACGGTCGACGTCACCGTCACCGGTGTCGCCGACGGCGTCACCCGCACCGGCACGATCTTCGCCGACACGCTCACCGGCACTGCCGGCGAGGACAAGCTCTCGGGCAGCCTGGGCAACGACACGCTGTACGGCCTCGGCGGCCACGACTGGCTCAACGGCGGTCTCGGCAACGACACTCTGGACGGCGGCGACGGCAACGACGTGCTGTTCGGCGATCTCAGCAACGACACGCTCAAGGGCGGCAACGGCCGCGACGTGCTGTTCGGCGGGCTCGGCGATGACAATCTGTGGGGCGGGGCGGGTGCCGACAGCTTCCACTTCGGCCGGATCGAAGGCAACGACACCGTCTTCGACTTCAACACCGCCGAAGACCAGATCATCCTCGACGACCACGTTTCCGTGCTTCGCACCAAGATCCAGGACGTCAATCGCGACGGGATCCAGGATCTCACCTTGACGCTGAGCCTGGGGGGCAGCGTGACCCTGCTCGGCGTCAGCGACCCGACGCTGGTCAAGTTCGGCGGACCCGATTACTATTCGGATCATCAGCCGGGCGTGGGCGGGCTTCTCGATGATATCGGCGATATCTTCGGTGGTCTGTTCGGCAACGCGCGACTGCAGGACCTCGCGCACGGATTCTGACGAATTGCTTCACCAGTTGACGATCACGATCCAAGCAGTGCCCCGCGACCTCATCGGTCGCGGGGCATCGCCTTTCATGGGAACCACGCATGCGCGCTGAACGGTCGACGAACGCACTCAGCGCCGCGCTCGCATTATGCCGCCGTCACTTCCTTGCGGCCGCCGGCTTCAGCGCCCTGATCAACCTGCTCTACATCGTACCCACGCTGTACATGCTGCAGGTCTATGACCGGGTCGTCCCCACCCGGGGGCTACAGACGCTTCTTTTCCTGACGATGGTGCTGCTGTTCGCGCTCGGCACGCTGTCGCTGCTCGATCGCATCCGCACCCGGCTGCTGGTCCGCGCCGGCGTCCAACTCGATGCAGCGCTTGCGCCGGTAATTCTCGATTCGACTCTCGGCCGCCCCGATCTGCCGATCGCCCGCCAGGCGCTTCGCGAATTCGATACGATGCGCGGCACGCTGACCGGGCAGGGCATCCTCGCGCTGTTCGATGCACCCTGGGTGCCGATCTACATTCTGGTCTGCTTCCTCGTGCATCCATGGCTCGGCGTGGTTGCGATCCTCGGCTGTACGATCCTGCCGCTGATCGCCTGGCTCAACGAGCGTGCGACGCGCAGCCGGCTCGATCGCGCGCAGATGATCGCCAGCTCTTCCTATGCCAGCCAGGATGCGCTGCTCGCGTCGAGCGACACCATCCGGGCGCTCGGCATGCGCCGCGCAGTGGTCGCGCGCCAGTTGCGCCAGCGCGAGGCTATGCTCGCCGCGCAGACCGAGGCGAGCTTCGCCGCAGGCAGCTATCTCACCGCCACCAAATTCACCCGGCTCTCGCTCCAGTCGCTCGCGCTCGGGCTCGGCGCGCTGCTCGCGGTCGACAATCTCATCTCGGGCGGCGCGATCTTCGCGGCGTCGTTCCTGATCGCGCGCGCGCTGGCGCCGATCGAGCAGCTGATCGGGACCTGGAAGACGATCGTCCAGGCACGCCAGAGCTATCAGAACATCAACACGCTGCTCGAGGGCAATCTCGCGCTGCCGGAGCCGACCCGGCTGCCGCCGCCGCGGGGCGCGATCGCGCTGGAAGGCGTGACCGTGCTCAACGAGGCGCGCGACGGGGCGATCCTCAATGCGATATCGCTGCGTATCGAGCCGGGGGAGGTGGTCGCGATCGTCGGGCCCAGCGGCGCCGGCAAGTCGACCTTGGCGCGCACGATCGCGGGCGCGTTGCCCGCGGACCGGGGCACGATCCGCCTCGACGGCGCCGATACGCGCGACTGGGATCCGGAGCAGCTCGCCCACCATATCGGCTATCTGCCGCAGGATTCGGCGCTGTTCGCCGGCTCGGTGGCCGAGAATATCGCGCGCTTCGCCGGCGAGCTCGGCGAGGATCGTGCCGCGATCGACGCGGCAGTGGTCGCGGCGGCAGGCAAGGTCGGCGCCGATCCGCTGATCCGGCATCTGTCCGGCGGCTATGATCATCAGCTCAAGCTCGGCGGCCGCGGTGTCTCGGCGGGGCAGGCGCAGCGCATCGCGCTCGCCCGCGCGGTCTATGGCGATCCGCGCATCCTGATCCTCGACGAGCCCAACGCCCATCTCGACGCCGAAGGCGACGCCGCGCTCGTCGCCGCTCTGGCCAAGCTCAAGGAAGAGGGACGTACGATCCTGATCGTCTCGCACAAACTGGGAATCCTGCCGGTGGTCGATAAGATGCTCGTGCTGCGGGAGGGGCGCGCGGAGATGTATGGTCCGCGTGACGAAGTCATGGCCAAGCTCACGCCGCCGAACGTCCGCCGCGTTGCTCCGCCTTCCGCGCAGGCCAACGCATGAACGCCCCCGTTCTCCTCGCGCCAGGCGCCGCGGCACTGCCGGCCACCACGCCCGCGGTCGCCGATCCGCGCAGCGAGATCCGCACCGGCGCGATCATCGCGGCATTGTTCTTCGTGGTGTTCCTCGGCTGGGCGGCGTTCGCGCGGCTCGATGCCGCGGCCTATGCGCCGGGTACGCTCGTCGTCTCGGGCCAGCGCCAGTCGGTCCAGCACCGCGACGGTGGCGTGGTCGGCAAGATTTATGTGCGCGAAGGCCAGCGCGTCGAGCGCGGCCAATTGGTGATGCAGCTCGCCGCCGCCGAGGTCCAGGCGCAGGAGCGTGGGCTCGCTTCGCAGGCGATCCGCCTGCTCGCGCAGCGCGCCCGGCTCGAGGCCGAGCAGCTCGGTCGCGGCCAGATCGTCCAGCCGCGCGAATTCGCGTCGCTCGCGCCGGAAGACCGTGCCGAGGCCGCGGAAGCGCTTCGCATGCAGCAGAACGAACTCCAGGCCCGCACCTCTGTGCTCGCGGCCCAGCGCGGCGCGCTCGGCCAGCGCGTCGCCCAGGCGGGGGAACAGGGCAAGGGTTATGGCGAGCAGACCGTTTCGGCGGCCGAGCAGCTCCGCCTGATCGAGGAGCAGATCACGGCCCTAAAGCCCGTTGCCGACAAGGGCTTCGTCTCGCAGACCCGGATGCGCGAACTCGAGCGCGCGCGCGCCGAGCTGCAGGGCCGCCGCGGCCAGTACAGCGCCAGCGTCGCCCAGACCCGCGGCGCCGCGCGCGAGAGCGAGATCCAGGCGCTCGAGGCCGAGCGTACCTTCCGCGAGCGCAGCGCCGCCGACCTCCGCGACGTCGATACCAGGCTGGGCGACGTCCTTCCGCGCTGGACCGCGGCACGCGACCAGCTCGAACGCACCGCGATCCGCGCACCGGCGACCGGCGCCGTGGTCGGCCTGTCGGTATTCACCCCCGGCGGCGTCATCGCGCCCGGCCAGAAGCTGATGGACATCGTTCCCGAGCGGACCCCGCTGCTGATCCAGGCGCGCATCTCGCCCGAGGATGCCGACGATCTGTCGGTCGGCCAGCGCACCCTGGTCAAATTCTCGGGGCTCCACGAGCGGACGCTGCCCAACCTCGAAGGCAAGCTCACCCGGCTGTCGGCCGACAGCTTCACCGACGAGAAGAGCGGGATGAGCTATTTCACCGGCGAGGTCACGGTGCCGCTCGATCAGTTGCGGCTGATCCAGGACGTGCGCGGCAGCGACTTCGCGCTACGCGCGGGCATGCCGGTCCAGATCCTGATCCCGCTGCGCAAGCGCACCGCGCTCGATTACGCGCTCGAGCCCCTGCTCGGCAGCTTCTGGTCATCCTTCCGCGAGCATTGAGCGCGGTTCAGACCGCGCGAATGCGTCCGATCAGCGAGCGGTGGGTGCGCACTTCGCGCGCCACCACGCCGGCGGTGAAGCGCCCGATGATTCCGCGCGTCCGCTTGAGCGGCCCGGCCGAATCGTTGCGCGATCCAGCGATCACGCCGCTACCCCAGCCGTCCGCCAACGCCCGGACGCGCGATGCCAGCAGCGAGCGCCTGTCGTCGCGCCCGAGCACGATCGAAGGGAAGGGCAGACGGGTGCGGGGCGAGGCGAACGTGTCGAGCAGTGCCTCCACGCTTTCGCCGTCCTCCGCGATCGGATCGAAGAACAGCGCGCCGGCGACTCGCGAAACATAAGGCGCCGGCGACAGCCGCGCCCACCAGGCCGTCGCGAAGCAGCTCGCCCCCTCGGCGACCAGGAGCACTGCGCCTTCAGCCCGAGTCACTGCCGAATCGAGCCGCGCGCCGAGCAGATTGCGCTCGGAGAGCGTGCCGGCGCGATAGGGGACATGCTCCTGCCTCGGCGCGGCGAACAGATCGCGCCACGGCGCCGTGGCAGCCGTCGAGATCTCGACGAGCGAGAGAGTCGCAGGGAGAGTCAGCGCAGTCGCCATGGTGCACTCCTTCAGCCAACGCGCCAATCTACACCGCCGCCGATAGCCTCGCCAGCGGATTCCTATCGGGTCGGTGGAGATTCGGCGCGAATGCCGCTCAGGCCAGCGTGTGGGTCAGGCTGATCTCGGCGTTGAGCAGCTTCGACACCGGGCAATTGGCCTTGGCGCCGGCTGCCAAAGCCTCGAACTGCTCGGGCGAGATGCCGGGCACGCTCGCCTTGAGCGTCAGGTCCGAATGGGTGATCGCGAAGCCGTCGCCGGCCTGCTCGAGCTTGACCGCCGCGGTGGTCTCCAGGCTGCCCTCGCTGAACCCGGCCTTGGCGAGCGCGAAGCTCAGCGCCATCGTGAAGCAGCCGGCATGCGCCGCTGCGATCAGTTCCTCGGGGTTGGTGCCCTTCTCGTCGCCGAAGCGGGTATTGTAGCTGTACGGGGTCGACTCGAGCACGCCGGACGGGCTGTCGAGCTTGCCCTTGCCGTCCTTGCCGAAGCCTTCGTAACGGGCAGTCGCGGTACGCGTGGTCATCTCGAATCCCCCAGAAATGCAATGGAGCGCGGCGACAGGATGCCGCCGCGCTCCGAAGTGTCAACGGCAGCGAACGTCGTTGTTGCTGTTGCGGTCCACCGACGAGCCCACCGCGGCACCGGCCGCCGCGCCGAGCGCGGTGCCGAGCAGTTCGGACCCGCCGGGTGCGATGAGGTTGCCGAGGATGCCGCCGGCGACGCCGCCGACGATCAGCCCGGTCGTCCCGTCCGAGCGGCGGCAATAATAGCGTCCGTCCTGCCCGCGATAGACGCGCTCGTCGCGCGACAGGCGGCGTTCGCGATAGCGGCGGTCATCGCGATAATAGCGGTCGGCATAATAGCCGTTATACGACGGATCCGGGCGGTTCCAGTCGTAGCTGCGATAGCCGCCGTCATAGGCGGAGGTCCCATAGCCGGTGTCGGCGCAGCCGGCGAGGCTGCCCGCGGCCAGCAATCCCAACAGGATGGCGCGCATTTCTACTCTCCCGTGAACATCTTGATGGCGAGGTAATGCGCAGGCGCCGCGAAAGTTGCGCCGGTCAGGACGGCGTCGCGTCGAGCCGCTCGTTCTCGCGTGCCTGACCCTTGACCAAAGTCGGCGCCGACGCGCCGGCAAGCGCCGGCCGGAAGGCATCGCGCTCGCCCGCCGGGATCGGGGCAGTCGGGTCGGGACGGAAGTCGACCGGCGCGCGATCGCTCGGCCCGGGATGGGTGTCGCCCATCAGATCGGTGGGGACGTGCTCGGCGCTGCCACGCGCATTCTTCGCCAGCTTGAACAGTCCGAACGCCGCCGCGGCGACCGCACCGACCAGGGCGCCGGCAGAAAGCGTGCCGATCGCGAGCTTGCGATTGTCGCCGTTCCCGCTCGCCTTGCGGCTCCGGCCGGGGGTCTTCTTCTTCGTGCTGCTGGCCATGTCGCTTTTCCCTTGGTTTCGCAGCGTCAACGGGTTGGGGCGGGCGGTGTTCCTCAATCCTTGAGCGGATCATGCCCCCAGTTCATCAGCGAATAGCGCCAGCGCGAGCCGGGGATCTTGTGGTCGTCGTGCGGCCCCTGCGCGAGATGCCGCCGCACATAGCCGACGACCTTGCGCATATGGGAATAGTCGCCGCCGTCGAGCTCGGCTTTCTTGGTGCGCAAGATCTGGACGATCCGCCGCCCCGAGGCATGGCCGACGCTCTCGCCGCCGCCATCGCGCTTGAAGCCGACCTTGCGGCTCTCCTCGGTCTCGAGCCATTCCTCGATTTCGGCGGGCGCCATGTTCACGGCTTCGTGGAAGCGCTTGTACACTTCGGCATGATCGTCGTCGTTCTTCGCCATAACCGGGCTCAAGTGCTGCAATGACGGAAACGTTCCCGGCTCAGCTCCCGTATAGGTTCGCCTCCGCCGCACGCCGCTTGGTCAGCCCCGGCAGTACCTTGCCCGCCGCCTTGTTCCAGCGGCCGAACTGGCCCTGCGCGCCGGCATAGTCGCCGGCCTTGTGCAGCTTGAGCAGGGTGCTGCTGGACAAATTGCCGATTCCCACATTGTAGGCGAAGCTCACCATCGCATCGAACTGGTTCTGGCTGGTCTTCGCGGTTCCGAGCACCGCCGACACCTTGGCCGCGAAGCTGTCGAGATCGCTGGTGAAGCGGTCATTGCATTGCTGCTGGCTCCAGACCAGGCCTTGCTTGACGTCGGGTCCGGTGGTGCCCCAGCCGATCGTCCACGGATCGCCGCCGGTCCCCGGATCGGGGTAGGCGACAAAGCTGCCGTCTGCCTGTTTCTTTGCGCAACCTTCGAATTGCTGCACCAAAGCGGAGCATGCCGGACCTGGCGTCATGATGAGCCTCCCCCAGAAGTCGAGCGCTATTTGTGCATCACTTGGGCGATGCTAGCCATGGTCTTTGTGTCCGGAGTGGTTGCAGCCGCCCCGCCGCGGCGCCTAAAGGCACCCGCATGGCAAAACAGCGCGCCGATCAGATGCTCGTCGACCGCGGGCTGGCCGAGAGCCGTACCCGTGCGCAGGCGCTGATCATGGCCGGCCTCGTCTTCGCCGGCGATCGCAAGGTCGACAAGCCCGGCCAGCAATTCGCCGAGGACGTGGCGCTCGACGTCAGGGGACGCGATCATCCCTGGGTGTCGCGCGGCGGGATCAAGCTCGCCCACGCGCTCGATCATTTCGGCTGGGACGTGACCGGCGCCGTGGCGATCGACGTCGGCTCGTCGACCGGCGGCTTCACCGACGTCATGCTCAGTCGCGGCGCCGCGCGGGTCTATGCAGTCGACAGCGGCACAAACCAGCTCGCCTGGAAGCTCCGCCAGGACCCGCGGGTGATCGTCCACGAACAGACCAGCGCGCGCATCCTCACCGACGCGCATATCCCCGAGCCGGTCGACCTGATCGTGTGCGACGCCAGCTTCATCGGCCTCGCCAAGGTGCTCGAAGTGCCGCTGCGCTTCGCCAGGCCTGGTGCCCGACTGGCGGCGCTGATCAAGCCCCAGTTCGAAGCCGGCCGCGGCGAGGTCGGCAAGGGCGGCGTGGTCCGCGATGCCGCGGTGCACAGGCGCGTCTGCGACGAAGTCGCCGCATGGGTCGCCGCGCAGGGCTGGCAGGTGCTCGGCATCACGCCGAGCCCGATCACCGGCCCCGAGGGCAATGTCGAGTTCCTGATCGGCGCGGTGCGGGACTAGTCGCCCCCTCCTATCGGGAGAGGGACAGTAATGCTTCGACCCTCACTCCGCCCATCCCCCTCCCGATCCCCCGCATAGCTCCGCACCACCGGAAACGCCGGCAACCACGCCTCGCGCCGCGCCACCCAATTCTCGTAGCTCGGCACGAACGCGTCGGGCGCATCCAGCGCCCCCAGATGCACTTCGATCTCGTCCCCGGCCCGCGCGAACACCGACGAGCCGCAATGCGGGCAGAAGTGTCGCCCGCGATACGCGTGCGTTTCGCCCGTGACCGTCACCGCGGCCTCGGGAAAGATCGCCGCGGCATAGAACAATGCGCCATGATGCTTGCGGCAATCGAGGCAATGGCACAGCCCCACGCGGTGCGGCCGCCCGGCCGCCACGATCCGTACCGCGCCGCACAGGCAGCCGCCGGTCACCTGGTCCATCCACATCCTCCCATCTGCCGTCCCATCTCCTGACATGGACCGCATCCCGATCGTGCACCAACCTCTTTGCGGCTGCACATGGATTGGATTAGGGGATCGTTCCGGGGGCGACGCGTGTTTTCACGTGTCGGTAAGGGAGAACCGGGTTGTGAGAGAGATCGCGTCCAAGGGTCAGTTGCGTCTTGCCTATTTCCGCTGGGCGGTGGTCACCGTGCCGCTCATGCTGCTGCTCGGCTTCGCGTCGGGCAAGCTCGCCCCCAGCGGCGACGAGAATCCCTGGTTCGTCCAGCTGGTGAAGCCCGAGATCATGCCGCCCGGCTGGGCGTTCGGCGTCGCCTGGACGATCCTCTATGCGATGATGGGCCTGGCGCTCGCTTTGGTCATCAACGCGCGCGGTTCGCGCTGGCGTGGGCTGGCGCTGCTCGCTTTCGTCGTCCAGCTCGCGCTCAACCTCGCCTGGACCCCGGTGTTCTTCGGATTGCACAAGGTCGATACCGCATTGCTGATCATCGGCGCGCTGGTCGTGCTGGTGCTGCTGACCATCCTGCTGTTCTGGCGGGTACGCCGTGTCGCCGGGCTGTTGCTGGTGCCCTATCTCGCCTGGCTGGGCTTCGCCTTCGTGCTGCTCCACCAGATCGATCAACTCAATCCACATGCCGAAAGCCTTGTACCTTCGCGCACGGTTGACCAGATAGAGATCCGCTGAAGTTTACCGGGAAGTTCGCAATGCAGACCGACAACCGCCTGTTCGACGATTTCGTCAAGTTCGTGAACGGGGCTGCGGGCACCGTCGCCGGCATGGCACGCGAGGCGGAGAGCGCCACGCGTGAGCGCGCCCGCGAGTGGATGGGCGGGCTCGATTTCGTTGCACGCGACGAGTTCGAGGCGGTCAAGGCGATGGCCGTCGCCGCCCGCGACGAGAACGACGCGCTCAAGGCACGGATCGAGGCGCTCGAGGCCAGGCTGGCCGGGCAGGCCGCGGTCAAGACCGCGAAGCCGCCCAAGCCGCCAAAGGCCGAGATTTGAACGCACCGTTTACCACCCGCTTGTCCACAGCTTTTCGACAGGGTTGCGCACCGCGCGCTTGTGCGTGCCGGACGCGATTGGCAGGATTCCGGTCGGCCAATCACGGCGCGTGGAGTTAGGGATGTTGGACGAGGCCGAATTCGACCGCGACGACGCCGCGCCGATCGACATGCTCGAGAATTACTTCGCGGCGC
>Ga0065165_1002557_pt1 | contig 15059 bp, 18 predicted proteins | sample AraplaMF_Cvi_mMF_FD_63813 | JGI IMG/M metagenome (GOLD analysis project Ga0065165, IMG submission 63813) | Arabidopsis root microbial communities from the University of North Carolina, USA - plate scrape MF_Cvi_mMF (version 2) (version 3) | ecosystem: Host-associated > Plants > Roots >...
TGCCCGCTGAAGGAGCAGGCGGACGCGATCGTGTTCGACTTCCACGCGGAGGCGACCAGCGAGAAGCAGTGCTTCGGGCATTTCGTCGACGGCCGCGCCAGCCTCGTGGTCGGCACTCATACGCACGTCCCGACCGCCGACAGCCAGATCCTCAACGGCGGTACCGCCTATATGTCGGATGCCGGCATGTGCGGCGACTACGACAGTTCGCTCGGCATGGAAAAGGAAGAGCCGCTCAACCGGTTTATTTCGAAGATGCCGAAGGGCCGCTTCGAGGCCGCAAGCGGTCCGGCGACGATCTGTGGTGTCGGCGTCGAGATTTCCGACACTAGCGGGCTTGCCGAAAAGATCGCGCCGCTGCGGATCGGGCCAAGACTGTCCGAAACCATTCCCTCGTTCTGGGCCTAGCCATGCGCCGGCTGGTGTCGTTCTCGGTGCTGCTCTGTCTCGTGGTGGCGGGATCTTGGCCGGCCGAAGCGGCGCAGTCTACCGCTGGCGGCACCGCTCCCACATGGCCCAGGCAGAAATGCGATTTCTACGCCAAGGCCTGGCACAAGCTGCTGCCCATGTTGGAAGGCAAGGGCATCACTGCAGAGTTTATCACTGGAAACGAGGCCTTCATCGCGGCCGGCTGCTCCAACGGCGCCGATGTGTGCCCGTCCTCGCGCGCAGACATCGAGCTTGCCAACCGCCTGACGATGGCGGCGATGAATTTCGGCACGGCCAGTTCGTTCCTGCCGTTTGTCTGCCGCCAGAGGCCGGCACCCACGACCCGGGATGCCGGCTGAGCGCCGGTCAGAGCATTTCGTCGAACAGGGTCAGCAATCGCTTGAAATGGCGCTCCGAGCCCGCCTCGTCGTAGATGTCGTGGTCGGGTACAGTCCAGCCATGCGCCATGCCGACATAGTTTTCGACCGTATGATCGACTTCGGCGACGCGAAAGGCCTCGGCCAGGCGGGCCGACTGTTCCGGCGGGAAGCTGTTGTCGATGCCGGCGACACCGACATAGACGCGGGCCTTGATCTTGTCGGCCAGCCGATGCGGGCTGTCGGGAGCATCGCTTGCCAGATTGCCGCCATGGAAGCTGGCGGCAGCCCGGATGCGGTCGGGATAGTGGGCCGCGGCGGCGATGGCTCGGCCGCCACCCATGCAGTAGCCGACCGTCCCAAGCGAACCGTTCGCGCCTTGGGCGGTGAGCGCCTCGATGAACGCGGCGCCGTCGCGCGCCGTCAGCTCCTGCGTCGTCGCGCCCATCAGCCCCATCAGTTCGGCGCGGGTATCGGGCTGCTTGAAGGCGGTCTTGGCGTCGAAGGGCCCGTAGCCCCCGGCGCGGTAGAAAAGGTCGGGCACCAGCACGAGATAGCCGGCATCGGCGATGCGCTGCGCCATCCAGTACATGGCCTCGCGCGGACCGAAGGCGTCCATGTAGAGGATCACGCCGTTGCCGGTCGGTGCCCCGCTTGCCGGTGACAGGAGTGCCGCCGGCGCGGTGCCGTCGGCTGTGGTGATGTCGATCTGACGCAGCATGGACTTTTCCTCGGCTCAGTTGTGTTCGGGCCAGATAGCGGCCATCGTTCGCTTTCATCGATGACAGAATTGTGAGACCGGCGCCACGGTTCCAGCTGGACCCGCCCGCCACCATGCCGCATCTTTCTCCAGGGAATGAGCATAAACGCGGATCCTGGGGATTGGCATGATGCTACGCGCTCTCGCCTTCGGCCTTGCCGGTCTGCTGCTGCCGGCCGTTTCCGTGTTCGGGCAAAGCGCGCAGGCGCCCGTCAGCCAATGCCAGGCCATCGCGGGCAAAATTCCGTCTGCACGGTTTGCGAGCTTCGAGCCATCCGGGCCACCTCCGGCGCCGATCAATGCGGCGCTCAAGCCGACGCAGGACCAGGAGGTGTCGATCACGTTTGTCGGCCACTCCACCTATTTCATCGAAACGCCGGGCGGGGTCGGCATTGCGACCGACTACAGCGGCGTCTACCCGCCGCCACGATTGCCGGACGTGGTGACGATGAACCGGGCGCACTCCACGCACTACACACTGACCCCGGATCCGACGATCGCGCATGTGCTGCATGGCTGGGCCGACGTGCCGGGGCAAAAGGCGGAGCATCGCCTCACCGTCGGCGACGTCTATATCCGCAACGTCGTCTCCGACATTCGCGGCTGGGGCGGGCAGGTGGAAGAGAACGGCAATTCGATTTTCATCTTCGAGGTGGCCGGGTTGTGCATCGGCCATCTCGGGCATCTGCATTTCGAACTTACCGAGGACCAGTACACGCAGATCGGTCGGCTGGACGTGCTGATGGTCCCGGTCGATGGCGGCCTGACGATGGGGCCGGAGAGCATGAGCCGCGTCGTGCAGCGGCTGCGCTCGTCGCTCATTCTGCCGATGCACCGGTGGGGGCCGCCTCTCAGCAATTTTCTGGCGATGTTCGACGGGAAGTTCAGCATCGCCTATGCGACGCAACCGGTTATCCGGGTGTCGCTTCGCTCGCTGCCGAGGAAGCCGACGATCATGGTGCCGCAGGGGCTGTAATGCCCCCGCGGCATAAGCTTTTCAGCTGTTTTGCGGGAATGTCAGGTGCTGCTTGATGCCGACGTCCGGCACCTTTTCCTCGCTGATATTGGCCTTGGCAATTTCCCAGCCAAACTTCAGCGTGCTGTCGGTCGAGGCCCAGATCTCGGCGTCGTCGACGCGCAGTGCTACCATGGTCAGCAGCGGGTCTTCCTTGCCATGATCGTACCAGGCAGCGATCACCGCATTCCAGTATTCGTCCATCTTGGCGCGATCGATACCGACCTCGAACCTGCCGGCCAGGCAGGCGTGGTAGTCGTGGTTCTTGCCAACGACGCAGAAATGACCGCGGCTGCCGGGACCGATTGCCTTGACGAGATCCGTATCGGACTTGGTGAAGAACCAGATGGTCTTTGAGGTCTCGTCGACATTCGGCGCCATCGGCTGGAAGTGCATCTTCTCGCCCTGCAGGCCAAGCATGCCGGCGTGGATCTTGCCGATCTCGTCCCAGAGCTGGCGTTCGGGGACTTCGCGTGCTTCGGTCAGACTTACCATCGGGTTTCTCCTTGGGTTGTTTTTGGTCGGTCGGAGAACGGCAGGGCTTCGTCTTTGTTCCTGCGGCGAAGGCTGAGGCAGGCGCTGCTGGCGCTGTTCGCGCGTTGTCGTCAAAATGCCTTGAACGGCGGCAGCTTGGAAATTATAAGGCGCCATTCCAAAACAAACCAAAGCGTCAGGGTTGTCATGGCCGGTCATTCACAGTTCAAAAACATCATGCACCGCAAGGGCAAGCAGGACGGCATCCGTTCCAAGATGTTCTCCAAGCTCGCGCGCGAAATCACCGTCGCCGCCAAGACGGGGCTGCCCGATCCCGCGATGAACTCCGCTTTGCGTCTGGCCGTCCAGAACGCCAAGGCGCAGTCCATGCCGAAGGACAATATCGACCGCGCGATCAAGAAGGCCTCCGGCGCCGATGCGGAAGTCTACGATTCCGTTCGCTATGAAGGTTATGGTCCGGGCGGGACAGCGGTCATCGTCGAAGCGCTGACGGACAATCGCAACCGGACGGCATCGAATGTGCGGTCGATCTTCACGAAGGCCGGCGGCGCGCTCGGCGAAACCGGATCCGTGTCGTTCTCCTTCGATCACGTCGGTGAGATCACATACAAGTCCGCGGTTGGCGATGCCGACACGGTGATGGAAGCCGCCATTGAGGCCGGTGCCGACGACGTCGCTTCCGACGAAGATGGGCATACGATCATCTGCGCCTTCGAAAGCCTTGGGGAAGTCTCCAAGGCGCTCGAAGCGACGCTCGGCGAGGCGGAAAGCGTCAAGACAATCTGGAAGCCGCAGAATACGATCGAAGTGGACGAGGAAAAGGCGCAGTCGATCCTCAAGCTGATCGACAATCTGGAGGACGACGACGACGTGCAGAACGTGTTTTCGAACTTCGAAGTGTCGGAAGAGGTGATGGCGAAGCTGTCGGCCTGATCTCCGGACGTTGCAATTAAAAAAGCGGAGCTGGCGACAGCTCCGCTTTTTTCATGCGGCACTCGTGCTTGCACTCAGTTTTGCATTCAGGCCCGAAGCAGGGACAGCGTGCTGTTGGGCTGCTTTTCCATCAGCGACAGACTTGCAAACAGCTCGACCGAATGCAGCCGGGCATCGATATCGTGGATCGGCATCGAGATGATCAGCTCGTCAGCCTCCGTCTCTTCCAGGAAGGCGCCGAGCTTTTCCTCGATGGTCGCGACAGAGCCGACGGCTGCATAGCGCAGCGTATGCTCGACGCTCATCTTTTCCATCGGCGTCCAGAAGCCGTCCATGCTGTCCAGCGGTTTCGGGAAGGCGTTGCGGACATTCTTGCGGAGGTTGACGAACTGCTGCTGCGAGGAGGTGAAGAGACGTTCGGCCTCCCTGTCGGTCTCGGCGGCAACGCCCATGACGCCGACCGTGACATAGGGTCGGTCGAGTTCCGCCGAGGGCTGGAAGCGATCGCGATAGATGGAGATCGCTTCCATCAGCATGTCCGGGGCAAAGTGCGAGGCGAATGCGTAGGGGAGGCCGAGAGCTGCGGCGAGATGGGCGCTGTAGATGCTCGATCCAAGCAGCCAGATCGGGATGTTGGTGTTCATGCCCGGCACGGCAAGCAGGCTCTGGTTCGCTTCCGGCGCGCCGAGCAGGCGCTGCAATTCCAGAATGTCGTGCGGGAAGCTTTCGGCACCGGCTTCAAGATTGCGGCGAAGCGCGCTCGCGGTGCGCATGTCTGTGCCGGGCGCACGACCGAGGCCAAGATCGACGCGGCCGGGGAAGAGGGCTTCCAGCGTGCCGAATTGTTCGGCCACGACGAGCGGCGAGTGGTTTGGCAGCATGACGCCGCCGGAACCGATGCGTATAGACTTTGTCGCCGCGCCGATATGGCCGATGACGATCGCGGTGGCGGCGCTGGCAATCCCCGGCATGCCGTGATGCTCGGCGAGCCAGACGCGTCGGTAGCCCTGTTCTTCCGCCTTGACCGCCAGACGGGCGGATTGACCAAGCGCTTCGCTTACGGAGTATCCCTCGCCGATCGGCGAGAGGTCGAGGAGAGAGAAGGGGATCATGGTGTCGTCCTGATAACGATTGAAAGTATCGTCTTCGTTATCTAGGCAGTCGATCCGCCCAATACGACCCCCGGCCGCACAACTCTGCAGCGCGAGATGACTGCCGGCGTCAGACCAGGCGCAGATGGGGCGGCCGCTTCGGCTTGCCGTCGGACCTCTCGGTGTGCGGCTTGAAGACGCTGCCGGGCTGGATCGTGGTGACGGGTGTGTAGCGACCCAGCTGCCGGTCGAGCAGGGTGACATGCCGTGTCAGATCAGCCGTTTGTCTCGACAGCTGGTCCACCCGTAGGCTGCCCTCGCGGCTGCTTCTCGTAAGGTTGGTTACCGCCAGCCGCAGGGCTGTGGCGCCCTTGCGATGCTCGATCGCCGCGGCGGCCAGGGTCTGCGTCTTGTCGTGCAGGGCATCGACGTAGAGACCGACCGCCGTGAGTTCGTTGTTCGTTCGTGCCACTGACCGCTCGCTGCCGGCCGCTTCCTGCTGGGCGTTCCGCCCGAGGACCGCCATCTGCCTTGCCGCAGTCGCCGCCTCCTCGGCCAGGCGGCGGATTTCCTCTGCCAGTCCGCCTGCCGCGGGCCCGGCTGCATCCCGGCCCGCAAGGCTGAGATTCATCGCCGCCATGTTGGCTTCGAGCGCTATCTCGATGATGCGGTCGGCGACGGGGCCCATATCCCGGGCCGTCTTTTCCAGTGATTGAAGGGCTGCTGCGCTGTCGTTTGCGCGCGGCTTGCGCAGATCCAGAACGGCGTTGTGGGCGATCGTGGCGATATGTCCGGTCTCGGTATCCTGCATGCGCAGGCTTTCGAGAAGGCTGCCGGTCTCGGCCGCCAGCTGCGCAATCGCGGCCGCGCTCTCGGCATATCCAGTGCGCAGCAGGTCGGATTGCGCCTGCAGCTCGATGCCCTGCGCGTGAAGGGTGCCAACCGCGCTCGTGACGTTCTGAAGCGTCTCTTCGAGCCTCGCCACGGTGTGGTTGAAATCTCCGCGCAGACCTTCGTAGGGCGCAGGGAACGTCTCTTCCAGGCGGATGCCGAAGTCGCCGCTGTCCAGGCGGCGAAGCGCACCATCAAGCGTCCCCAGTACATGCTGGAGCGTATCGACCTCGGCTGTCAGGTCGGCAAGCCTCGATCCATCAGGCGACGGCATCGAAGGTACGACCGAGAGGACGACCGGCTGCGGACGGGTTTCGACGACAGGCTCGGGACGATCGAGGGGCGCATCCGCAATGACCTCCGGGCTTTTCGTGAAAAGGCCGAGCATCAGGCCTCCGACAAGGAGCGACGACAGCATCAAAGCCGCGGTTAGCCAGAGGGATTGGTCGGGGCGCAGCAACAGGGCCGCCGCCATCAAAAGGTTCTGTGCCGCCACGAAGGCGGCGAGCCCGAAGGACGGGAAAGGACGTCTGTTCAACATGACCTGTCTCCTCTTCATTCCGCCAGCCCAGTGTTGAACGCCCCGCAACCGCCGCCGTTGCAGGCGGCTCCCAATGCCTTGCAACAGGGTAAACCGAACGTTAACGGTGGGTTGTTTCCGGTTTGTTCACTTTTGCGTGGCAGTTGATAGGCATGCACGCTAAACTCGCCCACATGACACACGCGATTCGCATCATCGGGATCGACCCGGGTCTCCGTCGCACCGGCTGGGGCGTCATCGAGTCGCTTGGCAACAGCCTGCGTTTCGTCGCTTCGGGCACGGTGATATCCGACGGCGATCTCGATCTCGCCTCGCGGCTCTGCCAGCTTCACGACGGCCTTGCAGAGGTCGTGCACGGCTACCAGCCGGACGAGGCCGCCGTCGAACAGACCTTCGTCAACAAGGACGCCGTGGCGACGCTGAAGCTCGGGCAGGCGCGTGGCGTCGTCATGCTGGTGCCGGCAAGGGCCGGGCTGCCGGTCGCCGAATATGCGCCGAACGCAGTCAAGAAGGCGGTGATCGGCGTCGGCCACGGGGACAAGCAGCAGATCCACATGATGCTGAAGATCCTGATGCCGAAGGCGGAGTTCAAGGGCAACGACGCGGCGGATGCACTCGCCATCGCCATATGCCATGCTCATAATCGCGGCGGGCAGCGGATGAGACAGGCGCTGGCTTCGGCCTGACCGGTTTCCGCCGCGACGTTTCTCGCCTTCCACCATCAGCGCACGGACCTTGATCATGATCGGCAAGCTCAAAGGCACTATCGACGAGATCGGCGACGACTATGTGCTCGTTGACGTGCATGGCGTCTGCTACGAGGTGTTCTGCTCGTCGCGCACGCTTGGCCGGATGGGTTCGGTGGGGGAGGCGATCATCCTCTTCATCGAGACCTATGTGCGTGAGGACCAGTTCAAGCTGTTCGGCTTTCTGTCGGCGCTCGAGCGGGAATGGTTCAACCTCCTGCAAAGCGTGCAGGGCGTCGGCGCCAAGGTGGCGCTCGCGGTCCTGTCGACGCTGACCCCCGGCGAGCTTGCCAACGCCATCGCGCTGCAGGACAAGGTCGCCGTGTCTCGCGCACCCGGCGTCGGGCCGAAGGTGGCGGTGCGGATCGTCACCGAACTGAAGAACAAGGCTCCGGCCTTTGCGGGCGAGGCATCTGCCAATATCGGGCTGAAACAGGAGCTCGGCGAGGGCGTCGCCTCTGCGCCGGTTGCAGATGCGGTGTCCGCCCTTACCAATCTCGGCTACTCGCGCGACCAGGCCGCCAATGCGGTGGCCGCCGCCCTAAAAACCGCCGGCGAGGGCGCCGACAGCGCCAAGCTGATCCGGTTCGGCCTCAAGGAACTGGCCCGGTGAGATTTGGTCGCTCAAAAACTTGCTGCTATGGTCGGTGCAGCCTTGTCGATCATCCGACGGCGTGGTCTTGACTGGGTCCTGGATGCCGGAGCACACGACATGCTTCGCACGCCCGCTGAAAACATCGCCGGAATGGAACTTCTTGCATGACTGAACCCGCCCGCCTGCTGTCGGCTGAAAAGCGCGGCGAAGACCTGGATACGGCGCTGCGCCCGCAGTCCCTGGACGAGTTCACCGGACAGGCCGAAGCGCGCGCCAACCTCAAGGTGTTCATCGAGGCGGCGAAGAACCGCGGCGAGGCGCTCGACCATGTGCTGTTCGTCGGGCCTCCCGGGCTCGGCAAGACGACGCTTGCACAGATCATGGCCAAGGAACTGGGGGTCAACTTCCGCTCGACGTCGGGACCGGTGATCGCCAAGGCCGGCGATCTTGCAGCGCTTCTGACCAACCTCGAAGAACGCGACGTGCTGTTCATCGACGAGATCCACCGCCTCAACCCGGCGGTCGAGGAGATCCTCTATCCCGCGATGGAGGATTTCCAGCTCGACCTCATCATCGGCGAGGGACCGGCGGCACGATCGGTGAAGATCGACCTGTCGAAATTCACGCTAGTCGCCGCCACCACCCGGCTCGGCCTTCTCACCACGCCGCTGCGCGACCGGTTCGGCATACCGGTCCGGCTCGCCTTCTACACGGTCGAGGAACTGGAGCTGATCGTTCGGCGCGGCGCGCGGCTGATGAACCTCGGGATCACCGAAGAGGGTGCCCGCGAGATTGCAAGGCGCGCCCGCGGAACGCCCCGGATTGCCGGGCGGCTGCTCCGGCGAGTGCGGGATTTCGCCGAAGTGGCGCGGGCCGAGGCGGTCACGCGAGAAATTGCCGACGAGGCGCTGACGCGGCTCCTGGTCGACAATATGGGGCTCGACCAGCTCGACAAGCGCTATCTCAACATGATCGCCGTGAACTTCGGCGGTGGACCGGTCGGCATCGAAACGATCGCCGCCGGCCTGTCGGAACCGCGCGACGCGATCGAGGATATCATCGAGCCCTACATGATCCAGCAGGGGTTCATCCAGCGCACGCCGCGCGGCCGCGTGCTGACCGCAAATGCGTGGAAGCATCTTGGCCTGCAGCCGCCCAAGGACCTGGAAGCCGCACAATTCAGAATGAGCCTCGACGATGACTGAGCCGCAGGACATGCGCATCCGCATGACGTTCAAGCCGAAGCGCCTGTTCCAGATGCGGGTTGCCGGTCTGGGGTTCCGGGACGGCCACGTGCTGGTCCACCGCGCCGTCCACGAGACGTTCTGGACGTTTCCCGGCGGTCGCGCCGAGATGGGCGAAACGACGGAGGAAACGCTGCGGCGGGAGATGAGGGAGGAACTCGGGGTCGATGTGAACGTCGAACGGCTGCTTTGGACCGTCGAGAACTTCTTCGATTACGAGGGCCGCAAATGGCATGAACTCGGCTTCTATTATCTGATGGATCTGCCCACGCATTTCCCGTTTCACCCGACGGACATCGTCCACCGCGTCCAGGACGGGCACGAGCTGGAGTTCAAGTGGGTTCCTGCCACGACGGAGGCTCTTCGCGCGCTGGACATTCCCCCCTATTTCATCGCCGGCGAGATCGAGGCCCTGCCTTCGACGGCCCGACACCTCGTCTGGCGCGACGGCGACCTCGACCAGAAATCCTGACATCAGGAACATCGACCGGCGCCCCGAGTTCTTTCTTCATTGGAAGGAGACCGGACATGCAGAAAATCAACGTTGGAAACAAGGTCGAGTGGAAGTGGGGCAGCGGCAAGGCTGAAGGCAAGGTCGCCGAAAAATTCACGAAGGACGTCGAACGCAAGATCAAGGGCAAGACGATCAAGCGCAAGGCCGATGCCGACAAGCCTGCCTTCCTGGTCAAGCAGGATGATGGCGACCGCGCACTGAAGAGTCAGTCGGAGCTGAAGAAAGCCAATGGTTGATGCACATTCCCATCACAGCCACGGAATGACCGATCATCCGGGCACCAGGAAGACACGCGACGAAGCCGATTTCCGGCCGCCGGCCGATGTGGCTGCGGAGGCTGAAAAGGGTCTCGAGCTGCGCGCCAAGTTCCGCCGCGGCGGAACGACGATCGGCATCGCCAGGGCCCGCGACCTCAAGCATCGCAAATCGCTATCGGAAAAGACGGTCAGGCGGATGGTGAGCTATTTCAGCCGCCACAGCGTCGACAAACGCGCCGAGAACTTCGGCAACGACGAAAATCCGTCGGCGGGCTACATCGCCTGGCTGCTCTGGGGCGGCGATGCCGGCCAGAAGTGGGCCGAAGAGCACCGTAAGGCCATCGAGGCGGCAAAGGCCGGCGCCAAGGCAAAAAGGCGCTAGTCGCGCCCACCGACCTTTGACGACAGTAGCTCGAGGGTTTGCTCGAGGAGGTCGCGTCCGCCCGGGCGCCACCCCAAGGCACGGATCTTTCCGGTCGCCATCAGGTTGATGCCGCTCACATCTGCGGCCGGCGGAAGCCTGCCGGGCGCAAATGTCGTGCAATGGGCAAGGATCTGTCGCGTATCCACCACGAGATCGGAGAGATTAAAGCTCTGGCCACTAACGCGGTCGGCATCCGCTTCGAGCAACAATCGAACGGCGGCGCCCACGTCGCGGCCATGCACTTCCGTGCCTGCGCGAGGTGACACGGGCTTTCCGGTCGAATAATCCGCGAACAGGCTTTCCCATTTGTTGGGCAGCAGATCGCCGTAGACGCCGGTCGGGCGCAGGCAACAGACTGCAAAACGCTCGCCGGCCAGTCGCGTGAGGGCCTGCTCGGCGTCGAGCTTTATCCGGCCGTAGAGGCTGGCGGGGGCAAGCGCCATATCTTCCCGCAGAACCGTGCCGGCAGGCAGCCCGTCATAGACCGCACGGCTGGAGAGAAAGACGGCGCGCTCGACTCCGGCCGCCCGACAGGTTTCGAAAAGCTGCAGCGTGCCGTCGAGATTTCGGCGGACAAAGCCTGCTGCATCGTCCCCTTCGCCACCGCGATACTTTCCCGGCAGATGGTCGAATGCTGCGTGGACGAAGGCGTCGATCCCTCGAAATGCATCATCCTGCCGCAGATCCGGGTCGAGGTGGAGGGGAGAGAAGTCGACGTCGCCGCTGAACCATCCCGCTGGCGGTGGGGTCCGGCCGCCAGCCCTGACGGTATGGCCGGCCTCCAGAAGGCTTTCCACGATGTAGCGACCGACGAGCCCGGTCGCGCCGGAGACAAGAACGGTCATGGCCTGCCCGGCGGTTGCGGGAGCGACGCGGGGTCCACATCCCGACCCGCATAGACATCGTGCCAGAGGTCGATCAACGGCTTCAGTTCGGAGGATTTGGGATGATCCCGCTCCCAGGGCTTTTCATACTGGTAATGAAGGATGGCGATGATGTTCCAGTCCCACAGATCCGGCAGGTTGAACCAGACATACTGCAGCATGTTCATGAACACCGGCAGGCCATGCCACTCCGGAAAGAAAGTTTCCAGGAAGCTCTGGTCGGTGCGACGCCAAAATCGGTCGGGTTCGTCGAGGGCAACCAGCATTGCTTCAAAGGTGGCAAGCGACGGCCGGGCGACAAACACTCCGGAGTTCAGCCGGCTGAAGTCCGCCAGACTCTCATAGACATTCGGCGCCGCCGAAAATTCCGGATAGTCGAACAGGCGGTCGATGTTTTTAAGGACGATCGCATCCGCGTCGATGAAGACGCAGCGCGTGTAGTCGGTGAGCTGCCAGAGGCGTAGCTTGCAGAAATTGTCGAGCGGGGTGTGGAAGTCCGGCTTTCGGCCCTTGGTGAAGGGGGCTGCACCATGGAGGTTGCGGCGGGCATGGCGTTCATTGAACGGCTCGGAGAGCGGCAGGTGGGCGACCTCCACCAGACGGCAGCCAAGCGTTACGAGTGGTGCCAGCGCCTGTGAGTCAACGGCACCGGTGTGCAAGACGACGATGTCGGCTGTCGTTCCGGTCTTGAGGAGCGAACGGGCGAGGGCCACCGCGCCCATCGCATAGTCGGCATTGGTGACGAGCGTGACAAAGGCGGTTCGAGCCGGCGCTCCGCCCTGTCCCATTGCGATCGGGCTCACGATACCGACTTCAGGCGCTTGCCTTCCGGATCGTGCTCGACCTTGGCGGCAATGTCGCGGGTCCAGGCAGAGACGGCTGGAACGCGCGACCGGTCGACGCGATAGGCGTATTTGCGGGCGACATCGACGATTTCAGCCAACAATCCCTCGCCGAGCGTGGTGGGCGCAAGGCCAAGGCCGAGAAATTTCTCGTTGCGGACGACGAGATCGTTTTCTGCCGCCTCCTTGCGAGGGTTGGGCAGCCAGGCGATCTGCGCGCCACTCATGCGGGCGATCATCTCGGCGAGGTCGCGCACCCGGTGGGTTTCCGTCATCTGGTTGAAGATCTCGACCCGGCCGCCGCGGACGGGCGGATTGTTGAGCGCGATCTCGATGCACCTGACCGAGTCCTGGATGTTGATGAAGGCACGGGTCTGGCCGCCCGTCCCGTGGACGGTGAGGGGATAGCCGATCGCCGCCTGGATGAGAAAGCGGTTGAGGACGGTACCGTAATCACCGTCGTAGTCGAACCGGTTGATCAACTGCTCGTGGCGCCGCGTCTGTTCCGTGTGCGTCCCCCAGACAATGCCCTGATGCAGGTCGGTGATGCGCAGGCCGTCATTCTTGGCGTAGAAGGCAAAGAGCTGCTGATCGAGGCACTTGGTCATGTGGTAGATCGAGCCGGGATTGCTCGGGTAGAGGATATCCTGCGAGACCGTGCGACCATCCATGGTTTCGACGCCGACCGGCAGGTAGCCTTCGGGGATCGCGGCGCCGACCGTCGAATAACCGTACACGCCCATGGTGCCGAGATGCACGAGGTGCGCGTCGAGCTCGAGCTCGACCAGAGCGTTCAACAGATTGTGCGTCGCGTTGACATTGTTGTTGACGGTGTAATTCTTGTGGCGGTCGCTTTTCATCGAATAGGGTGCCGCGCGCTGCTCGGCGAAATGGATGACGGCGTCGGGGCGATGCTTTGCGAGCCAGCCCTTCAGAAGCTCGTAGTCCCTGGCAAGATCAATTAGGTGGAAATGGATGCGGCGGCCGGTTTCCGCATGCCAGATCCGGGTCCGCTCCTGGATACTGTCCATCGGTGTCAGCGACTGCACGCCGAGTTCCGTGTCGATCCAGCGCCTGGACAGGTTGTCGAGGATGTGGATCTCGTGGCCAGCCTCCGAAAGATGGAGGGATGTTGGCCAGCCGACGAAACCGTCACCGCCCAGGACTGCTATCTTCATGGAAACCCTCCACTGTTCTTGCGACTGTTCCTGATAGGTAAAATATGTGACAGCAATCCGGCGGCGGGATCGATGGTTCCGGTAGAGCGAATGAAGCAGCGATCAATTTCAGAGGCAAGTGCATGGACGACCAGAAATTTCGGCTGGCGGGAGAATTGCTGGGGGACGGTCATCGCCTGACGCAGCGCGTCTATTACGAGGACACCGATTTCTCCGGTCTGGTCTATCACGCCCGGTATCTACACTTTCTCGAGCGGGGCCGCACGGATTACCTGCGATGCCTCGGCTGCGAGCAGAGCGCTCTCCTGTCCGCCGACGAGGAGGGGCTGGTTTTTGTCGTGCACCGCATGGAGATCGACTTCAAGCAGCCGGCGCGGATGGATGACGTGCTGGAGATCTTGACGACGACGGAAAAGGCGGGCGGCGCGAAGATGGTTCTGCAGCAGGAGATCCGCCGCGGCGGATCGCTGCTGATCCTCGCCAAGGTGGTGATCGCCGTCATCAACAGGCATGGCCGGCCGCGGCGGCTGCCGGAAACCATCGCCTTGAAGTTCCTGACCGTCGGTGTCGCGCCGGACTAGAGGTCTTCGACCTGACCATTCGATCCCACCATCCAGGTGCCACCGCAGTCGCCCGGGCAGGGTGTGCAGCATTGCGCAAGCAAGATCACGGGCGTCCGCTGTAACACATTCTTAACGATAATGATGTCTTACTGCCAGCTGAGGAATTTGTGCAACGCACGCCTTCCTTTGACCAAATTTGAAAGCGAGAAGCCAAGCTGAAGCTCACTGCGCACAGGGCGAAGGGCGCATCCAGCGAACATTCGGATTTCTCGCGAGAGCGCGCTTTTGAACCCGCCCGGTCTTAAAGCCGGGCGTTTGGATTCGGGGATAGTGGATCGATGGAACAGGTTGGTTTGGCGGCAGCGGCGAGCGATGTGAGCCTCTGGTCGCTTTTCATGCAGGCGGGTTGGGTCGTCAAGCTGGTGATGATCGGGTTGCTCGGCGCGTCCGTCTGGACCTGGGCGATCGTCATCGACAAATACTTCAACTTCGCTCGGGCAAAGCGCCAGTTCGACCAGTTCGAGCAGGTGTTCTGGTCCGGCCAGTCGCTTGAAGAACTGTATCGCAGCCTGTCCGACCGCCAGAATACCGGGCTTTCGGCCATCTTCGTCGCTGCCATGCGCGAATGGAAGAAGAGCTTCGAGCGCGGCGCACGCTCGCCGATCGGCCTACAGATGCGTATCGACCGGGCCATGGACGTGACGATGTCGCGCGAAAGCGAAGGCTTCGAGGCGCGTCTCAGCTCGCTGGCGACGATCGGTTCGGCCGGTCCGTTCATCGGCCTGTTCGGCACCGTGGTGGGCATCATGACATCCTTCCAGGCGATTGCCGGTTCGAAGTCCACCAACCTTGCCGTCGTCGCACCCGGTATCGCCGAGGCGCTGCTGGCAACCGCCATCGGTCTCGTCGCCGCTATTCCGGCGGTGATCGCCTACAACAAGTTCATGGGCGACGCCGGCAAGCTGTCGGCCCGCATGGAAGGCTTCGCGGACGAATTCTCCGCCATCCTGTCGCGCCAGATCGACGAGAAGATGCAGCCGCGCCAGGCAGCGCAGTAAACCTCTTTAGCCGGGCCAAGGAGCACGTATCATGGGCATGTCTGCCGGGGGAGCGAAATCATCGGGTGGCGGACGTCGTGGTCGGCGCGGTCGCCGCGGCGGTGGCGCCATCAGCGAAATCAACGTTACGCCGCTTGTCGACGTCATGCTCGTGCTGCTGATCATCTTCATGGTTGCCGCGCCGATGATGACCGTCGGCGTGCCGATCGACCTGCCGGAAAC
>Ga0065165_1002560_pt1 | contig 15026 bp, 14 predicted proteins | sample AraplaMF_Cvi_mMF_FD_63813 | JGI IMG/M metagenome (GOLD analysis project Ga0065165, IMG submission 63813) | Arabidopsis root microbial communities from the University of North Carolina, USA - plate scrape MF_Cvi_mMF (version 2) (version 3) | ecosystem: Host-associated > Plants > Roots >...
CAGGAGTCGCGTTGTGTCCGGAGGCGGGGGTAGGGCCTGGCCGGCAGCTTGCGCTGACTCAATATAATAAAGCCATGCCAACAGTTCGGCAATGGCGCGATACAGGGCGGGTGGAATCTGCCGGTCGAGGTCGACCTCCATCAGCAGCGACACCAGCTCCTTCGATTCGTGCACGAACACGCCGGCGTCGCGTGCGCGTGCGATGATCTGCTCGGCGACCAGGCCCTGGCCCTTGGCCACGACCTTCGGCGCGCCGTCGCCGGCGCCGTAGGCCAGCGCGACCGCATTCTGGCGGCGCTGATGGAGGTCGCTAGCCATGGCCGTGGATGGCCAGGGTGTTCAAAGGCGTCCCGGCAGCGTCCAGCGCCTCCGCCAGGCGGCCGCGGCCACCCTCCAGCAGTGCGCGCGCGGACTCGGGCGCGTCCAGCCGGACGTGCAACTGGCCACCGGATAGCACGACTTTTGCCGCCACCTCGCCCAGGGCGCCGAAGCGCAAGGTCAGGCTGCTCTGCCAGCTGCGTGCAGCATCGCCGTCGCCATCGGCGCCGTCATGCTGGGCATCCGGCGCATCCCGCTCGATCTCCCAATGCAGCTCCTGCCCCGGCCACAATTGCCCCTGCCAGGCGACGCGCGCCTGCTCATGGGCGTTCAGCTGCAGGTTGATCAGCTGGGCGGTGGCCGGATCGGAGGGCGGCGCCATGCCGCGCGCCTGCGGCTCGGCCGCCAGCTCCGCCTGCGAACGACCGCCACGGGCCCACTCGGCCACATGGGATTCGTAGAATAGTCCGCTCTTTTCCATGCCCTGGCGCAGGGCCGCGGCAATCTGTGCGGCATCCGCGCCCGGCCCGCCCAGCAGCGGCGTGCGGCCCAGCGCGGCGGTCTGCTGCGTCGCGCTGTTCTGGGCGGCGGCAATCACCTCGCCCAGCGCCTTGCCGGCCTTGCTGAGCGAAGCGCTTTCGCCGGCGCCGCTGTCCGCGCCCAAGGGGGCCGGCAGTGTCCTGGCCAGCAGGGCGGAAGCGCGCGACAGCGCGGCAGCTTCCTTGCCTTCCAGGTAAGCGAGCGGGGAGGCCAGCGGGTTCGCGCCTTCCGCCAGCGGCGGACCGGCTTCGGCAAAGGCCTGGCCACCCTGGGCGGTGGCAACCTGGAAGGTGGGACGCGGGGTGAGCGACACCAGCGTCAGCGGCACCTGGCTGCCGACCGGGACGTTCTGCGGTAGCGCCATGCGCGCCGCCATGTCGGCCACCCGCACCACGAAACTGCCGTCGGACAACTTGGACAGGACTTCGGCCTGCATGGACTGGCCGAGCTGGCTGGCCAGCGCGCGCTGGAAGGCCTGCTGGCGCGGATCGGCAACCGGCAGGACCGCCTGGGTGACGGCGGTGCGCGCAACCGGGGACAGCAAGGGCTGGTCGCGCGCGAGCATGGTCTTTAGACGCCGTAGGCGCGCGCGATGCGGCGCTCGGTGGCGTTATTGTTCATCATGGCCGACAGCTTGGCCATCCACGGCTGGGTCAGGTCGCGGATCTGGCGGTCGCTGGCCAGCATCTTGCGGATCGCGTTCACCTTGCGCACGCGCTCCTGGCCGGCGAGCGGCTGGCCGTCGCCGTTGGCCTTCAGCTGGCGCACGCAGGCATTGCACTGCGCCTCGAGCTGGACCACGCGGTCCCAGTCGTTGGCGGTGGCGGCAAGGAGCATCTGGTCGGTGATGCCGACCATCGCTTCATAGACCGATACGATGTCTTGTCCGGTCATCATGGCTCAGGCTCCCGCGTAGGCAGCGGCTTGCGCCATGGCCGGGGCGGCAGCGTTGGCAGCCGGCTGGGCGACCTTGTCGCCGATCTGCACCCAGGCTTCGCGCAGGTCGGACAGCAGGCGGTGCACTTCCTCGATGGCCGGCACGTCGTTCTTCAGGTTGGCGTGCAGCAGGCGGCGGCTCATGTAGTCGTAGAGGGCGTCCAGGTTGGCCGCGATCTCGCCACCGGCCGTCTTGTCCAGCGAAGCGCGCAGGCCGTTGTCGATGATCGTGATCGCCTTCGAGATCGCCGTGCCCTTCGCTGCGATGTTGTTCGCGGCGATGTTGGTCTTGGCGCTCAGCAGCGCAACCAGCGCACCGTCGTACAGCATGACGATCAGCTTGTGCGGCGAGGCCGAGGCGATGCCGGTTTCCAGGCCCACGTTGGCATAAGCGTTGACGCCGCGTTTCATGGTTCCAAACATCTTGGTTCTCCGATAAATCTAGGTTTAGCCCGCATTGGCCGAGATGGCCGCGAGCTGCTGGGTCAGATAGCTCTGGGTCGTCTGCATCGAGGAGAGCATCGTGTCCAGGGCGGTAAATTGGGCGCGGTAGCGCGCTTCGATGGCGGTCAGGCGCGTGTTGAAGGCATCCGTCTGCTTCTGGATCGACGTCACCGTGTCGTTCAGCCCTTTGGTCTTGCTGGTGACCATGCCATCGGTGCCGATGAAGCTGGCGGCCAGGGTGTTCAGCTGGAAGGCATAGCCCTGCGAGAAGCTGACGGTGCCGCGGTCGCCGGCGGTGCCGCCGGTGATGGCCAGCTGCAAGCCTTCGACCGCCGAACCGGCCTGCGCGGTCAGGGTCTGGCCGTTGCCGGTGGCGGGCAGGCCGCCGATGGTGCCGGCCACGTTCAGGCCCTTGGCCGGGGTGGCGGCGCCGAACAGGTCCTCGACCTTGGTGCCCGTCAGGCTGGCAATCGCGATGTTCGAGGTGTCGCCGTACTTGCCCGACGAAATCGACAGCTTGCCGTTGGCATCGACCTCGGTCTCGACCGTGTCGCCGGAGCCGGCGAAGTCGCTGTCGCCGTTGATGGCGGAGCGCAGCATCGCCGCCAGCTCTTTCTGGTTGTAGGTGCCGGCCGGGATCGCGATGTTCTGGACCTTGCTGGTGGTGACCGGGTCGGTCTGGTTCAGCGTGACGGTCCAGGTGGTGTTGGCGGCGATGGTGGTGCTGGCAGCGAGCGCGTTCTCGCTCGTCAGCGAACCGCGCGTCGCCATCTGCGTGACGTTGACCGCATAGTTGCCGGCCTGGGTCTTGGTCGAGTTGCTGGACACGGAGATCAGGCTGTCGGTGGCCTTGCCAACCGCGGCGAACAGGCCGGCGATGTCGTCGTAATTGCTGTCCATCGCCTTGCCCAGCTTGCCGGTGTCGAGCGCCAGGCTGCCGTCCTTCTGGAAGGCGATGCCGACCTGGCTCAGGGTCGTCAAGCCGCCGCCCAGGCCCTGCACGGCCTTGCCGAGCGCAGCGCGCAGCTGGCTCTGGATGCCGCGCGCGGTGGCGTCGCCCTGCAGGGGGCCGGCGGCCTTGGTGTCGGCGTTGTAGCCGGTCAGGCTGCCGATCGTCGAGTTCAGCGTGTTGTAGGCCTTGACGAAGTTGTTGATCGCGGTGGTCACCGAGCCGGAGTCGCGGGTCACGTTCAGGGTGCTGGTGCCAGTGTCCTTGACGCTGATGGTCAGGCCTTCGACGGCGCCGGTGACGTCCATGCTGTTGCTGCTGACTTCGATGCCGTTGACGTTCAGCTTGGTGCTCTGGGCCGCGCTGGTCTGGGTCAGGCCCTGGGCGCCGGCCGGGTCGTAGCCCAGCAGGCTGGCGATGGCCGGGTCGGGATCGAGGCCGTCGCTTCCGGCCACGCCGATCTTCATCGCCGAGCTGGCGCCGGTCTTGTTCGAGGTGATCACCAGGTGGTACGGCGAATCGCTGCCGTCCGAGACGATGCTGGCGGTGACCCCCACGTTCGCCTTGTTGATGGCGTCGCGGATGCCGGCGAGGCTCTGGTCACCGGCTTCCAGGGTGACGGTGCCGCTGGCCTGGGCGCCGTCCTGGGTGAAGCTCGAACCGACATAGCTGCCCTGGGTGCCCGCGGTGAGGCCCGCCAGCGCCGGGTTGCTGCCGCCGACCAGGATCGAGGTGCCTGCGCTTGACGTCAGGCTGACGCCCGCGGTGGCGGTGAGGGTCGAGCCGTTGTTCGATGCGGCGGGGTCGGTCTTCAGGCCGCCCTTGACGTCCGGACCGGACACGATTTCGTTGACCGCGATGTCGGAGCCGTCGGCGGCGGTAAAGCGCAGGGTGCCGTCGGAGGCCTTGCCGGTATAGGTGATGTTGGCCGCCGCCAGCGCCTGGGTGGTGGGGCTGGTGCCGGACAGGACGTTGTCGATGTCGGCGGCGCTGATCTGGGTGGCGCTGCCGCCGTCGCCGAGGCTGGCCAGCTCGACGCCGCCGACGGTCAGCGAATAGCTGCTGCCGGTGCCGGCCGTAACGGTGCCGAAGCTGCTGGCGCCCGCGCTGCCGAACAGGTCGGCGGCCGTGCTGGCGGCGGTGGCGGTGGCGCTGACGCCGGTCTTTTCGGTCTGGGCATTGATGGCCGCGGCCAGCTGCTTGGCGCTGCGGGTGTTGCCGTCGGTGGCGATGGCGGTGCCGTTGAGCGTGAGCGATCCGGCCGCGATGCCGCCGCTGGCGATCGTAGCGCCGAGCGCCGTGCCGGTCAGGCCGAAGCTGCCGCCGCCGACCGTGCCGAACTGGAAGGTCAGCACGGTCTTGGCGCCGGCGCCGATCATGGCGGTCGTGCTCACCTTGCCGGTCGTGGCCAGGCTCTGGGCCGAGGCCAGCTGGGTGACGTTGATCTTGTAGTTGCCGGGCACGGCCTTGCCTGAAGCCGAGCCGGTCAGCACATCGGCATCGCCGGTGGTGACGCCGAGGGCACGGAAGGTCGAGACTGAGCTGAGCGAGGAGAGGGCGCCCTGGAAAGTACCGACTGCGCTGCTCAGCTTGCCATAGGCGGTGATTTCCGACTGGACGGCGGCGGATTTCTTGGCGTAGTTGGCCAGCGGCGCCGACTCGGCCTGCATCAGTTTGTTGACGAGCCCTTCGACGTCAAGACCTGATCCGATACCTGATGAACTGAGTCCCACGTGTTCTCCTCGAGAAAGCAGTAATGTAAGTCATTAACGGCCGGTCCAATTCGTACTTGAGAGTGGGAAATGTGGGTTAATTCCGATTCAGAACGCTTGAGCGCCGATTCCGATAACAAAAAGAAAAGACCGCTGCACCTTGCGGCGGCAGCGGTCTTGTCGGATGAACACTGGAATGTGCTCAGGCGGTCTGGCGGATCAGCAAACCGCGCATCTTGTCGAGCGACTTGGCGATCTCGAGCGCCTCTTCCGTGGGGATCTGGCGCACGACTTCCTTGGTGCTCTGGTCAATAACTTTCACCACGATGTCCTTGCTGTCTTCGTCGATCGAAAATTGCAGGCTCTGCGCCGAAGGCGGCATCGACTCGTTGATCTTCTTGACGGCGGCATTCAGGTCATCGCGCGACGGCTGTGTACCGGCCGCCGGGGCTTTGCTGGTCACTGCGGAAACGCCGGCTTGCTGCTCGGTCGCCTGGACCGGGCGCTCGTCGGGCTTCGTGGTGACGGGTGAACCAACTGGCGAAATATTCATAATGAGTTGAGTTCCCTAGCGAAAATTCCCCGGCTGAATTTCTTCAGCCGAGGAATCGGTTACACCGCTATGTGGTGCTTACTTCAGCGCTAGATTCAGCGATTAGCCACGCAGCAGCGACAGGACACCGTTCGGCAGCGAGTTCGCCTGGGCCAGCATCGAGGTACCAGCTTGCTGCAGGATCTGGCCGCGGGTCATATTCGCGGTTTCCGAAGCGAAGTCGGTGTCGGTGATGCGGGACTTCGATGCCGACAGGTTCTCGGTGGTCGACTGCAGGTTCGAGATTGCCGAATCGAAGCGCGACTGCAGTGCGCCGTACTGGGCGCGCTGGCCGTTCACCTTGGCCAGGGCCGCGTCGGCGATCTTGATCGCTTTCTGGGCGCCGTCGAAGGTGGTGATGTCCAGGTCGGCGACCGAGTTCAGGGTCGAAGCCTTGGTGGTGCCGGCAGTCGCGCCAGCCAGCTGGAAGCCGGTAGCCGTGCCTTCTTTCAGCGAGAAGCTGCTCTCCGAGTCGAAGGTGATGCGGCCCTGGACCACTGCCGAGGTGGTGGTCGAGTTCAGCGTTGCTTCGGTCGGGCTGCCGCTTGCCGGCAGGGTGCCGTCGGCCTTGTAGTTCTTGGCCTTGATGTCGTTGCCGCTGTCATAGCCCAGCTTGATGTCCGAACCGTTCGTGTTGGTCAGCTTGATGCCGCCTTCCTTCGAATCGTACTGGGCGGTCACGCCGGTCTTGGCCGACTGGGCGTTGATCGCGTTGACTGCCGAAGCGTAGTCGGTGGCGCCATTGCCGCTGGTGCCGATCGAGAACGAGACCTTGACGGCGGTCGAGTTGTCCGAAGTCAGGTTGAACGAGTACGAACCACCGGTCATCGTCAGGTTGACGTCGGTTTGTGCGCTTGCGGTCACGCCGGTCTTGGCGGTGTTGTTGTTGATGTCAGCGACGATCGACTTGGCGGACGACGTGTCCTTGGTCGTGATGTCAGCCGAACCCAGCGAGCCCGAGATGCTCAGCGAGCCGTTGGCGGCTGCGCTGCTGGTGCCGATGTTCACGCCATCCACGGACACGCTGTTGTTGCCGTAGGTGTTGGTCTGGAAGTTCGAGCCGGTCATCGAGATCAGCTGGTTGGCGTTGGCGCCGACCTGGAAGTTCGCGGTGCCCATCGTGCCATCCAGCAGCTTCTGGCCGTTGAATTCGGTGGTGTTGGCGATACGGCCCAGTTCCGAACCCAGTTGGGTGACTTCAGTTTGCAGAGCCTGGCGGTCGCTTGCCGAGTTCGACGAGTTCGACGACTGCACTGCCAGTTCGCGGATACGTTGCAGAATGTTGCCCGAGCTCGACAGAGCGCCTTCGGCGGTCTGCGCCATCGACACGCCGTCGTTGGCGTTGCGGGTCGCCTGATTCATGCCGCGGATTTGCGAGCTCATGCGGTCCGAGATCGCGAGGCCGGCAGCGTCGTCTTTGGCGCTATTGATACGCAGGCCCGAGGACAGGCGCTGGATCGAGGTGTTCAGCGAAGCGGACGACGAGGACAGGTTACGCTGTGCGTTCAGGGATGCAACGTTGGTATTGATTACGGATGCCATGGTGTTTCTCCAGACTTGTCTTGCATTGTGTGGCAACGTGCCACTCGATCACTTTGGTGTGCCACGCTGTTCCGTGACATTCACACCGCTGTTGATGCAGGTAACGTACTCCTGCGGGAAAACTTTATGGGTGGAACTGAAAAAAATTACGTGCGGCAAGTTTTTGTAGCTGAGGCCTGTGCGCTTGGCGGCGGCCAAACCGGGAACTTTAGGGCTAAAAAAAATAATTTATTTTGGGAACTCGATACAAAAAACGCCGGCATGCCGGCGTTTTCGTATCATATTAATAACAGAGATCACTCCGCGATCACCACCCGGTTCTTGCCGCTGGTCTTGGCCTGATACATGGCATGGTCCGCCCGCGCCATCAATGAAGCCTGGTCCTCGTTCTGGTGGCGCAGCGCCACGCCGCAGGAGAAGGTGATCAGCATCTTCTCGTTATCGTGCAGGAAGAAGTGCTTGGTCAGCTCGCGCTGCACCCGCACCATTGCCGCGGCGGCCGACTCCACATTCGTCTCCGGCAGCAGGATCAGGAATTCCTCGCCGCCGAAGCGCGCGATCACGTCCATCGAGCGCAGCGTGTCCTTGACCACCTTTACCAAGTGGCGCAGGGCCTTGTCGCCGGCCATGTGGCCGTAGGTGTCGTTGAGCTTCTTGAAATTGTCGAGGTCGAGCAGGGCCACGCACAGCGGCGTGCCGCGGCGGTCGGCGCGCGCGCTTTCGCGTTCGAACACGTCGTCCAGGCCGCGCCGGTTCAGGCTGCCCGTCAGCTGGTCTTCGCGCACCAGCTCGCTCATGTGCAGCAGCTTCGCCTCCAGGTCCTTGATGCGGGCCTCGGCTTCCTGGACTTCCTGGTGGGCGGCGATCATGCGGTCGCGCGAGGCGAGGGCTTCGGCCTGCACCGCGCGGGTTTCGCGCAGCACTTCCTCCAGCACCACGTTCAGTTCTTCGATATTCGCCGCGCCACGGATGCGCTCCGAGAAGCCGCCGATCTTTTCCTGGTAGTCGCCGGTCGAGGCCGCCACCGAGCCGAGGCGATCGATGAAGGTCATCATCATGTTCTTCATGGTCGCCTTGACGTCGGCGATGCCGTGTTTCAGCTGGCCCTGCTTGTAGATGACGTCCTTCAGGCTGCGCGTCGCGTCTTCCAGCGCACGCGCATCGAGCGGGCCGCTAATCAAGTCCTGCACGGCGGCGATCTGGCCGCGCATCCAGCTGTCGTCGTCCAGCAGTTCGCTGACGTTTTCCAGCAGCAGTTTGAAGAGACGCAGCAGCAGCTCCTGCTGCTCGGCCGTGTCGCCGCTCTTGAGTTCGATCTGGTAACACAGCTCCTTCAGGCGCGCGCCGATTTCCAGCAGTGCGGCCTCACCGTGAGCGCTCTTCACCGCCGTGCCCAGCGACTCGGCCTCGCCGGCCAGCGCCGAGCCGGACGGCAGCAGGGCGGCGACGGCAAAGGTGAGGGTGCGGCTGAGCAGGTCGCGCAGCTGTTTCGCGTCCGCGTCCTCGACGCCCAGGGCCATCACCGGGTGGGTGTGGCGCCGCAAATGCTTCTCGGCCAGCTGCGACAGCATGCGGGCGTAGCCGTCCCAGTCGCGCTGCTTGACGGCGCGGTTCAGGCGGGTGCCCATTTCGGCCAGTTCGCCCGGCGTATCGGCGAGCCGGTAGGCAAAGCCGCTCAGCACCTTTTCCGCGCCCGGATCGGCATCCAGGGCCGGCGCCGGGGCCGCAGGCAGGATTACCCCGGCGATCTCGTTATAGATATCGCGGTAAGCGTCGGGCGTGGGAGCGATGCGGCGGGTGGCGAGGCGCCGAAAGGCCTCGCGGGCGATTTCGGCTGGATTCTGAGGCGAGCTGGACATGGGGCTTGCTACTTCGATTAGTTATGTTCGCCATGTTAACCCTCTTTCAAAATTTTGATCAGCGGAAAAAGCGGGCTAAAACGGCTCAGTTATGCGGACTGTATTGACGCTTGTTTTCGCCATCTCGACGGGAAAACAACATCCAAAAAGACATTTTTATTGGATATTTTTTGAGAGAAGAAACCAAACAAAATATGCATTCACGCTGCATAACGATAGAAAATTTTTAACAACATTTTTAAGATTTAATTGCCTCCAAAGATATAGTTCGCGTCAACCGACGCCAAGAGCGGACAAGAAACGATGGTCTTGTTGAAATATTTTTTGGAGACATACCCAAGATGCAGATCCCCGCATTCACACTGCGCAGCGTCGTCGCCATGGCGGCGCTTGCGCTCGCCGGCTCGGCCTTCGCCGCCGGACAGGAAGAGCAGGCCGGCCAGACCGTTCACAAGGATCCGGTCACCGGCAAGATTCGCAAGGCCACCGCCGCCGAGGCCAAACAATTGAACGATCTGCGCGCCGCCGATCTCGCCGCACGCAAAGCCGCGCGCAAAGCCGCCGGTGCGCCGGCGACGGGCGTCGTGCGCCTCCAGCAGAACGGCATCGCCGCCGCCTTCGTCGATGAAGAGCTGACGTCTTACTCGGTGGTGCGCCGCAATGCGGACGGCAAACTCGACGCCGATTGTGTGCAAGGCAAGAGCGCCGCCGAAGCCACCCTGGGCAAGTCCGTGACCACGCATTCCGAGGAGCACCAGCATGAAGTCCAGTAAGCCAAGCCTGCCGCAACTGGCCCTGGCCGCGGCCCTCGCATGCGGCGCCATCGGCTCCGCCCAGGCAGCTGCAAAGATCGTCATCAACAACCTGAACGCACCCGGCGTCGGCTTCAACGATCCGACGCCCGCCACGCCGGTCGGCGGCAACACCGGCACCACGCTCGGCCAGCAACGCCTGATCGCCTTCACGCACGCGGCGAATATCTGGGGCGCGACCCTGACCAGCTCGGTACCGATCGTCATCAATGCCCAGTTCACGCCGCTGGCCTGCACCGCCACCGGCGCCGTGCTCGGCAGCGCAGGCGCCACCCAGGTCTTTGCCGACTTCCCGGGCGCGCCCAAGGCCGGCACCCTCTACTCCTACGCGCTGGCCAACAAGCTGTATGGCGGCGAGATCTCGGACACCCCCGGCGCCCAGATCAATGCCCGCTTCAATTCCGAACTCGGCAAACCGGGCTGCCTGACGGGCAGCGCCTTCTACTTTGGCCTGGACGGCAATGAAGGCAGCAATATCGACTTCGTCGCCACCCTGCTGCACGAAATGGGGCACGGCATCGGCTTCCAGACCTTCACCAATGGCGCAACCGGCGCCCAGCTGGCCGGCTATCCGTCGGTGTGGGACCACTACCTGCTCGACAACACGACCAACAAGCGGTGGGTCGACATGAGCAACGCCGAGCGCGCCGCGTCCTCGCTCAAGCCGGCGGGCCTGTCCTGGACCGGTCCGCGCGTGACCGCGGCCGTGCCCTCGGTGCTGGCCGCCACGCCGCAGCTGCGCGTGGTCGGCGCCGGCGCCGCATCGCCGGCCGGCGACCTGTACGCCGTGGGTCAGGCCGATTTCGGTCCGAAGCTGGACAAGTCGCCGCTCACCGGCCAGATCGTCCAGGTCGCCCTGCAGGCCGACAGCCCCGGCTCGGCATGCACGCCCTTCAATGCCGCGAATGCCGCCGCCGTGCGCCGCAACATCGCCCTGGTCAGCCGTGGCACCTGCGGTTTTGCGGTCAAGGTCAAGAATGCGCAGGACGCCGGCGCCATCGGGGTGATCGTGGCCGACAATGCACCGGGTCCGGTGGCCGGCATGGGCGGCGCGGATCCGTCGATCACGATCCCGGCGCTGCGCGTGACGCAAGCCGACGGCGCGACGATTGCCGCCAGCCTGACCAAGCCGAACGGCAATGCCAACGGCACCGTGGGCAAGTTCGAGCTGTCGAAGACCCAGCTCGCGGGCGCCGATGCGCAGCGCCGCATCACGATGTACACGCCCAATCCGTACGAGAGCGGATCGTCGGTGTCGCACTACAACACGACGGCGGCGCGCAACCAGCTGATGGAACCGGCGATCAACGCCGACCTGACGCACACGGTGACGGCGCCAACCGACCTGACCTTCGAACTGCTGAAGGATATCGGCTGGTAATCAGTCGATCAGCTGGTTCCGGATCGCGTAGTGCGTCAGCTCGGCGCTGGTTTTGAGCTTCATCTTTGCCAACAAACGGGAGCGGTATTCGCTGATGGTCTTGACCGATAGCGATAGCTCCTTGGCAATTTCGCTGACGGTCTTGCCGGAGGCGATCATCATCAGCGTCTGGTACTCGCGGTCCGACAAGCCTTCGTGGGCCGGCTTTTCGTGGTCTTCCCCGATCTGGGCCGCCAGCACCTGGGCCAGCTGGGCGCTCACGTAGCGCTGGCCGGCGGCCACCTGGCGGATCGCGCCGACCAGCTCGCGCGGCGCGCTCTGCTTGGTCAGGTAACCGGAGGCGCCGGCCTTCAGCGAACGGATCGCGTATTGATCTTCCCTGTGCATCGACAGCATCAGGACGGCCAGCTCCGGCTTGTCGTCCTTGATCTGCTTGAGCACTTCGATGCCGTTGCGGTCGGGCAGGGAGATATCGAGCAGCAGCACGTTGCAGCGCGATTTGCGGAACAGCTTGATGGCGTCCAGGCCCGTTTCCGCCTCGCCGACGACGCTGATGTCGCGCTCCTCGGCGAGGATCTGTTTCAGGCCTGCACGCACGATGGCGTGGTCGTCGGCAATAAAAACGCGGATGCTGGCTTTTTCTGTCATGCTCGGCTGGGTTCGGGTTGGCTGGCCGCCGCGGCTTTCGAAGCAGCGGCAGTCAGCCTGATCTTGACGACCACCATCGTGCCACCTCCGGGCGCCGGCGACAAGCTGAGTGTGCCGCCCAGGGCTTTGGCCCGCTCGCTCATGCCGCGCAGCCCGAAGGATTGCGGCTTGAGGCGGTCGGCCGGGGTGATGCCGCGGCCATTATCGCAGATGGTGAGGGTCAGGTGCTGGCGCTGGCGGCGCAGCGAGACGGTGACGCGGGTCGCGCCGGCGTGCTTGGCGATATTTGTCAGCGCTTCCTGGAAGATGCGGAACAGCGCGCTGGCATGGTCCGGGTCGAGTTCGCCGTCGATGTCCTTGTCGGCATCCCGGAAGATGCAGGCGATACCCATCTGCTTTTCGAACTCGCGCGCCTGCCACTCCAGGGCGGCGACGATGCCCAGGTCCAGCGTCGACGGCCGCAAATCCAGCGAAATCCGGTGCACCGCCTCGATGGTGCGGTCGACCAGGCTGTCCAGGTAATCCGCCTTTTCTGTCAGCGCCGAGTCCGCCGGCAGGCGCGCCGCCAGCATCGCCAGCGCCATCTTGATGGCCGTGAGGTTGCCGCCGAGATCGTCGTGGATTTCGCGCGCGATGCGGGTGCGCTCCTGCTCCTTGACCTGCTCGATGTGCTCGGTCAGCTCGGCCAGCCGGGCGCGCGAGCGGCGCGTCTCTTCCTGCTCCAGCTTGCTGGCCGTGATGTTGGTCATGATGCCATCCCACTGCATGCCGCCCTCAGCCAGCGGAATCGGGGTGGCGCGCAGGTTGATCCACTTGATGTCGTTCCAAGTGTCCTCGATGCGGATCCGGCCTTCCCAGTTCCACACGCAGGAACAGTCGATGGAGGCCTGCATCGTCTCCTGGTAGCTTTTCCTGTCCTCGGGCAGGATCAGCTCAAGAAAGCGCGTGGGGTCCTGCTGCAGCTCGCTTACCGTCAGGCCGAGCAGGGCGGCGCAGCCTTCGCTCAGATAGGGAAAGGCCGTGCTGCCGTCCGGGTGCAGCACGAACTGGTAGACCAGGCCCGGGGTATGGTCGACCACTGCGTTGAAGCGCATCTGGTATTGCTCCAGTGCGGCGCGGGCGGCGTGGGCCAGCGACTGGTCGTCGCCGATGGCCAGGAACAGCGAACGGCCGTCGCGCACGATGCGGAGAAAGCACAGCTTGATCGGATAGCGGCTGCCGTCGGCGCGCACGAAGCGGGTGGCCAGGCTGACCTGGGCGCCGATCTCCAGGCCCAGCGAGGCCAGCAGCGTCTGCAGCTCGGCCGGGTCGAGTCCCGGCGCGAGGTCGAGCGGGGTCATGCCGGTGAGCGCGGCCAGGTCGTGGCCGAGGTTCTGGCGCGCCGCCTGGTTGACGTCGACCAGCAGCAGGGTCTCGGCGTCGATCAGGTAGATCTCGGTATCTGCGGCCTGCATTGCTGGTGCCAAACTCGGCGTGAGTGCCGAAATGGTAGAGCTCAGTGCTGGGATATCGGGATTCATGGTCGTGTTCTCATTGTTGGTCCGTCAGCGTTGATGCGTCAACGGCGGCGGGCGCGCCATTGGACGACGAAGCGGCGCAGCACGCGCGACACGCGGCTGGCGTGGCGGCCCCGCCTGGCCCGGGCAGCACGCCGGTAGCGCCAGCGCCGCAGCGCACGCTGCATGGCGCGCAGCACCCGCACGGCCTGGATGAAACCATGGCTGGCGCGCAGCCGGCCGACCCAGTGGTTCTTCAACTGCATGAACCAGCCGTGGCAGCGCGCGAACCAGCCCACCGCCAGCAGGGTTGGCAGGGTCAGCGCGTACAGCCGCGCCACCACAGCGGCGCCGCCCAGCTTGGCAACGATGATGGTGACGACGCCGGACACCGCATGCCCGTGCGCGATCGCCAGCAGGGCCAGCAGCTTGACCGGCAACAGCAGCAGGCCGGGCAGCACGAACAGGCACAGCGCGCCCCAGGGCGGCAGCACCCGCACGCGCGCTTCCACCGCCACCAGCAGCGGCCAGCCGGCCAGGCCGGCGCCCAGGCGTGCGCCGACGTCCCAGCACCACTCTTCCAATAGCAGCAACAGGGCAGCCAGGTGTACCAGCGGCGCGAACAGACGGGTGCGCGCATTCGTCATGGCTCGTGTCATGCCCGAATGATACGGGAAAAGGAGAGGCACACCTGTCGCAGCCGTACCGGATAAACATCACTTTCGTGCGCTTGAAGCTACAATAAGACTTATGAACAAGGCATTTGTAAAAGAGTCCGATAACGAGGACGATGACGAAGCCCTGGCGCTGGCCCAGCAGATTCCGGCCGGCTCCAAGAACTACATCACCCCGGCCGGCCACAAGGCCATCAAGGACGAGCTGCTGCAGCTGATCGACGTCGACCGGCCGGAAGTGGTGCGCGTGGTGCACTGGGCCGCCTCCAATGGCGACCGCTCGGAAAACGGTGACTATATCTACGGCAAGCGCCGCCTGCGCGAGATCGACCGCCGCATCCGCTTTCTCACCAAGCGCCTCGACTCGGCCTTTGTGGTCGACCCGTCCGTCCATCACGGCAACGACCAGGTCTTCTTCGGCGCCACCGTCAGCTATCTCAACAAGGCGGGCGAGGAGCACACCGTCACCATCGTCGGCATCGACGAGCTCGATCCTCTGAAGGGCCGGATCAGCTGGGTGTCGCCGGTGGCGCGCGCGCTGACCAAGGCGCGCGAAGGCGAGGTCGTGACCCTGCAGACACCGCTGGGCATGGACGAGCTGGAAATCCTCAGCGTCGACTACCCCGAACCGATTACGGACTGAACGATTCATGAAACACCCGACTGAGGCCACGCGCACGCCCGATCCATTGGCGGCGCTGCGCTCGGCCACGGCCAGCCGCCACGAGGAGCTCGACAGCGGCCTGCCGATCGGTGCCGATGACGCCTCGCTCGGCGACTACGCCTCCCATCTGGCGATGCTGCGGGACTGGCTTTCGCCGCTGCAGGCCTGGCTGGACGGTTTCAGCAACGGGCCGCAGTTCGACCCGCAGTTCGACCTGCGTGCGCGGCTGGCGCTGATCGACCAGGACCTGGCCGAGCAGGGCATGCCGGCTGCGCCCAGCGTGGCCGGCGCCAGGCGTGACTGGCCCTCGTCTGCCAGCCCGGCCTGGCGCTGGGGCGTGTGCTACGTGATCGAAGGCTCGCAGCTGGGCGGCGCCGTGCTCTACCAGCGCCTGCACGAGCAGCTGGCCCCGCATCCGCTGCGCTACCTGAAGGGTAATGACGCCGGTCCCGGCCCGCG
>Ga0065165_1002561_pt1 | contig 15022 bp, 10 predicted proteins | sample AraplaMF_Cvi_mMF_FD_63813 | JGI IMG/M metagenome (GOLD analysis project Ga0065165, IMG submission 63813) | Arabidopsis root microbial communities from the University of North Carolina, USA - plate scrape MF_Cvi_mMF (version 2) (version 3) | ecosystem: Host-associated > Plants > Roots >...
AAAACCCTCACCGTCTCGGTGAGGGTTTTTTCTTGCACCAAACATAATCACTTCATTAGCTCCGCCATGTGCTCGATATCGACGTCGCCATAAGCGCTCTATTCGACACGAGTTAATCCGTACACATAATCCGAGGCAGCGTTCCAGTCGCGTAAACAGCGCACTACCGCCACCTGCTTGGCCATCCGACCGTCCACAACGCCAAACAGCAAGCAAAGAACGCCCATACGCCACACTCGCTTGGCTATGATTCGACTCCTCAGGGACCCATGCGCCAATCGGGGGATCACCGCGTGTTTGTCCAAGTCGAAACCCGCCGCCGGCAACGTACGCCGTGGGTGACCATGCTGCTCGTGCTGGCCTGCGTGCTGAGCTTTATCGGACTCGCCGTGCTGCCGCCGCGCCAGCGCCTGTCATTGCTGCTCGAATGGGGCACGGTGCCGGCGAATATTTTCGACGCCAAGGAACCGATCCTTGCGCAGCTGCACGATCCATCGCTGCTGCGCCTGGTCACCGCGCTCTTCATCCACGTCGCGTGGCTGCATGTGCTCGGCAATATGCTGTTCCTGGTGATCTTCGGACTGCCATCCGAACGCACGCTCGGCTCGGCGCGCTTTTTTCTGTTGTTCCTGTTCGGCGGCATCGTCGCCAACCTGGTCGGCGCACTCTCGCTCGCCGGTGTGCACTCCCCCATCATCGGCTGCAGCGGCGCGGTTTCCGCCGTGCTCGGCACCTACATCGCGCTGTTTCCGCGCGAGCGCCTGGGCCTGGTGCTGCCACTGGGTCTCTACCTGGAATTCGTTCGCGTACCCGCTTTCCTGCTTATTGGCATCTGGGTATTGCTGCAGCTGCTTTTCAGCTACGCCGGCCCCAGCTACGGCGCCGTCGTGTGGTGGACTCACATCGCGGGTTTCCTGTTCGGCGTGATCTATGCGCTGCTGTCGCGCAATGCCGTCGTCCGGCGCATGCGCGGATAGACTTGCATCCATGCGCAGCAAGAAACTCTACAAAGTCACCTTCCTGCATCTGGGCAAGAGCTACGAGCTCTACGCCCGGCACGTGGCATCCAGCGCGCTATGGGGCTTCACCGAAGTAGGTGAACTCGTGTTCGAACCCGCTGGCGAAGGCATTCTGGTCGACCCGACCGAAGAAAAACTGCGCGAGGAATTCAAGGACACCCGCGTCCTGCATCTGCCCATGCAGTCGGTTATCCGCATCGAAGAAGTCGAGCGCAAAGGCTCGCTGGCCATCCGCGACGCCAGTGACGGCCAGAAGGTTACGCCATTCCCGATGCCGCCACGCGGCAACCGTTGATCGTCAGCGCAGCGCCGCCATCCCGTGATGGCGCGAGAAATACCGCATCAGCCGCCGCGCGATCGGCGTCGGCGCCACCTGGCGGAAGGTATGGTGCGGATCGAAACCTTCCCGATGCATGTCGGCACGCTTGCGATGGATGTACGCACGCATCACGTCCGCGTTGAACTCGGGATGGAACTGCACGCTCACCGCATTCTTGCCATAGCGCAGCAGATGATGGGGATCGCGTTCCGAACCCGCGAGCACCGTCGCCTCTTTCGGCAGCTCCAGCACACTCTGCTCATGCGTGGTGTGCGCCCGGAACGAAGCCGGCAAAGTCGAGGCCACCGCATCGTTCTTGGCGTGCTCCGCCACCCGGATCAGCATCGTGCCGATCTCGCGCCCGCCGGGCAGATAATCCACCCGCCCACCCAGCGCATGCGCCATCAGCTGATGGCCGTAGCAGACGCCGAACAGCGGCAACTCCAGATCCATCGCATCGCGGATCCACCCCGCCGTGCGCTCGCTCCATGCCGCGCGCTCCGTCACCATCGCCGCGGAGCCGGTAATCAACGCACCGGCCACTTCGCCAGGAGGCGGCAAAGCCTCGCCCGCGGCTACATCGACAACACGCACCCGCTCCGGCGCAAGCTGCGCGCCGAGCCGGAACCAGTGCGGAAAATCGCCATGACGGGCGCGGATCGGGTCGGGTGCACGACCGGTACGAATGATCAGAACGGGTTTCATCGAGAGGCAGGTTTCATCAACAGGCGAGCTTCAACGCAGTCAGTGGGAATGGCCTTCCGGCAACTCGATCGGCGGCAGCACCGTAAGCACTTCCTGCACCGTGGTGAGTCCTCGCGCCACCTGCGCCGCCGCCGAGATACGCAGCGGCTGCATGCCCTCGGCCAGTGCGGCGGTGCCGAAGCGGCCCAGATCCAGCTGTGAGGACAGCAAGCTGCGCAGGCGCGCCGACAGAATCATCATCTCATAGATGCCCGTGCGCCCCATGAAGCCGGTATTGCGGCACTCCAGGCAGCCCACCGGCTTGAATACCGTAGTCGGCAGCGGCACCGACCAGCCATGGGTCAGCGCCGTCCATTCGTGCGGATCCTGCGCGGCCGCCTGCTTGCAATGCGGGCATAGCGTACGCACCAGGCGCTGCGCCACCACGCCGGTGAGCGTCGACTGGATCAGGTAATGCGGCACGCCCAGATCGAGCAGGCGCGTCACCGCGCTCGGCGCATCGTTGGTATGCAGCGTCGACAGCACCAGGTGGCCGGTCAGCGAAGCCTGCACCGCCATCTGCGCCGTTTCCAGGTCGCGGATCTCGCCCACCATGATGATGTCCGGATCCTGGCGCAGCAGGGTGCGCACGCCGGCGGCGAAATCCAGGTCGATCGAGGTCTGCACCTGCATCTGGTTGAGTTCCGGCGAGACCATTTCGATCGGGTCTTCCACCGTGCAGACATTGAGTTCCGGCGTGGCCAGGTACTTGAGCGTGGAGTACAGCGTGGTGGTCTTGCCCGAACCGGTAGGGCCTGTGACCAGCACGATGCCGTGCGGGCGCTCCACCATGCTGCGCCAGAGCGCGCCTTCTTCCGGCGAAAAGCCGATCTGCGAGAAATCCTTCGCGACGATATCCGGATCGAAGATACGCATCACCACCTTCTCGCCGAACGCCGTCGGCATGGTGGAAATACGCAGCTCCACTTCGCGGCCGCCGGCCGAACGCGTCTTGATGCGGCCGTCCTGCGGGCGGCGCTTCTCGGCCACGTCCATGCGCGACAGGATCTTGATGCGCGCGGTCACCGCGGTCATCACCGGCGGCGGCAGCTCGAACACCTTGTGCATCACGCCGTCGATGCGGAAACGCATCAGCCCGGCTTCACGGCGCGGTTCCAGGTGGATGTCCGAGGCGCGCTGCTCGAACGCGTACTGCAGCAGCCAGTCCACGATATGCACGACGTGGCGGTCGTCCGCGCCGACCTCGCCGCTCTTGCCCAGCTCCACCAGCTGCTCGAAGTTGAGGATGGCGGAGGAGTCGTAGCCGCTGGCCTTGGCGTCCTGGGCCAGCTGGATCGAGCGCTGTACGCCGTAGAACTCGAGCAGGTAGCGATTGATGTCCAGCGGATTGGACACCACCCGCTTCACGTCGCGGCGGATCATGTGGGAAAGATCGGTCGCCCAGCCGGCATCGAACGGTTCGCAGGTGGCGAACGTCACCTCGCCGGGCGAGGCCGCCACCGGCAGGATGCGGTGGCGCGTGGCGTAGGCGTTGCTGACCACCTGGGTCACCGCCGCCACGTTGATCTTCATCGGGTCGATCTTCAGATACGGCAGGCCCGCATGGTTCGCCAGCCATTCGGTCAGCGCCTCCAGGCTCAGCGGGCGGCCGGGGTCGCGCAGGTTCGGCAGCTTGGCGTTGGCGATCAGCACCAGCGGGTGCAGCTCCACCGAGGAGCGGCCGCTGCGGTTGCCCATGCGGACGTTCTTGGCGTCCTCGGCCTGGACGAAACCGTCCACCACCAGGGCGGCCAGCACGTCGTCGAGCGTGAGCTTGCCGCGTCGACCCAGCAGCGAAGCGATTTGCGGTGAGGCGGCCATGCGTCGGATTCCCCTCGGTTTTCTGCGCGCGATCAGGCCATGAGCATAGCGCGCGGCTATACTAACCCGCTTTATTCCAGGTCACGGAAAGCCATGTCCGCACGTACCTTCCAGGATGTGATTCAGACCCTCAACCGCTACTGGGCGGCGCAGGGTTGCGTGTTGCTGCAGCCGCTCGATACCGAGGTCGGCGCCGGCACCTTCCATCCCGCCACTTTCCTGCGCTCGCTGGGTCCGGAGCCCTGGGCCGCGGCCTACGTGCAGCCCTCGCGCCGTCCCACCGACGGCCGCTACGGCCAGAACCCCAACCGCCTGCAGCATTACTACCAGTACCAGGTGGTGATGAAGCCCAATCCGGACAATATCCTCGAGCTGTACATCGGCTCGCTCAAGGAGCTGGGCCTGGACCCGCTGGTGCACGACCTGCGCTTCGTCGAGGACAACTGGGAATCGCCCACCCTGGGCGCCTGGGGCCTGGGCTGGGAAGTGTGGTTGAACGGCATGGAAGTCACCCAGTTCACCTACTTCCAGCAGGCCGGCGGCCTGGAGTGCAAGCCGGTCACCGGCGAGATCACCTACGGCCTCGAGCGCCTGGCCATGTACCTGCAGAACGTGGACAACGTCTACGACCTGGTGTGGACGGAAAGCCCGCATGGCACCGTCACCTACGGCGACGTGTTCCTGCAGAACGAAGTCGAGCAGAGCACCTACAACTTCGAGCACGCCAACGTGCCGGAGCTGCTGCGCTGGTTCGACGTATGCGAGGGCGAAGCCAACAAGCTGATCGCCGCCGGCCTGCCGCTGCCGGCCTACGAGCAGGTGATGAAGGCCAGCCACACCTTCAACCTGCTCGATGCGCGCCGCGCCATCAGCGTCACCGAGCGCCAGCGCTACATCCTGCGCGTGCGCACGCTGGCCCGCGCGGTGGCCGAGGCCTACGTCGCGCAGCGCGAAAAGCTCGGTTTTCCGGGCCTGAAGAAGCAATCCAAGCCGTCCAAGGAGCAGGCCGCATGAGCGCCGCCAAGTCACTGCTGATCGAACTGGGCACGGAAGAACTGCCGCCCAAGGCGCTGGACGAACTCGCCGCCGCGTTCCAGCGCGGCATCTGCGACGGCCTGGCCAGGCGCGGCGTCGAAGCCGCGCTGGATCTGGCGCGTGGCTTCGCTTCGCCGCGCCGTTTGGCCGTCCATATCCCGCAGGTCGCCGCGCAGCAGCCGGAGCAGACGATCGAGCGCCGCGGCCCAGCGGTGAATGCCTCGCTCGATGCCGAAGGCAACCCGAGCAAGGCGCTGCAAGGTTTCGCGCAGTCCTGCGGTGTCACCGTCGAGCAGCTGGAAAAACTCGAAACCGACAAGGGCGCCTGGTTCGTGTTCCGCGCCGTGAAGCCCGGCCAGCCGCTGGCCGCGCTGCTGCCGGACATCCTCGACGAAACGCTCAAGAGCCTGCCCATCCCCAAGCCGATGCGCTGGGGCAATCACGACTACAGCTTCGTGCGCCCGGCCCACTGGCTGGTGATGCTGCACGGCGCCGACATCGTCGAAGGCGAGGCGCTGGGCCTGAAGAGCGGCCGCAAGTCGCGCGGCCATCGCTTCCTGCATCCGCATCCGGTGCATGTGGCCGACGCCGACATCTGGCTGGATTCGATGCGCGCCTCCCACGTGCTGGCCGACCCGGCCGAGCGCCGCCAGCGCATCCGCGCCGAGGTGGCCAGGGCCGCCGCGCAGACCGGCGGCCTGCCGCGCCTGGACGACGCCCTGCTCGACGAGATCGCCAACCTCACCGAATGGCCGTCCGCCATCGCCTGCACCTTCGAGCGCGAGTTCCTGGCCGTGCCGCCGGAAGCCCTGGTCACCACCATGGAGACCAACCAGAAGTTCGTGCCGGTGTTCGACGCCGGCGGCAAGCTCACCGAGCATTTCATCGGCATCGCCAATATCGAGAGCAAGGATCCGGCCGAGATCCGCAAAGGCTACGAGCGCGTGATCCGCCCGCGCTTCGCCGACGCCAAGTTCTTCTGGGACGAGGACCTGAAGACGCCGCTGGCCGGCTACCAGGACGAGCTCAAGAACGTCACCTACCAGCAGTCGCTGGGCAGCCTGTGGGACAAGAGCGTGCGCGTGGCGGAACTGGCGCGCATCGTGGCCAATCGCGTCGAGGTCGACGCCGGCCAGGCCACCCGCGCCGCCGCGCTCAGCAAGTGCGATCTGCTCACCCGCATGGTCGGCGAATTCCCCGAGCTGCAGGGCGTGATGGGCCGCTACTACGCCAGTCATCACGGCGAAACCGCCGAAGTGGCCGCCGCGCTGGACAGCTACTACCAGCCGCGCTTCGCCGGCGATGCCATCGCCGCGGGCAAGGTCGGCCAGGTGCTGGCCGTGGCCGAGCGCCTGGACACCCTCGCCGGCATTTTCGCCGTCGGCCTCAAGCCCAGCGGCAACAAGGACCCGTTCGCCCTGCGCCGCGCCGCGCTCGGCCTGGCGCGCACCCTGGTGGAAGGCGGCCTGGAACTGGACCTCAAGGCCAGCTTCACCGAGGCGCTGGAGCTGATCCCCGAAGCCGCGCTCGCCGCCGGCGTGAAGCCCGGCAAGGACGGCAAGGTGCCGGCGCTGGACGCCGGCAAGCGCCGCGCCGCGCTGGTCGACGAGCTGTACGACTTCGTCATCGAGCGCCTGCGCGGCTACTACGCCGAGCAAGGTTTCAATGGCGAGCAGTTCGAAGCCGTGCTGGCGGTGGCGCCGGCCTCGCTGGCCGACTTCGACCGCCGCCTGCGCGCGGTGGCGGAATTCGGCCGCCGCCCGGAGGCGCTCAGCCTCGCCGCCGCCAACAAGCGCGTGGCGAACATCCTGCGCAAGCAGGCCGAAGAAGCTGGCGCGCCAGCGGTGCAGGGCGCGGTCGACCCCGCGCATTTCGAAGCGGATGCGGAGCGCGCGCTGGCGTCGGCGCTGGCAGCGGCGAAGTCGGAAACGGCCGGTGCCCTGCAGGCGGGCGACTACACCGCCGTGCTCACCCGCCTGGCGCAGCTGCAGGCGCCGGTGGATGCGTTCTTCGACGGCGTGCTGGTGAACGCGGAAAATCCCGCGGTGCGCGCGAACCGCCTGGCCTTGCTCGGCCAGCTGCAGGCGCAGTTCACGGCCATCGCGGATATCGCGCGGCTCTGAACTTTCGCCGGCACAACGAAAAACGGCAGCCATGCGGCTGCCGTTTTTTTATTCGCCTGGCTCAGGCCAGGTGGCGATCGCGCTTGAGGCGGTCGCCCAGGCGATGATTGAACGCCACCATCGCCGCCGCATCCACGTCGTTGCCGCCCGGGCCGAGAATCTCGTACAGGTCGGCCAGCAGGTCCGCATTGTCCGCCAGCGACAGGTTGCTCTCAGCCAGATCCAGTTCGGACTGCAGGATGCGCAGCGCCGTGTTCAGGCGGTGCGGATCCATCGCCACGCCGCTCGCATGCAGCGTATCGGCGGCCGTGCGCAGCTTGGTGCGCTGGCGGTTGGTGAGCGAAGTCTCGGTGCCCAGTTCTTCGCCGGAGGTGATCGCTTCGGACTGGATCATCGAACCTTCGCCGGCCACCAGCCACACCAGGGAAATACCCATGGTCTTGGCCAGCGTCACGCAACGAGCACGGGAAGGATCGGTATTGCCGTCGCGCCAGCTGCGCACGACGCCCTCGGAGAAACCGCACATTCGCGCGATCTCGGTCACGCTGCCGACCCGCTGGATCAGCACTTTGACTCGATCGGCGAAGGTGCCCCCGATCGGCGGCGTCGTAGTTATTTGCGTAGCCATGGGGATCTCCTGGGTAGTCTGGCAGTTGACTTTTGCAAGCCAGCCTTTCGGGCCGCTTACGTATTAGCCGGGCTATAACACGGCAAGTTGTTACGAAAGGGTTGACGTTTATCTGATCTTCATCTAGCGTCGATATTTCTTACGTGAAGCTGTCGTAAGAAAGTCGATTTCTGAGCGGGGAAACGCACGAACTCCCATTTGGGAATACGCGCGAGCGAAGAAATCGCAATTCACTTTTCCCGGGAATATTGCCCGGGTGATTCAAGGGGAGAACAACGAAATGGTTTCGCATACCGTCATTGCCGCACGGCAATTGCGCCGTGCCCGCTTGGCACTCGCTTTGAGCCTGACTCTCACCGGTGGCGTCGCATTCGCCCAGAGCACGGTGGGTTCGATCTACGGAAACGCTGCCGCCGGCACGACCGTGCAGGCGGAGAACACCGGCAACGGTTTCAGCCGCCAGGTCACGGTGGGCGCCGATGGCCGCTTCAACATCGGTTCGCTGCCGCCGGGCACCTACCGGCTGACCGTCAACGAAAACGGCACGCCGTCGACGCATGAAGTCACCGTCGTGGCCGGCCAGAACCTCAACCTCAGCCCCGGCGCGAGCAAGAGCGCGAAGGAACTGGGCGTGGTGCAGGTGTCGGCCAACGCGATGCCTTCCATCGACGTGGCCCAGGTGGAAACCGCCACCGTCTTCACCGCCGCGCAGCTGCGCAATCTGCCGATCGCGCAGAACCAGACCGCGGTGGCCCTGCTGGCTCCCGGCGTGACCAAGGGCGATGCCCAGTTCGGCAACCTGGCCAGCTTCAACGGTTCGTCGGTGGCCGAGAACAGCTACTACGTCAACGGCTTCAACGTCACCAACCAGTTCAATGGCCTGAACTACTCGCAGGTGCCGTTCCAGGGCATCGGCCAGATGGAAGTGAAGAGCGGCGGCTATGGCGCGCGCTACGGCTATTCGACCGGCGGCGTGATGTCCGTGATCACCAAGCGCGGCAGCAATGAGTGGACCGGCGGCGCACGCGTGGACTGGTCGCCGGAAAGCCTGCGCGCGAACAATCCGAACCTGTACTACAACAACGGCCGCCTCGCGACGGTGCGCGAGAAGAACGAGCAGAGTGAGCGCATCGCGAGCGTGTGGCTGGGCGGTCCGCTGATCAAGGACAAGCTGTTCTTCTACGCCTTGTACAGCCAGACCGACACCGACCGCACCACCTACGGCGGCACCTACTCCAGCCCCGGCAATGATCTCGGCTCGCGCGGCATGCTGGACGACCATTGGAAAGACCCGTACTGGCTGGTCAAGCTCGACTGGAACATCAACGACAACAACGTGCTGGAATACACCGGCTTCAGCGACGTCGAACACCAGAGCGAGCGCGTCTACAAGGGCGGCATGGACGCCAGCAAGCGTCCGCTGCGCGGCTCTTACCAGGGCACGCAGTACTGGAAGACCGGCGGCCGCACCGACATCCTCAACTACACCAGCTATCTGACCGACACGCTGACCTTGACCGCGATGTACGGCCAGCTGCGTTCGGCGCGCACCACCTATGCGGTGAGCAAGGACGGCCTGTACGAGTCGTACAACGGGGTGGTCGGCGACTTCAACCAGCCGGGCTGCGTGACCGTGGCCGACCGCCGCTATCCCGTGGCGACGCTGAAGACGCTCAACCCGTACGCGTCCTGCAACTTCGCCAGCACCTTCGACAAGGTCGGCGGCAAGGACGACAAGAAGTCCGGCCGCATCGACCTGGAATGGAAGCTCGACAGCCACGACCTGCACGCCGGCTACACCAAGGACAAGTGGACGTCCGACACCGGCCAGTCGCTGTACGAAGGCGGCGTGTACTTCAATTACTACACCCGTCCGACGGCGCGCGGCGTGGACAACTCCGGTTCGCCGGAAACCAGCTACGTGCGCTCCATCGCCTTCCAGACCGGCGGCAAGGTCGACATCGAGCAGAAGGCCTTCTACATCGAAGACAACTGGGCGATCACCGACCGCTTCCTTGCTTACGTCGGCGTGCGCAACGACGGCTTCAACAACAAGAACGGCGCCGGCGAAAGCTACGTCAAGCAAAGCAACATCTGGCAGCCGCGCCTGGGCTTTTCCTGGGACGTGATGGGCGATTCGTCGCTGAAGATCTACGGCACGGCCGGCACCTACTCGCTGCCGATCGCGGCGAACGTGGCGCTGCGTGCGGCCAGCGCGTCGATCTACAGCATCCACGACCAGTACTACACCGGCGTCAATCCGATCACCGGTGCGCCGATCGGCCTGCAGAACATTCCGGATGCCGATCCGAACCACGATCGCGTCGCCTATGCGGAGACCTATTACGCCAACGGCGCCAACGGCAGGACGCCGCAGGCTTCGTGGGTGGCCGACAAGGATCTCAAGCCGTACAAGCAGGACGAGTTCATCCTCGGCGCGCAGAAGCAGCTGGACAACGACTGGACCGTCGGCATCCGCCTGATGCACCGCAAGCTGCGCAACGCCATCGACGACGCCTGCGACTGGCGCCCGTTCTACAACTACGCGGTGAACGTGCTGGGCCTGCCGCCGCAGAGCGACGCCAATCCGGGCGGCGTACCGGAAAGCACGCCCAGCGGCGTGCCGGGCTGCTACATCTTCAACCCGGGCCGCGGCGTGGATCTCAACATCCCGCTCACCCAGGACGACGCCGACGCCGGCATCTCGCGCCACGTAAAGTTGTCCTCGCATGACCTGGGCCAGCCGAAGGCCAAGCGTTCGTTCTCCTCGGTGGAGCTGTCGGCCGAGAAGAGCTGGAATGACAAGTGGTACGTCAAGGCCTCGTACGTGTGGGCCAAGAGCTACGGCAACACCGAAGGCCTGGTGAAGTCCGACATCGGCCAGGCCGATACGGGCACCACGCAGGACTTCGATTATCCCGAGCTGATGTACTACAGCAACGGCAACCTGCCGAATGATCGCAAGCACACGATCAAGGTGTACGGCTCCTGGCAGGTCACCCCGGAATGGATGGTGGGCGCCAATCTGCTGGTGCAGACCGGACGTCCGAAGAACTGCTTTGGCGTGAATGAGGATTGGGATGCGTATGCCGGCTACGGCAGCAATGCCTCCTACTTCTATTGCCAGGGCCAGCCGGTGGCGCGCGGCAGCCTGGGTCGCACCAAGACCCTGTGGAACCTGGATCTGGGCGTGAACTACAAGCCGGCATGGGCCAAGGGCCTGCAGCTGAGCATGGACATCACCAACGTGTTCAACCGCCACACCCCGCTGACCATCGACGAGGCGGGCGAGACCAATGCGACGGATTACTACCAGAGCACCTTCGGGACGCCGACCAGCTACCAGACGCCGCGCTATGTGCGTGTGGCAGCTCAGTACGACTTCTCGCTCTGACGTAGCCGTAGGGATTCTTCCAATAAATGCCCCGCCCTCACGGGCGGGGATCTCCCTGGGCCGCACGCGACATGCGGCCTCTTTTTTGTAAGATTTTTATCTAAATGACTGATTCGATGGCTATTACCATTGTCGAGTCGACTATTTCCATGCGATGACGTATGGAATGCATAAAGTAATCTTGACTTTGTCCGATTCATAAATTTTGGGGTATTCTCCGAACTTCCCCCGCGAAAATGACTCGCGCCCCTGAGCGCCAGAGCTTTCGTGACCGTGTTTGTATCGATTGATTGAGGTTCCCCAATGCGCAGGATCGTCTGGTCACTGGTGTCGGTAGCAGCGCTCGCTCTCGCCGGCTGCAATTCTTCTGATTCGTCGCAGCCCGCGGCGTCGGCTGGCGGCGAGTCCGCGCCGGCGGCTTCGGCGCCCGGCCAGCAGCCGACCAAGGCCAATGCGGTCAGCGGCACCGTGGCGCTGCGCGATGCCGCCAGCCAGGTGTCCCCGCAGGCCAAGCTTGAGATCAAGCTGCTCGATCCGGCCCAGGACGGCACCCCGCTGGCCAGCAAGACGATCGATCCGGTGGCGAACCTGCCGCAGTCGTTCGAGCTGGAATTCAATCCGGCCGACGTCAACCCGAACAGCATGTACATCGTGCAGGCCGTGCTGACCGACGGCGACCGCCGCTACACCGCGCCGCTGCAGACGCCGGTACTGACCAAGGGCGCCGGCAACCAGGTGTCGATCCAGCTGGTGGGCGAGCAGACCCCGGGCGAGAAGGAACTGGCCGCGTTCAATGCGGTGCAGAAGCAGATCGGCGGCATGAAGATCACCAGCGGCACCAAGCTGGAAGACAAGGTCTCGCGCGGCTGGCAGGTGTTCCGCGAAGCCGGCGAAGTGAAGTTCATCCGCGAGCAGGTGGACTACGGCGACAAGGGCTTCACCACCACCGACTACGCCTACAAGGACGGCAAGCCGTGGGTCGTGGTGCAGCAGAAGAAGCCGAGCAAGGACGGCAAGCCCAGCTCCACCGAGCGCGCCGGCTGGAACGCCGACGGCGCCCTGGTGCTGAAGCAGGAGCAGGCCGGCAGCAAGACCGACGCGCTGGCCGACGACGAAGCCGCCAGCCTGCAGAAGCAGGCCACCAGCATCCTGAGCCTGGCCACCAACGGCAAGAACAAGTAAGCGCCGCTGCCGCCTTCAGGGCATGAAAAAAGCCGTCCGCTCGCGCGGACGGCTTTTTTATTTGGCGTGGCTGGAAAGCCGGCTCAGAAGCCGACTTTCACGCCCAGGTTGACGCTGTTGTACTTCTGGCTGTCGTCGCCGAAGCGGCCGCTGTAGCCCACCCAGCCGGTGACGTTCTCGCTGAACTGGGCGGACACGCCCACGTCGGCGGTGCCCCAGGTCTTGTCCGGCAGGAACCCGGTAAGGGCGAACTGGCCGGGCATGCTGACCACACCGGCGGTGACGCTGCGCGGGTCGGCCTTGCTGTCGTGGTTCCAGGCCAGCTCGGCGTACGGCGCCAGCATCATGCCGCCGGCCTGCCAATGGCCCTGCAGGCGCCAGCCCAGGGTGGAGATCAGCGCGTCGCGCTGCTGGCGGCCGAACCACATGGTGGTGCTGTCATTGCCGCTTTCGGTGTAGCCGTTGACCTTCACGGTCTGCCATTCCACCGTGGCGAACGGACCGGTGCGGATCGAGTCGAAGTTGAACCACCAGCCGCCGGTGGCGCCGCCGCCGAGGCGATTGCCGTCGGCCTTGCCGCTCTCGCTGCGCGACATGGCGCCGAGCTGGATGCGGCGCTCGATGTCGGTGAAGTTCGACTGCGCGTAGTTCAGGTAGCCGCCGATGTAGCCGCCGCCGTTGTGGTACGTGAGGTAGCCCAGGCCGCTGATGTCCTGCAGCTTGTAGCCGCCGCCGCCGGCGAAATCGGCATTGTGCTGGCCGATGCCCAGCGCCACGCCCATCGAGATGTGCTCGCTGGCGCGCACGTCGGCGCCGACGGTCAGATTGACGTTGTTGCTGGTGGTCTTGGGCGAGCTGCTCTGCTCGTCGAAGCGCTGGTGGGCGTAGTCGACGTTGGCGAAGAAGCGCGTGTCGCTGCCCACAGCGTCGGCCAGCATCTCGTTGCGGATGGCGCGGGTCTGCGCGGCAGCAGCGGCCAGCGGGGCTTCGCCCAGCATGGAGATCTGGCCCGGCGCCTGGATCAGCGACACCACGTACTGGCCCAGCATGGCGTGGGCGGCGGTGGTCGGGTGCACGCCGTCGGCGAACAGATAGGTGTTGTTGGTGCCCGCGGCGTAGCTGAAGGGCAGGCCGGAACCGGCCGGGCCGCACTGCACCGAGCTGCCGTTGCAGGCCGGCGTGGTGACGTTGGTGAAGCCGTAGGCCGACGGGTTGGCGATCACCTCGTTGAGCAGCTGGAAGGTGTTCACCGGGATCACGTTCAGGCCGTTGTTGCTCAGCTGGGTGATGCCCGCATTGAGCACGCCGTTGAAGGCGAGCGACAGCTGGGTGGCGCCGGCCGAGGCGGCCGCGCCGCCGGCGAGGCCGGACGGGGTCTTGCCGATGTCGGGCAGGTTGTAGACCACCACGTACTTGGCGCCGGCAGCCTGCATCTGGCCGATCAGGCCCACTTCGGTCTGCGCGGCGGACACGGCGCCCGCGGCCAGCACGTTCGGATTGGTCGAGCTGGCGGTCAGGTAGAAGATGTCGTTGGCGCCGCCCCAGACCTGGTACAGCGCCTTGCCGTCGGCGTGGCCGCCGTTGGCCGCCAGGTACATCTGGAACTGCTGCGGCAGCATCGGCACGCCGGCCGGGGTGCCCGGCGAGTTGTGCTGCAGGCCGGCGCCGCCGAAGGCGTAGTCGGTGCCGCCGGAGAGGGACGCCGTCACCGGCAGGCTCAGTGCCGCGGCGACGTTCTCCGCCGTGGTGGTGCCGGGGTTGGTGGTGAAACGCAGCGGGGTCGGCGAACCCGACAGCTTGGCGATGTTGCCGGCGTCGCTGAGGCTGTCGCCGATGACCACGACCTTGCTGAAGTCGGTGGCGGCGGCGGCAGTGCTGAACAGCAGGCCGGCGGCGATGGCGCCGGCGAGATGGCGGATGCGGGGCATGTCGGTAACGCTCCTTGAGCCGGGATGGCTTTTGTTATTCGCGCGTTACGGTAATGCATGCCCATACGTCAGCGCATGCTGCGCTGCATCGCAGCGCAGCATGGTCGGACAGGGCCGGGCTCAGCGCTTCATGGCGCGCGACAGCGCATCCGCGAACGCACTGTTGGCCGGCGCCGCCGCCGGCTTGGGCGCGCCGCCGCCCGGGCGCGGTCCGCGGCCGTCGCGCGGACCGCCGCGGTTGTCGCTGTTGCCGCCGCCGGCCGGGCGGCCGCCGCGGGCCTGGCCCGGCTCGTCGTCCAGGCGCATGGACAGGCCGATGCGCTGGCGCGGCAGGTCCACTTCCATCACCTTGACCTTGACGATGTCGCCGGCCTTCACCGCATCGCGCGGATCCTTGACGAAGGTGTGCGACAGCGCCGACACGTGCACAAGGCCGTCCTGGTGCACGCCGATGTCGACGAAGGCGCCGAACGCGGCCACGTTGGTGACGCGGCCTTCCAGGATCATGCCGGGGCGCAGGTCCTTCAGGTCTTCCACGCCCTCGGCGAAGCTCGGCGCGACGAACTCCGGGCGCGGGTCGCGGCCGGGCTTCTCCAGTTCTTTCAGGATGTCGCGCACGGTCGGCACGCCGAAGCGCTCGTCGGTGTATTGCTCGGGCTTGAGGCCGCGCAGGAAGCCGCTGTCGCCGATGATGCTTTTCACCTCGCGCCCGCACTGGGCAATGATGCGCTCCACCACCGGATAAGCTTCCGGATGCACCGAGCTCGCATCCAGCGGATTGTCGCCGCTGGGAATGCGCAGGAAGCCCGCGCACTGCTCGAACGCCTTC
>Ga0065165_1002564_pt1 | contig 15010 bp, 13 predicted proteins | sample AraplaMF_Cvi_mMF_FD_63813 | JGI IMG/M metagenome (GOLD analysis project Ga0065165, IMG submission 63813) | Arabidopsis root microbial communities from the University of North Carolina, USA - plate scrape MF_Cvi_mMF (version 2) (version 3) | ecosystem: Host-associated > Plants > Roots >...
GCCGAAAGGCCGCCGGGGAGGAAAGTCCGGGCTCCCTTGACATACGGTGCCGGATAACGTCCGGCGGGGGCGACCCCAGGGAAAGTGCCACAGAGAACGAACCGCTCCCTCCTCGGAGGAAGTAAGGGTGAAAAGGTGCGGTAAGAGCGCACCGCGGCTCCGGCAACGGCGCCGGCATGGTAAACCCCACCGGGAGCAAAACCGAATAGGGACGGCGTAGCGGGCTGTTCGCGCAAGCGATAACGCCGCGGGGCGATGTCAGGCCCGCCGTCCGGGTAGGTTGCTCGAGGCCATGTGCAAACATGGTCCCAGAGGAATGGCCGTCACGTATCGTTCGCGCAAGCGGACGGTGCCCTACAGAACCCGGCTTACAGGCCGGCTGATATTCTAAAGCGCTTTCGAGCGAAGTGGTTTTCCGGTTCGCGTGAAGACGGCGCGTCTGACGAAGGAAGCAACGAGGGGTTCGATGCCAGCGCATCGGACCCCTCACCATTTAAGCCGTGCGCGTGTCCGCCTTCACGAAGACGGGTGCAAGCTGATCAGCCTCGCGCCGCAGCTTGCCCGCCTCGAAACCATGCATGCCGATCTGCCATTGCAGGCCGACGATGGCGCCCTTGGTCGGTTGCAGCAGCGCAAGCGACGCGAACAGCGTCACCGGCAGCCAGACCGCCAGTTGCAGCCAGACCGCCGGCGCGTAAGCGGTTTCGACCGCGAGGATGGCCGGCACCACGAGATGACCGACCACGACCATCACGAGATAGGCCGGGAAATCGTCGGCGCGCTGATGGAACAACTCCTCGCCGCAATGATCGCAGCTGTCGGCCACCTTCAGGAAACGGCCGAACATATGTCCTTCGCCGCAGTTCGGGCACTTGCCCAAAAAACCGCGCCACATTGCCTTCGAGAGAGAGACCGAACCGGTTGCCATGACAGCACCTCTTCCTTTTCGCAGATCCATACAATAATGTCTTGCATCCATACATTCAAAGAATATGGGCCTCTATTGCATGGATTGGACCCCTACAATCTCGGAGCTGTCAGGGCCGCGCTACCAGCGCATCGTCGAGGCGATGGAGGCCGACATCGCCGCCGGCCGGCTGGTGCGCGGACAGCAACTGCCGACGCAGCGCGCGCTCGCGAAAGCGCTCGGCATCGACCTCACCACGGTGACGCGCGCCTACACCGAGGCGCGGCGTCGCGGCATCATGGAGGCCCGGGTCGGACAGGGCTCGTTCGTGTCGGAGACCAGCGCACGGCGCGCGGTCGACCTGCCGCATCCGGTCGCGATCGACCTTTCGATGAACGTGCCGCCGCACCCGCTGGAAGCACAGCTCGACGAGCGCATCATGGCAGGGCTGGAGGCGCTGCGCGCGCAATCGGGACTGACTGCGTTCCTGAACTACCAGCCGCCCGGCGGCAGCACGCATGAGCGCGAGGTCGCCGCGCGCTGGATGCGCGCCCGCGTGCCGCGCGCGCATGCCGACAGGCTCGTGATCTTTCCCGGCGCGCAGACCATCCTGTTCAACCTGCTCGCCCACCTTGCGCGCCCCGGCGACGTCGTGTTGACCGAGGCCCTCACCTTTCCCGGCATCAAGGCCGCCGCAGCGCGGCTCGGCGTCAAGCTCGTCGGTGTCGCAATGGATGACGGCGGCATCCTGCCCGACGCCCTTGCGAAGGCGTGCCGCACGCACAGGGCGAAGGCCGTGTATCTCATTCCGACGCTGCACAATCCGACCACGGCGACATTGTCGGCCGAGCGTCGCGACTCCATTGCAAAGATCATCCGCGATGCCGGCACGATCCTGATCGAGGACGACGCCTATGGGTTGCTCGACCGCGCGGCATCGCCGATCGCAAACCTCGTTCCGGAGCGGACCTATCTCGCAACGACGCTGTCAAAATGCATCGCACCGGCGCTGCGCGTCGCTTATCTCGTCACACCCGACAGTGACGCGCAGCAAGAGATGCGCAGCTATTTGCAGGCGACCGTACAGATGCCGGCGCCGCTGATGGTCGCGCTGGTGACGCACTGGATCGAGAGCGGAATCGCCGAACGCATCATCACCGCGATCCGCAACGAGGCCGTCGGACGCCAGCAGCTGGCCCAGCGCACGCTCAGAGGCTTTCAGTTTCTCGCAAAGCCCGCCGCCCATCATCTCTGGCTGCGGTTGCCGCAGGGCCGGGCGGACGTCGCGGCCCATCTGTTGCGGAATGGTCTTGCGATCGTCGCCGGCGACGCCTTCACCGTGGACGGCGTTCCGCCGCACGCGGCGCGCGTCTCGCTGGGTGCGGCGCGCAACAGGGCGGAATTGACGGAGGCGCTGCGCATCCTGGTCGGCGCGCTGCACAAGCCCGCCGACACCAGGCAGATCGTCTAGACTCTTCTTACTGGTGGTGACGGCGGTGGCGTGGACGAACCACGGGCGCGGCGGCTGACGGATAGGCCGCATAGGCCTCGCTCGGTGCCATCGTCTCACCGCGGGCCGCGCGCCCCGCGGGCGTCAGCTGGCCGCCATTGAGCACATCGCGATCGGGATGCGCGGCCTGATAGGCGGCGGGCTCGGATAACTGCGCCTGCGCCAATCCCGGCATCAGGGCCGCAGCCGACAACAGCGCCGTCGCAATTCCAATGTTCATACGGGTCATGACCATGCTCCATCATCTCGTCAGGGACGGAGCGGCGTGACGGCCGGCAGGTCCCCCAAATTTCCGCGAAAGCATGATGTAGGCACATCTTCCGCGAACGCCCGCGCCTTCGGATCACGCTTGCGTGCGGTTTTGAAATTGACCTTTCCGGACGCATCTGTGCTATGCGCCAAGTGGACGCCAGGCTGCGATCAACCGTTCCGCATCGCCGCCAACGACAGGACATCATTGGTGGAAATGCTCACCTACGCGCTGTTGCTGCTCGGCGCATTGGCCGGCGGCTTCGTCTCGGGGCTGGCCGGATTCGGCACGGCGCTGATGGCGCTCGGCATCTGGCTTTACGTGCTGCCGCCCTCGCTCGCGGTGCCCCTGGTGCTGATCTGCTCGGTGATCGCGCAGACCTCGACGCTGCCGTCGATGTGGAAGAGCTTTGACCTCTCGCTGGTGTGGCCGTTCCTGATCGGCGGGCTGATCGGCGTGCCGCTCGGGACCATGCTGGTGGCCTCGGCAGATCCAAAGGTGTTCAAGCTGAGCATCGGCGTGCTGCTGCTGGTCTTTTCCAGCGCGCTCTATCTGAACAAGAAGCCGCTCGCCGTGAAATTCGGCGGCCGCATCGCAGACGGCGCGATCGGTTTTGCCGGCGGCATCCTGGGCGGACTTGCGGGGCTCTCCGGGCCACTGCCGATCCTGTGGGCCAATATCCGCGGCTGGAACAAGCATGAGCGGCGCGGCATCTTCCAGCTGTTCAATTTCACGGTGCTCGCCACCGCACTGGTGTTGCAGACCGCATCCGGCCTCGTCGCATTCAAGGTGGTCTGGCTCGCGCTCGTCGCCTTTCCCGGCACGCTGATCGGCGCATGGACCGGGGCCCGCGTCTATCACGCGCTGAACGACAAGCATTTTGGCGACGTCGTGCTCGGCCTGTTGTTCCTGTCGGGCGCCACCCTCGTCTGGAACAGCATCGGCGCGCTTTAGCTCCCGGCCTTCTTCGTCGCGAGCGCCATGCCGCCGGCGACGCCGACCCCGAGCACATAGATCCAGCCCGAGGTGAAATCGAACAAATGCGTGTTCAGCAGCGAGGACAGCATGTTCTGCACCACGACCAGCAGGCCGATCCACGAGGCCGGCCCCTCGCCGCAAAACATCGACAGATGCGCAAACCACAGCGCGTAGAGCACCAGCACGCCGAGCGCGCCCCACTGCACGGCAACGCTGAGCGTCTGATTGTGCGGATTGCTGACGACCTCGCCGCGCAAGGGATCGACGTCCGCATCGCCGGCCGCGCTTGCGAACAGGCCGCGGATCGAGCCGGTGCCGTGGCCGATCAGCGGGGCGTCGGCGACGAATTGCGCCGACTTGCGCCAATATTCAAGGCGCGAGCCCATACCGCTGACGTCGTTGCCGACGATACTGGCTTCGTAGTCGCCGCCGAACTTGGCGACGGTCGCACGCAGATGCGGTGAGACGGTCCAGAGCGACGCCGCGAGCAGCGCCGTCGCGCCGGCGGCGACGAGCGCCGCACGCAGATGCAAATGCAACAGCGCAAACACCACGACCAGGACCGGAAGCGTCACCAGCGCCGTGCGCGACACCACGACGAACATCATGTTGGCGAGAAAGCCGATCGCGAGCACGGCGAATAGCGCAGCGATACGGACGCGGCCCCGGCGGACCAGCGCCACGACCGGATAGACCAGCGCGAGTGCACAGAGCGCGAATTCCTGGCTCTGATCGATATAGTTGCGCACGGCGATCCCGCTTTCGACCTTGTAGGGCCCGCGCGACAAATAAAGCTTCAGCGAGACATTGGGGTCGATCGCCACAACGAAGGAGTACAGCATCAGCAGCGCGCACGACGCCAGGAACGCCGAGAACACCCAATGGCCGTAGGGCCAGCGCTCGAACTGGTAGATCAGCAGCGGGATCACCAGCAGCTTCGCCGCCGGCCCGATTGCATGCAGCCTTTCCGGCCAGGGCGCATCCGACCAGAGCGTACCGGCAGCGGCGAGGACGACCAGCGCGATCGGCAGCAGGCAGATCGGGCGAAGCAGCGAACGCGGAAACTCGCGGAGGTCGACGAAGGCGAACGCGATCAGCCAGGGCACCAGCGCAAAGATCACTCCGGTCGTCGTCCATGGCAGCAGCAGCGCGATCAGCGCGACGAAGCGGGCCGGCGTGCGATAGCGCGCCGCCCAGATCGCGGAGAGCCAGGACGCCGGCCGCGCTTCGTTCGTCACTCCGGTCATTCAGCCCTTCCGCGCCCCACCATCCCCACCGCCCGGCAAACTAGCCGGAGCCGTGGGGAAGGAACAGTCTCTACGCGGGCTCGCGGGCGAGAGGCGCCACCGTCTCGGCGCTCGCCGGCTCTACGGCCTTCTCCTTTGGCGGCACACCGAGGCGCTTCCTGAACTCCCGGCGCAGCAGCCACAGGCTCAGGACCGCCTGGAGCGTGGTCGCCGCGACCGACAGGTACCAGACATACTCCATGCGGAAGCCCGGCCGCGTCGAGAGCCAGATCGCCGGCAGCGAATAGGTGAACACGCGCGTCGCCGAGCTCACGAGCACCGGCTTGGTGTTGCCGAGGCCCTGGAACATGCTCGAGCAGGTGAAGATCAGGCCCTGCGCCACCATGTTCAGCGAAATGATCCGCAGGAACAGATAGGCGATGACCATCGTCTCCTGGTCGTTGGAAAATCCGGCGAGCAGGAATTCCGGCTTCAACTGCGCGAGGAGCATGAAGCCGATCATCACGACACTGGCGATCAGCGCCGACTTGACGAAGGTCTCGCGCACCCGTGCGCCGTCGCCGGCGCCGACATTCTGGCCGGCGATAGGTCCTGCCGCCAACGCCACCGCGAGCGCCGGCATCTGGATCAGGCCGAGCATCCGCTGCCCGATGCCGAATCCCGCCTGCGCCGCCGCGCCGAAATCGCGCAGCACGTAGTAGACCACGCCCATGAAGATGAACATCATCACGAACTCGCCGCCGGCCGGCAGGCCGACATTGAGGATGCGCATCAGATGGCGCGGCTGCGGCCGCCACTGCGCCGGATTGAAGGCGACATAGCGTTCGACCTTGCGGAAATACACCAGCAGCATCAGGGTGCCGATGCCGACCGCGATCGAGGTCGCCAGTCCCGCACCGGTGACGCCGAGCGGATAGCCCGTGCCCCAGCCCGAGATCAGCACCGGTGCCAGCGCGATGTTGATGATGACCGCGACGACCCGCACCAGCATGGCGGGCCGCACGATGCCGGTCGCGCGCAGCGCGGATGCTATCACCTGCATGACGAATTCCAGCGCGAGCGCCGGCATGAGCCAGAACAGATAGATGGTTCCCGCCTCGATCGTGGCCTGATCCGCGGCGACCGAACCCATGTAGAGGCGCGACAGCGCCGCAGTCATGACCAGGGTCAACAGGCCGAACAGCACCGACAGCGCAACCGCCTGGTTGAAGATCAGATTGGCATCCGGCCGATCCTTGCGTCCCACGGCATGCGCGATCAGCGCCACCGTGCCGACGCCGAGCACCTGGATCAGCGCGTTGACGAGAAAGCCGGCGGTGCCGGCCGCTGCGACGCCCGCAACGGCGGCGTCGCCGAGGCCCGACACGAAATACAGATCGACCAGTTGGCAGACCATGATCGAGACCATGCCGGCCATGATCGGCGGCGTCATGGCCAGGATATGTCTCACGATGGAGCCGTTCGTCAGATCCTTCATCTCATTCCATTTCCGGCGACGCGACGGCGGGACGTCTGCCCCGCCGCCGCGCGCCTCACTCCGCTGCTGCGACGTGCCCGAGCTCCACCACCTGGCGCTCGAACAGGCCGCGATAGATGCCGCCGGGCTTGCCCGCGAGGATGGCATGCGTGCCTTGCTCGACGATCTCGCCGCGGTCGAACACCAGGATCCGGTCGAGACTGCGCACCGTCGACAGCCGGTGCGCGATCACGATCGAGGTACGGCCCTTCATCAGCCGCTCCATCGCCTGCTGGATCAGCGCCTCCGATTCCGAATCGAGGCTCGACGTCGCCTCGTCCAGGATCAGCACCGGCGCGTCCGCCAGGAAGGCGCGCGCCAGCGCCACGCGCTGCCGCTCGCCGCCCGAGAGCTTCACGCCGCGCTCGCCGACCAGCGTGCCGTAGCCCTTCGGCAGGCGCAGGATGAAGTCGTGCGCATTCGCCAGCCGCGCCGCCTGCTCGATCGCCTCGAGGCTGGCGCCGGGCCGGCCATAGGCGATGTTCTCGGCGAGCGTGCGGTGAAACAGGATCGGGTCCTGCTGCACGATCGCGATCTGGCTGCGCAGCGATTGCTGCGTCGCCAGCGCGATGTCCTGCCCGTCGATCAGCACGCGACCGTCCGTGACGTCGTAGAGCCGCTGCACCAGCTTGACGAAGGTGGTCTTGCCGGAGCCGGAGCGGCCGACCAGTCCGACGCGTTCGCCGGCGCGGATCGTCAGCGACAGCCCGTCGTACAGCGGCGCCGGATGGCCGCCATAGTGGAACGTGACGCCGTCGAACACGATCTCGCCGCCCTCGATCGCGATGGGCTGCGCGCCGGCCGCGTCCGCGATGCCGATCGGCTCGTCGTGGATCGCCACCAGCTCCTCCATGTCGTTGACCGAACGCTGGAGGTTGTTGATGTGCATGCCGACGTCGCGCAAATAGGCGTGGATGACGTAGTAGCTGGTCAGCACATAGGTGACGTCGCCGGGCGAGGCATGCCCGTACATCCACAACAGCACCGAGCCGCCGATCACCGACCCCCGCAGGCATAGCAGCAGAGAGAGCTGCGCCATGGCGGTGTAGTTGTAGCGAAACCAGGTGCGACGCACGCGCGTGCGCCAGCGATTGATGACGCGGCCAAGCCGCGTCTCCTCGCGCAGCTCCGCCCCAAAGGATTTCACCACGGCGTTGCACGTCAGCGCATCCGCCAGCGTCCCGCCGACCTTGGTGTCCCAGGCATTGGAGATGCGCGCGGCCGGCGCGATGTAGCGGGTCGAGAACAGCACCGTCATCGTGACATAGGTCACCGCCCCGAGCGCGATCACCGCGCCGAGCGAGGCCCAGTGCACGCCGAGCAGGATCATCGAGCCGATCAGCACCACCAGCGATGGCAGCAGCGCCAGCAAGATGGTGTCGTTCAGAAGGTCGAGCGCCCACATGCCGCGCGTGATCTTGCGCACGGTGGAGCCGGCGAAGGAGTTGGCGTGCCAATCGGTCGAGAAGCGCTGCACGCGCATGAACGCGTCCTGCGCGACCTCCGCCATGGTCTTCAGCGTGAACGGCACGATGGCCTGAAGGCCTGCGAGCCGCAGCAGCATCGAGGCCGCGCCGAGCGCCACGATCGCGCCGAACGCGACCAGCGCCGCGTGGCGCGCATCGGGATCGGACGGGCCGCGCGTCAGCGCGTCGACCAGATGGCCAGAGAAGACCGGCATGAACAGGTCGGCTGCGGTTGCCCCCATCAGGCCGGCGACGATGGCGAGTATCCGCCGCGGCTGCTTCAGCCAGTGCCGGAACACGAAGGGCAACACCACGCGGATCGCCGCGGGCTTTTTTGACAGAGCGGTCATGACATCATCCGGCCGCTTTTGCGCGGGCCGGCTCCATCGATGGACGCGAGCCGGCCGCGAGGGCCGAAACGGCGTCACTTAAGACTGATTTTGACTTGGGAAGCGGTGCGATCGGGACACAAAACCCAATCGAAGCTGGCGGAAAGGACCTCTAGGAGGTCGAGCACATACCGAGCCAGGACATCATCGAGCACGGAAGTGCGATCTGCGAATGCGACGAAATCATGCAAATCTCTCCCCGGTTCGATTGAATGAGGTGCGCTTTATAGATGTGCGATTCGCGATTTGCAACGGGCCCCGCGCGAGATCACGGACGAGTGTTGCAATTTGGTGCGGGGTGCCTGGTGCGCTTAGCCGCCGCCCCACTCTCCGCTGTCATTCCCCGCGAAGGCGGGGAATCCAGTACGCCGCGGCGGATGTGATGAGAGCGAACTCTCCAACGCCGGCCTCTGGATACTGGGTCGCCCGGTCAAGCCGGGCGACGACACCGAATGTGCAGTAGCTCAATGCGCGTCGCCGCCGGCGCCGAACGGCGACGCCGGCTTCTTCAGCAGCGTGACCAGCAGGCTGAGGCCGAGATAGAACAGCGTCAGCACGAAGAAGGCGTCGCCAAAGCTCATCACCACGGCCTGGCGGTGCACGATCTGGCTGAGCTGCTTCATCGCCATCAGCGTGGAATCGCCGAGCCCCTGGAACTTCTGCATCAGCATGGTCAGGGTTTCGGTCGCGGTCGCATTGCCCCAGGTCACGCGCTCCTGGAGGCGGGTGATGTGCAGGTCGGTGCGGTCGTTGAGCACGGTGTTGATGACGGCGAGGCCCACAGCACCGCCGAGATTGCGCATCAGGTTGAACAGGCCGCTCGCATTCTTCACCCGGTCGGGCGCCAGCGTGCCGAGCGCGATGTTGTTGGTCGGCACCATCGCGAACATCATGCCGATGCCGCGCAGGATCTGCGGCACGAGCAGCTCGTAGAAATCGTAGTCGCGCGTGATCCACGTCATCTGGTAGGAGCCGAGCGCGAACACGATCAATCCGAACGCGACCATGTAGCGCATGTCGACCTTCGCCATCAGGCGACCGACCAGGGGCGCGACCAGGAACATGGTGATGCCTGAGACGAACATGGTCTCGCCGATCATCAGCGCGCTATAGCCGCGAACTTCCGCAAGATAGCGCGGATAGATGTAGGTCAGGCCGTAGAGGCCGATGCCGATGCAGAACTGGAGCACGCAGCCGACCGCGAAATTACGGTCGGAGAAGGTGCGCAAATTGACGATCGGCTCGGCCGCCGTGAACACGCGCCAGAAGAAGGCGATCGCCGAGATGCCGCAGATCCAGGCGCAGATCGCGACGGAGGTGTCCTGCATCCATTCATATTGCGGGCCTTCCTCCAGCACATATTCCAGCGTGCCGAGGAAGCCGGCCATGAAGAGCAGGCCCCACCAGTCGAAGCGGTCGAGCAATTCGAAATGCGGCTCGTCGAAATCGACCAGCGCGATCACCCCGAGCGTGATGACGATGCCCGGCAGGACGTTGATGAAGAACAGCCAGTTCCACGACATCAGGTCGGTGATATAGCCGCCCACCGTCGGCCCGATGGTCGGCGCCAGCGTCGCGACCAGCCCGATGATAGGACCGACGATGTGGAATTTGGAGCGCGGGAACACCGTGTAGGCCGAAGCGAACACCGTCGGGATCATGCCGGCGCCGAGAAAACCTTGCAGCGCGCGCCAGAGGATCATCTCCTCGATGGTGGTGGCGAAGCCGCAGAGCAGGCTCGCAACGGTGAAGCCGGCCGCCGAGATCGCGAACAGCAGCCGCGTGCCGAAGGCGCGCGACAGGAATCCCGAGAGCGGGATCGCGATCACCTCGGCGATCAGATAGGCGGTCTGGACCCAGGAGACCTCGCTCGAGCTCGCCGACAGGCCGGCCTGGATTTCGCTCAGGGAGGCCGAGACGATCTGGATGTCCAGGATCGACATGAACATCCCGAATACCATGATGATGAAGGCGAACATCCGCTTCGGCGCGATGCGCTCCGAAGCGGGGTTCGCCATCATGGCGGGTGGAGCGGTGGTGGCATTGGCCATTGTGTCAGCTCAGATTGGAGCAAGCTGCGGGTTGGCTACACCTCTCCCGCTTGCGGGAGAGGTCGGCGCGAAGCGCCGGGTGAGGGCTTTCTCCGCTTAGGGATTGTCCCGTTGCGGATATACCCTCTCCCCAGCCCTCTCCCGCAAGCGGGAGAGGGAGCGCACCTGCATCAGAGGCAGCGGCGCGGCTCATATCGCGAAATCCTACTGCGGATGGATCGCGGTGGGATCGTCGAGATCGACCTCGCTGTCGGCGTCGGCCGCACCCTTGTTGGTGTCGACAGTCGCATAGACCGACATGCCGGCGCGGAGCAAATTCTGCTTGGCCACCGATTTCGGCACGCGGATGCGGACCGGCACGCGCTGCACGATCTTGGTGAAGTTGCCGGTGGCGTTGTCGGGCGGCAGCAGCGTGAACACCGACCCGGACCCGGCTGCAATGCTGTCGACGATCCCTGAGAACTTGCGCATGCCGTAGGCATCGACCTTGATCGTCACGGGCTGGCCGGCACGGATGCGCTTGAGCTGCGTCTCCTTGAAGTTGGCGTCGATATAGACGTCGTCGAGCGGCACGACATTGCCAAGGCGCTGGCCGACCGCGATGAAGTCGCCGGCATTGACGAGGCGGTTCGAGAACGTGCCGTCGACCGGCGCGCGCACCGCGGTGAAAGCGAGGTCGCGCTCGGCCTTGGCGAGCGTGGTCTTCAGCTCGGCGAGCTGGGCCTGTGCTTCGAGCTGCTGCGCCTTGGTGACGTCGACATTGCTGACGGCGACGTCGTAGGCGGCCTGTGCGGCCTTGACCGCGGCGGCGCCCTGGTCTCGTCCGGCTTCCGAGCTCTCGAACGTGGCGCGCGAGGCAAAGCCCTTGCTGCTCAGCGCCTGCTGACGCTCATAGTCGAGATCGGCGCGCTTGAGGCCGGCTTCGGCGGAGACGAGCTGCGCCTTGGCCTGCGCGACCTGGCTCTCGAGCGCGGCGATCTGGCGGCCGATGCGATCGATGGTGGCCTGCTGGGTCGCGATCCGGGTCGCGGCGGCATCGACTGCGATCTTGTAGTCGCCGTCGTCGATGCGGAAGATGACGTCGCCGGCGCGCACCGTGGAATTGTCGCCGGCAAGGACCGAGGAGATATGGCCGGCTACGCGCGCACCCAGCATGGTGTTGTTGGCGCGGACATAGGCATCATCGGTCGAGACATAGAAACGGCCGACCAGCGTGTAATAGCCGGCATAGCTCGCGGCCGCGAGCGCCAGCACCAGGCCGATCCCCATCATGACGAATTTGCGCTTGCCGGATTTCGGCGCGCTGGCGGCGGGTGCGGTCGGGGCCGGCTTGTCCGTCACGGGCTTCTCCGGCACCTCGCCGGTGCGGCGCTTGGTTTCCTCGGTCACATGAGAGCGCAACGGCTCGGCGAGGGCTACCGGCGTCTCGGCCGCAGCGTCGCCGTTCGCTGAATTCGTCTCCACCGCTTCCTGGCGAAGGACGCGCGCCGCCTGGTCTCTCGATACGGCCATAAAGGCCTCCCCAAAAAAAGCGCGATCGAGGACAGCCGATCTGCGGCCTGCTCCCCTCGCTGATCCCAAATATCATTGACCGAACGGTTCGGTCAATATACATAATATTCCCAGGCATGGACCCTACCGGCCCGAATCCTTTATTTGCGTTTCATCGTCCGGCACCTGTCCAGAAACCTTCCGAGACCCTGAACCAATGGTTGTAGCTGCCAGCGAACATCTGCACGTCATCCAGGAGGAGGACAGCTCCAAGCGCCGCCAGATTTTGGACGGTGCCCGCAAGGTGTTCATGGATCTGGGTTTTGACGGCGCCAGCATGGGCGAGATCGCGCGCGCGGCGCAGGTCTCCAAGGGCACGCTGTACGTCTACTTCGCCGACAAATGCGCGCTGTTCGAAGCCATCCTGGAGCAGGAAGCGCTCCAGCACGGCCAGGTCGTATTCAATTTCGATCCCGCCCGCGACGCCGAGACCACGCTGAAGGATTTTGGCCAGGCCTATATCCACCTGCTCTGCCGGCCCGGCGGCGGCTCGGCGATCCGCACCGTGATGGCGATCGCCGAGCGCATGCCCGACGTCGGCCGGCGCTATTACCTGCGCGTGCTGGACAAGACCATCAACCGCCTGTCCGAATATCTCAAGGCCCATGTCGCCTCCGGCGATCTCGCGATCGACGACTGCGACCTTGCGGCGTCGCAATTCATGGAACTGTGCAAGGCCTCGCTCTTCCTTCCCTTCGTGTTCCAGGCCGCGCCGGCGCCCTCGGAAGAGCGCATGACCGAAGTGGTCGACAGCGCGACGCGGATGTTCCTGGCGGCCTATCGGGCGAAGTAGCCGCGCAGAACAACTGTCTGCCGTCATTGCGAAGCAATCCGGAATTCCGCCGCGGAAAGACTCTGGATTGCTTCGTCGCTTCGCTCCTCGCAATGACGGCTGAGTTGCACCTCCGGAAGTCTCAGCATTATATTTGCGCTCATGTCTCGTGATCTTCGCCCGCCCGTCGATATCCTTCATTATGAGATCGTTCAGGAGCAGGCCTCCGCGCTTGGACGGATGGGCCGCATGCTCGAACAGGCGCTCACGCGCTTGCGCGAGTTCGATGCCGCGCATGCGGAGACACCGGCCGAGATGAAAGCGGCGAGGCGCAAGCTGGTGATGGACGCCGGCCAGGCGCTCTGGATGTTCGTGGTGCAGCGTGAAGCCTCCGGCCTGCGTGACAGCCGCCACATCATGCGCACCTACAACGTCCCGGGCGAGGTGCAGCTGTGCATGGGACTGGGCCCCGCGCCGTCGAAACCGGCCGCGAAGTGATTTTGGAAAGCTAGGCTCCGATCTCTTCCAGCCTGCGCCAGCCGTGCACGATCTGCCGGTCGTTCCGCGTGAACGCAAAGACGTGGCCGCCACCGCCGGGCTGATCGTAGCGACGGTCGATCGGATGGCCGGCCATGTGGCAGAACAACAGCGTGCCCACGGCGCCGTGGCCGACGAAGAGAACATCGCCGGGACGGTTGCGGGACAGCGCCGCCTCGGCCTCGCGCACGATGCGCGCCTGCGCGTCCACGGCGCGTTCCCAGCCACGCACGCTGAGATGCGGCTGAGCAAAAAACTGGTCGGCAACCGCCTCGAATTCGGCCGGCTTCAGGAAGCCGGTCGCGGAGCGGTCGTTCTCGTGCATGGCCTCGCGGATCTCGATCATGATGCCGAGCTGGCCTGCGATGATCTCGGCGGTCTCGATCGCCTTGCGTTCGCCGCTGGAGATGATCTGCGTGGTGTTCGCGAGCCAGCCCGCATTCGCCGCGGCCTCGGTGCGCGTGCGGCCGACCGGGCTGAGGCCCCATTGCGGCACGGGCACATCGGGGTCGATTTGCACCTGCGGGTGGGTGAGATAGCGGACGATGTCGGTCATCATCTCAGTCGTCGGCGTACTCGTCCTCGTCATGCTTGCGCGTCATGCTCTTGCGCGCACCGAGCGAACCGGTGACGGACGGATCGCGCGCATTCGCGTAAGGACCGCGTCCGCCCGCCCGCGCGGCGACCTCCTCGCCGGAGACAGCGGCGGGCTGGCAGATCAGGCGGCGGCTGGCGCGGCGCATCAGGTCCACGTGGATGTGATCGTAATGATAGACGTTGGAGCCCGGCGCCAGCACCGTGGTGAAATGCGCGCAGGCGCCCGATTGCACATCGCGCAGGAAGCCCTGCTCTTCCGGCATGCCGCGCCAGCCGTCCTTCACGCTGACGCGGCGCCCGTCGGCGAGCACGAAGGCGGCGATGTCGAGCGCGTTGCCGAAGGCATGCTCGGAGATGTGGGCGTGCGGATTGCCGTTCATGCCGCGGCAGGAATAGGCGGAGATCTGCTTGATCTCGACGACGCGGGCGCCGAACCAGCGCATCGCCGACGGCTGCACGGTGTCGGCGAGCCAGCGGTCGAGCTCGGAGACGATCGGACAGGCCAGCGTCGCGGTCGGCTTCACCGCGACCGGCCCGACTGCGGTGACGGGATTGCCTTGGGCGGGACCGAGGCGCGGCAGCGGCTGCTGCGCCGGCGGCTGCGCGTAAGGCGCCGCCGATCGCGCCGGATAGCTCGGCGCATTCATGTAGCGCGCCGCGCCCGCGGCATCGGTGCCCTCGGGCGGCAGGTCGATCTCGTCTTCCTGCGGCGTCACGCCGGGTGCATTCAGCGACATCGGACCGGACGAGGTGCCATAGCCGGACGGCTGGCGCACCGCGCTCTCGGGATAGTTCGGCCGCTGCGGATAGGACGATGCGGGATAGTTCTGGCCCTGCGGATAGTTCGGTCGCGGCTGCGTCACCGGCCAGCGCGGCTGGTTGCCGACGCTCCCGGGCGGCCGCAATTCCTCATCGGCAAAGCCGTAGCTGCCGGAGGCTTCGCCGATGGCGGCGACCTTCAGCGGATACTCGGCGCCACACATGCCGGGGCCGGAGATCGGATCGATCCGGACGAGATCCGGCCCCTCCTTCACCGCGCCCGATTTCAGGCATGCCGCCTCGGCCTCGGCCCGCCACGGTTCGCGTTCAGCCTGGAACAAGCCCCGACCACAACCCGCAAGCGAAACAAGGACGATGGAGCCGACGAGATACAAACGAACTCCGCGCGTCATGCACGCACGTTCGGTGAATTTACTTAAAGACTCTTCAACACGTTGATTTCAGTGTTCTTTAACCATA
>Ga0065165_1002566_pt1 | contig 14997 bp, 12 predicted proteins | sample AraplaMF_Cvi_mMF_FD_63813 | JGI IMG/M metagenome (GOLD analysis project Ga0065165, IMG submission 63813) | Arabidopsis root microbial communities from the University of North Carolina, USA - plate scrape MF_Cvi_mMF (version 2) (version 3) | ecosystem: Host-associated > Plants > Roots >...
CAGGTTGCGGGCAAAGGCATCCTCGGCATAGCCGGACACGAAGATGAACTTCATGTCGGGATAGGTCTTGCGCAGTTCGCGCAGCAGCGTTGGGCCGTCCATTTCGGGCATGACCACGTCCGATACGACGATGTCCACCTGACCCTGCAGCTCCTCCATGATCTCCAGCGCTTCCGTGCCGGATCCCGCCTCGTGGACGGTGTATCCGCGCGTCTCCAGCATGCGCTTGCCGCCGCGACGGACGGCCTCCTCGTCCTCGACGAGCAGCACAACCGCGGACTTGCCGGTCAGGTCGAGATCTTCCGAAGGCGGTGCCGAAACCACCGGTGCGGGCGGAGCCTGCGCCGCAAGCGAACCCGGTTCGGCACCGGGCAGGACAGCGACCGGTTCGGGAATGTGGCGCGGCAGGAAGATGCGGAAACTGGTGCCGTGGCCGAGCTCCGATTCGGGATAGATGTAGCCGCCGGACTGCTTGACGATGCCGTAGACCATGGAAAGGCCAAGCCCGGTGCCCTTGCCCACTTCCTTGGTGGTGAAGAAGGGTTCGAAGATCTTGTCCATGATCTGCGGCGCGATGCCCGTCCCGGTGTCGGCGACCTCGACCATGACGAGGTCCTCGCGCGGCAGGTCGGCCTGGTGGAAGGTCACCGCCTCGTCGGCCGTCACGTTTCGCGTCTTGATCAGGATGGTTCCGCCCTGCGGCATGGCATCGCGCGCATTGACGCACAGGTTGATGAGCACCTGCTCGAACTGCGAAAGATCGGTGCGCACGGGCCACAGGTCGCGGCCGTAATCCACTTCGAGCTTCACATTGGTGCCGGAGATCAGCCGGTCGACCAGCATGCGCAGATCGCCGACCACGTCGGTGAGGTTGAGCACGGCCGGCCGCATCGTCTGCTTGCGCGAAAAGGCGAGCAGCTGGCGCACGAGGACGGCGGCACGGTTGGCGTTGCGCTTGATCTCCATCAGATCGGCAAAGCTTGCATCCGACGGACGCGCCTGCAGCAAGAGATGGTCGGAGGAGAGCAGGATCGCCGTCAGTACGTTGTTGAAATCGTGGGCAATGCCGCCGGCCAGCGTCCCAACGGCGTTGAGCTTCTGGGTCTGCGCCATCTGGGTCTCGAGCGCCTTCTGCTCGGTGGTTTCGACCGCATAGATGATGGCGGCCTCTTCCGGCGCCTCGTCGCTCTCGTCGATGACCGCGTTGACGTAGAAGCGGACATAGCGCGTCTCGTCGCCCGGGTGGCGTGATTCGATCGGCGCGATGTCGCCCTGACCGTCCTTGGCCGCCGCCAGCGCCTGCATCAGCTGCGGGCGAATGCTGTCGTGGACGATGCGCTCGAGACCGGCGCCCTCCTCCACGTCATCGCGCGACACGACGCCGGCGAACAGGCGCAGGAAAGGCGCGTTGATGCGCAGGATCCGGCCGTCGCCGTTGACGGATGCGATGGCCATCGGCGTGTTGTTGAAGAAGCGCGTGAAGCGCATGGCGGAGGCGGACTGATCACCCTCGCCGCCGCGCGGCCGCACCAGGACGACGCTGCGACTTTCGCCCGGCGCGCCGTCTCGCATCGAGCTGACGCTGTGGATCAGCCGTACGGGCAGGCTCTGGCCGCTGGTGCGGCGCAGGTCAAGGTCCAGTGTCTCGGTGCGCTTGAGGCCCGGGGCGGGATGGACGGACTGGATCAGCGCCATGCCCTCGCCCGCGACGATATCGGCAATCGACAGCGACCGCGGCACGAACTTGGTGAGATCGAGGCCGAGCCACTCGGCGAGCGTCGCGTTGAGATAGAAGAGTTCGCCGTTCTTGCCGGCCGAGAAGAAGCCGACCGGCGCGTGATCGAGATAATCGATGGCGTTCTGCAGTTCCCGGAAGAAGCGCTCCTGGTCCTCGCGCTCGGCGGTGATCTCGCTGATCTGCCAGATGTCGAGCTGCTTGCGGCTGCCGCCTTCCGCGGGGGCAAGCAGGCTTGCCTTCAGCCGGTACCAGAATGCGGCGGTGCCATTGCCGGTGTCGCGGCCGAGCGGCTGCAGCAGGCGGAACTCCTCATGGCCCTCGCGACCTTCGCGCAGCGCCGTCGTCAGCCGGTAAAGCGCCTCGGTCGATTCCCGCGTCTTCGACAAGAGGGTTTCGATGGACTGAACGCTGCTCGACTTGGTGGCCCCGGTCATGCGGCCGTAAGCGGCATTGGCGTAGACGATGCGCCCCTTGGCATCGGTGATGAGAATGCCGTCCGGATGATTGGCGAGGAAGGACCGCGCCAGCTCGTCGGATCGCGACTGCGGCATGACCTCGACGAGCCCGATCAGCGACGAGACGATGAAGAATATCCCGACCATGGCCAGGATTCCGAGCACGCCGAGCACGACCTGATTGTCGAGCGCCTGCTGAAAGACGACGAAGGCTATCGCGACGGCGATCAGGATCAGGGCGAGGAGCACGATCTTCAACACGGTCCCGCCCCGTGTACCGCGATCCACCAGAGGCGTCTCGTAGTTGCCGCCGGGCTGCAGCTTCGTCATTAAACCCTCACATTTCGCCAGGACCACCAGATGGGCACCATGGACCGTTGCGGGAATGGCCCGCGATTCCCGTCTTAGCAATTTGCGCACCAAGCAAAAAGCTCCATGGCCCCACAAAACCCGGGACAGACGACAGATCTGACCTATCTATTTCCACGGCAGCCATTCACCGCTGGACAAAAGCATCGGTGGCTTGCCTCAGGCTGAAAAAAATCGTCTCTGCAGAATGTTCGAACCAGGAGTGCCGAAAATGATCGATGAACTGATGGGCGCCTATGGCGGCCGGCTCGTGATTGCGGTGCTTGGCGTTGCCATAGGCCTTGTCTGCCTGATCGGTATCCTCTGGCTGATGCGCGGACGCGGCGGACCGTCTCCCTTTGTGCGGGGCGGACGCAACCGCAACCCGCGCCTCCAGGTTCTCGATGCCGCGGCCGTCGACACCCGTCGCCGCCTGGTGCTGGTCCGGCGCGATGACGTGGAACACCTTATCATGATCGGCGGACCGACGGATATCGTGATCGAAAGCGGCATCCGCCCCGGATCAGCGGTCCGCAGTGCGGCCGAGGCGCCGGCCTTGCCGAATGCCTCCGCAGCCCCCGCTCCCGAACTTCCCCGCCAGCCCCAGGCGCGCCTGGCGTCTGCCGTTTCCGAACCGCGCATGCCGGTGCGCGATCAGGCGCCGCCTGAACCCGTTGCCCGCCCCGCCCCTGCGCGGATGGCGCCGGCGCCCGCCCCGATCGCGACAGGCGGCGAGGCCCGCTTCGAGCCACCGCGGGTATCCGCGACCCTGTCGCCGCCACCGGTCGCCCAGACGGTTGTTGTCCCGTCACGGCCGGAGCCTGCTCCCGTCGTGCCGACCAGGCCGCCGGAAGAACCGGGGCCTGGCGTCGACGAGGCCGCGACCGCGCTTGATGCCGCCCGCAACCGCGTCCTGCAGGAACGGCCCGAGCCGCCAAGGATCATGCCGATCAGCATTGCCGCCAGTGCTGGGCCTGCCGTCCAACTCAATCCTGCCGTCCAACCCAACGCGGACAAGCCCAAGACACTCGGAAGCGAGTTCGACCAGATTCTCGAGGAAGAGATGGCCAACAATCTGGCCGACCGGGACGCCGTCGTCATTCCGGCGGCGCCGCAGCCGCAGCAGCGTGACCTCCGCCCACCGATCACCGGGGCAACTGCCGAGCCTTCGCTCCAGGACGAGGTCGCCCGTATCTTCGGCGAGCTGTCCGTCACCCGAGACAATAAATAGGCGACCAGAAAAAAGGCACGTCGCGCGCGCGACGTGCCTTTAAAAATTACCGAGGACAGAAGTCGCTATTCGTCGCGATAGACTTTTTCGCGCCGCTCGTGCCGCTCCTGGGCTTCGATCGAAAGGGTGGCGATCGGACGGGCATCCAGCCGCTTCAGTCCGATCGGCTCACCAGTCTCTTCGCAGTATCCGTAGGTGCCTTCCTCGATGCGCTGGATGGCAGCGTCGATCTTGGAGATCAGCTTGCGCTGACGGTCGCGAGCGCGAAGCTCGATGGCCCTGTCGGTTTCGGACGACGCTCGGTCGGCCAGATCGGGATGGTTGGCGCTTTCCTCGGCCAAATGACCAAGGGTCTCGCGCGCTTCCCTTAAGATGTCATTCCTCCAGGCGACGAGCTTTGCTCGGAAATACGCCTTCTGACTGGCATTCATGAACTCATCGGTTTCCGAGAGAACATAATTACTAAGATCGATCTTCTCACTCACGCGATTCTCCTGAAGAACATCTCGTGGGCGCTCTATATCCCATACAGCCCTGCGGATTCAAGCCTTCTGCCCATCTCGCGAGCATTTTTAAAACTGTCACGAAAAAAGGCTAAATGATCATATTTTCATCGGCCTAGTGAATTCTTTCCGATCGCACCGCGGACCTGCTCGACTGAGGTCGGGTCAAGGTCGCAACGGGCGCCAAGCCAGTTGACGGCAATGCCGGGGAACCGCTACCCATGAGCCGAACGGAGCTTGCGGAGCGCACCATGGCCTCAATCGATCCTCCCCCCTTTCGGATCTACCTGCTGCGGCACGCCAAGGCGGTTCGCGGCGACCCCGGCCAGCACGATTTCGACCGCGCCCTCGATCCGTACGGCTATGCGGAAGCGGAGCTGGTCGCCGGACGGGCATCCGACCGCGGCTACCGTCCCGATACCGTGATCAGTTCCACGGCCGTGCGGTGCCGCCAGACGGCCGATGCAGTGCGCCGCGCGGTCAGCGAAACGCTGGAACCGGTGTTCGTGGATGATCTCTACAACGGCTCGACCGAGATCTACCTGGACATCCTGTCGGCCCAGCGCGACAGCCGGTCGGTCATGCTGATCGGACACAACCCGGTGATCGAGCAGACCCTCGCGGTGCTGGTCGGCGGCGCTGCCCTTTCCCTGGCCATCCCCTCGGGATATCCGACGGCGGGCCTTGCGGTCCTCGACCACAAAGCCGGCGATGCGGGCTGGACGCTGTCAGACTTTCTGACGCCGTGATGCCGGCGCGTTGCGCTGGTCTTTCATCGGCCTATATAGGCGACATCTGACGGATCCAGGAATGTCGCCTTGCCGCCCTCGCTTACCAGTTTTTCCGACGATGCACGCATCGCGCTCGACAATCTCGCAGACCGCGCGTCCGGCCTGATCAACCCGACCATCAGGCTCGGCGTCACCGGCCTGTCGAGGGCCGGCAAGACGGTGTTCATCTCGTCCCTGGTCCACAACCTTCTCAACAACGGCCGGCTGCCGCTGTTTGAAGCGCAGCGGTCCGGCCGGGTGTCTTCCATCCGGCTCGAGCCGCAGCCCGACGACGCCATTCCCCGGTTCCAGTACGAGGATCACATCCAGGCGCTGGTGCGCGACCGGATCTGGCCGGATTCGACCCGCGCCATATCCGAGCTGCGCGTCACGCTGGAGTATCAGAGTGCCAGCGGCTGGGGCCGCATGTTTTCGCGCGGGCGGCTGTCGATCGACATCGTCGACTATCCCGGGGAATGGCTCCTCGACCTGCCGCTGCTTGCCAAGGATTTTCGCACGTTCAGCGACGAGACGGTGTCGCTGGCGCGCACGGGCGTCCGGCAGGAACTGGCAGCGGAATGGCTGGCCCTGTCGGCCGGGATCGACGGCGATGCGTCGGCCGACGAAATGACGGCACGGCGCCTGGCGGAGGCATTTGCCGGTTATCTGCGGGCCTGCAAATCCGACGAACGCTCGCTGTCCACCCTGCCCCCCGGCCGTTTCCTGCTTCCCGGCGATCTCGAGGGCTCGCCGGCACTGACGTTTGCGCCACTACCGGACATGCCCGACACCAAGGCACCGCGGGGGTCGCTGCGGGCAATGATGGAACGGCGCTACGACGCCTACAAGTCGATCGTCGTCAAGCCTTTCTTCCGCGAGCATTTCGCCCGGCTCGACCGGCAGATCGTGCTTGTCGACGCGCTGCAGGCAATCACACGCGGGCCGGAAGCGGTGCAGGACCTGGAGCGGGCGCTGACCGACGTGCTGGCCTGCTTCAACCCCGGCCACAACAGCATCCTGTCCTCGCTGCTGGGCAAGCGGATCGACAGGGTGCTGGTCGCGGCCACCAAGGCTGACCATCTCCACCATGAGAGCCACGACCGGCTCGAGCGGCTGACCGGCCGCCTCGTCGACAGGGCCATCCAGCGGATCGGCATGGCGGGCGCCGGCATCGACGTGATGGCGATCGCCTCCGTCCGGGCAACCCGCGAGGCAACCGTGCAGGAAGGTGGCGAGGCCATCCCCGTCATCGTCGGCACCCCGATTGCCGGCGAGACGATCAATGGCGAGCGGTTCGACGGTGTCAGGTCGACGGCCATCTTTCCGGGCGAACTTCCGGAAAACCCGGAGATCCTGTTCCGGCAGCTCGATGCGGCCGAAGCGAACCTGCCGGATGTCAACGTCGTGCGCTTCAGGCCACCGGCACTCGACGAATCGTCCGGCGGGCTGAAGCTCTCGGTGCCGCATATCCGGCTTGACCGCGCCATGCAGTTCCTGTTCGGAGACCGGCTCGCATGACCGACCCAGACGACATCCGCAAGGGCAGACGACCCGCCTCGTTTTCGCTGAGTGGCGACGCGCCACCGGCCAAGCCGGTCACCGTTGCCCGCCGCCCGCGGAGCTTCGATGACGGCGTGCTCGTTACGCCGGATGCCGAGGACCCCTTTCTGTCGGCGGACGCCGATGCCGCCGCAGTGGCGGTGCCGCAGCCCCGGCGGAGGTTTTCCTTCCTCAACCTTGCCGCGGGCGCCTTCGGGACATTCCTGTCGCTGGCCTTCGGGCTCTGGGCGGACAGCGTCGTGCGTGACCTGTTTGCCCGCTCCGACTGGCTCGGTTACGCGGCGCTGACGACCCTAGCGATAGGGGTGCTGGCCGTGCTGGTGGTGGTCGGTCGCGAGATCTTCGGGATGATGCGCCTTGCCGCGGTCCAGACGCTGAAAGCGAGCTTCGAGGAAGCGGAGCGTGCTGCCCGCCCGCAAGCCGCCCGCACGGCGGTCGCAGCTCTCGTCAAGCTCATCGGTCACCGCCCGGAGACAGCCAGGGGCCGGGCGGCGCTAGAGGGCACCAAGGACGATATCATCGACGGCCCGCAATACATCGAACTCGCCGAGCGCGAACTCCTGGCACCGCTCGACCGCCGCGCACGGGCCCTGATCCTCGGCTCGTCCAAGCGGGTTTCCGTCGTCACCGCCGTCAGCCCGCGGGCGATCGTCGATCTTGCCTTCGTGCTCCTGGAGGTGACCCGCCTCATTCGCGCGATGGCCGACCTCTACGGCGGTCGCCCGGGGACGCTGGGGCTCTTGCGGCTGATGCGGGACGTCATCGCCCATCTGGCGGTCACCGGATCGATTGCCGTCGGCGACGGGCTAGTGCAGCAGGCGCTCGGCCACGGGATTGCCTCGCGCCTTTCGAGCCGGCTGGGCGAAGGGGTGATCAACGGCCTGCTGACGGCAAGGATCGGAATCGCGGCGATGGATCTGTGCCGGCCGATGCCGTTCCGCGCCCTGAAGCGACCCGGGATCGGCGATTTCATGAGCGACATCACGCCCGCAGGCAGCGAAAAAGAACGGGACTGAGCGGCCGGGCTTGACGGTTACGGCACAGCTTCGATACCAGTCGTTAACCATTCGCGGCTAAATTCGAGCACACGTTCAGGTTCTGCTTGCAGGGGTAATTTCATGCTTTCGCGCTTTGCATCGCTCATCGGCGGTTTCGCCGTTCTTACAGTCGGGGCGATTGCGATCATGGCCCCCAATGCCGAAGCCGCACCGCGCGACAAGGCGTTCTTCCAGTCCGTCTCGGGCGTCTGGAAAGGCCCGGGCGAAATCGTCGCCGGCAAGTACAAGGGCACCAAGTTCAGCTGCAACCTGACAGGGTCGCCGGCTCCGGGCGGCGATGTCGGCATGAAGCTCGACGGCACCTGCCGGGTCGGCGTGTTCCAGCAGCCGATGTCGGCCGTCATCAGCCAGAACGGCGGCGGCTACAGCGGCAAATTCCTCGACGGGGCGCAGGGCAAGGGCCTCGACATCATCTCCGGCTCCGTCAACGGCGACAAGGTGGTGATGGGGATCAACCGGGCACAGCTCAACGGCGCCATGGTTGCAAGCCTGCGCGGCGATAACAAGATGAACATCACGATCTCCGTCAAGGTCGAGGACCAGATGGTACCCGTCATCGGCCTGTCGCTCGATCGCGACATGGATTCGATCGCCGTCGGATCGATCCGGTAAGTCACAACGCGCCGGTCGTCAGCTCCGGCGCCACCAGCTGCGGTCGTCATCGGCAACCGTGATGCCGGCAATATCGGCCTTTTCCAGCCATTCGCGCACCGACGCGCCGTCGACCATCAGGTCCGGCGCGATATCGGCGAGCGGCATGATCACAAAACCCCTTTCCGTCATGCGCGGATGGGGCAGAGCCAGCGTCTCGGTCTTGCTGACGCGGTCACCATAGGTCAGGACGTCGATATCGATGGTCCGCGGTCCCCAGCGCTCCATCCTCACCCGCTTCATCTGGCGCTCGATCGACAGGCAAAGATCAAGCAGTGCCTGCGGCTCCAGCATCGTCTCGACCAGCGCGCAGCAGTTGAAGAAGTCCGCCTGATCGGTCTTGCCCCAGGGCGGCGTGACGTAAAGCCGGGAGACGGCAACAATCCGGCAGTCTTCGCGCCGGTCGATCGCCTGCAGCGCCTCGGCCATGGCGGCGCGCGGGTCGCCGAGATTTCCACCCAGGCCGAGCGAAGCTACATTTCGGTTGTCAGGCGACATGCTCGACCCGAACCTCGGCATAATCGAGAATGCCGGGGATCGGCACGCTCGGCTTGCGCACGGTGATCTCGGCGCGCTTTATCAGTGGCGACCAGGCACACAGAGCCCCGGCGATATCGTTGGCAAGCGCCTCGATCAGGTTGCGCCGGTTTCCGGTCACCATGCCGGCGACAATCTCGTAGACCTCGCCGTAATGGACCGTCTTTGCGACGTCATCGGTTTCCAACGCGGCGTCGGCGTCCACGTCGAGCACGATATCGACGAAAAAGCGCTGACCGAGCTTCGCCTCCTCCTCGAAGGCACCGTGACGGGCGTAGAAAGCGCAGTTCTTGAGCGTGATCGTGTAGATGGCCATCAATCTGCCCTCGCCTCGTCGTTCGGGATTGCCGCGATCACGGCATCGGCCATGGCCAGCGCATCGCGGTTGGTCGCTACGTCATGGACACGGAAGATCGCCGCACCGGCAAGCCTCAGCATGACCGTCGTCGCGGCCGTTCCGACATCCCGCTCCGCCGGCTTTTCACTGCCGGTGACGGCGCCGATGAACCGCTTGCGCGAAGTGCCGGCCAAAAGCGGAAAGCCGAGCCGGTGAAGCTCGCCGAAGCGGGCGATAAGTTCAAGATCGTCGTCGCGGTCCTTGGCAAAGCCGAAACCCGGATCGAGCATGATGCTCTCCTGCGCTACCCCGGCCTCCCTGGCAATCTCGAGCGACCTGCCGAGGAAATGGAACTGATCTTCCACCAGATCGGGCTTGCGATCCTCGCGCCACCGTCCGGTATGCATGATGCAGACGCCGGCCGCTGTCCCGGCAACGACGGATGCCATGTCCGGATCGCGCTGCAATCCGTGCACGTCGTTGACGATATGGGCGCCCGCTGCCAGCGCCAGGCTTGCCGTCCGTGCCCTGTAGGTGTCGATCGAGATCAGCGCGTCCGTCTCGTTCGCGAGGCGCTCGATGACCGGCAGGACCCGGTCCTGCTCCTCGGTCGCCGAGATTTCCGCGGCACCCGGCCTGGTCGATTCGCCACCGATGTCGAGAATCGTTGCGCCGTCGCGCACACAGGCGAGCGCCTGGGCGACGACCGCGTCCAATCCGTCATAGCGACCGCCATCGGAAAACGAATCCGGCGTCACGTTGATGATCGCCATCAGATGGCCCGTTGCCCCCAGTTCGAGCGTTCTTCCTCGAGCGACCATCCAGGTCCTGTTGCGCTGCGATATCACCGGCCCACCATCTTTCAAGTGATAACGCAAATGTGGAAGTCTCCAGGTTGCGCTTCGGCTGGCTATGCCCCAAGCTTCCGTCAAGTTCAACGTCGCAGGCCACAGAATGTTTTTGATGCGCAGGGTCCACCGGATCATCGGTGCTGTTTTCCTCCTCTGCGTGATCCCGGCCACGGCGTCAGCCGAGCCCGTCATCACCAAGACCTATTCCTACTTCCGCATCGGCGGGCGCACCGCCGACGATCTCGACCGGGAACTGGACCGGCGCGGTCCGATGACGCACACCACCGGGCATCGCCATCCGGGAGCGACGGAAATCAAGTTCGGCGGCGACGTCACCTATCTGGAAAAAGGCGGGCGCTGTCTTGTCGGCGGAACCCGTGTGACGCTGCGCACCCACATGATCCTGCCGCGCTGGAGCAATCGCGGTCGCGCCGCCAGCGATCTCGGCTTCATTTGGGACACGCTGTCGATGGATATCAAGCGCCATGAGGAACGCCATGCGGAGATTGCCCGCATGCAGGCAAGGCTGCTGGAGCGCACGCTTCTGGCGCTGAGACCGGAGGCGACCTGCAGTCTTCTCGAAGCCCGCGTGGCGGAGACGACGAAAACCCTTTTGGAAAAGCACGATCTCGAACAGGCCCGGTTCGACCAGGTGGAAGCCACCAACTTCGATGCCCGCATGATGCGGCTGCTGCAGTACCGCCTGCAGCAGAAAACGCGGTGACTTCGCAGCCGAGGCTTGTGCCAGGCTGGCGTTCTCCCTCGTCAATCACGGGTTATTTATCGATATAGTCTAATACACATGACTCGGATATAACTTCGGTCAGCGCTTACGGAGAGGCGAACCGCTTCTTCCCAAGCTTGAGTTCCGGGCGCTCCGGTGCAGCGCCCGACGTCCTCGGTTGTCGAGGCCATCGCAGTTGTCGTTGTTTATGTCTGTTCTCCTGGCGCGTCCTGAAGCCTCATGCGGATCCTCCCTCCCCATGCTGGTGATGCGCCCGCCTCGCCTCGCTGCACGAAATCGCGCAGCGAGGCTTTTTTTGCCTCAGGCCTGGCGTTCCGGAACGGTGACCACGAGCCCGTCGAGTTCCGGCTTGACCTTGATCTGACAGGACAGTCTGGACGTCGGCCGCACATCGACGGCGAAATCGAGCATGTCTTCTTCCATCGGCGCCGGCGGCCCGACCTTTTCCGTCCAGGCGTCGTCGACATAGACATGACAGGTTGCGCAGGCGCAGGCGCCGCCGCATTCCGCCTCGATGCCGGGAACGGAATTGCGGACAGCATTCTCCATAACGGTCGAGCCCGGAGCGACATCCAGTTCGAAGCGTGTGCCGTCGAAGGCAACGATGGTCAATTTCGTCATGATCGGGAATTCCGGTTGAAGTGGTGGCGCTCAGGCATGGGGCGACCTATGCGGTCGCCTCCATGACCTCCGGTGACGTGCTGCATGCCCTTGGCTCGGAAGCGACCCGCGCCCGAGCGACATGCCGCGCATAGGCGGTGTCTTCCGATAAAACACCCGGGCAGTCAACACGGGCAGACGACGCGCGCTTGCCTGCGGGCGTCCCGCTCAGCGGCAGAGCTTGAGAATAAAGTTTTCGGCTTCGACCACTGCGGCACCGACGGCCGCCTGGAGTGCGGCATCGCCCGCATCCGCTTCCAGCCGCTGTGCCGCCTTCGAGACCTTGAAGGCGCCGACGGCCGCCGCAGCACCCTTGAGACGATGGGCGGCGGCAATGACGGCCGGGGCATCGGCTCCGGCAATTTCCTGCAGAGTCTTTCTCGCCTGGCGCGCAAACATCTGCAGGACCTCGTTTTCGAGGTCCTTGTCACCCATCGTCTGGTTGGCCAGATGCACCAGATCGACCGGCCTCTCCTGGGATGGACAGGCAGCGCGAATTGGGTGAAGATCCGGGGCGATATTGGCGGCTGCCATACAGCATTTCCTTGATTGTTGATCGCTGTCCCGAATTGTGGGGCAGCGGGGCGTCTATCCCGTTAAATTCCGGCACAATCGCGGCCGATTTCTAGAGGCATGGTTAATTTCCGCTAACCTGTCGGCAATTAAACGCTTTCTGTCTCAAACGTGGTTTAAATCCTGTTAACAATAAGCAAGGCCAGTTTGTGCACAACGGGCTTCTAATTGTGTGGTTGGCGCGAATGTGCCACTACAATACGTTTTAGAGCGACTGGTCCCATCACCCGGTGGCGCTGGACGGAAGCGCGGTAAGCTTTCCTTATCATCCGTTTGAAAGAACGGCCGTTCGACCTGGAAATGAACTGGAGATACCGCCCCCATGACGGGAGGTTCGGGTTTCCCGGCGGGCACGGCTCACGCCACGCGGCAGTGGCAGAGCTGGAAGGTCCGGCGTATGTAACGAGGCGTAACCGCATGGCGAAGAACACGAGCACCGAATCGATCGACGAAACGGCGTTCCAGGCCCTGGAAGAAGCGTTGAAGATCGACTTCAACGATGATGAAGAGCCACGCGCCAAGCCAGCCGCACGCGCGGCGCAGGCCGCAGCCGCCGACCAGAACAAGCGTCGCTCCGCCCCTCCCCGTCGCGAGACACAGCCAGAGCCGCAGCGTCAGCCAAGCGAGCCCACCGCCCGCGCTCCTGCGTTCGAACCCGCCAACGACAGCGGCCGACGCAATCCCGCCAGCATCCTGCGGTCGCTCGAGGGCGGCTCGATGCGCTCGGCGCTGCGCAATGCCGCCTTCATCTCTGTTCTCTGGGTGCTGGCCGGCCTTGGCCTTGGGCAGCTGATCTATGGCAGCGCGCTCTGGCAGACGACCTCGGTTGCCGGCGTGCTCGCCGCACCGGGGATCGTCGCGCTTGCCGTCGGCATCATCGTGCCGATCCTGCTGTTCTTCGCCTTTGCGATGATGATGGCCCGCGCCCACGACCTGAAGAATGCCGCCCGTTCCATGGCAGAGGTGGCGCTGCGCCTGTCGGAGCCGGAAACCATCGCTTCCGAACGCATCATGAGCGTCGGCCAGGCGGTTCGCCGCGAAGTCTCGGCCATGAACGAAGGAATCGAGCGCACCATCGCCCGCGCCAGCGAGCTGGAGACGCTCGTTCATTCCGAGGTGAATGCGCTGGAACGCAGCTACAGCGACAACGAATTGCGCGTCCGCGGCCTGGTGCACGAACTCAGCGCCGAGCGAGACGCGATCGTCAACCACGCGGAGCGCATCCGCTCGTCGATCGTCGGCGCCCACGACCAGCTCAAGGAAGATCTCTCGCTTGCAACCGAGGAGATCTCCGTCCGCCTTGCGACCACCGGCCAGGCGCTTGCTTCGCTGATCGATACCCGCGCCGCGATCCTTATGGAGAAGACCGACGCGGCCGGCGAAGCCCTCAGCACGCTGCTGTCGGCCAAGACCGACACGCTCGTCCAGACGCTGAACTCCTCCGGGATCGCGCTCGCCAACGAGTTCGACGACCGGCTCGACAGCATTTCGACGACCATGACGGAGCGTGGCCAGGCGCTGCTCGGCGAATTCGCGACGCGCGCCTCGACGCTCGACGCCAACACCGAAAAGCTCAACGCGGCGCTTGCCGACCGCACCCGCCAGCTCAACGAAACGCTGCTCGCCCGCACCCGCGAAATCACCGAGGGCCTGAACGGCAGCGAACGCACGCTGATGGGCTCGCTCGACACGGCGCTCGCGACACTCAACCGCTCGCTCACCGACAAGGGCGCGGCCTTCCGCCAGACCCTGCAATCGGCCGCCGATGACGCAGTCATGGATCTCGACCTGCGCTCGGGCCTGTTCGAAGAGCAGCTGCACGCCACCGTTGGGCAGCTCAGCACCACGTTCGACCAGGGCCTGTCGCAGTTCACCACAGCCTTCGACCAGCGCGCCGGAACGCTCGACAGCAAGCTCATGGACAGCCTTGCGCGCATCAACGAGACGGTTGCCGGCGGTGCCGACGCCATGGAAGGCCTGCTCAGCACCAGTGTCGAGCGGATCGGCAACGCGCTGACCGACCAGCAGCTCGCGCTTGCGACGACGCTCGGGACTGGCCAGGAAGTCATCGACTCCATGCTGGAAAGCCGCTCGCGCGAGTTTTCCGACGCACTCGCCGCACGGGCCAGCGAGATCCAGGTCAGCATCGGCAACGCGCACGAAAGAATGGACGCGGTCATGGCGCAGCATGGCGGCGCCATCGCCACCGCGCTCACCGACACGCAGGGCCGCTTCGAAGACACGATCGCGACGCGCACCGGCTCGATCATCGATGCCGTTACCGGCAGCCACGACCGCCTGGCGGAGCTGCTTGACGAACGCACCGCCTCGATCGGCCAGCTGATGTCCGGAACGCCGGATCGTCTTGCCGGCCTGTTCGACGAAAAGACCGAAACTCTCGCCCAGACCCTGTCGCAGGGCGAGGACCGCCTGGGTGGCGAACTGCAGCGCCGTGCCGCGCAGATGGAAGCAGCGCTTCTCGCCAACCAGGCCCAGATGAGCGAGATCCTCGACGACAAGTCGATGGAGCTCGCCACCTCCCTGGCGCTCCACGAGGACCGGCTGGCCAGCGCGCTCGACGAGAAGACGAACTCGCTGCTGACCGCCGTTGCCGACGCCGACCGCCGGATCGACGAGTCCTTCGCGCAGCGCGCCGAAGCGATCCACAACGCCTATTCGGACAACCAGCTCAACCTCGACATTTCGCTCGAAACCCGCACGGCAGAGCTTGCGCGTCTGCTCGAGCACGGTGGAGCGCGCCTCGAGGAGACCGTCGGCGGTGCGGCGGGACGGATCGAGACGGCTCTGACCGATGGATCTACGCGTCTCGAGTCGAGCCTCTCGGACGGCTCCTCGCGCTTCGAGACCAGCCTTTCCGAGGGCCTGCAGCGCGTCCAGGAGACGCTCGGAACGAACCAGGACCGCATTGCTGCGACGCTTGGACTTGGCCACCAGCAGCTGGCCGACACGCTCGGCTCCG
>Ga0065165_1002570_pt1 | contig 14975 bp, 12 predicted proteins | sample AraplaMF_Cvi_mMF_FD_63813 | JGI IMG/M metagenome (GOLD analysis project Ga0065165, IMG submission 63813) | Arabidopsis root microbial communities from the University of North Carolina, USA - plate scrape MF_Cvi_mMF (version 2) (version 3) | ecosystem: Host-associated > Plants > Roots >...
GATGATGATCTTCATCGGGCAGCAGCCCTTCTCGTCGCGCAACCAGGAGCAGCTGGTCGCGATGGCGGCGAACAATGACGGGTCGGACGTCTACAAGCAGGCCTTCTTCATCGGCTTCGCGTTGCTGCTCACCCTGCTCGAGCTGGTCCGCCGCTATCAGCCGCAATATCGCTTCACCTATTGGCCGCTGCTGCTGATGCTGGCCTGGTTCCTGATCAGCTGCGCCTGGGGCGTCGATCCCTTCGTTTCGTTCAAGCGCGCGATGCAGCAGGTGATTGTGATCTACATCACCTTCCTGTCGCTGGCGCTGCTCGGCCCCGAGCGGATCTATCGCACCCTCGTCGCCGCGCTGGTCACCTCGCTGCTGATCTGCTGGATCTCGCTGCCGCTGACACCCAACGCGGTCCATCCGCCGACCGAGAGCGACAAGGCGCTGATCGGCGCGTGGCGCGGCTTCTTCTTCCACAAGAACATCGCCGGCGCGGTGATGGCGCTCACCTTCGTGGTGACTGCGCATGCCTTTTTCACGACGCGCAGATGGCAATACGCGCTGTTCTCGGTGATGGCCTTCGTCTTCGTGGTGGGGACCAAGAGCAAGACCTCGCTCGCTTTGTGCTTCGCGATCCTCGCGGTGAGCTCGGTCTATCGATTGCTCAGCCAGTCGGTCGCCAAGCGCGCGGTGCTGCTGCTGCTTGTCGGGCTCGGCATGCTCGTCTTCCTCGCGCTGTACATCGCGTTCCAGCCGCTGGTCGAGCGCTGGCTGGCCGATCCGACCGCGTTCACCGGACGCGTTTCGATCTGGCGGGTGGCGATCGATTACCTCGCCGACCATCCCTATCTCGGTTCGGGCTTTGGCGGCTTCTGGCAGGTCGGCGATCTCTCGCCGGCGCACGATTATCTCAACCAGAAATTCCAGCTGCTCACCGCGCATTCGCACAACGGCTATCTCGAGATCCTCGTCACCACCGGACCGATCGGGCTGCTGCTGCTGCTGGTCTCGTTCGTCGTGCTGCCGGCTTATTGGTTCCTGACCGGCACGACCAAGGCCAACGCCACGCTGATGGCCTCTGCCTTCGCGATCTGGAGCTTCGTCCTCTACCAGAACCTGCTCGAGACCTCGTTCTTCGACAAGGATCGCCAGGTCTGGGTGATCTTCCTGTCGGCGCTCGCCATCGCCCATGCCTCGTTCAAGGCGGTCGAGCGGCCGCGCTGGCGCCGGCAGCCATCCCCCGCATTGGCCCCGGGAGGTGCCGCATGACCGAAATCGCCATCTGCATCGCTACTCGCCAGCGCCCGCAGGGGATCGCCCGCACGCTGCGCTCGCTCGCCGGGCTCGTCACCGAGCGCGCCGTGACGATCATCGTCGCCGACAATGACGGGGTGAAGCGCGAGGGAATCGCCGCGGCGGAAGCGCTGCAGGCCGACGGCTATCGCTGGCCGCTGAAGCTGCTCTCGGTTCCCGAGCCCGGCATCCCGCAGGTCCGCAACGCGCTGGTCGCGGCGGCGCTGCGGCTGCCCGACATCGCCTTCGTCGCGATGCTCGACGACGATGAGGCGGCCGACCCGCACTGGCTCCACGCAATGCTCGCCTGCCAGGCGGCGACGCGCGCCGATGTCGTCGGCGGCGCGGTGCTGCGCGAGCTGGAGGGGGAGGCGCCGCGCTGGGCGATGCAGCACCCTTTGCTCCAGCCCAAGTCGCGCGGCCGCTCGGGTGCGGTCGACCTGATCGACAGCACCGGCAACGTGCTCATCGCCGCCGATGCCCTGCGCGTCCTCGGCGACAAGCCGTTCGACGAGGCGATGGCGCTCACCGGCGGCTCGGACAAGCAATTGTTCACCCAGATGCAGCGCGCCGGCCGGCGCTTCGCCTGGGCCGAAGATGCGCGCGTCACCGAGCTGATCCCGGCCAGCCGGGTCACCTCCAAATGGCTGCTGATGCGCGGCTACCGGATCGGGATGACCGACACGATCACGGCGCTGAGCCACAGCACGCCGCTCAAGGTCGCCACCGCCGAGGCTGCGCGGATCGCGGGCGGCTTCGTGCTCGGCTCGCTCGGCGCGGCGCTGACGCTCGATCGCGGCAAGCGGATCGTGCGGCTGGGCAAGGCCTATCGCGCGGCGGGCAAGGTCGCCGCGCTCACCGGCCATCGCTACGAGGAATATCGCAAGGTGCACGGCGCATGAAGAACGACACCGGCCAGCCCACTTTCTCGGTGGTGATCCCGCTCTACAACCGCGCGGACGTGGTCACGACGACGATCCGGTCGGTGCTCGACCAGGATTTCGGCGACTTCGAGATCGTCGTCGTCGATGACGGGTCGAAGGACGATCCCGAGCCGGTGGTCACTGCGATCGGCGACCCGCGCATCCGCTATGTCCGCCAGGCCAATGCCGGCGGCGGCGCGGCGCGCAACCGCGGGATCGAGGAAGCGCGCGGTCGCTACATCGCCTTTCTCGACTCCGACGACCAGTTTCTGCCCGGCAAGCTTTCGATCATGGCCGCCGCTCTGCCCGACGAGGACGACACCGTCCTCTACTCCCAGATGAACGTGGACCGCGGCGTCGACCGCTATTGGGTGCGCCCCGAGCGGGGCATCCGCGAGGGCGAGGATGTCGGCGAGTATCTGTTCTGCGCCAACCAGTTCATGCAGACCTCGACGCTGGTGGTGCCCACGGCGATCGCCAGGCAGGTCCGCTTCGATCCGGCGCTCAAGAAGGGCCAGGACCTCGACTTTGCCGTGCGGCTCCAGGTCTCGGGCGCGCGCTTCCGGATGATCGAGCAGCCGCTGACGATCTGGCTCGACGCCACCGAGGTCGGGCGCACGTCCTATGTCCGCGGCTACGAGACCTCGCTCGACTGGCTCGATCGCTGCGGACATCTGCTCACCAATCGCGCGCGCCACGGCTATCGCGCCACCGTTCTCGCCTATCACATGGCGCCGGTCCGCCCGCTCGCGACGATCCCCGAGCTGGTCCGCGGGCTGTTCTACGGCAAGGTCCCGGCGCGCATCCTCGCGCGCCAGATGCTGCGCTCCTATTTGCCCAAGGCCTTCTACCGCTCGCTCGTGAACCAGTTCGTCCAGCGTTTCGGCAAGCCCGAAGCGCTGGCCAGCAAGGCCAAGTGAATGGCCCCGGGGGTCCAGGCTGAGGTCATGGAGACGGCGGGGTCGCCGCTGTTCACCGTGGTCATCCCCACTTTCAACCGCCGCGACGCAGTGGTCGAGGCGGTGCGTTCGGCACTCGACCAGACTGTCCGCGACGTCGAGGTCATCGTGATCGACGACGGCTCGACCGACGGCACTGCCAGCGCGGTCGCGGCGATCGGCGACGAGCGGCTCCACGTCATCGTCCAGCCCAATGCCGGCGCGGCGGCGGCGCGCAACCGCGGTATCGACTATGCCCGCGGCCGCTACGTCGCGTTCCTCGACAGCGACGATCGCTTCTTCCCAAATCACCTTGCCGACTTGCTGCCGCTGCTCGCCCAGGGCGACGATGTCGTCGCCTATTGCCGGGTGATCGTGGATCGCGGTTCGGGGCGGCTTTTCCTCAAGCCCTATCGCGAGATCCTGAGCGGCGAGACCGTCGACCGCTATCTGATGTGCGAGCGTGGCTTCATCCAGACGAGCAGCCTTGCGCTCCGCCGCAGCCTCGCCAATTCGGTGCGCTATCGCGAGGATGTGGGGTTCGGCGACGATACCGATTTCGCGGTGCGCCTGTCGCTCGCCGGCGCGCGCTTCCTGATGGCGCAGGAGGCGAGCGTGGTCTGGGCCGATCGCAAGACCGAGAACCGGCTGTCGCAGGTCCGCGCCAATATCGGCAATCTCGCCTGGCTCAAGGATCTGCGCCCGCACATCTCGGCGCGTGCCTATTCGGCCTATATGGGCTGGCACGCCGCCAAGAGCGTCTGGCCGACCAGCCGGCGCACTGCCTTGCTCTATTATTTCGACGCGCTGCGCCACGGCGCCTTCCGCCCGCGCGTCGCGGCGATCGTGCTGATGCAGATCGTCGTCCCCGACAATGTCTATCGAAAGGCCGCCGATCGATGGATCGCGCTGACCAGCCGGGTGCGGGGAGCACGGATATGAGGCGCCGCACCTTCATCGCCGGCGCCGCCGCGGCGTGCAGCGTGCCGCTCGCCACCAGCGCGGTGCCCTATGTGCCGCCGCTGCCCCAGCTCGACGGCCCGGGCCTCGACGCGCGCGCGCGCCGCAGCGGCCGGCGCTATGGCTGCGCGATCAAGTCGGGCCAGCTCGCCAAGGACCCCGCCTTCACGGCCGCCGTGCTGCGCGAGGCGGGGACGATCGTCCAGGAATATGAGCTCAAGCGGCACGTCACCCAGCCGCGGCCGGGCGTCTATGATTTCAGCGGCAACGATCGCCTCGTCGATTTCGCCCAGAAGCACGGCCTCGCCGCGCGCGGGCACACCCTGGTCTGGTATGCGATGAATCCGCCCTGGCTGCAGGCCGCGCTGCCGAGAGCCGCGCCGCGGGCCAAGGAAGGGCTGATGACCGGCTATATCGAGACCGCGATGCGGCGCTATGCCGGCCGGATCGGCGAGTGGGACGTGGTCAACGAGCCGGTCGAGCCCAATGAGGGGCGCCGCGACGGACTGCGCGCGAAGAACATCTGGGAGCAGGCGTTCGGCGAGAATTATATCGACATCGCCTTCCACACCGCACGCGCCGCCGATCCGCGCGCGCGCCTGTTCCTCACCGATTTCGGGCTCGAGCACGCCTCGCGGCGCTGCGAGGCACGGCGCACCGCGATCCTCAAGCTGCTCGAGCGCGCATTGTCGCGCCGGGTGCCGATCGACGCGCTCGGCGTCCAGGGGCATCTCAAGCCGTTCCGCGAGCCGTTCGACGAGCGCATCTTCGCCAATTTCCTCGACGAGGTCCGCGGCATGGGGCTTGGCATCGCGATCACCGAGATGGACATCGCCGATCGTGGCGGCCCACAGGCGGTCGAGCCGCGCGACGCGCAGGTCGCCGCGGTGGGCAAGGCGTTCCTCGATGTCGCGCTGGCCAATCCGGCGACCAGCTCGGTGCTGACGTGGGGGCTGTCCGATCGCTATTCGTGGCTGTCGACCTATCCCGATTATCGCTGGCCCGACGGCAAGCCTTCCCGCGGGCTGCCGCTCGATTCCGATCTGCAGCGCAAGCGGCTGTGGGCGGCGATGGCGGCGGCGTTCGATGCCGCGCCGCCCGCCGCCAAGGGAGTACGGTCATGAGAATCGCGCCGCTCACCGGCCTGCGCGGCATCGCCGCGATCGCGGTGCTGCTCTATCATATCCCGCATTCGCCGGCCTTCGCAGCGTTCGGCCTGACGCTTTTCTCGCGCGCCTATCTCGCGGTCGATCTGTTCTTCGTGCTCTCGGGTTTCGTCATCTCGATCGGCTATTACGAGCGCGTGGTGAAGCGCCCGAGCGTCGCCAGCTATGGCGACTTTCTGCTCAACCGGATGGCGCGCGTCTGGCCGCTCCATTTCGTCGTGGCGCTGGTCTTCCTAGCCCGGATTCTCGTCAACATCTCGGGCGACCAGCCGGTGGCGCTGACCCCCGCCAACATCGTCACCAACCTGCTGATGATCCAGAGCTGGGGCTGGGGAACACAGGCGCTGGCGGGCAACAGCTGGTCGGTGAGCACCGAACTGGTCGCCTATCTGGCCTATCCCCTTGTCGCGCTGATTGCCTTCTCGCGGCTGGCCTGGCTGCAGGCGGTGGGCGCGGCGGCCCTGCTGGTGCTCGTCGCGACGCTCGGCCACGGCTCGAAGGGGCCGCTCGACGTCAACGACGCCGACAGCATCCTGCCGGTGCTGCGCTGCCTAGCCGGCTTCTCGCTCGGGGTGATCGCGTACCGGCTGGTCCGCCATCCGCGGGTCGAGCAGGCGCTCGGCGGCGAGCATGGCTTCATCGGCAGTTGCGCGCTGATCGCTGCGGCGCTGCTGATCCCGCGCGGTGACGTGGTGGTGGCGCTCGCCTTCGTGCCGCTGGTGATCGCCTGCTATTATAACGGCCACACCGCGCGCGCTCTGCTCGCCAACCCGGTCTCGTTCCATCTCGGTCTGATCAGCTATTCGATCTATCTCTGGCACCCGCTCGTCCGCGACGTATTCGCGCGGGTGATGGGGATCGCGCACCGCCACCACATCGTCGGATTCGACTGGGCGTTCGTCCTCGCCTTGCTCGTCGCGACCTGGCTGGTCTGCTGGGCGAGCTATCTGCTGATCGAAGTGCCCGGCCACCGTGCGATCAAGAAGCTCGAACGCCGCGTCGTGCCGCGTCCGCCTTTGCCCTTCCAGCAAGCCGCCGAATGATCAAGCCCGCGACAGTCATCGCGATCCCGACCTTCCGGCGGCCGGAACAACTGCGGCACCTGATCGCGGCGATCGCGCAGCTCGATCGGCTCGAGGGCGCGATGCTGCTCGTGGCGGACAATGATGCGGGTGGGGAGGGGGCTGCCGTCGCTGCCGCAATGGCGGAAGACTATCCGATTGCCGTCGAAGTCATCCGCGTCCCCGAGCCGGGCCTCTGCCACGTCCGCAACGCGATCGTCGCGCATGCGCTCGCCATCCCGACGATGCAGCAACTGGCGATGCTCGACGACGACGAATGGCCCGAGCCGCAATGGCTGGCGGCGCTGCTGACCGTCCAGCAGCGCACCGGCGCGGCGGTGGTCGGCGGGCCGGTGTTGCCGGTCTTCCCCGAAGGCGCGCCGGACTGGGCCCAGGAGACCCTGGTCTTCCGTCCCGAGCAGCGCCCGGAAGGCCTCGCTGACATGCTCTACGCCAGCAACAACCTGCTGGTCACGCGCGGCGCGCTCGAGGCGCTCGGCGTGCCGTGGTTCGATCCGGCGTTCAACCGCAGCGGCGGCGAGGATCTCGACTTCCTCACCCGCTTGAAGGCGATCGGTTTCGCTTTCGCCTGGGCGCCGGGTGCGCGGGTTTCCGAATGGGTGGGCGCCGAGCGCGCGCGCAAGGCCTGGGTGTTGCGGCGGATGTGGCGGATCGGCGTCACCGACACCCGCGTCGCCAGCAAGCAGCGCGGGCTGTTCGGCCGGATCGGGCTCGCGCTGCGCTCGCTCGCCTTGCTCGGGCTGCGCACCGCCGCACTGCCCGCGCTCGTCTGGCGCCGCAACCGCCGGCTCGACATTGCCGGCCAATGGGTCAAGGCAGCGGCCCGCCTCTATGCGCTGGCGGGCGGGAGCGACGCGCTCTACGCCGCTCCCGCCACGCTCAGTTCTGCCAGGCGCGGAAGCTCTTGACGATCATGTCGCCCGAACCGTCGTCATAGGCGCCGGTGGTCTTCACCGCGACGTCCATGATCGGATACCAGCGGTGGCCCTTGAAGGGGTTGACGCTCTGATAGGTCTCCAGCCCGTCGACGAACCAGGTGATGTATTCCGGCCCGATATCGACCGCGTAGCGGTGATAGCCCTGCGCGAAGCCGGTCAGGCCATAGGCCTGTTCGGCCTGGATGTTGGTGCCGCGCTGGAACGAACGCACGCCGTTATTGCCGCCATGGATGGTGGCGGAGACGTGCCGGTCGAAATCCCAATAGCTCTGATAGCCGAAGCCCTCATAGACATCGATCTCGGGCGGCCAGCCCGAGGTTGAGATCAGCCAGAAGGCCGGCCACGAACCGCGCCGCGTCGGCATCTTGGCGACCCACTCATATTGGCCGTAGCCGATCTGCGTCGCGGGCGTATTGTGCCCGCTCAGCACCACCGCGCCATAGCCATAGGATGCGCCGTTGTAGCTGATCGGGCTGGCGAGCTTCTGGGTGTGAAACACCAGGCCCTCGTCGGTATAGCGCAACGGCGCCTCGACGCCCGGGTACAGCGCCTCGTCGAGATAGACGCCGGTCTCGCCGTTCGCCGGCTGGGCGCGGCCGTGCGAGAGCTTGGTCGACCAGCCGCCCGACCAGCCCGCGTCGGACCATTGCATGCTGCTCTTGCTCATCTCGTACTGGAGCGCGCCATAGGTGCGGAAGGTGCGCGGGCTGCGGAAGCCGCTGGTCGCGGCCGCAGTGGCGGTCGCCCCGGCATTGGCGGTCACCGTCGCGCTGGCCGTGCCCTGGTTGGCGCCCCACGGCGCCTCGCGCAGCTTGAGCGAGAATTGCTGCCCGTTGGTCGCGGCGAGGATCGGCACCGACACCGTCTTGCGCAGCGGATCGCCGGGGCGGAACACCACGACGGCTTCGGTCGCCTTGTACTGATAGCCGGAGATCGCCTTATTGGTGCTCGTTCCATTGACCGTGATCACTCGCGCGATCACCGTGTTGGGCGTCGCCCGGTCGAGCGTCACCGGCACATAGGCAGTCGACGCGCCTGGCTGGAACAGCGCCGCGCCGATCGACAAGGTCGCCTTGTCGGGCAGCCGCGTGCCGCCGGCGAAATCGAAGGTCGCGAAGCTGTTGGTGGTGGTCGCCAGCGCCTGGACCTGCTCTGGCGCGGCGACGCTGGTGGTCGCGTCAGTTGCAGCAACGACAACCGATCCTGAGACTGTTTGTGAAGAAGAAGTTTCCCCGCCCGAGCACGCAGCGAGCGCGCACAGAGAGACAGCGCCCGCAAGCGGACGCAACATAGTGATACGCATGGTAACACCCCCCGGTGTCGACGGCCGACAACTGTGCCGCCTGAGGGGTATTTAGACGAAAAAGGGCGCCCAACTATTGTCGGGCGCCCACTTTGCGTTGAGTTGAAGTTGAAAACTGCCAAATCGTGCAGATGAATTACTCGGCTGCAATCGCCATTGCTTCGGGCGCAATCGCGAGACCGCGGCCAACGCCGGTATAGGTAAAGCCGGCCGCCTCGACGGCATCGGGGCGGTAGATGTTGCGCAGGTCGACCAGCACGTCGCCGTCCATCCGGGCGTGGAGCGCTTCGAGATCCAGCGCGCGGAACGCATTCCATTCGGTGACGATCACCAGAGCCGCCGCGCCGTCGGCCGCCTCATAAGGCGAGGTGGCGAAGTCGACATTGGGCAGCAGCGGCCGGGCCGCCGCAATACCCTCCGGATCGAACGCGCTCACCTGCGCGCCATTGTCCTCGAGCGCCTGGATGATCGCCAGGCTCGGCGCATCGCGCATGTCGTCGGTATTGGGCTTGAAGGTCAGGCCCAGCACCGCGATCTTCTTGCCGCGCACCGAGCCGCCGCACGCCGCGATGATCTTCCGGCCCATCGCGCGCTTGCGGCTGTCGTTGACCGCCACCGTCGCCTCGACGATGCGCACCGGCGTGCCGGCATCCTCGGCGGTCTTGACCAGCGCCAGCGTGTCCTTGGGGAAGCACGATCCGCCATAGCCGGGACCGGCATGGAGGAACTTCGCGCCGATCCGGTTGTCGAGCCCGATCCCGCGCGCGACCTGCTGGACGTCGCCGCCCACCGCTTCGCACAGGTCCGCCATTTCGTTGATGAAGGTGATCTTGACCGCGAGGAAGGCATTCGCCGCGTATTTGATCAGCTCGCTCGTCCGCCGGCCGGTGAACAGGATCGGCGCCTGGTTGAGGTAGAGCGGGCGATAGACTTCCTCCATCACCGGGCGGGCGCGCTCGTCCTCGATGCCGATGACGATGCGGTCGGGGCGCTTGAAGTCCTCGATCGCCGCGCCTTCGCGCAGGAATTCGGGGTTCGAGGCGACCGCGAACTGCGCGTCCGGGTTGGTCTCGCCGATGATCCGCTCGACTTCGTCGCCCGTGCCGACCGGCACCGTCGACTTTGTCACCACCACGGTGAAGCCCTTGAGGCACGGCGCCATCTCGGCCGCCGCAGCGTAGACATAAGACAGGTCGGCATGGCCGTCACCGCGCCGCGACGGGGTGCCCACGGCGATGAACACCACGTCCGCCTGCTCGACCGCACCGCTGAGCTCGGTGGTGAACGCCAGCCGCCCCGCCGCGGCGTTGCGCGCGACCAGATCGTCGAGCCCCGGTTCGTAGATCGGGATCTGGCCCGCATTGAGCCGGGCGATCTTGCTCTCGTCCTTGTCGACGCAGGTCACCTGGTGGCCGAAATCGGCGAAGCAGGCGCCGGAGACGAGCCCGACATAGCCCGATCCGATCATCACGATACGCATGTTGAATACTCCTTTACTGGCTCAGGCCGCGCGGCGCGGCTGGCGCGCGGCGAGCAACTGGCTCGCGAACAGTTCGACTTCGTCGGCGAGATCCTCGCGCTCGAGCGCCATCGCCAGATTGGCGTGGAGGAAGCCGGCCTTGTCGCCGCAATCGTAGCGGGTGCCGGCAAAAGTAAGGCCGTGGAAAGGCTGGTCGCCGATCATCCGCGACATCGCGTCGGTGAGCTGGATCTCGCCCCCGGCACCCTTTTCCTGGCCGGCGAGCACGCCCATCACCTCGGGCTGGAGAATGTAGCGGCCGATCACCGACAGGTTGGAAGGCGCCGTGCCCGGCGCCGGCTTTTCGACCAGCCCCTTCACTTCGGTGAGCGCGCCGTCGCGGCTGCCCGGGGTGATGATGCCATAGCGATGCGTGTGCTCGTCGGGCACCGTCTCGGCGCAGATCACATTGCCGCCGACCTGTTCATAGGCGTCGATCATCTGCTTGAGGCAGCCCGGCCTGCCGACCATGAAATCGTCGGCGAGCAGCACCGCGAACGGCTCGTCGCCGACCACGTCGCGCGCGCACCATACCGCATGGCCCAATCCCATCGGCTCCTGCTGACGGACATAGGCGACGGCACCGGGCTTGAGCCGGGTGCGCCCGAGGATGTCGAGCGACTTTCCGCGCCCGCTCATCGTCGTCTCGAGTTCGAAGGCGATGTCGAAATGGTCCTCGATCGCCGCCTTGCCGCGGCCGGTGACGAAGATCATCTGCTCGATGCCGGCCTCGATCGCTTCCTCGACCGCATATTGGATCAACGGGCGGTCGACGACCGGGAGCATCTCTTTGGGAATTGCCTTGGTCGCCGGAAGAAAACGGGTCCCAAGCCCGCCGACGGGAAACACGGCCTTACGCACTCGCTTCGGGGTCATATACGCCACCTCCTTCGCTGCGATGCAGCATAGTTAAGCGAAGGTGAGCGGGCAATTTCGCCTCACCGCCTAAGCGGCACCGGTGGTCGGTGTTTTCGATCCCCGGGTGCGGCGCGCTGCACGTGCGAGAGAATCCGGACCAACGCCGGAGCGTCCGGAGCGCTCCTCGCGCGCCGCTAATCGCAACGACTAGCGAAACGCGCCGGTGGCATCTCCATAAAGATGCGGTCTGTAACCGGTTACTGAGGAGATGAGGCATGAGCGACTCCAGCGACGGCGTGGGTGGCGTAGGCGGAGTCGGCGGCGCGGGCGGCGCATCCGGCGTCGACAATTCCGCGGGGCCGAGCGCGCAGGACGTCGCGGATGCAATGACCGATGCCGCGACGGGGCCGCTCGGCGTCGACACCGCAGCGCTCGGCGCGGCGGTTGCGGATCTCCAGGCCGCCGATCCCGCACTGGGCAATGCCGTCGCCGCCGCAGTCGAATCGCAGCTGTCCGCAGTCGATGCTGCCCGCTTCGATGCCGCGCTCGACGCGGCGGCGGCGGCGCAACCCAGCCTGGCGCAGCAGGTGACGGCGATCGACCTCGCAGTCACGCCCGATGTCCGGGCAGTGAACCCGACGCTCAGCTACAATCCGGCAGGGCAGCTGATCGACGCGTGCGGCGCGCGCGTGGCAACGCTGGGTGCGCCTGATGCGCGGCAGGCGGCGCTGGAGAAGTCGCTCGCCGACTATGACGCGCATGCCCAGAAGGTCACCGGCGGCCCGGTCTCGGGCCCGGCCTACAGCGCCGCTTATTCGCTCGGCTTCGACCAGAAGACCGCCGACGCGGTGCATGCGGCGGGCCAGGTGTTCGACGGTCTGGTCGAGCGTCAGGCGCAGAAGGCCGAGGAGATGCACGTCCCGCTCGACCGCTAAGGCTATCGTCATCCCGGGAAGGCCGGGATCTCAGGCGAAGGCGGGCCGGAGCCGCACGAGATCCCGGCCTTCGCCGGGATGACGGCATGGGATGGAGGTTGGACCCTCAGCCCGTTGCTGGCGCCACCGACGCGCGGCGGATCAGCGTCGATGGATCAGGTGCTTGGGGTCGGCCAGGTCTGATGGTCTGGTGGAGCGTCACCCGCAGAGGGCGGAATAAACGCACGTTTCGCTCGACCGCCAAGTTATCCGTCATCCCGGCGAAGGCCGGGATCTCAGGCGAAGGCGCGGGCCGCAGCCGCACGGGATCCCGGCCTTCGCCGGGATGACGGCAAGGGATCGAGGTTGGACCGTCAGCCCACTGCCGGCGCTACCGACGCGCGGCGGATCAGCGTCGACACGAACAGCGAGGCCTCGCCATCCTCGCTTGCCGGCGCCCGGCCGCCTTCGCCGCCGACCAGCTTCAGCGCAGCGGCGCGCGCCATCGTCGCGATCGGCCAGCGTACCGTGGTGAGCGGCGGCCAGAGATGCGATGCGATCGGTGTGTCGTCGAACCCGATGATCGACAGGTCCTGCGGCACGTTGAGCCCGCGCTGGCGCGCGACGTGGAGCACGCCCGCCGCCATCTCGTCGTTCGATGCGAACACCGCGGTGGGGCGGGGCGCGAGATCGAGCAGCTGTTCGGCGGCGCGCATACCCGACTCGAACTTGTAGTCGCCCTGGACGATCAGGGTGCGCTGGAGCGGCAGCCCCGCCTGCTCGATCGCTTCCTCATAGCCCTTCTGCCGCTCGGCGGCCGAGCGGAAGCCGCGCGGCCCGAGCACCAGTCCGATCCGGCGATGCCCCGATTCGATTAGATGGCCGACCGCGCCGCGCACTGCCTCACGATCGTTCGACGCAACCATGTGCGGCGCATCGTCGAGCGGCGCCGATCCCATCCGGACATAGCGCACGCCCAGTTCGGCGCAGAGCGAGGCAAGCTGGTCGTTCTCCGAGATCGGCGGCAGGATCATCACGCCGAACGGCCGCTGGCGCTCGAGGAACTGGCCGACATCCTCTAGCATCGTCGGTGATTCGCGATTGACCGGGTGGACGATCAGCTCGAATTCGGTGTCGCGCAGCACCTCGAGCATGCCCTGCTGGACGTTGAGCACCATCTGGGCATTGGGATTGTCGTGGATCAGCCCGATCAGGAAGTTGCGCCGGAGCGCCAGCGCGCGCGCCTGCGGATTGGGCACATAGCCCAGGTCTGCGATGACTTCCTCGACGCGCTTGCGCGTATCGCCGTTGAGCAGGGGTGACTGGTTGATCACCCGGCTGACGGTCTTTTTCGACACGCCGGCGATGCGGGCGACGTCGTTGATCGTGGGTTGCGAGCTGCGCTTCATTGTCCGGTGGACATAGCGCGCTCCGTCGATTGCGCCAAATGCATCCCATCTCCATGCGATCCTCACATTCTCCACATGCCGCCTGCGCAGGGCTGTGGCAGTGTCCGATCGCTGCAACGGAGTGCCGCAGATGCCTGCATCGGACGGAAATATGCTGGAAAGCCGCCATTATCAGGCGGGGCTCGCGGTCGCGGGCCTGACTGCGTTCCTGACAATATGGACCACCGTGGTCCGCGACGACGGCCACGGCCTCGGCTTCTTCCTGCTGATCCTGACCGCGGCGGTGGGCGGGTTCGCCGCGTCCTTCCGGCCTGCGGGCATGGCGCGCACGATGTGCGGCGTGGCAGTGATGCAAATATTGGTCGGCCTGGCGATCGCCACGGCACCGGTCACGCTGGACCTGCCCGGCGCGGCGACGAAGATCCTCCTGTTCAGCGGCGTGTTTGCAAGCTTGTGGCTGATCTCGGCAACCTGCTTCCACCGCGCCGCCAAGGGTAGCCGGCGCGAGACTGCGCACTAGCCGGTTGCCATCCCGCTACGCTTCCTGATACCGGTGTCATCAATCGGCCGCAGCGCCGCTGGTACATCAGGAGGGGGTATGCTGGTCCAACCAACCCGTCGCGATCTGCTGCGCTACGGCACTGCGGCGACCGGCGGTGCGCTGCTTCCCGGAATGGCTTGGGCGGCGGCCGACCCCTGGGACCGCGCCGCCGAGATCGCCCGCACGGTCCGCGCGCCGATATTCCCGGCCCGCTTGTTCGACATCACCCAATTCGGTGCGAAGGGCGACGGTACCACGCTTGCCACCCAGGCCATCGCCGACGCGATCGCTGCCTGCCACGCTGCCGGCGGGGGCAGGGTGCGCGTCCCGGCCGGGACTTTCCGCACCGGCGCGATCCACCTCAAGTCGAACGTCGAGCTCCACGTCGCTGCCGGCGCGACGCTGCGCTTCAGCACCGATCCCGGCCACTATCCGATGGTCTTCACGCGCTGGGAGGGGATCGAGCTGATCAACTATTCGCCGCTGATCTATGCCTATCAGGCGCGCAACATCGCCGTCACCGGCGCCGGCACGCTCGACGGGCAGGGCAGCCCCGAGCATTGGTGGGCGTGGAAGGGCCCGTGGGGCGGCACGCAGGAGCATGGCTGGCGCGAGGGCATGCCCGATCAGCGCAAGAGCCGTGCTGTCCTCTTCCAGATGGCCGAGGACCGCGTGCCGGTCGAGAAGCGCGTGTTCGGCGACGGCCATTTCCTCCGCCCGCCCTTCATCCAGCCCTATCGCTGCGAGAACGTGCTGATCGAGGGCGTCCGCATCCGCAATTCGCCCTTCTGGAACGTCCATCCCGTGCTCTGCCGCAACGTCATCCTGCGCGGGCTCGACATCTTCGGGCACGGCCCCAACAATGACGGCACCGATCCCGAATCGGTCGACGGGATGCTGATCGAGGATTGCAGCTTCGACACCGGCGACGATTGCATCGCAGTCAATTCAGGGCGCAACGAGGATGGCCGCCGGCTGAACGTGCCCTCGCAGAACATCCTGATCCGCAACTGCCGGATGAAGGAAGGGCATGGCGGGATCACCGTCGGCTCGCAAATCTCGGGCGGCGCGCGCTGGGTGTTCGCCGAGAAGTGCACCCTCGACAGCCCCGATCTCTGGTATGCGATCCGCTTCAAGAACAA
>Ga0065165_1002571_pt1 | contig 14974 bp, 13 predicted proteins | sample AraplaMF_Cvi_mMF_FD_63813 | JGI IMG/M metagenome (GOLD analysis project Ga0065165, IMG submission 63813) | Arabidopsis root microbial communities from the University of North Carolina, USA - plate scrape MF_Cvi_mMF (version 2) (version 3) | ecosystem: Host-associated > Plants > Roots >...
TCGGCTTCCTGGATCAGCCAGTCCAGCTTCCAGTTGGCCGGGCGCTCCTGCGACAGCAGCCGGCTCATCGCGCGCAGCGGTTCGCGCAGCACCTCGTCGAACTTCCACGGCGCATTGAGGATGATCATGCCCGAGCCGTTGAGGCGCAGCGGCGAGTCGTCCGGACGCAGCAGCAGTTCCGCGCGCAGCGCGCGGCGCACGCCGCTGTGCTGCACCCAGCGCAGGAACGGCTGCACCTGGCTGCGCAGCTTGATCGGATACCACACCGCATACACGCCGGTCGGCCAGCGCAGCAGCGCGGCTTTCAGCGCCTGCTCGATGGTGCGGTACTCGGCTTCCTGCGCCTCGTACGGCGGATCGATCAGTACCAGGCCGCGCTTTTCCTTCGGCGGCAGCAGGCCTTTCAAGGCTTCGTAGCCGTTGCGCTCGTGCACGTGCACGCGGCGGTCGTGATGGAACAGCTCGCGCAGGCGCGTGGCTTCGTCCGGCTGAAGTTCGCACAGCTGCGCGCTGTCGATCTCGCGCAGGGCATTGGCGGCCTGCAGCGGCGAACCCGGATACAGGCGCAGCCCGTCCTTGTTGCCGGGCAGCGCCAGCACCGAGTCCAGCCAGTGGCGCAGCAGCGGCGGCAGCGGGCCGGAAGGAGTGCTCTGGTGCAGGTCGGGGAACAGCAGGCGGGCGATGCCGTCCTTGTATTCGCCGGTCTTGCCCGCTTCGGCGCTGTCGAGCGCATAGCAGCCGCTGCCCGCATGCGTGTCGATCAGGCAGAACGGCGTGGGCTTGGCCTTCATCGCCTCGATCAGGGCGAACAGCACGGTGTGCTTGAGGACATCGGCGAAATTGCCGGCGTGGTAGGCGTGGCGATAGTTCATTCCGCCATTGTAGGTTGGGGTGAGCCCCAGGCGAACCCCAACGTTGCCGCCATGTTGGGGTTCGCCTGGGGCTCACCCCAACCTACGCCATGCGGTGAAGCCGCTTGAAGCCAACTCCAGAGTTGTTCCCCCTGGTGCCCGCTGGCATCCTCCGGCTCATGTTCCATCGCCTCCTGCAATCGCTACGCCGTTCCCGCGCCCTGTTCGCGCTGGCGCTGTGCGCGTGGCTGCTGCTGGCGGGCATGGCCTGGGCCGCGGGCGGCTGCTGCGACGACATGCGGCCGGCGCCGGCCAAGGCGATGCAGATGGACGGCCATGCCGGCATGCATGGCATGCACGACGCGCAGCCGCAACCGCCGCATACGCATGGCCACGCGGCGCCGGATTGCACCTGCGCGCACGCGCCGGCCAGGCTGGACGGCGTCGCCATCGTCGCCGCCGCGCATCCTTCGCCCGAACGTCTGGGCCTGCCGCGCGGCAGCGAAGCCGCGCCGCAACAGCCCGCCAAACCTCCCTTGAGACCCCCGTCGGCCTGACTGTCGTGCATGGCGCGGCCGCTACGGCCGCTCTTTATCCATGCCTGCGCGGCAGGCACGAGCATGACGGAGTTTCAGCATGAACAAGCAAGATCCGCGCGGCTTCCAGCTGCCGCGACGGCGTTTCGTACAAGGCCTGGCCCTGGGCGGCGTGGCCGCCGGCCTCGGCCTGTGGCGCGGCGATGTGTTGGCGCAGATCGCCCAAGCGCCGCGCGCCGAACTCAGCGGCACGCATTTCGAACTGGAGATCGGCGAGCTGCCGGTCGATTTCACCGGGCGGCGGCGCATCGCCACCGTGGTCAACGGACAGTTGCCCGCACCGCTGCTGCGCTGGCGCCAGGGCGACACCGTCACCTTGCGCGTGCGCAACCGCCTGCCGGTGACCAGTTCCATCCACTGGCATGGCATCGTGCTGCCGGCGGACATGGACGGCGTGCCCGGCATCAGCTTCGACGGCATTCCGCCGGGCGGCGAATACCTCTACCGCTTTAGCGTGAACCAGGCCGGCACCTACTGGTATCACAGCCATTCGCGTTTCCAGGAACAGATCGGCTTGTACGGCCCGATCGTGATCGAGCCGCGCGACGGCGAACGGCATGCCGCGCAGCGCGACTACACCATCCTGCTGAGCGAGTGGACCGATACCGACCCCGAGCGCATCTACGCCAACCTCAAGAAGCAGAGCGACTACTACAACCTGGGCAAGCGCACGGTGGGCGATTTCGCCGGCGACGTGCGCCGGCAGGGTTTGAGCGGCGCGCTGGCGGAACGGCGCATGTGGCAGCAGATGCGCATGGACACCACCGACCTCGCCGACGTCTCCGCCATGGCCTACACCTATCTGATCAATGGCCGCGCGCCGGCCGGCAACTGGACCGGCCTGTTCGCGGCGGGCGAGAAGGTGCGGCTGCGCTTTATCAACGGCTCGTCGATGACCTTCTTCGACGTGCGCATTCCTGGTTTGAAGATGACCGTGGTCGCCGCCGACGGCCAGCCGGTGGAGCCGGTGACGGTGGACGAATTCCGTATCGGCACGGCCGAGACCTACGACGTGATCGTGGAGCCGTCCGCCGACCGCGCCTGGACCATCTTCGCGCAGAGCATGGACCGCAGCGGCTACGCCCGCGCCACGCTGGCGCCGCGTGCGGGCATGGCGGCGGAGGTGCCGCCGCTGGATCCGCGCCCGCTGCTGAGCATGGGCGACATGATGGGTTCCATGGGTCACGTGGGCATGGGTCATGAGGGCATGGGCCACGACATGGGCGATATGAGCGGCATGGATCACGGCAGCCACGGCATGGCGGCCATGCCCGCGCTGAAGACCGGCGTGGAAGTAGACATGCGTGTGCCGCAGCCGCGCCGCAATCTCGACGACCCCGGCGTGGGCCTGCGCAATACCGGCCGCCGCGCGCTCAGCTATGCCGACCTGCATGCGGTGGATGCGCCGATCTCGCCCGAGGTGGACCGCGAACTCACCCTGCGCCTGACCGGCAATATGGAACGCTACCTGTGGTCGTTCGACGGCACGCGTTTCTCCAACGCCGAACCGCTGCGCCTGAAGCATGGCGAGCGCGTGCGCATCACCCTGGTCAACGACACCATGATGACCCACCCGATCCATCTGCACGGCATGTGGAGCGAGCTGGAAAACGAGCATGGCGATTTCCAGGTGCGCAAGCACACTGTGGTGGTGCAGCCGGCGCAGCAGCTCAGCTACCGCGTCAACGCGGATGCGCTGGGCCGCTGGGCCTACCACTGCCATCTGCTCTACCACATGGAGGCGGGCATGTTCCGCGAGGTGGTGGTGGCATGAGGACGAAGCGCCATGCACTTGCCGCGCTGCTCTTGCTGTTGCCGTTTGCCGCGGCCGCGCAGGACGCCATGCAAGGGCACGAACATCACCATCCATCGATGCCTGCCACGGCTCCAGCGCAGCCGCAGGCGATGGACGACATGCCGGACGTGCAGATGGATCCGCAAGATGAGCATGCCGGCCACACCATGCCGATGCCTGCCGCGCTGCCGCCGAACGGCCACGTTCCGCCGCCGCCTCCGCAACACCAGCCCGCGCCGATGCCACCGGAGCACATGGTGGACATGATGCAGATGGACGACCTCGCCAGGCGCGGCATGTGGCTGTTCGATCGCCTCGAACGCACGCGCGGCGTCGGCGGCGACTACGCCACCGCATGGGAAGCCGAAGGCTGGTGGGGCAGCGACACCAACCGCGTATGGTTGCGCACGGAAGGCGAGCGCAGCGCGGAAGGCACCCAGGATGCGCGCGCCGAAGTGCTGTGGGGCCACGCGTTCAGCACGTTCTGGGACTGGCAGCTCGGCGTGCGCCACGACTTCGGCCATGGCCCGGACCGCCAATGGGTGGCCGCGGGCGTGCAAGGCCTGGCGCCGTACTGGTTCGAAACGCAGGCGACGTTCTACGCCGGTACGCGGGGACGCACCGCCTTGCGCCTGCAGAGCAGCTACGACCTGCGCTTCACCCAGCGGCTGATCCTGGCGCCGGAGCTGGAAGTGAACTTCTACGGCAAGGACGACCCGCAACGCGGCATCCGCGCCGGCCTGTCCGAAGCCGAAGCGGGCCTGCGCCTGCGCTACGAATTCAGCCGCCGCTTCGCGCCGTATATCGGCGTGAACCACACGCGGCGTTTTGGCCAACCCAATGGTCTGCCCACCGGCCTGCCGCGTCGCGAGACGACCTGGCTGGCCGGCGTGCGGCTCTGGTTCTGAGGAGGATCCTGCGATGAAAGCTTTGCTGTTGTTTCTTGTATTGGCGACGGTTGCCGCGGCGGCCTTCGTGTATTCCGGCGTCTATCCGATCGGCGCCGACCAGCCCCATTGGGCCGTGACCGAACGTGCGGTGGAGGTGCTGCGCGATCGTTCGATCGAGAAGCAGGCCGCCGGTATCGCCGTGCCCGCGCTGGACGATCCAGCGCGCATCCGCCGCGGCGCGATGCATTACGCCGAGATGTGCAGCTCCTGCCATCTGACGCCCGGCATGCGCGATACCGAGTTGCGCAAGGGCCTGTATCCGCAGCCGCCGGACTTGGCGAGGCATGGCGTGCACGATCCGGCGGAGGCGTTCTGGACGATCAAGCATGGCGTGAAGATGAGCGCGATGCCGGCCTGGGGCCGCAGCCATGACGATGCGGCGATCTGGGATATGGTGGCGTTCCTGCAGGTGCTGCCGAAGCAGGACGAGGCGGCGTTCGAGGCGATGGCGGGATCGGCGGGGGACGATGGGCATGGTGGTGGGCATCATCATCACGACGACGAGCATGACGACGATCATTGAACATCGCGTAGGTTGGGGTGAGCCGAAGGCGAACCCCAACGTATCGCCACGCTGGGGTTCGCTGGCCGCTCACCCCAACCTACGCCCGAGTGAAGGCGAGTCGATCAGTAGGCGAGCGTGATGCGCTTGTTCTCCGCATCCCGCTTCTCCACGCGATCCAGCAACCCGGCCGCGTAATCGGCGATCGAAATCCGGCTGTTGCCCTGGGCATCCACCAGCAGTTGCTCGCCACCCACGCGATACTTGCCGGTGCGCTCGCCCGGCTCGATCAACGCAGCAGGACTCAGGTACGTCCACGTAATGCCCTGGCTGGCGCGAAACACTTCCAGCGCCTTCCCCTGCGCCTCCGCTTCCGGCTTCCACGCCGCCGGGAAATGCGCGTCGTCGATCACCCGCTTGCCCGGCGCCACTTCCAGCGTGCCCGCGCCACCCACCCAGAACAGGCGCTGCACGCCGGCCTTGGGCAGGTTTCCGATCAGCACGCGGGCGTTGGCGGGCACCAGCTCCGGATCGCCATCGCGGCGTGCCGACAGGCTGGCCACCGCGGCATCGGCGCCGCGCACGGCGTCGCTCCAGCTTTCCGGCCTGGCTGCGTCGCCGGTGACCACGGTGAGCTTGGCATTCTTCTGCGGCAGGCGCGCAGCATCGCGGACGACCGCGACCACGTCGTAACCGCGCGCGAGCGCTTCGTCGAGGATGCCCTGGCCGATATGGCCGGTGGCGCCGAACAGTGCGATTTTCATAAGCGAGCTCCGGTGAGGGACAGTCGATAAAGAAAGGGGGAGGTTGCGGACGACATGCTGCGGCTTACGGCCACTGCTTCTCGCCCTTGCTGACTTTCGCGCTCAGTTCCAGCGATGCTTTCTCGCCGGCCTTGGGGTAGCGCTTTTCCATCGCGGCCACGAGCGCGGCGGCGTCCTTGGCCTTGGCGGCTTCGGCGTCATAGGCCTGGATGTAGCCGCGGGTGTAGCGCACCTGGCTCAGGTCGAACGGCGTGCCTTCCTGGTAGTGGCCCGGGATTACCTTCGCCGGCTTGAGCTGTTCGATGCGGTCGAGCGTGGCGAGCCACTGCGCATGCGATGCCGGCGTCTGCGTATCGGCCATCCATACATGCAGGTTGCTGAACACCACCACGCCGCCGACCACCGCCTTCAGCGAGGGAATCCAGACGAAGCTGCGCTCCGGCGTCGGGCCGTCGAGGCCGACGACGTCCAGCGCGCGCCCTTCGAGCGTCAGGCGGCTGCCTTCGAGCACGTCCGGCACCACCAGCGCGGCGGGCGCATCCTGCTTGAGGATCGGCCCCCAGTACGCGAGCTTCGCCTTCGACGAGGCCTGGATATGCTCCACGGTGGGTTTGCTGGCGACGATCTTCGCATCGGGGAAGGCGGCGTGCAGCACGTCCAGGCCGAAGTAGTAATCCGGATCGCCGTGGCTGATGTAGATGGTGGTCAGGTGCCGGCCCGAGGCCTTGATCTTCTCCACCAGCTTCTGCGCATCGCCCTTGGCGAACTGCGCGTCGACCAGCACGGCATCGCGCTCGCCTTCGACCAGCACTGAAGCGACCGGAAAGATGCCTTTGTCGCCGGGGTTGTAGACGTCCAGCTTCAGGGGCCGGGCGGCATCCTTGGCCTGGGCCGCGCCGGCCAGGGCGAGGGACAACAGCAGGGCAGTGCGTAGCTTGCGCATGGGAGTGTCTCGCGATGGGAACGGGGCGAAGCATGCGCCGATCATTGATACGGATATACGTATCAACGGATAATTCACTGTAAAGTCTGGATTGACAGTGAGCGGAGGCGCGCATGGCGCACGAGGTCAATCTCAACCGGCTGGCGGTGTTCGCGGCGCTGGTGCGCGCCGGTTCCTTCACCCGCGCCGCGGAGGAACTGGGCATGACCAAGGCGATGGTCAGCCAGCACCTGGCGCGGCTGGAGCAGGAGCTGGGCGTGACCCTGCTGGTGCGCAGCACGCGGCGCATGTCGCTGACCGAGGCGGGCGCCACTTTCCACGCCGATTGCGTGCGCATCCTGGCCGATGCGGAAGCGGCGATCGAACGCGCCGGCGAAAGCCGCGACGCACCGCGCGGCACCTTGCGGCTTACCGCCTCGCTCGACTATGGCATCGCGGTGGTGGTGCCGCGGCTGGCCAGCTTCATGCGGCGCTATCCGGCGGTGCAGGTGGACCTGGTGCTGAGCGACCACATCACCGACGTCATCGCCGAACGCTTCGACCTGGCCATCCGCGGCGGCTGGCTGCGCGATTCCACCTTGCGCGCCACGCGGCTGGGCAGCTTCCGCCAGCTGCTGGTGGGCGCTCCGGCGTATCTGGCCGAACATGGCACGCCGCGGCGGCTGGACGATCTGGCCGCGCATGGAGCGATCGCAATGTCCGCGCTGCCGGTGCCGCTGCGCTGGCAGTTCACCGGCCCGGGCGGTGCGCGCCGCACCCTCCGCCTGCGGCAGGCCGCGCAGGCCAACAGCGCCGCCGCGGTGCGCGGCCTGGTGCTGGCGGGCACGGGCATCGCGGTGCTGCCGGATTACCTGGTGGAAGAGGACATCCGCGCCGGGCGCCTGGTCGCGCTGCTGGCGCAGTACCGCCTGCCGGAAGGCGGCGTGCACGCGGTGTATCCGGGGCGCAAGGCGCCGGCCAAGGTGCGCGCTTTCATCGACCATCTGCAGGGCGAAATGGCGCCGCCGCTCACTCGATGACGTTGGCGGTGAAGTAGGTTGGGGTGAGCCATGGGCGAACCCCAACAATACGCAACGCTTGAAGTTGACGATGTTGGGGTTCGCCCATGGCTCACCCCAACCTACGCCGGTGGCGGGTCATTCGTCCTCGTCGTCCGTGCCGTCGGCTTTCCAGTAGCCGGTCGCACGCACCCATTCCTTCGGCACGCCACGCTCCGCAAGCATCAAGCGCATGTTGCGCGCGCGCCGCGATTCGGCCGCGATCCAATAGAACGCATCGCCCTTTGGCGACACGCCGCGCAGCGCGTCCTCCAGCAGCGTGCTGACCGCGGCATCCACGCCGTCGCGCTCGAACCATCTCACGTCGCATTGCGCATCGGTAAACAGCACCTGGCGATCGGACTCATCGGGCACTTCCACCAGCACGGTGGCCGACGCCGACGCCGGCATTTCCTCCAGCCAGCGGCCGATCGCCGGCAGGCCGGTCTCGTCCGCCACCAGCACGTAGTGGTCGAAATCGTCGGCCACCACGAAGGAACCGCGCGGGCCGCCCGCACCGATGACATCGCCGACCTTGGCCGCATCCGCCCAGGTCGAGGCGGGGCCGTCGCCATGCAGCACGAAATCCACGGTCAGCTCGCCATGCAGGGTGTCGTGGTGGCGCGGCGTGTAATCGCGCATCGGCGAAGGATCGGCGCCGGGTGGATACTCGAGGCCGTTCGGCCCGCGCTTGGGGAACACCAGTTCGCCGGCATCGTTGGGGAAGAACAATTTGACGTGATCGTCCGGCGCGCCGCTGAAAAAACCTTCCAGCTCGGCGCCGCCCAGCACGATGCGCTGCATGTGCGGCGTCAGCCGCTCCACGCGCCGTACTGCGAGCCGGCGCATGCGCACTTCATGCATCACCCTGCGGGATTCGTGTCTGCTCATGAAAACCTCGGAACGAAAGGGGAACGCCACCGCGCATGGCGGGGCGGAAACCGGGTGGCTGGCCGAGGGGCGTGGCGCCGGAGGGAAAGTCGCGATGCGGATGTGGGCCGCGGCGACGGGTATTTCAAGCCGGGCCGCGGCAGCGCGCGGCCCGGCTACATGCCATGGCGCGGATCACTCGCGGCGCGAACCCGCGGCGATATCGGCGGCGGCCTTTTCCAGGATCGAGGCGACACGCTGCGTCTCCGCCTTGCTCCAGTCGGAGGCGCCGCGCATCAGCAGCGCATGCTTGAGCGCGTGCATCGCATTGCGGATCGACATCGGCAGCGACATGCGCGCCGCCATGCGCGCGCTTTCCTCGGTGCGGCTCATCACCGCCTGCACCGCCGAGCGGTTCTCGTCGAGGAAGGCGCGGCCGGCATCGGTAATCGCATACAGCTTGCGGCCGCCCTGTTCGTTCTCGACCTGGGCATGGCCCAGTTCCTCGAGCATGGTCAGGGTGGGGTAGATCGCGCCGGGGCTGGGCGAATAGTGGCCGTGGAACATCTCTTCGATCAGGCGGATCAGTTCGTAGCCGTGGCGCGGCTGCTGCTCGATCAGCGCCAGCAGCAGCAGCTTCAGGTCGCCGTGGCCGAACATGCGGCCACCGCCGCCGCGGCGGCCGCCGCCGCGCAGGCCGGCCCATTCGGCGAAGAAGTCGCCGCCCATGCGGTCGCCGAAGTGGTGGCCGCGGCCGAAGTGGTGCTCGTAGCGTTCGTGGCGCTCGCCGCCTTCCCAGTCCATGTCGTCGGCCTGGAAGGGATGGAAGCGTTCGCGCATGTAGTGGTGATGCAGGTGGTGGTACTGGCGAAGGGCGTGGAAGAAGTGGCGGGGGCTGCGCATGATGAGTTCCGATATATCGTAAGTTGGCGCTGACGATATATCGAAAGAATATCGAGTGCAAGTGTCCCGTCGTCCCGGGACGATATATCGTTTAACCCATAAGTTATTGATGCGGCTGGTTCGAAGGCGTCTTGCCCGAACGCATCTGCTGCAGCACCCGCTGGCAGGTATTCGGCTGGCCGCCCTGGCTGGCCACCACCAGCGGCAGCAGGGCCGCGGCCGGCGCGGCGAGCACGCCCAGCGCCACGGCGCCGCCGCCGCGCAGCAGCAGCGGGCCGGTGTGCACGCCCACGTCGGGGTTCTTCAAGGTGCCGCGCACGTACAGCGGCGAGCGCAGGGTGAATACGCGCAGGCCCTTGCTGTGCGGCTTCACGTCCAGGTCCAGCTGCTCGGTGGCGAAGTTGACCTTGCCGTCGACATTGATCAGCGCGTCCTCGGTGTCGAACACGAACAGCCGCGTATTGAACACGCCGTTGTCGGCGGCGAAGTCTGTGGCGGCGCAGTTGATCTTCACTACCTTGTCGCCGAACAGCTTGCCGATGACGATATTGCCGACGTTGAGGCCGGCGGTTTCGAGCAGGTTCTTGCTGATCGCGCCGTCGTTCATCAGCAGCTTCAGTTCACCGTCCGCGCTGCCGAGCAGGGCGGCCACCGAATTGCCCTGCGCCTTGAGGCTGGCGTCGCCGTTGATCTCGCCGAAGCTGGCATTCATCGCCTGGAAGGTGGGGAACAACTGCTTCAGTTTCAGTCCGCGCAGGCGCAGGTCGATCGCGCCGCGCATCGGCGCCTGGCTCCCGTCCAGGCGGACGGTGCTGCCGACGCGGCCGCCGGCCACGCCGAAATCCAGCGGGTCCAGCAGCAGCACGCCGTTGTCCAGCACCACGTGGGTCTGCAGCGAATCGATCGGCAGGTCCGCGCCGCGCACGATGCGCGCGCCGGTGAAGTGCACGTCGGCATCCATGGCTTTCCAGCGCTCGGTGCGGAACGGTTCCACCGGCAGCGCCTTGTCCGCCGGTTGCGGCGTGGCGTCGCCGCGGCGCTGCTTCTCGGCATTGGAGTCGGCACCGATCAGCGGGGCCAGATCGGAGAACTGCAGCAGCTGCGAGCGCAGCGTGCCGCTGAGCTTGGGCCGCGCACCGCCGGTGACGAAATCCAGATTGCCGGCGAGGTCGCTGCCGCCGACGCGGCCGCGGAAGTTGCGATAGCTGAAATGGCTGCCGCCGCGCGCGAGCTGCGCGACGAGATGGCCTTCGGTGGCATAGGGCGGCGTATCCGGCAGCGTAACGCCGGTGATGGTGTAGAGCTTGGCCATGCTGGTGCCGGAGAACCACAGCTTCACATCGAGCGCGCCCAGGTGCAGCGGGTCGGTCAAGGTGCCGACCAGGGCGATATGGCTGTCGCCGATATGCACGTCGGCCTGCAGCGGGAACGGACGGTCGGTGTCCTGCAGCGCGATCACGCCGCCGGTCTTGCCATTGCCCTTGAGCGGCGCGCCCTGGTAGCTGCCGGTGGCCTGCCAGGCGAACAGATAGGCCGTGCGCGAAGCCTTGGCGTCGACTTTGTCCTCGTCCTTCTCTTTGCTCGCCGCCAGCGCCTTGCGCGCAGCGCCGCCGGCCGTGCGTGCGGCCTGGTCGCGCGCATCGTCGGACTGCTGCTGCATGATCTGGGCGAACGGAATCGCCTGCTGCAGCGGTTGCACGTCCACCTGCAGTTTCACCTTGCTCACCGCATCGTCGTAGCCGATCTGCCCGCGGTCGAAGCCGATCGCGCGCAGATCCATCTTCCACGACGAAGGTTCATCGCTCTTGCCGAAGGCGAAGTCCCAGTTGGCCTGGTCCGGCGCCTGCCGTTCGAGATCGACCACCGGATGTTCCAGCTGCACGCTGGGAATGACGATGCGATGCGCCAGCAGCGGCAACGGCGACACGCGCACGCGCACTGCGTCCAATTGCGCGAACTGCGGCTGCTTCGCCCACTCGGGGTTGGCGATGCGGATATCGCGCGCGATCAGTTCCGGCCACGGAATCCAGCCGCCCAGGCCGCTTTCGCCGGGCTCGCGGCGCCATGCCACGCTGAGGTCGCCCTGGATGACGAAGGGCCGGCCCACCGCCTGGCTCACCTTGTCGTTGATGGTGGGCTTGAGGCGATTCCAGTCGTAGGTGGCGATGATCAGCACCGCCAGCGCCAGCAAGGCCACCGGCAGTGCGGCTAACGACCAGATCCACAGCTTGCGGCTTCGCTTCATGCCTTCCTCCCGCGCCACTTCCATCGCGACAGATAACCGCATGCGCGAAAAAATTGTGTATGTGCGGGGTCCTGCGCTCAGAACCCGTTCACGCTGCGCGCAGCGGGCTGATCCTGCACGCGCACGCCTGGCGCAGGTTGGGGTGAGCCGCGGGCGAACCCCAACGGGGCGACGATGTTGGGGTTCGACTGCGGCTCACCCCAACCTACGCCAGGTGCTGAGGCAGTGCTCAGGGCTTCGCTTCGCGCACCGGGATATTGATGCTGCACAGGTCGATCTTGCCCGCCGGGTTGCGATAGAAATCGTCGCGGCGGTTGCGCTTGGCTTCGATCAGCGCGGCGAAGGTGGCGCTGTCGGTGCGCAGCACTTCGATATTCGGACGCTCCTTCGCCGGCATGTCGGCAGCGAGCTTCACCGACTCGATGGTGGTGCGCTGCTCCGGCTTCTCGTAGAAACCCAGCGGACCGGTTCCGCGCGGAAAGGCCGAGAGAAACTCCATGCCCTGGATCACGCGGCCCGCTACGGCGAGATTGCGGTCTAATCCGCGCGGGGCCTGGCCGATGATCGCGTACAGCGAGCTGCCGCTGCCGGTGTCGGGGCCGACGTCGCGCGCCACGCCCACCGCGCCGTAGCAATGCGTCAGCCATTCCTGTCCGCTGGCCTTGTCGCGCGCGGCGGGGAAGCCTTCGCTGAAGCCCACTTCCGGTGCATACACGTCGCCGTCCGGCAGCGCGGTCCATGGCAGCTTGGCGTCGATCGGGCGGGTGTATTCGGAAGGCACGGTCTTCTTGGCCTTGCCCAGCGAACGCAGCTTGCTCTTGTCGCCCTTGTCGTCGTCTTCCGGATCGCCCCACTGCGCGACGAAGTTGTCCTGCACGCGGATGATCGCCAGGCCGTCGAAATAATGTTCGTGCACCAGGGTGCGGATGTTGTCGGCATGCAGCGGCGTGAAATCCGGCGCCAGCTCGATCAGCACCTTGCCCTGCGGCAGGCGCATCTCCAGCAGGTTGTTCGGGTCGGGCTTGCGCCATTCGGCGGGCTTGGATTGCTGCAGCAGCTCCTTCGGCGTCGCCGACTTGGTCGCCGGAGGCGTGTCGGCCAGGGCCGGCAGAGCCAGGGCGCAGAGCAGGGAAAGGCCGAGCAGGCGCGGAACGGGTCGGGACATGGCAGACCTTGGCGGTGTGGTGGAAACCCGCCGGAAGGTAGCAGAGTGCGCGGCCGGCGACGCGGGCCCCCGGGTCATTGGCGCAGGTCATTGACCCGGGGTCATTGATCCGGGGTCATTGGCCGTAGGAGCAGGCGCCGATCCAGTCGGGCGGGGCGGGGGACAGCCGCTGCGCCACCGGCAGGTAGCCGTCGTCCAGTTGCGCGGCCAGCCAGTACAGCGGGGCCGCGGTCTTCGGATCCCACGGGCCGCTGTAGCCCTTCTCGCCGGCCTGCTCGCGGTCGCGGTCGAACTTCACCCGGGTGTGCACGAACTCCTGGTGCGTCCTGCTGCCCTCTGCATAAGGGCGCAGCCAGTCCAGCGCCTTCGCCAGCGAGGCGCCCTGCGGCGTGGCGTAGCGCAGCCAGTCGTCGCCGAAGGGTTTGGCGGCGAGTGCTGCGGCAACCAGCGGTTGCAGGTCGTACACCACGTAATGCAAGGCATCGCGTTCGGCAAAATCGATCACTTCGCCGTCCGGCTTGATGTTGTCGGCGACCTGGCGCTCGAACAGTTCGTGCGCGGTTTTCAGCATGGCCTGGTCGCCGAGCGCGGCGGCGGCGAGCGTCACCAGCTTGATGCGGTGGCTTTGCCAGTTGTTGGTCGCGGTGCCGGGCTTGTGTTCCGTGGGAAACGCGTGGATGCGTGCGATATAGCCATCGCCCAGCTTGCGCAGCAGGGCGCGGGTGCCGTCGCGCGTCGATGCGGGCAGGGCGGCGGAAGTCAGCACGTAGGCGTCGATCAGGCCGTCGAGATTGGTTTCGTCGATCGGATTGAAATCCGGCTGATACGTGTTCGACCAGGCCGCGAGATAGGCGTCGACCTGATGCAGATAGCGCGCATCGGCGCTCAAGCGCCAGGCCAGCGCCGCCTGCCGCATCAGCGGCCAGTCGCGTTCGGCTTCGATGCTCTGGTCGCGAATGCCTTGATGGGGAAGCGTGCCTTCGGTGTGCACATGGGCGAGCGCGTGGGGCTGGTCGTCCAGATGTTTTTCCGCGGCAGCGAGGACTTGTTTGGCGGATGCATTCTGCTCTCCCGCGCCCGGTGCCTTGGGTTGGCACAGGGTGATGGCGCGCGGTGGCGTCATGGTTCCGCGCATCTGCGCGGTGGCGGTGGCGGTGAACAACGCAGCGATGGCGAGCGACAGCGCAATGGATCCACGTGGCATGACGGCTCCTGGCCTTCCTTTTGCGCCAGTGTGCCGCGCCGGGCGCTTGCCGGAGGTGAGGCAAGTTCCTGCGGTCAGCCGCGGTCCGGGTTATGCCGAGGGCTACGCCGTACGGGCCGCGCGCGTGCCGAACCAGGCCAGCGCTTCCTCCCACAGCGGCTGCGCGTGCTGGCGGAAATAGCCCATATGGCCCAGCGACCCGAAGCCTTCCTTCTTCGCATCGACGTCGCGCCGTTCCAGCGGCGCCTGGCGATAACCGCCGACGAAGGCATCGCGCGAGCGCGGCAGCGCCCACAGATCGTCCAGCGCATTGGCGGCGACGATCGGCGTGCGTACGCGGGCATAGACGTCGGCGATATGCGCCATCGCCGGATCGTCGAAGAAGTAATGCGGAAAGCCGCACCAGCGGCGCCAGTCGCGATACACGCCGATCGGCAGGTCTTCGCCCGCGCCCAGCGATTTCCAGGGCATATAGCCCATCAGCCGGGTCAGTACCGGCAGCAGTACGTTCCACGCCAGCCAGATGCGCGTGCGCTCCGGCTGCGGCATCCAGCCGTGCCAGCCGGCGCCGACGCCGAACAGATAAGCGCCGGCAAGGCGCTCGTGATTGGGCAGCAGGCCCAGCGCGTGGCCGCCGAAGGAGTGGCCGACGAGATACAGCGGCGTCGCATCGGCGGCGAAGTGATCCACCGCCGCGGCAAGGTCCAGCGTGGCCCAGTCGAGAAAGCTCATCTCGAAGCCTTTCAGCCTGGCCGGGCGCGAAGCACCGACGCCGCGGTAATCCATGGTGAGGACGGAATAGCCGCGCGCATTGGCGAATTCGGCGAAGCGGCGATAAAAACCCTGCGGCACGCCGGTGGCGCTGCCCACCACGATGCGTGCCGTCTCGTTGCCATGGGCGCGATAGAACACGGCGCCAAGCCGATAACCGTCCTGCGCCACCAGGGTGAGCGTCTGGCCAGAGTGGGTGGGGATAGCATTCATGCGAGCTCCTTTCGCCTTCGCCGGTCCGGCCCATGGTAAACGAGCGGGCATTGCCGACGCAGCGATATGCACTAGGCTTGCGCCAGGACCAGCCAGGGTGAAGGACCATGTTTCGCGCCACCAACATCTATACCGGCCAGGACGTCGATGCCGAGGACCTGTGGT
>Ga0065165_1002572_pt1 | contig 14970 bp, 18 predicted proteins | sample AraplaMF_Cvi_mMF_FD_63813 | JGI IMG/M metagenome (GOLD analysis project Ga0065165, IMG submission 63813) | Arabidopsis root microbial communities from the University of North Carolina, USA - plate scrape MF_Cvi_mMF (version 2) (version 3) | ecosystem: Host-associated > Plants > Roots >...
CATCGAGGCCTCGGGCGGTTCGGCCGCCAACACCGCCGCCGGCGTCGCCAGCTTCGGCGGCAAGGTGGCCTTCATCGGCAAGGTCGCCGACGACCAGCTGGGCGGCGTGTTCCGCCACGACATGCAGGCCATCGGCTGCGCCTTCACCACCCCGCCGCTGGCCGAAGGCCCGGCCACGGCCCAGAGCCTGATCAACGTCACGCCGGACGCCCAGCGCACGATGTCGACCTATCTGGGCGCCTGCGTCGAGCTGAACCCGGCCGACGTCGACCCGGCGATCATCGAGGCCGCCAGCTATTCGTACCTGGAAGGCTATCTGTTCGACCCGCCCGAAGCCCGCCGCGCCTTCGCCAAGGCCGCCGCCCTGAGCCACGGCGCCGGCCGCAAGATCGCCCTGACCCTCAGCGACAGCTTCGTCGTCGACCGCCACCGCGGCGGCCTGCTGGGTTTCATCGAGACCCAGTGCGACATCGTCTTCGCCAACGAGAGCGAGATCTGCTCGCTGTTCGAGACCACCGACTTCGACGCCGCCGTGAAGGCTCTGGCCAGCCGGGTCGAGATCGCCGCGGTCACCCGCAGCGAAAAAGGCTCGATCGTCGCCTCCGGAGCGGCCTTGCACGAAATCTCGGCCTATCCGGTGGAAAAAGTCGTGGACACGACCGGCGCGGGCGACCAATACGCCGCAGGTTTCCTCTACGGCCTCTCCCAGGGCCGCCCGCTGCCGGTCTGCGGCCAGCTGGGCTCCCTGGCCGCCGCCGAGGTGATCGACCACTACGGTCCGCGCCCGCAGGTCAGCCTGCGGGAACTGGCCGCCAAGAACGGCCTCTAGAGCCAAGAACGGACTGTAAGGACGCAGATGGCCCGCACCGCTGAAGTGGTCCGCGAGACGAAGGAGACCCAGATCCGGGTCTGGATCGATCTCGACGGGACCGGCGCCTCGACGATCTCCACCGGCATCGGTTTCTACGACCATATGCTGGAGAGCTTCGCGCGCCACGGCGGCTTCGACCTGAAGGTCGAGACCAAGGGCGACCTGCACATCGACATGCACCACACGGTCGAGGACACCGGCATCGTGCTGGGCCAGGCGATCCACAACGCGCTGGACGGCTTCAAGGGCATTCGGCGCTTCGGCCACGCCTATATCCCGATGGACGAGACCCTGACGCGTTGCGCCATCGACCTCTCCAACCGGCCCTACCTGATCTGGAAGGTCGACTTCAAGCGGCCCAAGGTCGGCGAGATGGATACCGAGCTGTTCAAGGAGTTCCACCACGCGTTCGCCATGAACTGCGGGGCGTGCGTCCATCTGGAGACCCTCTACGGCGACAACACCCACCATGTCGCCGAAAGCGGGTTCAAGGCCCTGGCCCGGGCGCTGCGCCAGGCGGTCGAGATCGATCCCAAGACCGGCGGCCATGCCCCCTCCACCAAGGGCGTGCTGTAGGAAAGCTGATTTCATGCAGACCGTCGCCCTGATCGATTACGGGTCGGGCAACCTGCGCTCGGCCGAGAAAGCCCTGCGCGAGGCGGCCCGCCGCCACGCGATCGACGCTGACATCGTTGTCACCGCCGACCCCGCCCTCGTGGCCGCCGCCGACCGGGTGGTGCTGCCCGGCGTCGGGGCCTTCGCCTCGTGCCGCGCGGGCCTGGACGCCTCGGGCGTCTACGAGGCCATGAACGAGGCCGTGCACGGCAGGGGCGCGCCGTTCCTGGGCATCTGCGTCGGCCACCAGCTGCTGGCCACCGAGGGCCTGGAGTTCGGCGTCACTCCGGGCCTGGACTGGATTCCCGGCCAGGTGAAGCGGCTGGAGCCCCGTGATCCGGCCCTGACCATTCCGCACATGGGCTGGAACGCGATCGCCTTCGCGCGCGACCACGCCCTGTTCAAGGGCGTCGAGACCGGCGCCCACATGTACTACGCCAACTCCTTCGCCCTGACGCCCGCCGATCCGGCCGACGTGCTGGCCACGACCGACCACGGCGGGCCGTTCACGGCCGCTGTGGCCAAGGGCAACGTAGCGGGCGTACAGTTCCACCCCGAAAAATCCCAAGCCGCGGGGCTCGCCCTGCTCGCCAACTTCCTGGAATGGCGCCCATGATCCTCTATCCCGCCATCGACCTGAAGGACGGCCAGTGCGTGCGCCTGCTGCACGGCGACATGGAAAAGGCCACGGTCTTCAACACCAGCCCGGCCGACCAGGCCGAGCGCTTCGTGCGCGACGGCTTCTCGTGGCTGCATGTGGTCGATCTCAACGGCGCCATCGAGGGCAAGTCGGTCAACACCGCCGCCGTGCAGTCGATCCTGGAGTCGATCTCGATCCCGGTGCAGCTGGGCGGCGGCATCCGCACCCTGGAGGGCGTCGAGGCCTGGATCGAGGCCGGCGTTTCTCGCGTGATCCTGGGCACCGTGGCCGTTCATGATCCCGAACTGGTCCGCAAGGCCGCCCGCCTGTGGCCCGAACAGATCGCCGTGGCCGTCGACGTGCGCGACGGCAAGGTGGCGGTCGACGGCTGGACCGGCCTGTCGGACCTGGACGCCATCACCCTGGGCAAGCGCTTCGAGGACGCCGGCGTGGCCGCCCTGATCGTCACCGACATCAGCCGCGACGGCGCCCTGACCGGCGTCAATGTCGAGGGCGTGGGCGAGCTGGCCGACGCGGTGTCGATCCCGGTCATCGCCTCCGGCGGCGTCGCCTCGGTGGCCGACATCGAGCGGCTGAAGGCCCGCAAGGGCGTCGAGATCGCCGGCGCCATCCTGGGCCGCTCGCTCTACGCCGGCACGATCAAGCCGGCCGAAGCCCTGACCATAGCGGCCGCCTGATGCTGAAGACCCGGATCATTCCTTGCCTGGACGTCAAGGACGGCCGGGTGGTCAAGGGGGTCAATTTCGTGGCCCTGCGCGACGCCGGCGATCCCGTCGAGCAGGCCCGCGCCTATGACGCGGCGGGCGCCGACGAGCTGATGTTCCTGGACATCACCGCCTCCAGCGAGGGCCGCGGCCTGATCCTGGACGTGATCTCCCGCACCGCCGAGGTCTGCTTCATGCCGGTCTCGGTCGGCGGCGGCGTGCGCCAGGTGTCGGACATGCGCCGCCTGCTGCTGGCCGGCGCCGACAAGGTCTCGGTCAACACCGCCGCCGTCGAGAACCCCGACCTGGTGGCCGCCGGCGCCGACGCGTTCGGCGCCCAGTGCGTGGTGGTGGCCATCGACGCCAAGGCCCGCGAGGACGGCTCGGGCTGGAACGTCTGGACCTATGGCGGCCGCAAGGACACCGGGATCGACGTGGTCGACTGGGCCGCCAAGGTCGTGGAACGCGGGGCGGGCGAGATCCTGCTGACCTCGATGGACCGCGACGGGGCCAAGATCGGCTACGACATCCCGCTGCTGCGGGCCGTGACCGGCGCGGTGACCGTGCCGGTGATCGCCTCGGGCGGAGCGGGCAAGACCGACCACCTGGTGGAGGCCGCCCGCGACGGCCGCGCCGCCGCCGTGCTGGCCGCCTCGATCTTCCACTTCGGCGAGATCAGCATCGGCGAGGCCAAGCGGGCCATGGCCGAAGCGGGCATCCCCGTGCGCCTGGACGACCTGAAGGGCGCGGCCTGATGGAAACCCAGACCCGCAAGCTGTTCGAGGTCCTGGAGCGCCTGGCCGCGACGATCGAGGCCCGCAAGGGCGGCGATCCGGCCACGTCCCACACCGCCAGGCTGCTGAACGACCCCGCCCTGGCCGCCAAAAAGCTGGGCGAGGAAGCCGTCGAGACGGTGATCGCCGCCGTGTCGCAAGGGCCTGACGCCCTGGCGGCCGAGAGCGCCGACCTGCTGTACCACTGGCTGGCCCTGATGGCCGCCTCGGGCGTCTCGCTGGACGCGGTGGCCGCAAAGCTGGCGGCGCGCGAGGGGACTTCCGGGATCGCCGAGAAGGCGTCGCGGACTTCCGGCTGATACCCGGCCGCCCTGAAACTTGCCCTCTACGGATCGCTTCGCGATCGTCTTCCCCCACAGGGGGAAGAGCCTAAACGCGAAGGCTCCGCCCCCTATGGGGGCGGACGGGCGGCGAAGCCGCCAGGTGGGGGCAAGTGTTGACCGACACGCCCTGGCCTAACCCAGCAACTTGCTCAGGAACGCCGAGTGCAGGCTCCAGCCCAGGAAGCCCGCCAGGCCCATCACCACGCCCAGCGCGCCGAACGCCCAGGACGCCCACAGCGCCGCCGGGATCTCGACCAGGGCCGCGACCGCCGCGATCGACACCGCGATGGAGATCAGCGCGTCGGAGGCGTCGAACTGGTCGTCATGGAGGTTCAGCGCGTCGTACTGGCCGGCGAAACCCTCGGCCCTGGTCTTCAGCGCCGGAATCTCGGCCCTGTACTTGCCGATCTCGGCCTGCAACCGGGTGGTTTCCGCGTTCACGGCGGCGCGGGTCGCCTCGCCGCCCGACAACGCCAGCAGCCGCGCCTGGGTCACGGCCGTTTCGTCGATGTGCAGCTTGGTCTTGGTGGCCTGGTACTCGTTCCAGGCGTCGACGCCGTCCGACTGGGCCTGCTGCATGGCCTGGACGATGTTGCCGTCCTTGACGCCGCACAGGCCCATGAAGATCGACAGGGCGACCACGGTGATCGCCACCCGCCGGTTGAAGCTCTTGTCCTTGGCCTCGGCCCCGATCTCGATGTCCATTCCGCCTCTCCGATAAGCCGTGAAGCTTGGCGCTCGGATTTTGGCGGGGACAGGGCGCTCAGACCTTCGGCGGCCTGCGCTTCAGGGCCACGTACAGCGCCCCGTCGCCGCCGTGCCGCTTGTCGGCCGGCGACACCCCCGCCACGATGTCGCGCAGGGCCGGGTCGGCCAGCCATTCCGGCGTGCGAGCCCGCAGGACGCCGACCCCCAGCTTGCCCTTGCCGGTGACCACCAGGGCCGCGCGGTGGCCCTCCTCCCAGGCGCGGCGCAGGAAGGCCTCCAGCACCGGCCGGGCGCGGTCCTGATCCAGGCCGTGCAGGTCGAGGCGCGCGTCCAGCGGCGCATGCTCGCGGGCGATCTTTCGCCGGCGATTGGGCTCGATGCCCTCCAGCGGCCCCGGCGCGCGCTGGGTCACCGCCGGTTTGATCGTCTTGGGATCGACCAGCAGCGGCGCCATCGGCTGCAGCGTCGTCGGCTGGACCAGCGACTTCTGGGCCTTGGGCGTCCAGCCCGCCGCCTTCCGGGTCGGCTTGGCCCTCACGGTGGCCGTGACCATGCCCCACAGGCGCAGCTCATCCTGGCGCGGAGGGCGTTTCACGACCTTCAGCCTCGGGGAACCAGGCGGTAGAGCCGCAGATCGTGGCGCACGCGCCCCGCCTCGGCCCCGGCCGCCGGGCCCGTGCCGGTGTAGAGATCGGCCCGCACCTCGCCCTTGATCGCCCCGCCGACGTCCAGGGCCACGGCCAGCCGGCGATAGGTCGGGAAGGCCCCCGCCAGCTTCGGCGCGCTGGCGTCCAGCCAGAACAGCTCGCCCATCGCATGCCGGCCGGGATCGACGGCGATCGCGCGGCCGGGGGGCAGCGGAATCCCCGCCGCGCCCACCGCCTGCCGCCCGTCGTCGGGCAGGGTCTGGAAGAACACGTAGCGGGGGTTCAGCCGCATGATGGCGTCGGCCTCGGGTCCGCGATGGTCGGCCAGCCAGGCGCGGATGGCGTCGCCGGAGGTGTTGTTGTCGGGCAGCAGGCCGCGATCGCGCATCGGCGTGGCGATGCCGACGAACGGCCGGCCGTTATGGGCCGCGAACGCCGCGCGCACCCGCCGGCCGTCGGGCAGGACCAGCACGCCCGAACCCTGGATCTGCAGGAAGAACAGGTCCTCCGGGCGCATCCAGGCCAGGGGGCGGGTCTCCGGCGTCGCCTCGATGGCGGCGCGGTCCGGATAGGGCAGCACCTGGCCGCCCTCGATCTCGCCGGCGACCTTCTTGCCCGCCAGGCCCGCATCGAACTGCGCCAGGTCCAGGGTGACGAGGTCGGCCGGCTTGCCGCGCATCGGGGCGCTGAACTCGGCCGAACGCGACATCCGCGCCTCGTATTCCGGGGCGAAATAGGCGGTCAGCAGGCCCTGGCCGGGGAGAAGTTCGGGACGGAAATTGGCTTCGAGGAAGCGGCGGGCGTCATCGTCGTTCGAGGCCCGCTCGGCCCGGGCCTTGCGGCAGACCTCGGCCAGGGCCGCGTCCTTGGCCGCGCCGCAGCCCTGACGGAACGCGTCCAGGGCGCCCAGGTGGTCCTCTTGCGGCCAGCCGGCCAGGTCGTTGAACGACACCGCGGTCGAAGGGCCCGTGGGCGTGACCGGCGGCGCGACCGGACCCGCCGGCCTGACCGGCGCGGTCGTGCAGGCCGCCAGCGCCAGCAGGGCGAAGGCGGCGACGAGGCCCCCTCGCGCGCAAGACCGGCGCATCACGCCTCCGCGACGTCGACGCGGACCAGGGTCCAGTTCGGGTTCTTGCTCTTCAGGTCGCGCTGGAGGGTCCACAGGTCGGCGGTGCGGCGGTCGTCGACCGCCTCGCCCTCGGGGCTGGTCGACCGGGTGCGGATCTCGGCCAGGATGCGGACCACCGCCTTGGCGACGTCGCCCTCGACCGTCACGGAGTCCAGGTCGGTGCGCGGGGTGACCAGGAATTCGGCCTTCTCGGTGCGCCCGGCGGCCTCGCGGGCCGCGATGGCGGTCTCGAAATTGGCCATGACGTCCGCGGACAGCAACGGCCGCAGGGTCTCGCGGTCGCCGGCGGCGAAGGCCTTGACGATCATCTCGTAGGCCTGGCGCGCGCCGCTGAGGAAGTGGCCGATGTCGAAATCCCCCTGGCGGGCGCGCAGGGCGGCGATGCCCGACAGGGCTTCAGGCGGCGCCTCGACGGCCTTCAGGTCACGCTGCGGCGCGCTGGCCGGGACCACGGCGGGCGCGTCCTCGGGCTGGCGTCCAACCCGGCGCCCAAGGGTGGCGTAGAGCTGATAGAGGATGACCGCGGCCAGGGCCGCCAGGATAATCCATTCAAACACGATATTTTCCGCTCATTCGGCCAAGGCGCCTTGTCGGAACCTATATAGGCGATAACGGGCTCGCGCGTCAGGCGCCTGGCGTTGCGCGCCAGCCGCCCCCGTGTTAGCAGCCCGGCTCTCTCCTAGCGGCCAATTTCGACGCCGAATACGGATTTATCGCACATGACCGACACCACCGCCGCTCCGCCCGCCGCTTCCGAAGACGGCGCGCCCGGCGAAACCGGCATCCGCATCATCGCCCAGTTCGTGCGCGACTTCTCGTTCGAGAGCCCGCACGCCCCGGATTCCCTGCGCTCCGGCGGCGCGCCGCCGGCCATCGACATGGGCGTCGAGATGAACGCCCGGGGCCGCCCCGACGGCCTGTTCGAGGTGGACCTGAAGCTGTCGGCCCGCGCCACCCGCGACGAACAGCCGGTGTTCCACGTCGAGGTGATGTACGGCGGCCTGTTCCACATCGCCGGCGTGCCGGAAGACCAGCTGGAGCCGGTGCTGCTGATCGAGTGCCCGCGCTTCCTGTTCCCCTTCGCCCGCCGCCTGATCTCGGACGTCACCGCCGAAGGCGGCTTCCCGCCCTTCCTGATCGACCCGATCGACTTCGCCGGCGTCTACGCCGCGCGCAAGGCCCAGGCCGAAGGCGTGGTGGTCGGCAACGCCTGATCACGGGCCGAGCGTTAGAAAACACAAGCCCCGGTCGCTCGAAGCGGCCGGGGCTTTTTTCATATCCAACGTCCGTCATCCCGGACGAGCGCGCAGCGCGAAGATCCGGGACCGACGCCTGAACTCAGAGCTTTCGGCGGTCCCAGATCGGCGGCCCTGCGGGCCTTGTCCGGGATGACAATCCCTAGGGAAGTCTAAGGCTGCAGCCGGTACCCGCCCATCTCGGTGATCAAAATCCGCGCCACGGCCGGGTCCGGCTCGATCTTCTGGCGCAGGCGGTAGACGTGGGTCTCCAGCGTGTGGGTGGTGACCCCGGCGTTGTAGCCCCAGACCTCGGTCAGCAGCTCCTCGCGCGACACCGGCTTGGAGCCGGCGCGGTAGAGGTATTTGAGGATGTTGGTTTCCTTCTCGGTCAGCCGGACCTTCTTCTGCTTCTCGTCGATCAGCAGCTTGGCCGACGGCCGGAACTCGTAGGGACCGATCCGGAACAGGGCGTCCTCCGAGGCCTCGTAGCTGCGCAGCTGGGCGCGGATCCGGGCCAGCAGCACGCCGAAGCGGAAAGGCTTGGTCACATAGTCGTTGGCGCCCGATTCCAGGCCCAGGATGGTGTCGCTGTCGCTGGCCGCGGCCGTCAGCATGATCACCGGGGCGGTGACGCCGTTCTTGCGCATCAGCCGGCAGGCCTCGCGGCCGTCCATGTCGGGCAGGTCGACGTCCAGCAGGACCAGGTCGGGCTTGAGGTCCCTGGCCATCCGCACGCCCTCGCCGGCCGTGGGAGCCTCGGCGACCGCGAACTCCTCGTGGAGGGCGAGCTGCTCGGCCAGAGCTCCGCGCAGATCATCGTCGTCGTCGACCAGGAGAAGGGTTTTGCGTTGCGCCATGGCTGCGAACATGCACCGCTGCGCCCCCCGGCGCCAAGGGCGGTTCTCGTTCCTGACGCCGCGCACGCCCTTTGGAGACCGCGTCTTGACGATCTTTCGCGCCCGCCCCGACGGTTCAACCCCCTGGGACGGCCGGATCGACTGGGATGGCCAGGGGGATGGCCACGGGGACGGAACGTCGGCGCGCGCCGCCCTGGGCAAGGACGGCGTGATCGCCGCGAGCGACAAGCGCGAGGGCGACAACCGCAGCCCGGCAGGGACGTGGCCGATCCGCTACGTGCTCTACCGGCCCGACGTCTATCCGGACGGCCCGGCCACCGCCCTGGAGACCCGGCCGATCGCGCCGGACGACGGTTGGTGCGACGCGCCGGGCGACCCGGCCTATAACCGGCCCGTCAAGCTGCCCTACCCGGCCAGCGCCGAGCGGCTGTGGCGCGACGATCACGTCTACGACCTGGTGGTGGTGCTGGGCCACAACGACGATCCGCCGGTCGCCGGCCTGGGCTCGGCGATCTTCCTGCATCTGGCGCGCGACGGCTATCTGGGCACCGAGGGCTGCGTGGCCCTGGCCCGGGAGGACGTCGAGGCCCTGCTGGCGGCGGCCCGGCCCGGGGACGTGGTCGAGATCGCGGCGGGTTAGCCGCGCGCCCCGAACAGCGCGGACCCCACCCGCACCGAGGTGGCTCCGCAGGCGATGGCGGTCTCGAAGTCGTCGCTCATGCCCATCGACAGCTTGGACAGCCCGTTGCGGGCCGCGATCTGGCCCAGCAGACGGAAATGCGGGGCGGGGTCCAGGTCGGCCGGGGGAATGCACATCAGGCCTTCGACGGGCAGGTCCAGGCCCCGGCACAGGGCGATGAAGCCGTCGGCCTCGCCCGGCGCGATCCCGGCCTTCTGCGGCTCCTGGCCGGTGTTGACCTGGACGAACAGGCGCGGCGCCTTGCCCTGGGCCTGGATCTCGTCGGCCAGCACCCGGGCCAGCTTCTCGCGATCCAGGCTTTCGATCACGTCGAAAAAGGCCACCGCGTCGCGGGCCTTGTTGCTCTGCAGGGGGCCGATCAGGCGCAGTTCGATCTCCGCCCGATGCTCGCTCCAGCGGCCCATGGCCTCCTGGACGCGATTTTCCCCGAACACCCGCTGGCCCGCGTCGAGAATGGGCGCGATATGGTCCCACGGCTGCAGCTTGGACACCGCCACCAGGGTGACCGCGTCGGCGGCGCGGCCGGCGGCCAGGGCGGCGGCGCGGATGCGGGACAGGATCGAGGCGTAGGCGTCAGACATGGGTTTCGAGCACGCGAGCGACGAGATGGAAGCCCTGTCTAGAACGGCGGCGCGCCTTCGCCCATGGCTGGTGCGCGGAAAGCCGCTGCCGAACCTGCTGTTCTTCACCGATCCCCTGCGGACGCCCGACCCCGAACGGGTCGCCGAACGCCTGCCGCCGGGCGCGGCCGTGGTGTTCCGGGCGTTCGGCGCGCCGGATGCGGCGGTGCGGGGCCGGCGGCTGCGCGAGATCACCCGGCGGCGCGGCCTGGCGCTGCTGGTCGGGGCGGACGCGGCCCTGGCGCTGGCGGTCGAGGCCGACGGCCTTCACCTGCCCGAACGCCTGGTTTCGACCTTGCCCGACCTGCGCGCCGCCCATCCCGACTGGCTGATCACCGTCGCCGCTCACGACGAAGCCGCCGCCCGGACTGGCGCGGCGGCGGGCGCGGCCGCCCTGGTCGTGTCGCCGGTCTTTCCCAGCCGCAGCCCCTCGGCGGGCGCGCCGCTGGGCGTAGAGGGCCTGAAACGGATCGTGGAGGCGGCCCGGGCCCCGGTCTATGCGCTGGGCGGCGTACGCGCGGACACGGTCGCGCGACTGCTGGACACAGGCATTGTTGGGATCGCGGCGGTGGAGGCGCTCAGCGCCTGATCGGGCGTCTAGCCGACTAGAACTTGAACGCGGTTTCCAGCTTCACCCGGGGCGCGGGCTCCTGGATCTCGTTCTTGCGGGCGGCCAGGGCCGGGTTCTGGTCGCCCAGGGCCACGGCGCCGCCGACACGGATCGACGGGGTGACGCTGTAATAGGCGCCGGCCTGGACGTCCCGCGCCTCCATCTCGCGGCCCACGGGCTGGTCGAGATCGAGCTTGAGGCCCCACTTGCCCTTCTTGTCGTCCCACTTCAGGGACTTCTTCGGGCCCTGCTGCGGGTTGAACGGCGCGATCGGGGCCGGATTGCTGAAGTCGTTCTTGACGGCGAAGTCGGGCGTGGTCGGGCGCGGCTTGCTCTGGGCATGGACTCCCGAAGCCGATCCCAGAAGGATCAGCGTGGCGGCCCCTGCCATGAAATACCGTGCGGCGAACATGTTACTCGAACCCAATCCCCAACCCGCGCCTTGATAGAGTCAAACCCTATATAGGAGCGGGCTCCCTGAATATCGATTAAAGGCCCTGGTACTACGGGGTCAACCACGGTTGGATTACGCAAGACGTCGCAGGAGTCGATTCAAGCGGCGCCTGTGGCGGTCCTGCCACGCGATTCCTGTTTTGACGCAGCGCGACCATGCTATAGACCGGCTTCCGGCTGCGGGGGCGCGCCAGAGATGCGCGCCAGAGATGCGCGAACGCGTCGGCGAGACATTGGAGCGAGGTACTATGGCGTTTGAGCGTGGGTCGGTGTTGCGCGGCGTCGCCGCTGGCGTTCTGGCGCTGACTGTTCTGACTGGTGTGTCGGCCTGCGGCGGCAACAAGGGCGGCGGCCAGTTCACCACCCAGGACAACGAACCGGGTTTCAACCCGTTCAAGGGCCGCGGCGGCGGCAAGTCCGCGCCCCAGGCCGGCGCGATCGGCGTCAACGGCTTCCTGTGGCGCGCCAGCCTCGACACCCTGGCCTTCATGCCCCTGGCCTCGGCCGACCCCTACGGCGGCGTGATCGTCACCGACTGGTACACCAATCCGGAAAAGCCGGACGAGCGCTTTAAGGCGACCGTCTACATCCTGGACACCCGCCTGCGCGCCGACGGCCTGAACGTCACGATCTTCAAGCAGGTCAAGGACGCCGGCGGCGGCTGGACCGACACGGCGGCCACCGAGCAGACGGCGACCGACATCGAGAACGCCATCCTGACCCGCGCCCGCCAGCTTCGACTTTCGAACATCAAGAACTAGGGCTTCCCTGGTTCTTCGCGGGAGCCCTTTTGTCCGCGTGACATAAAGGGCTCCCGTCCGCATTTTTAGAACCGCGCCAAGGCCGAAACCGCTTAAGACTTCCGCGGAGCGCGCCCCAGGCGTGCGCCGACGCCCCCAACAGTCTGGTTTCATGGCCCGCTACAATCCCAAAGACACCGAGCCGAAATGGCGCGCCGCCTGGGCGAACGCCAACACCTTCCTGACGCCGATCACCCCTGACGCGCGCCCGAAGTACTATGTGCTCGAGATGTTCCCCTATCCGTCGGGGCGCATTCACATGGGCCACGTGCGCAACTACGCCATGGGCGACGTCGTGGCCCGCTACAAGCGCGCCCAGGGCTTCAACGTGCTGCACCCGATGGGCTGGGACGCCTTCGGCATGCCGGCCGAGAACGCCGCCATGGAGCGCGGCGTCCACCCCAAGGGCTGGACCTACGACAACATCGCCGCCATGCGCGAGCAGCTGAAGGCCCTGGGCCTGTCGGTCGACTGGTCGCGCGAGTTCGCCACCTGCGACCCGGAATACTACGGCAAGCAACAGGCCTGGTTCCTGCGCCTGCTGAAGCGCGGCCTGGTCTATCGCAAGGAGGCCTCGGTCAACTGGGATCCGGTCGACATGACCGTCCTGGCCAACGAGCAGGTGATCGACGGCAAGGGCTGGCGCTCGGGCGCGACCGTCGAGAAGCGCAAGCTGACCCAGTGGTTCCTGCGCATCACCGACTATGCCGACGCCTTGATCGACGGCCTGAAGACCCTGGATCGCTGGCCCGAGAAGGTCCGGATCATGCAGGAGAACTGGATCGGCCGGTCCAAGGGCCTGCGGTTCACGTTCAAGTTCGATGGATCGGCGCCCGCCGGCCATGAGAGCGGCCTGGAGGTCTACACCACCCGCCCCGACACCCTGTTCGGCGCCAGCTTCGTCGGGATCGCCCCCGAGCACCCGCTGGCCGAGCAGCTGGCGGCGGCCGACCCGGCCGTGGCCGCCTTCGTCGCCGAATGCCGCAAGGGCGGCACCTCGGAGGCCGATATCGAGGGCGCCGAGAAGCTGGGCCGCGACACTGGCCTGCGCGTCGTCCATCCGCTGGATCCGACCCAGACCCTGCCGGTGTGGATCGCCAACTTCATCCTGATGGACTACGGCACGGGCGCGATCTTCGCCTGCCCGGCCCACGACCAGCGCGACCTGGACTTCGCCCGCAAGTACGGCCTGCCGGTCAAGCCGGTGGTCTTGCCGCCGGGCGAGGACGCCGCGACCTACCAGGTCGGCAAGGAAGCCTATGTCGGCCCCGGCGCGATCTTCAATTCCCAGTTCCTGGACGGGCTGGATATCGAGGCGGCCAAGACCGAGGCGGTCAGCCGCATCGAGGCCATGGACCAGGGCCAGGGCGCCACCGTCTATCGCCTGCGCGACTGGGGCGTCTCGCGCCAGCGCTACTGGGGCTGTCCGATCCCGGTCATCCACTGCGCGGCCTGCGGCCCCGTCGGCGTGCCCGAAGACCAGTTGCCCGTGGTGCTGCCCGACGACGTCGCCTTCGACAAGCCGGGCAACCCGCTGCTGCGTCATCCGACCTGGCGGCACACCACCTGCCCCAGCTGCGGCGGCAAGGCCGAGCGCGAGACCGACACGCTGGACACCTTCGTCGACAGCAGCTGGTACTTCGCCCGCTTCACCGACCCGACCGCCGCCGAGCCGATCAGCAAGGCCGCCGCCGACCACTGGATGGCGGTCGACCAGTATATCGGCGGCGTCGAGCACGCGGTGCTGCACCTGCTGTACGCCCGCTTCATCACCCGCGCCCTGAAGGACGAGGGCCTGGTCTCGGTGGAGGAGCCGTTCGCCGGCCTGTTCACCCAGGGCATGGTCACCCACGAGGCCTACAAGAACGCCGCCGGCGAGTGGGTCGAGCCCTCGGACGTGGTCGTCGCCGTCGAGAACAACAATCGCTCGGCCACCCACGCCAAGACCGGCGAGCCGATCGTCATCGGCGACATCGAGAAGATGTCGAAGTCCAAGAAGAACGTCGTCGCCCCCGAGGACATCTTCGAGGCCTATGGCGTCGACGCCGCCCGCCTGTTCGTGATGAGCGACAGCCCGCCGGAACGCGACGTGCAGTGGACCAACAGCGGCGTCGAGGGCTCCTGGCGCTTCACCCACCGCGTCTGGAACGAGTTCGAGAGCCAGCCGGCCGGCGACTTCGCCCATGACGACGCCGACGCGGCGGCGGTGGCCCTGCGCAAGGGCGCCCACCGGCTGATCGGCTTCGTGACCGACTCGATCGAGGGCTTCCGTTTCAACAGCGGCGTGGCGCGGCTGTACGAGTTCCTGAACATGCTGAAGGCCGCGCCGGCTGAGAACGCCTCCCAGGGCGTCCTGGCGGCCCGCGCCGAGGCGCTGGAGATCCTAGCCCGCCTGATCTCGCCCTTCACGCCCCACCTGGCCGAGGAAGCCTGGGCCCAACTGGGCAAGGACGGCATGGTGGTCGACGCGCCCTGGCCCAAGGCGGATCCCGCCCTGGCCGCCGACGACGAGCGCGTGCTGCCGATCCAGATCAACGGCAAGCGCCGCGGCGAGATCAAGGTCAAGGCCGGCACGGCCGAAGCCGAGGTCGAGAAAATCGCTCTGGCGGACGCCGCCGTCATGGCCCACCTTGAGGGCCTGACCGTTCGCAAGGTGATCGTGGTGAAAGACCGTATCGTCAACATCGTGGCCGGCTGATCCATGAAGCGCTTTCCGCTCTCCAAGACCCTTCCCGCCGCCGTCCTGGCCGTGGCCGCCCTCGCCCTGTCGGCCTGCGGCTTCACGCCCCTGTACGGCTCGCAGTCGGTCACCAAGGGCCTCAGCACCATCGAGGTGGTCGCGGCCGACGGCCGCGCCGGCTATCTGCTGCGCGAGAAGCTCGACGACGCCTTCGCCCGCGACGTCAACCTGCTGCCGTCCCATCGACTGGTCTACACGATCGAGGAACGCCGCTATGCGCGCGGCGTCCGTGTCGACAACGTCGCCAACCGCTACGAACTGAACCTGACGGCCAAATGGCGGCTTCTGGACGCCAAGACCGGACAGGAAGTGCGGGCGGGCACGACAAGCGCGGCGGTGACCTACGACTCGGCCGACCAGCCCTACGCCTCGATCGCCGCCCAGCAGGACAGCCAGGAACGCGCCGCCAACGAACTGGCCCGCCGAATCCAGCTGGATCTGGCCGCCTGGCTGGCGGGCAAGGCCAAGGCTTAGGGTCCATCGGCATGATCCTGTCGAAG
>Ga0065165_1002573_pt1 | contig 14962 bp, 10 predicted proteins | sample AraplaMF_Cvi_mMF_FD_63813 | JGI IMG/M metagenome (GOLD analysis project Ga0065165, IMG submission 63813) | Arabidopsis root microbial communities from the University of North Carolina, USA - plate scrape MF_Cvi_mMF (version 2) (version 3) | ecosystem: Host-associated > Plants > Roots >...
GAGGTCGCCGGTGGTGGAGGTGTGCTTTAGTGCCTCGTTGACGAAGTATACGGCAGAGTCTGGTTTGTAGTAGCGGTAGTATTTTATTTTGGTTTCGTATGCCCGGATTTTTGGGGATGGTTCGGGGTCGTTTGTATTTGCATGCGCGTGGTAGCTAAGAAGGGTTAGCATGAGGATTATGGTATGCGTGATGCGATGCATGGCTGTGGAGAGAAAGAGAGGGCGAAGATAAGATAAATCAGGATGAGTGTGGGAAACAGGGTGAGTGCGGAGTGTGAGAGCGGAGGAGTGTGGAGCGGGAGTGAGGAGTGAATTAAGGCGAGGGTGAGAGCGAAGAAGAGGGTGAATACGTTTGCGGGGGATATTGTGGGGGGATAATAGTGACCTTAGGGGGCGGGAGAAGCAAGTCAAGTCATAATTCGGTTTAGCCGAGGCTATGACTTGAACCAAGAACTTTGTCTCTAGGATAGGAGGAGTGGGGTTAGGAGGGAGGGGGCAGTGATCATGGCGTCGTGGCAGGCGTTGAGTTCGAGGTAGGTCCATTCGGGGTTTTGGCGGACTTTGGGGAGGGTATCGTTCATGATGAAGAGGACGGGGTTGACGCAGCCGATGAAGGTTTTGGGGATGGTGTTGCCGAAGGGTTTGCGTAGTGTGTAAGGATGTTGAAGGGTTATTAGCGGGTGTTGTGTGAGTCGGCGGTTAACCCATTCTGCATCGGGGCCGTCGGGGATGCCCATTGCTGCGGCTGGCATGGGAGGGACGCCGATGCCGTGGCCGACGTCGCGTGTTAGCTGGAGTGTGATGGTTTGGAGTTCTGTGGGGAGTTTATTGAAAAATGATTCGCCGTTTTCGAGTAAAGGCATATCTATACAGATAAGTTTTTGAATACGATCGGGCATGGATTCGGCGACGGCACCGTTAACGAGTGCACCGTAGCTGTGGCCGACGAGGGTTATGTCTTTGAGTTCTTCGGCGGCGATGAGTTCGGTGATGTCGTGTATGTGGGTGTTGAATGTTATTGTTGGACTCATCAGGTGATTGCGTTCGCCGAGGCCTGTGAGTGTTGGAGTGTATACGGTGTGGCCGAGGTTTCGGAGTGTGGATGCCACGTTTTGCCAGCACCATCCGCCATGCCAGGTGCCGTGTACCAATACAAATGTTTTCATATTGAGGGGAGGTTAACGGTTATGGAATACAATGTAGTTACCTCAATATACTATATCGGTGATGGCTATACAACTTATATTTATATGTTATTCAAAATATATTATTCGGGAAGTCTGTCTTTCATGAGTGGTTCGATGATGTTTGGTAGTTCGGGATGATCGGGGGAGAGTGCTTTATGTTGGCGTACGACGGTGTTGGTGTCTACCAGAAGGTAGCGTGGGATTGAATCGATTTTAAATTTTTTATAGAACATGGCTTGATTGTGATCGAGGAGCCGGTAGCTGTTTTCGGTTTCAGGAAGATACTTTGCTTCGGCTTCTTTCCATTTATCGGGTGCGGCGTCGATTGAGATGTATATGACTTTGAATTTACGTGTGCTGTATTTTTTGGTTAGTGCCTGTGAGTGTGGCATTCCCATGATGCAGGGTGCGCACCAGCTTGCCCAGACGTCGACGTAGACTAGGCTGTCTTTCATGCTTGCGAGTACGTCCCGGAGTTTTAGTGTGTCGCCGTGCGTGTTTACGACAAGGTCCTGAAAGGTAGTGTCTTTTAGTATCGGGTAATTGCTGAGTTCATAGTGTTTTAGTAGTATACGGAGGTAGGGGCTGTTGGGAGTGAGCATGGTTTGGAAACGGGCGAGTTCGTTTTGCATAGGGACATTATCCCGTTGCGCCGTTTTAAGCATGAAGAAGCATGTTACATCGCGTTGGGCTCCGTGGAGTGTATTGCAGGCCTGTTCAAACGTATTGCTGATGGTGACGGGCTTACCTCCGGCAAGTGTTAAGAACTGAATGTATGTTGTAAGTGAGAAGATGATTTGCCGGGAGTGTGACATGGCTTGTGGTCCGAGCCGTTCAAATATGCGGGCGTATTTCGCGAGGGAGTCGCGGTAGAATTGCGGGACTTTTTCAGGGTGATCGATGAGGTTTGTTCTTCCGGGGTCGCCGGGAAATGCCAGGAAGCTGACTTTTATGAGTTTGAATTCGGTGTCGATCAATTTTTTTATTTCGGGTCTTACCAAGCTGTCTTTCCGGATGATGGCATTGACGCTATCGATCTTTTTGAAGACAGCCTGGCAATTTCCGAAGTGTTTTTTGTAAGTTATTTTTTTCTGGAGGGTGTGGGTCATGTAGGTCATCGGATTGGGCGCGATGCTCAATGCTTCTAACGTAACGAGGTGTTTGTATTCTGCAGTGTGTGGTCCGTGAAAGGTGTACATGTCGTTCGCTTTGTCGTATCCTATACGGAGGGTATCGCCAGCCATCATGGGCATGCACAGAGCAAGGCGTGCAATGGTGACGGGAACGTAAACGACGAGTGGTTCGGGGGTGAGCGAGTCGAATTTAATAGTAATCGATTTTAGTGCTTGTAGCGTGTACCGCTGCCGTTCCATCAAGGCGTTGTCGTAATAGAGGAAGATGTCCTTGTTTTTATCGCTATTAATTATTGTAAGGCTTCGCGTGGTGTGACTTTCAGCGTAATAGGTTACAAATAACAGCGTGATAAAGACGAGGCGTTTTATGCGATTCATAAACTAATATAGTTATGGCTACATAAATAAGTCAATCTAACCCATCTGTTACGCATGCCTTAATGCAGTCTTTTTTCCGGGAAAGGCTTATCTGTGCGCAGTCGCTTAGGGAGAACTATACTAATCAATGTTTACCTGCGTTTCGGTGCAATTGTAGTTTACACTGAACCCGGATGATGCGGACATCATGCTTGCGTGCGAACCGGCGCTTTGCATGCAGACGGACATGCTGGAGCTGGAGCATGGTCCTCCGTAATCAAAAACACCGGGAACCGAAAATGAACATGTGATCATTGCGAGGCCGCCGGTGATTTTCATTTGCTGTTCGCGGTTTATTACGGCGTGCGAATAACGTTTTGCTAGTTTACTGATGGCGTGATTCATAACGTTTAAAGTTGTGGGTAATTGCCTACTCGTACGCTTTTCGGCATGGGCGATGCACGTGTGGAAGCGGGTTGTGCATAGACTAAAGTTACGAAAAATGATTCGTGAACGTTGCAAACATGCGTGAACAATTCATTGAACAATTTGATGACGGATTGTTTTTTTTATGTTGTCTTCGTCTTACATTCAAATAAGCATTCGCGTTTAAGGGGGACCATGCGTTGTCGAAGCTTGTCAGTTATGATTTTGATTCATGGTTTTTTGAATTGTGTTTTAATTAAGGTTTTCTAATCAAAAGGTTCAACGCTTTCTTCGTTTACATTTTTATTACTGGTCGCATGAGATGCGCCGTTGATACCGGAAAGGAGTGTTTTATTTATGTCTATGTTTTATCGTGCAAATCGTTTGGAGGAGCATGCGCTTGCCGCTGTGCTCAATTTATGTGCGCTTTTGCGTATTCGTGTGCCGCGTGGCGTGGCATCGAGGCTTTTGGCACATCCTTATTATCCGAGTATGGCCTCGATGATTGATGTACTGGAGGATCAGGGCATTGAAGCGCTTGCTGTTACTCTTCCGGCTAATCAGCTTAATGCGATTCCTTTGCCTGCGATTGCCCACCTGACTACTGGCGGTGGGCAGTTTGTTGTGCTTGAACGGATCAATGCAGATGGTGTGACGTATATTGATGGTGTGGCAGGTCGTGTAACGGTATCGCCGGAGTTCTTTCAATCGTGCTGGTCGGGGCATTTGTTGCTTGTTGCTGTTCGTGATGAATCGGCTGGTGATGGTAGTGTCTATCCTGTTGAGCGGAGGCGGAGCCTGTGGCTGTCTCGTGTTGCGGTGTATGTATTGCCTCTATTTGCTGTGTTGCTGTGTATGTTTTCTGTAGGGGGATTAACATCTGTGAGTATGTTCTATCATGTTCTTTATGTGGTGTCTTTGCTGGGTGGGACATTTGTGTGTGTTCTTCTTACGGGGTTGTCGCACGGTGCTCAGCGCGGGATGTTTTCGGCGCTGTGTGATCATGCTGCCGGGGGCGGTTGCCGGAGGGTGTTGAGTAGCGCAATGGCTAATGTGGGTGGTGTAAGTCTGGCGGAGGCAGGGCTTGTGTATTTTGGAGGATCGTTGGTGGGTATGTTGCTGGGAGATGTTGCCGGGGTGACGTATGTGCTTTCGGGTTACTATGGTGTTATTGCGTCTGTTGCTGTTTGGGGAGCTGTGTTCTCTGTGTTTTATCAGAAGTATGTTGTGGGTGGATGGTGTAAGCTTTGTCTTACGGTTGCTGCTTTGTTGGTTGTTCAGGTTTGTCTGCTTACGCTGATAGAGTTGCCGTTGGTAATTGATGTGAAGTCGTTGTTGTTGCTGGTGGTGGGTTATTTGTTTGTGTTGGGTGGTTGGATGTCTATGCGGGGTTTGTACATACGTGCTTTACGTGTGGATTCGCTGGAACATGCTGCTCATGCTCTGAAGCAGAATCCTGTTGTTATCGATGCTTTGCTGCGTATACAGTCTGAGGTGCAGCCGGTTGATTTCGATCATGATGTTGTGTTGGGGAATCCGGAGGCGGTGTTTACGATTACGTTGGTGATTCATCCGGATTGTGGTCCTTGTAAAACGGCTTATGGTGATTTGCAGGGGTTGCTGGTTCGGTTTCGTTCGCGGGTACGGGTAGTGATCCGGTTTGCGGGGCATGCATTGCGTGTGGATGATCGTGCGGCCCAGGTGAGCCGATATTTTATACGGTTGTCGTTGTTGGATACGCGTGCTGCGGAGGCTGCGTTAACGCATTGGTTTACTACGGGGACTTTGCCGGAGTCTTTGGGGAGTGTGCCTCACGATGCGGCTGCGATGCTTGCGCGAGACGTCTATTCTCAACATCAGCAATGGTTGGCCCGTGTGGGGATAACGACTACGCCGTATTGTATTCTAAACAGTCGTGTGTTGCCGCCGCAGCTTGCGCTGGGTGATCTGGCTGTTTATCTAAAGGAGACGCTGCCCATGTCGCCGGTGCACCGGTTTAGTGCGCGGCCTGCGCAGACGTCCGGGCGGGTGACGGTGCGGAGAGGGGCGCGGGTTCGCCGGGGTAAGCTGTGAGATTCTGGTGTTGTATGGGGCCTCACCGTCGTTAAAGCTGCGGCGGGGGCGCAGCAAGTCATCGCCTGGAAACCGGTGCTAAGGGACATTGTGCCTGTAGACCTTGCGCCAGTGTCTCACGTTAATCAGAGGCTGACGTATCGAAAGGCACCACGGTGTGTCTCGGGGCGCCGCAAGTCACCTGTTTCACTTAAAGTATCTTGCGCCGGGCTTCTTGCGCTGCTATCATCAGCGGTTCGACTTGATGACAGTGCCTTGTGTCAGGCGTGAGTTATTGTTCTGAAGCGGGGAAGATGTCAGGAGAAGTCTTTGAGGTGGAGGCGGAGGTGTTTGAGTGATTTTGTGAGGTGGTATTCGATTGCTTTTTCGGAGAGTTTGAGGTGGTTGGCGATTTCGGCGGTGGAGCGGCCTTCGAGGCGGCTGAGTTTGAATACCTGCCGTGATTTTTCGGGGAGGCTGTTGACGGCGATCGTTACGGCGTCGTTGAGGTCGTCGAATTCTACGACGTCTTGTGTGAGGGGGCGCTGGCTTGGGATGAACTGTTTGTAGTATTCCCAGTATTTGCGTTGTGTGATCTGGTGGCGGATGTGGTTGATGACGCGATTCTTTACGGCTGTCTGTATATAATAGGACAGGTTCGCTATGGCGAGTGTTTCCCGTTTTTCCCAGATGGAAAAGAATATAGCCTGTACGATTTCTTCGGCTTCTTCGTGCGACTGGATCTTTGTTCGTGCGAGTGTATAAAACCTATTCCAATACCGCTTGAATATCTCCTCAAAGGCGTTTTTGTCGCCTTCGCGCAGGGCGTGCAGGAGCTGCTCGTCGGTATATAGGTGTAGGTTTGACATTTAAAATGCGCTTAGTACAAGTTTAAAGAATTTTTAACACAAACGTTTTCGATAATGGGAATTTTTTTGTGCATGTGCTGCTTTGGAAATACAAAACCGACCGCTAAAAGCCCAAAAAAGCCATTACTCCTATGCTATTATGGGGTGTGCTGCCTGGCCTAGGGGCTGTTTGAGGTTGTGTGGTGGGAGGGAGCGTGGCGATGGGGTGTTGTATTTGCGTGAAACACTGCAATCGTTTTAGGGTTATGTGCGGCTGGCGTGTCTTAAGAGAATATGACGTCGCATGAATTTGAGAAACTGCTTGCAAAGTATTCCCGTGGGCAGTGTACGCCGGCGGAGGAGGATTTTATAACGCAGTGGTATAATGCTATTGATAGTGAAAGCCGCAATGATTTGCCGGTTGAGGTTACGGCGCGTATGCGTGAGGGCGCGTGGGAGCGTTTGAATGCGCGTGTTACTGCCCGGCGTGGCAGGCCGCGTTTCCGCGCGGTGTATGGTGTTGCTGCTGTTGTTACAGCGCTGGTTGTGGCGGGGGTGTCTGCTTTCTTTTTGTTTGGTGATGGTGATGCCGGTGGGCTCGCTACCGATGCTTTGTTTGTGACGCCAGTGGGATGGCTTGTGCGCGGTAATGACTGCTCTGAGCCTTGCGCGGTGTTGCTTGCAGATGGATCGGAGGTGACGTTACAACCGGGTAGTACGATACGGTTTCCTGAGCACTTTGCCGCAGACAAGCGGGAGATACAGCTTACGGGCGAGGCTTTTTTCGATGTTCATCGGGATACGCTGCGGCCGTTTCTGGTGTATGCCAACGAGGTTGTGACGCGTGTGCTTGGGACGAGTTTTACGATTACGGCTTATACGGGCGCGAAGGAAGTTACGGTTGCTGTGCGAACGGGCAAGGTGTCAGTTTATAAGCAGGCGGCGGGTGTTGATAAAGCCGAGGCGGCGGTGATTCTTGTACCGAATCAGCAGGTGGTTTATAACCGAATAAACCATCGGGTTTTGAAGGCTCTGGTGCGTGAACCTCAGCTTGTGCTGGACAAGCCAACGTTGTTTGCGACGGAGTATGATGAGACGCCTGTGGTTAAGATCCTGGAGGAGCTGGAGATGAATTACGGTATCGACATATCGTTTGATGACGCGGCGCTTGATGGTTGTATGCTGACGACGTCGATGGCGGATGAGGGTTTGTATGAGCGCATCCGGATTATTTGTGAGGCAATCGGTGCGCGTTATGCGTTGGAGGGGACGTCTATTGTTATTACGAGCGAGGGATGTACGGAGAAGTGATACACGAATCAGAGATAAATGCCCAAACCAAACCAGTCTAACGCCTATGATCAGATAAACTACTATATCCAATAATTAAAGAAAGAGGCCGGCGATGGTACCAGCATCACCGGCCAGTCATACAGCCCCTCCCTCCTGAATTGTATCGGGATTGGGACGGGGAGTACCTAGCTTTTGCCATTCAATAACAAAAACAAACGAAGTTATGAATAAACCTAGACCTGTTCACTATCAATTGGTGTTCTTTATGAGGGTAACTCTTTTACATATACTACTGTCCTGTATTACGGCACTTTTTGCTTATGCCACGGAGACGAATGGGCAGGAGGTGCTTGACCGCAAGGTTACGCTGGCTGCTGATGGCGAGGAGTTGCGTGTGGTTCTGGACGAGCTTGAGAAGCAAGCCGATGTGAAGTTTACCTATCGTCCGCGCGTTATCGAGGCCCATCGTCTTGTGTCGGTTAACGCCCAGCAGCTCCGGTTAGGGGATGTGCTTACGGACCTGTTGGGTTCGGCTGTTGATTTGTCGGTTATCGGCCGTCAGATTGTTTTGAAGCCTGCTGTTCGCACGGATGCCTTTGTGGCTGTCGATGCGCGTGTTGCTCCGCGGCCGATTACGGGCCGAGTTACGGATGAGTCGGGCAGTGCGTTGCCTGGTGTGAATGTGCTTATCAAGGGTACATCGCTTGGAACTACTACAGATCTTAACGGTAAGTATACGTTGGACGTGCCTGATGGCGCAGTGCTTGTGTTTACGTTTATCGGTTATGCCTCTCAGGAGATTGCTTCGGAGGCGCGGACGTCGATCGATGTTGTGCTAGCTCCGGATGTGACCTCGTTGGAGGAGGTTGTTGTTGTGGGTTATGGTGAGCAGAAGAAGGAGACGATTACGGGTTCGGTTGTATCGGTTAAAGGTGCGGAGCTTGTGAAGTCGCCAGCTATTAATCTGTCGAATTCTATTGCGGGCCGTATGCCAGGCGTTGTGGCGGTGAACCGTAGTGGTGAGCCAGGCTATGATGGTTCGAGTATCCGGATACGGGGATCGAATACATTAGGTAGTAACGACGCGTTGATCGTTATTGATGGTATTCCTGCCCGTTCGGGTGGTTTGGAGCGTCTTAATCCGGCGGATATTGAATCGATTTCGGTTTTGAAGGATGCTTCGGCGGCTATTTATGGTGCACGTGCGGCGAACGGTGTTATTCTGATTACGACGAAGCGTGGTAAGTCTGGTAAGCCGGAGCTTTCGTATGCTTTTAACCAGGGCTGGGCTCAACCGACGTCGGTGCCGAAGCTGGCTAATGCGACGCAGTTTGCAGAGATGCGTAATGAACTGGAGATCTTTAATCTTCCTACGAGTGAGTGGGCAGCGGCGGACGATGCTTTTAAACAGACGGGCAGCTATACCCGTCCGAATGGTACGGTTGTGGATGCTCCTTATACGCCGGAAGATTTTGAGAAGTTCCGTGACGGTTCCGATCCGTGGGGGCATCCGAATACGGATTGGTATAAGGAGACGTTGAAGACGTGGTCTCCGCAGTCGCGTCATAATCTTCAGCTTAACGGTGGTTCTGAGAATTTCAAGTACCTGGCTTCGCTGGGTTATCAGAACCAAGATGCCTATTATAAGAACGCGGCTACGGGGTATAAGCAGTATGATCTGCGTATCAATCTCGACGCGAATGTGAACAAGTATATTAAGACAACGCTTGGGATACTGGGTCGCCAGGAGAATCGTTTTTATCCTACGCGGTCGGCCGGTGCTATTTTCCGGATGCAGATGCGTGGGATTCCGACGCAGCCAGCGTTCTGGCCTAACGGTATGCCGGGTCCTGATATCGAGAACGGCGAGAACCCTGTTGTGATCACGACGAACCAGACGGGTTATGATCGTGATACACGTTATTATGTTCAGACGAATGGATCGGTGGAGGTTACTGTGCCTTGGGTGAAGGGTTTGAAGATCACGGGTACGGCATCGGTCGATAAGTATGTGAAGCGGACGAAGAAGTGGGAGACGCCGTGGTATTTGTATACTTGGGACAAGGTGTCGTATGAGGATGACGGTGTGACGCCGAAGCTTTCAAGGGGTCAGCGCGGTCCGTCGGAGCCACGTTTGACGATGGGTGACGAGGATCAGCTGAATGTGTTGCTCGGAACGATTGTTACGTACGATCATTCTTTTGGCGACCATGCGGTTACGGTGCTTGCGGGTACGAACCGGGAGACTGTTGAGAACAGTAATTTCAATGCCTATCGCAGGTTCTTTATTTCGACGGCAGTGGATGAGTTTGTTGCCGGTGGTAATGCCGAGCGGACTAACGGTGGCGGCGCGTGGGAGCGAGCCCGTTTGAATTACTTCGGTCGTGTGGCGTACAATTATAAGGAGAAGTATCTGGCGGAGTTCCTGTGGCGTTATGACGGTTCGTATATGTTCCCGAGTGCAACACGTTATGGTTTCTTCCCGGGTGTAATGCTTGGCTGGCAGATCTCTGAGGAGGATTTTTGGAAGACAAGTATTCCTGTTATGAACTATTTCAAGATCCGTGGTTCGTGGGGACAGCTGGGTAACGATCAGATCTATTATGATGTGAACGCTAACGGTGTTATCGACGGGGACGAGTTACAGGAGTATCAATATCTTTCTACGAATGCTTTCCGCAGTTATATTATCGGCGGACAGGAGGTAGGTTCGATTTACGAGACACGTGTACCGAATCCGCTGGTGACGTGGGAGGTGGCGAATAATTATAATCTTGGTCTTGAGGGTCAATTGTTACAAGGGAAGATCAGCTTCCTGTTCGAATTGTTCCTGAACAAGCGGAGCAATATTCTATGGCGCAAGAATGCTTCGGTGCCGCAGACGACGGGTATGACGTTACCGGCAGAGAATATCGGCAAGGTCAGTAACCGTGGTTATGAGTTCCAGGTTGGTTATCATGGCCAGGTTGGCCAGGTACGTTACAACGTGGGGGTTAACGGTGGTTATGCGAAGAACCGTGTTGATTACTGGGATGAGGCGCCGGGCGCGCCGGCATGGCAACGTACGACGGGCAAGCCGATGTATACGTATCAGGCTTATCTGTATGATGGTGTGTTCAAGGACCAGGCCGAGATCGATGCAGAGCCGGAGGGTAAGTACGCAGCGATTACGAATACGCTTCGCCCGGGTGATATGAAGTATAAGGATTATGACGGTGACGGTAAGATAACACCGGACGATCGTGTGCGGAACGACAAGACGAATATTCCGACGTTCCAGGGTGGTATTACGCTTGGTGCGCAGTATCGTAACTGGGATTTGTCGATCCTGTTCCAGGGTGCTACGGGTGCTCAGGTTTATATCAGCACGGGTGAATCTGGCAGTATCGGTAACTTCCTGGAGGATGTTTATAAGAAGCGCTGGACGATCGATAACCCGAGCAGTACGCATCCGCGTATCGCAGACCGGAGTAACCAGTATTATTCGAACGATAATACGTACTGGCTGCGGAGCACGAATTATATCCGTCTTAAGAATATCGAGCTTGGCTATACTATCCCATTCGCGTTGGGTCAGCGTGTTGGTGTTAACAGTCTGCGTTTGTATGTGAATGCGCTTAACCTGTTTACGGTGGATAAGCTGAAAGTTCTCGATCCTGAGTCGACGGGAGGTACTGGTCAGTATTATCCTCAGGCACGGATTATCAATACCGGACTTACTGTAACTTTCTAAGCCCTGTAATTATGAAGAGTATGAAAAACATCTGGATATATCGTAACCGAGTATGGATTGTGTTTGCAATGGTTGCTTTACTGGCGGCCGGTTGCAGCGATGATTTTGTGAATACGAAGCCTCTTACGGAGGTGCCATCGGAGGATGTGTGGAAGGATCCCGGTCTTTCGCAGGCGTTTGTGACCGACATTTACAACGGATTGGGTAATGGTGGCTTTGACGAGCAAATGTTATCGTCGCTTACGGACGAGTCGTTGTTTACGCACCCTGGTCGTGGTATCAATACGATCACGGAGGCGCGTTCGAATCCGGCGGATATCGGTTGGGTCAATAATACGTATGCGTGGGTGAATATGTATCAACGTATCCGCGCGTGTAACCTTGCTATCGAGAATCTGAAGGAGCCGAAGTTTGAGGACACCGGTGATATAACCGCCGACCGTCTGATGGGCGAGGCGCTGTTTATGCGGGCTTATTTTTATCAGCAGTTGTTGCGTTATTATGGCGGCGTGCCGATTGTAGATCGTTCATATGTTCTGGGCGAGGCCGATTATACTGTGCCGCGTAATACGTATGCGGAGTGTGTGGATTTTATTGTGAAGGATTGCGACGCCGCAGCCGGACTGTTGAACGGTAAGACGATTGCCGCCGGCCGTGCCAGCAAAGCCGCGGCGCTTGCGTTGAAGTCGCGGGTTCTGTTGTATGCCGCGAGCGATTTGCATGATGCGGCTACTGCACGGGCGAATTCGAATGTGCTTGCCAGTTTTTCAAACCCTGAACTGTTGGGCTATACGTCTGGTGATCGCGCAACGCGTTGGCAGGCGGCTCGTGACGCTGCCCTTGCAGTGATCGAAGAGCCGGGTTTTGGTTATGCCCTGGACCTGTCGGCGCCAGTGACGCCCGCAGAAGGTACTGCAAACCATATGAACGCGGCGCTTGCCCGCAGCGGCGGGGAGCGTGAGCTGATTTTTGCCCGTTACTTTATCAATCCAAAGGATGAAGGTGGCGCATGGGTAGGTCGTAACAACGGTCCTAATGGTTACCACAACTGGGCGGGTAATACGCCGGTTCAAAACCTTGTGGACGATTATGAGTTGGTTGACGGTACTACGTTTGATTGGGAGAACCCTGCGCATGCCGCAGCTCCTTATACTAATCGTGATCCTCGTTTTTATGCTACGGTGTTGTATGACGGTGCGACCTGGAAACCTCGCACAGCGGATGTGGCTACGAAGGACTCCGCTAATCAAATTCAAACGGGACAATATCAGATTAAGAATGCGGCAGGGGCTGTGGTGACGTACTTTGGTCTTGATACCCGTCAGTCGTCTGTTGAGGATTGGAACGGTAGCCGTACGGGTTATTATATGCGTAAGTTTATCGATCCGAGTCCTTCTATCGTTGATCAGAATACACGTCAGCAGATACCGTGGCCATTCTTTCGTTATACGGAGGCGGTGTTGAATTATGTGGAGGCCTGTATCGAGCTCGGTGAGGAGGCGAAGGCTACGGCATGGTTGAACAAGGTTCGGTATCGCGCGGGTATGCCTGCCGTTGTTGCAACGGGTGGTGCACTTCGCGAGCAGTACCGGAACGAGCGCCGTGTGGAGATGGCCTACGAGGAGCAGCGGTATCATGATGCACGTCGGTGGATGATTGCCGGTGAGACGCTTGGGGAGAAGGCGGGGCGTATCAGTATAACGGCGACTTTGAATACGGGTAAGGATGTTCGGGTTTATAGGTATGATCCGACGAGCTATACGTATCATTATGAACGGCTGGATATTGATCCTGGTATTGAGAACCGGCAGTGGCTGGATAAGATGTATTTCCTGCCGATTTCGCGGGATGAGATGAACCGGAATAGCAAGTTGGTGCAGAACGCAGGATACTGAAAAATCAGGGTGAGGGCGGAGGACGAGAGCGGAATTCAGGGGGAAACAGTGTGAGTGCGAGGAGTGAGGTCGGAATGCGGTGTGGGGGGGTGAGGCTCTTGTGACTCTTTGATAATACAAGGTTATTAATGTGTACGCTCCCATCTGGGAGCGTACTTTTTTTGGGTGAGGTAATGTTGTGCGTTGGAGGAGACGGTGTTTATAGTGGGTGATGGAGATTTTTCGGGTTATTTCTCACTTCAGTCAGAGACTGATGTATCGAAAGGCACAAGTCACCACTTGGTTGAAGACTTGCGCTAGACCTTGTTCGTTGTTTATATTACTTGCTCTAAATACAATGTTATGAGAGGAATTATTTTTATGGTATGTATTGGGATTGTGGTGGGGATGAGTTCGGCGAAGAAGAAGCCGGCGCGGGTGTTGGTGTTTTCGAAGACAGCGGGGTTTCATCATTCGTCGATACCGGCGGGGATCAAGGCGATACAGAAGCTTGGGGCCGAGAATGGGTTTGAGGTGGATACCACTACTAATGCAACATGGTTTACGGCTGATCGGTTGAAGGGATATGGGGTAGTTATATTTTTAAGTACGACGGGGGATGTTTTGAATGCTGAACAGCAGAAGGCTTTTGAATCCTATATTCAAAAAGGAGGCGGGTATGTGGGCGTGCATGCGGCGGCGGATACGGAATATGAGTGGCCGTGGTATAATAAACTTGTGGGGGCTTATTTTTTGAATCACCCGGGGAACCCGAATGTGCGGGAGGCTACGATCGATGTGAAGGTGGGTGATCATGTGTCGACGGTGGGGCTTCCGGCGCGTTGGCAACGGACGGACGAGTGGTATAATTATAAGTCGATCAATCCGGCGATAACGGTTCTGGCGACATTGGATGAGACGACGTACGCGGGAGGGCAGAATGGACCGAATCACCCGATAGCCTGGTATCATGCTTATGACGGTGGCCGCGCATTTTATACGGGCGGAGGCCATACGGATGAGAGCTTTAGCGAGCCGCTTTTTGTGAAACACCTGCTGGGTGGCATAACGTATGCGCTGAACCGGAAATAAATGTTAAAAAAACACTACTTTAGCACGATATGGAACAACAGAATAATTCCCGTAGAATGGCCCTGAAGAAGATTGCCGGAACAACTGCCGGTGCCGTAGTGGGGGCGTCGCTTGCCCACCGTCTTTCGGCAGCAGAAGCTACCCTGGACGATAAACTCAAAGGTAATATCAATCACTCGGTATGCCGGTGGTGTTATAGCACTGTAGCACTCGAAGATCTGTGCAAGGCTGCCAAGAGTATCGGTATTTCTTCCATCGAACTTACCGGTCCCGATGAATGGGCGATGTTGCGTAAGTATGATCTTACTTCCGCATTGCCCAACGGTGCGGGTAAGGGTATCACACAAGGTTTCAACGACCTTTCGCTACACGATGAACTGATCGAGAGCTATAGCCATATTATACCCAAGGTTGCCGCAGCCGGTTTGAACCAGCTGATCTGTTTTTCGGGTAACCGTAATGGGATGGACGATGAGAAAGGTATCGAGAACTGCGCTATCGGTTTGAAACGTCTGATGCCTCTTGCCGAGAAGCATAAGGTTACGCTGGTGATGGAACTGCTCAACAGCAAGGTGAACCACCCCGACTATCAATGTGACCACACCGCATGGGGTGCCGCCCTTTGCGATAAGATCGGCTCGGATCGTTTCAAACTGTTGTATGATATTTATCATATGCAGATTATGGAAGGTGACGTGATCGCGACGATACGCAAGTACAATAAGTATATTTCGCATTATCATACCGGTGGTGTTCCCGGGCGTAATGAGATCGATGATTCGCAAGAGCTGCACTATCCCGCTATTATGAAGGCGATTCTGGATACGGGCTTTAAAGGCTTTGTTGCGCAGGAGTTTATTCCGAAGCGTGAAGATAAGATCGCTTCGTTGAAGCAAGGGGTGCAGATTTGTGATGTAGCCTGAGGGTTGTATCGGCACCGATTTATATGCTGCCCGCATCTTTTGTA
>Ga0065165_1002575_pt1 | contig 14961 bp, 9 predicted proteins | sample AraplaMF_Cvi_mMF_FD_63813 | JGI IMG/M metagenome (GOLD analysis project Ga0065165, IMG submission 63813) | Arabidopsis root microbial communities from the University of North Carolina, USA - plate scrape MF_Cvi_mMF (version 2) (version 3) | ecosystem: Host-associated > Plants > Roots > Endosphere...
GGAGATTGCCGACACCCTCGGCTCGGCAACCCAGGACATCTCTGCGACCGTCAGTGCGGCCAGCCAGGAGATCGCCAGCAATGTCGGCTCGGCGCACCTGCAGATCGGCGACACGCTGCAGTCCGCGACCCGCGATATCTCCGAAACCCTCGGTTCCGGCTACGAGCGCCTGCGCGCCACGCTCGACAATCGCTCCAACGCCATCTCGACCACGCTTTCCGAAGCGCAGGACAACCTCGGCAACCTTTTGATGGACCAGGCAACCGCGATCGGCACGACCTTTGCGGCCAGCGCCGGCATGCTCGAAATGTCGCTCGAGAACCAGCAGGATTCGCTGCGCGCGACCATCGACAGCGCGGGGGAATCGCTCGAAGCCCGGCTGCGCGACAATGTCGGCGCGATTGCCGGCCAGCTCGGCGATGCAGCCCGCGACATCACCCAGTCCGCAGACCTGTTCTCGAGCCGCATCGAGCAGACGGTCGGCGGCGTGTCGACGGCGCTCGACAGTGCCGGCAACCGGATCGAGACCACGTTTGGCGGCCTCGAAGAACGCATCCGCGGCGAAGTAGGCAACGTCACCCAGCTGGTCGACACGGCCGGCGACACCCTTGCAAGCGCGCTCGGTGCGCGGACCGCGGATCTCGAACGGATCACCAACGACGTGACCGAGCGCGCCTCGAGCGTGATCTCTGCGCGCACCGCCGATCTGGAGCGCGCATCCGGCGATGCCGCACAGCGCCTGGAGGAAACCCTTTCGAACCGTGCCGCGGATCTCGAGCGGATGTCCGGCGATGCGGCGAGCCGGATCGACCAGACCCTGTCGAACCGTGCGGCCGAACTGGAGCGTCTCAGCCTCGAAGCTTCGGACCGGATCGCAGAAACGCTCGACAGCCGCACCCAGCGGATCGAAGAGCGCCTCGGCACCATGGACCGGGCGCTGACGATCGGCCTCGACAACGTCACCAAGACCATCGAGGGCAAGGCCGTCGGGCTTGCCTCGACACTGCGTGAGGCGGTCAACGCTGCGGCGCAGGGGATGGACACCGAAGCAGCGCGTTCTGCCGAGGCTCTCGCCCGCGCCGGTGCCGAGTTCACCCAGGAGCTGAGCTCGCGCAACAGCGAGTTCACCCGCGAGATCGAGGAACGCTCCAACGACATCGTCGGGCGGATTTCCGAGACGCAAGGCCGCCTCGCCGGTCAGGCCGCGACGGTGGCGCAGGCCTTCTCGGAGGCCGGCAACTCGATCATCCACAAGGTGGCGGAAGCCGACAGCCTCGTGAAGAAGCAGGTGTCGGCGATCAATCAGGCCCTGGACGAGGCCGAACGGGCGCTCGATGCCCGCGGTACCTCGCTGCGTGAAAACCTTGCCGAAACGGCCGGCGGCCTGAACGTGGCGCTCGAGGCCGTCGATCAGGCGCTTGCCGCCCGCGGCGATGCCATCCGCGCCGCGCTCGACACCCGGTCGCGCGACCTCAATTCCATGCTGGCGAGCCGCTCGGCAGAGCTCTCGCGCCTGCTGGACGAGAAGGCCATGCCGATGGTCGAACAATATGCCGAGACCGGCCGCTCCGCGGCTGCGACCATCGGTGCAGCGGCACAGGAAGGGGCAGACCGCCTCTCGGCCGCCGCCCAGGACACAAGCGCCCGGATCCGCAACGAGAACGCGGCCCTCATCGACGCCATTTCGGCCCGCACGAACGAGACGCTAGCCGCCATCAGCCAGCGCACGGAAACCGCCGCAGGCACGATGCGCGCCGTGGAACAGGGCCTCTCGGCCAATGTCAGCAGCCTGATCGACCGTCTGGAACAGAGCAATTCCGGCATTGCCCTGCTGGTGCAGCGGGCAGCGCAGGAAATCGGCCATGTGGCGGACGAAGCCACACACCAGATCACCGAGGTCGACAAGCGGCTCGAGGCAACGGCGACGCGCTTTGCGCAGTCGGCAAGCTCTGCGGCAGACCTGGTGTCCGGTTCCAGCCGCCTGATCGAGAACAACATCGAACGCCTGGTCAATGTTTCCGGCCAGACGCTCAGCCAGGTCGGCGGCATCGTCGGGCGCTTCGACGAGCACTCGAAGGTTCTGGCCCAGGCGTCCGAGCTTCTCGGCGCTGCCCAGTCCAACCTCGCCAGCACGCTGGAAGAACGCCAGAACGCCCTGCGGACGCTTTCGGCCGGGCTCGTCAAGCGGTCGGACGAAATCGGCGAGACCTTCGTCAACCTCACGGCACTGGTGGACGGCGCCTTCCAGCGCGCCGAGGAACGGTCCTCGCAGGTCGGCTCGACGCTTCGGGAAAGCCTGCATGCCTCGTTTGCCGATATCGGCCGCCGTCTCGGCGAAACCCAGCAGCGTGCGGAACTGACCGCGGAGGCCATGCGCGAAGCGCTGCGTGGCGCCGGTGACGAAACGACCCGCAATATCGAAGCGACTCTCACGGATGCGGAAACCCGCGCCCGCGATCTTTCGGAGCGGATGCGCGACAGCTTGTCGACCTCGCTCGGCGACGTCGAAAAGCTGTTCGGCGACGCCGCCAGCCGGTCCGGCACGGCTGCCCAGCAGCTGCGCGATACGCTGCGCGATTCGGTCGAGGAGGCGATCGGCCGCTTCACCGGAGCGACCGACGAGATCCGCCGCTCGGCCCACGAAATCCGCCAGGAACTCGACGCCACCCGCACGGAGCTGAAGCGCGGCGCCTTCGACCTTCCGGAGGAAGCCAAGGAAAGCGCGTCGGCCATGCGCCGCGCCGTGTCGGAGCAGATCAAGGCGCTGCAGGATATCTCGCATCTGGTCGGACGTTCCGTGCAGCAGCTCGAAGTCTCGGAGCCCGCACCGTCCCGTGCAGCCCCCGCGCCGGCACCCGTCGCCCAGGCTCCGCGGCCGGCCGCTCCGATCGCCCAGCCCGCCGCACCGGCACCCCAGCCGCTTGCCCAGGCACCGCAGCCGGCGGCGCCCCGCCCGGTCGCGCCGCCAAGCTTCACGCAGCCCGCTCCGGTCGCAACCGAGCGCGCCCAGGCACCGACGCCGACACGGCCGGATCCCTATGCGGCCGCTTCGCTGCGCGGCACGATCCCGCTCGACCGGCCCGCAGCGCCGGCCCGGGTTCCGGAGCCTGCACCCCGCAACGGCAACGGCGATGGCGGCTGGATCAGCGATCTGCTGCGCGGCGCATCGCGCGACGAGCCCACGGAGACCGCACCGATCCGCCAGCAGGCCGCCCGTCCGGCCGAACCAGCACCGGCTCCGGCGCAGCGCCCGTCCACCGACAACCGCAACCCGCGTCACATGGTGGAATCGCTCAACTCGCTGTCCGTGGACATTGCCCGCGCCATCGATCACGACGCATCCGTGGACCTTTGGCGGCGCTACCAGCGCGGCGAACGCGACGTGTTCACCCGCCGTCTCTACACGCTCAAGGGCCAGCAGACCTTCGACGAGATCAAACGCAAGTATGATCGCGAGCCGGAGTTCCGCACCGCCGTCGACCGCTACATAGCCGATTTCGAGAAGCTTCTGGCCGACGTCGCCCGCACCGACCGCGACAAGTCGGTGACGCAGAGCTACCTCACCTCGGACACGGGGAAGGTCTACACCATGCTTGCCCATGCCGCCGGCCGGTTCGGCTGATCGGCTGCGGGTCCAGACTCGACCAACGAAAAAGGCTCCGGTGACACCGGAGCCTTTTTCGTTTCAGTGGTCGAGCGACCGTTGCATTGGATCCCGGAAGGTGTCCGGCTCACCGACAGTCGGGCGGGGATCGTGCCGCAAGGGCCGGTTCAGGTCACGAACGGCATGATGTCGACGCCGTCGCCCGGAAACACGGTGAGATGCGGATGGTCGAGGAACAACGTTGCGGCGGCTTCAGCGCTATCCGCCTCGACCACGACATATCCGCAGACAGAGTTGACGGCTGCAGCCACGCCCTCCCTCGTCGCCCGCATTGTCTTTCCCACCATGCCACCGCGATCAAGGATGACGGCGGCATTCCGTTTCTCCCAAGCCGCCCAGAGTGGGACACCCCTGTTGTCGATGGCATCCTGCTCGGCTTTCGGCAGGCTCCGAAAGGACGTCAGGGCTTCAGGCTTCATGGTGTAGACGGCAAGAAATCGGGGCACCGGCGTTCCCTCCCTGGTCGCAGACGGGTGCCATTTTACATGCCGCGTGGCGGAAAACATCCCATCCGTCGATGATTGCCTAAGGACGGACACGTCCGGACTGGCGCATCGCCCGCTCTCGACGTTGGTCAGAGCGTCTGTCTGGTCGCCATCTGGCGCGACAGGGCGATCTATGGGGAGGTTGTCGATACGCTTCGGACCGGCACTCCGCCGGATCCCGACAACCAGACCAAGACGTATGGACGGTGTTTGCCCAAAGCGCGGGTCTGGCCCGGAGGAAGGGCAACGGCTTTCAGGCGCGGGATGGCATTAGAGTAACGACCGCCATCGCGTGGAGGCAAGAGACCCCCTTGCACTCGACAGCAATGCCTTCGGGCCGGACGACCTCTGCTGATCGCGTCCGGGACAGGCCGGGCAAGCCTGCCGGTCGCAGCGGGGTTGGCCGCGACCGTCGCCTGTTACATGGATTTCAACGACCAGTCGACGATCTCGGCGCCGACCCTCGCAAAGGCCTTGTCGAGCGCCTCGATGAAGATGCGGTTTTCGGTGCCGGTGACCGGTACCACCGCCTTGAACACGGTCTGCGCCTTGACGGTGCCGTTGCGGTCGTTCAGCAGCTTTGCCGAAATCTCGACGGTTGCGACGCGTGCGCCGTCCGTCGTGACCTCGAAACTGCGGATGTCCGTGACGATCTGGTAATCGATCGCAAGGCCTTGGCCGGGCTTGCCGACGCCGCCCAGACGCTTGGAATTCTCGAAGGCTTCGACCAGCTTCGACTGCACGAGGCGCGGCAGGCGATCGCTCCAGCGCGAGTTGGCGAGATACTGCACCTCCGAGGGGGAGACGCGCACCACGACCTGGTCGCTGTCGAGCATTTTCACGGCCGTCGGTTCAGGCACGAGGATCTGCCGGTTGCGCGCCGACGGGCCGGAGCCGGACGACGTCAGCGAGAGATCGAACGTATCGTTGTTGGCCTTGCTGCCGCAGCCGCTCAGAAGCGCCGCGACCAGCGGCAATGCCACCATCCAGTTTTTGCGCATCATGCGCCCTGCCACAGAACCCATTAAACTGTTTACCCCCGCACTAGCGCCGTGCTCTGCCATTGTATTCCTTGACCGTTTCGCCGCCGAAGATCAGCCGCTGCGGGTTCTGGTCGAAATTGTCGATTGCGTTGTTCAGCGACTGCACCGTCTGGCGCGTGTCGGTCACCAGCGTCTGGATGTCCCTCAGGCCACCTGCGGAGAAGCGCTGCAGGTTGTCGGCGATCGGGCCAACCCTTGAATTGATATTGTCGGCCACGGTCTTGAACGACTGCAGCGTCTCGCGCGCCTGGGCGAACAGCCCTTGCGAATCGTCGCTGGAGACGAGGCCGTCGACCTTGGCGAGGATGGTATCGACGCGGCTCGATGCGGTGTTCAGCTTGCTGGCGAGGTCGCGGAAATCGCTGATCGCGCCGTTGATGTCGTCGCGGCGGTGGGCCACGTCGTCGACGACGGTGCGTGCCGAGCTCATCGTCTGGCGGACGTCCTCGGAGGCAGTCGCGATGTTGCGCAGAGCCATGCGGATCTGATCCGGGTTTGCCGCGGCCAGCAGGCCGTCCGCCCGTGTCAGGACGCTCTGGGCTGCCGTCCCCGATTGCGCAAAGCTCGCAGCCGCGCCGCGAACATTGGCCACGACGTCTTCGAAACTATCCGACGCATTGGCGGCATTGCGGGTCAGGCGCTCGGCATTGGAGACGACTGCGTTGACCTTTTCCGCATCGACGGCGCGGACCAGCTGCTCGGCGGCGGCAAGCGTCGAATTGAGGGTGGTCGATACCCGGTCGACGGCCGACGACAGCGTCGCAAGGCTGTTCAGGAACTTGTCGATATTGCCGGAATTGGCGCTGAGCGACGCGGTAAACACCTCGACATTGCGGATCGTCTGCGTCAGCGGTCCACGGGCGTCGCCGACGAAGCCCTGGATATCGCCGATCGCCTGGTTGGCCCGGTCCATGATCTTGTCGGCGGTGGCGAGAAGGTTGGTGACGCTCGACTGGTCAGCGATCAGCACGGCAGGTCGGCCGGCGTCGATCGCCTTCTGGAGAATGTTTTCCTCGCCCTTGGCGCCGCCGGACAGTTCGATATAGGCAGCGCCCGTCAGGCCCTGCACTTCCAGGACCGCCTTGGTGGACTGGTAGACCGGCGCATCGGCGCGCACCTCGGTAAAGGCGATCGAGTATTTCGGATCGTCCGGATCGATGCTGAGGCTACGAACCGAGCCTACCGGAATGCCGTTGAAGCGCACCGGCGAGCCGACGGACAGGCCGTTGGCCGAGCCCGGAATGCGAATCGCCAGCTCGGCCGTCGGCCCGCCACGGCCGGACTGTGCCATCCAGTAGACGAACCCGAAAGCGGCCGCGATCACCAGCAGCGTGAAGAAACCGACAAGGGCGTAATTGGCTTTGGTTTCCATCAGTTAGGCTACTTCTCTGCTTGCCGGGTTGTAGGCTGTTCATCGGTCACGACAGAACGCGCACGCTTGCCGCGGAAATAGGATTGCACCCACGGATCGTCGAATTCGAACATATCTTGTAGCGTACCTTCAACCAATACCCGCTTCTGACCAAGAACGGCAATACGGTCACATACGGAAAACAGGCTGTCGAGGTCGTGCGTGACCATGTAGACGGTGAGCCCCAGCGTGTCGCGCAGACGTGCGATCAGGGCGTCGAAATCGGCCGCGCCGATCGGATCGAGGCCGGACGTCGGCTCGTCGAGGAAGACGAGATCCGGATCGAGTGCCAGCGCTCGTGCCAGCGCCGCGCGCTTGATCATGCCGCCGGACAGTTCCGAAGGATATTTGTCCGCCGCGTCCGGTGGCAGGCCGACCATTTCGAGCTTCAGATAGGCGAGCTCGTCCATCAGCGACTGCGGCAGATCGAGATATTCGCGCATCGGCAGCTGGATGTTTTCCTTGACGGTCAGCGCCGAGAACAGCGCGCCGTGCTGGAAGAGTACGCCGAGCCGCGTGTCGAGCGCCATGCGCTGGTCGTCGTCGGCCTTGGCGTAATCGACGCCAAGGATTTCAATCGTTCCGGACCGCTGCGGCAGAAGCCGCAGGACGGTGCGCATCAGCACCGACTTACCCGTGCCCGAAGCGCCGACGAAGCCGAGGATCTCGCCCCGGTAGATATCGAGGTTGAGCTTGTCGAGCACGAGGTTGTTGCCGAAGCCGACGGTGAGGTCGCGCACGGACAGCACGACCTTGCGTTCGTCCTGCGACTGCGCCGGAGCCGTCGCGTCTGGGCTGTGGAGTTCGTTCACGTCCGCCTCCATCAGAAATCGATCGCCGAGTAGAAGACGGCGAAGAAGGCGTCGAGCGCGATCACCGCGAAAATCGACTTCACCACGGAGGCGGTCACGTGCGAGCCGAGGGATTCGGCGCTGCCGCCGACCTTCATGCCCTCGACGGCCGCGACGATGCCGATGACCAGCGCCATGAATGGCGCCTTGATCATGCCGGCGGCGATCGAGGTATGATCGACCGCCTCGTGCAGGCGTGAGAGATAGGTGTCGAAGGTGATGCCGGAGTAGGTATAGGCGACGACCGCGGCGCCGTAGAGTGCGGAGAAATTGGCGATGATCGTCAGCAGCGGCAGCGCGACGGTCAGGGCCACGAGCCGCGGAAAGATCAGGACGCCGATGGGGTTGAGGCCGATGACGGTCAGGGCGTCGATCTCCTCGCGCATCTTCATGGAGCCGATTTCGGCGGTAATGGCGCTTCCCGAACGGCCTGCGATCATGATCGACGTCAGGAGAACGCCGATTTCGCGCAGCTGCAGGATGCCGACCAGATCGACCACGAAGATCTCGGCGCCGAAATAGCGCAGCTGGAAGGCGCCCTGCTGGGCGATAATCGCCCCGATCAGGAAGGACATGAGAACGATGATCGGCACCGCCCGGACGCCCATGCGGTCGATATGGGTCACGACGGAGGCCGGCGACACGCCGGATCCGCGGCCGAACTTCAGCTGGGCACCGCGCACCGCAGAGCCGAGAATATGCATGGCGGCATAAAAATCACCGCCGAGATCGACCATCATGCGGCCGAGCGGCGTAAACGCCCTTTCGAACAACGGCCGGCGATCAGCGTCGGATTGCGGCGGGGCCGGTGCCTCCTCGGGAAGCACGGCGATCAGTTCCTTGATCGGGCCGTGCACGCCCGTCAGCACCGGGTCACGACCCTGGTGCATCTTCGCGGTCATCATGCGGCGGATCAGCCAGGCGCCGGCGGTGTCGATCTCTTCCAGCCCGGAGAGGTCGATTTCAAGCCGGCCCTGCCCTTGGGCCTGTTCCAGCCGCTCGAATTCCTTCAGCGTGCCGCCAATCGAATGATTGCGCCATTCCCCCGTCAGAACGTATCGTTCGGCGCCGTCAGGCGCGTTCTCGGCTGTGATCTCGGCTGACTTGGTCGCCACTGTTTCTATTCGCTTGCTGTCAAAGGGGGATTGCGACCAGGTTGATCGCAGATCGAAGAACCGCAATATAGCCACCTCGATCAGATTTACCACGACAGCCAGCGGAAAACCTATGAGCCGTCACCTTCAAGCAACAATCGAAAGTTTTCCGATCGCCGGCGTGTTTACGATCTCCCGCGGATCGAAGACGCAGGCGGACGTGATCTGTTGCGTCATCACCGAGGACGGGATGACGGGACGCGGCGAATGCGTTCCCTATCGGCGCTACGGCGAGAGCCTTGAAGGCGTGCTTGCCGAAATCGAGGCGGCCGCCGATGCGGTGCGTGGCGGACTGTCGCGGGCGGAGCTGCAGCAGCGCATGAAGCCGGGCGCCGCCCGCAACGCCATCGACTGCGCCCTGTGGGATCTCGAAGCCAAACGGAGCTGTCAACGGGTTGCGGCGATGATCAAGGCCAGCACCAACGGCTCTCTGGTGACGGCCTTTACCCTGTCGCTTGGAGAACCCGAATCGATGGCCGCGCAGGCACGCCAGAATGCCGCCCGGCCGTTGCTGAAGATCAAGCTCGGAACGGAAGACGACGGGCCGCGGCTCAAGGCCGTGCGGGAGGCAGCCCCCGATTCGCGAATCATCCTCGATGCCAATGAAGGCTGGACCGAGGACAACCTCGAGCGCCACATGGCGCTGGCGGCCGAGCTCGGCGTGGCGCTGATCGAGCAGCCGCTGCCCGCCGGACAGGATGCGGCGCTGGCCCACATCCGCCGCGAGGTTCCCGTCTGCGCCGATGAGAGCGTGCATGCGACGGCCGACCTTGCAGGGCTTCGCGACCGCTACGACGCGGTCAACATCAAGCTAGACAAGACCGGCGGGCTGACCGAAGCACTGGCGATGAAGGCGGAGGCGCAACGGCTGGGGTTTGCGGTCATGGTCGGCTGCATGGTCGGTACCTCGCTTGCCATGGCGCCGGCGGTCCTGCTCGCCCAGGATGCAGACTTTGCCGATCTCGACGGGCCGCTGCTTCTGGCCCACGACCGGCCGCAGGGCCTGCGCTACGAGGGCTCGCTGGTCTACCCGCCGGACGCGGCTCTCTGGGGCTGAAGCCGCAAGGCGAGCACGACGGTCGCGAGGCCTGCAAGGCCGATTACCGACATGCCGAGAAATCCCAGTCCCCCGAACTGGTGGTAGAGCCACCCGGAGGCGAGCGTCGATAATCCCAGAAAGGCGCCGCCATAGAAGACGTAGGCGCCCTGGACGGAGGCCTCCTGGTCCTCGCGGACCGATTCGACCAGCCGGTGCTGCAGACCAAGATGGACCAGGGCGAACGTCAGAGCATGCATGAGCTGCAGGCAAAGCGTGCCCCACAGCCCCAGCGGCAGCGGAAAAAGCGCCCAGCGCAGAACCGCGGCGGCACATCCCCAGCGCATCAGCGTGCCCGGCGCGACACGCCTCGCGATCCAGCCTGAGAACAGGAACACCATGATTTCGGCAAGCACGCCGGTGCTCCACAAGACGCCGACCATGCCGCTGGAAAAGCCGGCCTGCCGCCAGTAGAGCGTGCTGAATGCGTAGTACATGCCGTGGCTTGCCTGGATGAGCGCGGCGCCCGCCATCAGCACATGCAGGTGCACCGGCGCCCGCTGCCAGGCGGCGGCGGCGGAAGCATCGGGTGGCAGTCCCCGCGGTGCGCCCAGCCGCGGCGCGGCAAAGGCGACGGCGAGCGTCAGCAGGAAGGCGGCGGCGAGCGCGGTCGGCACGAGCCCCGCTCCCCAGATGCCGATCAGCGCTCCGACGGCAAGGGTTGCGGCGACGAAGCCGATGGATCCCCACACACGCATGCGACCGTACTGGAAGCCCCAGCGGCGCACGCCGGTGACGGTGATCGATTCGACGATCGGCGGATAGGGTGCGAAGACGGCCGCCTGCAGGCCGAACACGATCAGCACCGGCCAGAAGGTGTGGGTGGCGAACAGGGCAAAGGCGGTCGCCAGCGACAGTGTGGCGGACCAGGCGAGCATGCTGCTGCGTTCGGGCAGGCGGTCGGCGATCATGCCGGCGAAGGGTGCCGCGGCGACCCGCAGGACCATCTGCGCGGCCAGCACGATGCCGATCTCGTCGGAACTGAAGGAAAGCGACTGAAGCCAGACGGGGAAATAGGGAAGAATAACACCGTTGACCGCGACCGTCGCGGCATAGGCGAGCGCGCAGCGCAGGGCAAAGAGCTGAGGCGGCACTAGCGCCTGGTTTTCATCGGTCAAGGCAGCACGGGGATTGGAAGGCCTTAGCGCTGCTAGCACGGATCGTCAGGTGATTCCTATGGCAAGAACTTGCCCTGCCCTGCCCGGCCCTACCCGGCCCGTCGCCGTCGCTCAGGCCGCCTGCATGTTCTTGGCAGCAGCCGGTCCGGGCAGCATGGTGATTTCGGCGGTGGCCGCAATCTGACCCCAGGTGATGAGCTCCAGCCTGCCGTCGTGATGTTCGACGATGGCCGTGCAGCTTTCCACCCAGTCGCCGGTGTTGACGTAGTGGATGCCTTCGATGTCCTCCATCACGGCGTGATGGATATGGCCGCAGATGACGCCCTCGACGTGGTTGCGGCGCGCCTCCTCGGCGACGATGCGCTGGAACTCGCCGATGAAGTTGACCGCGTGCTTGACCTGCAGCTTCGCCCAGGCGGAGAAGGACCAGTAGGGCATGCCGAGGCGCCGGCGGACGGCTGCCAGAACGACGTTGATGGCGATCGCCGCGTCATAGGCCCAGTCGCCGAGATAGGCGAGCAGCCGCGCATTACGCACCACGACGTCGAACTGGTCGCCATGCAGGACGAGGTATTTCTTGCCGTCGGCCATTTCGTGGATGACCCGATCCGCGACCTCGATGCCGCCGAAATGCGTGCCCGGAAAGGAGCGGAGAAATTCGTCGTGGTTGCCGGGAATGTAGACGATGCGGGTTCCCTTGCGGGCCTTGCGCAGAAGCTTCTGGACCACGTCGTTGCAGCCCTGCGGCCAGTACCAGCTGCGCTTCAGGCGCCAGCCGTCGATGATGTCGCCGACAAGGAAGATGGTGTCTGCATCATGGTAGCGCAGGAAATCCAGCAGGAAGTCCGTTCGCGCCGCCTTGGAGCCCAGATGGACGTCCGAGATAAACAGTGTCCTGAAATGCTTCGACTGGACAGTATCGGTCACGGAAGTCTTCCTTTCGTCGCCGCGTGATGTGGTTTCAGAAATCAGACTCGTGTTTCAGGAAGATGACATAGTACACCGCGAAGGCCGGGCCGGTCGCCGGCGAAGGCGGTCCGCGGCGAGCGAAACCAGCCTGCCCGCCCGTGCAAAGTTGAGGGTGGACCCCCGGCGCATTTGTTGTATTGAGGGACCTCCCGGAACAAAGACCGAGCTTGAGATGACATCCAATCCGTCGCAACCCCCGTCCAGCACCCAAGTCTCTGGCGATCTCGACGAACAGGCGCTGTTCTTCCACCGCTATCCGCGCCCCGGCAAGCTGGAGATCCAGGCGACCAAGCCGCTCGGCAACCAGCGCGACCTGGCGCTCGCCTATTCGCCCGGCGTCGCGGCCCCGTGCCTTGCGATCCGCGACAATCCGGAAATGGCGGCGGAATACACCGCGCGCGCCAATCTGGTGGCAGTGATCTCCAACGGCTCGGCCGTGCTCGGTCTCGGCAATATCGGCCCGCTGGCCTCCAAGCCGGTGATGGAAGGCAAGGCGGTCCTGTTCAAGAAATTCGCCGGTATCGACGTGTTCGACATCGAGATCGACGCGCCCGGCATCGAGGCCATGGTGTCGACGGTCGCGGCACTGGAGCCGACCTTCGGCGGCATCAACCTGGAAGACATCAAGGCGCCGGAATGTTTCGAGGTCGAGCGGCGCCTGCGCGACAAGATGAACATTCCCGTCTTCCACGACGACCAGCACGGCACCGCCATCATCGTCGCGGCGGCCATCGTCAACGGCCTGGAACTTGCCGGCAAGAAGATCGAGGACGTCAAGATCGTCACCTCCGGCGCCGGTGCGGCAGCGCTTGCCTGCCTGCATCTGCTCGTCTCGCTCGGCGCCCGGAAGGAGAACATCTGGGTCCACGACATCGAGGGCCTGGTCTATGAAGGCCGCGTCGAGCTGATGGACGAATGGAAATCGCTCTACGCCCAGAAGAGCGACAACCGTGTCCTGGCCGACAGCATCGGCGGCGCCGACGTCTTCCTCGGCCTTTCGGCCGCCGGCGTGCTGAAACCGGAACTGCTCGTGCAGATGGCGCCGAAACCGCTGATCATGGCGCTCGCCAACCCCAAGCCGGAGATCATGCCGGAGCTGGCCCGCGCCGCCCGACCGGACGCGATGATCTGCACCGGCCGCTCGGACTTCCCCAATCAGGTCAACAACGTCCTTTGTTTCCCCTATATTTTCAGGGGTGCACTCGACTGCGGCGCCCGGACGATCAACGAAGACATGAAGATGGCGGCCGTCAAGGCAATCGCGGCGCTCGCCCGCGAGGAAGTCTCCGACGTCGCTGCCAGGGCCTATTCCGGCGAAACGCCGATCTTCGGCCCGGACTATCTGATCCCCTCGCCGTTCGACCCGCGGCTGATCCTGCGGATTGCGCCGGCCGTCGCCCGGGCTGCCGCCGAAAGCGGCGTCGCCTCGCGTCCGATCCAGGATTTCGAAGCCTATCTCGACCAGTTGAACCGCTTCGTCTGGCGCTCCGGCTTCGTGATGAAGCCGATCTTTGCCGCCGCCAAGGATGCCGACAGGAAGCGCGTCATCTTTGCCGAAGGCGAGGACGAGCGCGTCCTGCGCGCCGCCCAAGTGCTGCTCGAGGAAAAGACCGCCGTGCCGATCCTGATCGGCCGCCCCTCGGTCATCGAGGCCCGCTTGACACGCTTCGGCATCCGTATCCGGCCGAATGTCGACTTCCAGGTGGTCAATCCGGAAGACGATCCGCGCTACCGGCAGTATGTCGAGGATTATTTCGCGCTCGTCGGTCGCCAGGGGATCAACCCCGAAGCCGCCCGCACGATCGTGCGCACCAGCAACACCGTGATCGGCGCGCTGTCCGTCAAGCGCGGTGAAGCGGATGCGCTGATCTGCGGCGCCGAAGGCCGCTACGACCGCCATCTGCGCGACATCAACCAGATCATCGGCAAGCGCCCGGGCGTCTGCGCGCTCTCCGGCCTCAGCCTGATCATCTCCCAGCGCGGCGCGATCTTCTTCACCGATACCTTCGTGAACTACAACCCGACGGCACAGGAGATCGCCGAGATCACCATCCTCGCCGCCGAGGAGGTTCGCCGCTTCGGCATCGAACCGAAGGCCGCGCTGATCTGCCACTCCAATTTCGGCTCTCGCAATTCGGAAAGCGCGACGAAGATGCGCCAGGCGCTCAACCTGGTTCGCGAGCGGGCCCCGGATCTCGAGGTCGACGGCGAAATGCAGGCGGGCTCGGCACTTTCGGAAACGCTGCGCAAGCGGGCCATGCCCAATAGCGGGCTGACGGGAGAGGCCAATCTGCTGGTGTTCCCGAACCTCGACGCCGCCAACATCTCGCTCGGCATCGCGCGGACGATGATGGATGCCCTGCATGTGGGGCCGATCCTGCTCGGCGCCGCCCTGCCCGCCCACATCCTGTCGCCGTCCGTCACGTCGCGCGGCATCGTCAACCTGGCGGCGCTTGCCGTCGTGGAGGCATCGCAGGGCACGCTGGCCGGATGATGCCGGCTGCCATGCGACCTTATGGGTTTTTAACCTCCACGGCGTAGGCTCCCGCCGGTGTCTGTAAGCGGGAGTTGGACCTTGGATCTTCGCCGGGTGATGATAGCTACAGTGCTCCTGCTGCCCGGGGCTGCATCCGCGCGAGACACGGCCGTCTGTGCGGATCTCTACCGCCAGCTGCACGACTCACCGGAGATCATCGGCAACACCCGGGAAATGCGGCGCTACGCCCAGGAGCTCGGGCGCAAGAACACCGACATCCGGGCGCTGCGAACCGACATGCGCCGCAATGGCTGCGGCGGCGGCAGCATCGTCCAGCTCGGGTCGGCGCCCGACGACAGCTGCGAAGAGATGCGCCGCGATCTCGAAGCACTCGAGGCCGAACGCGAGGCGCTGGTGGTGGAGCGCCGCGACAGTCTCGGGCTGGTGCGCTCGCAAAGCGAACGGGCGCCGGTGCTCGCCGCCATCCGCGAGAACAGCTGCATCCCCTCCGACCTTGAGCAGCAGAACAAGCTCGAGCAGGAGGAAAGGCTGAAGGTCCAGGGTCTGCAACTGCCGAAGGACGAGCAGCCCTATTCCGGCATCACCGACCTGCGGGGCCGGCCCTCGCCCAATTCGCAGACGGCGGTCGCCGACGGGCCGCCGCCGGTGCCGGACCGTCCCTATGATCCGGCCC
>Ga0065165_1002578_pt1 | contig 14941 bp, 10 predicted proteins | sample AraplaMF_Cvi_mMF_FD_63813 | JGI IMG/M metagenome (GOLD analysis project Ga0065165, IMG submission 63813) | Arabidopsis root microbial communities from the University of North Carolina, USA - plate scrape MF_Cvi_mMF (version 2) (version 3) | ecosystem: Host-associated > Plants > Roots >...
CTGGCCGATGTCGCTGATGAAGCTGCGATCGATCTTGATCTTGTCGAACGGGAAGCGGTGCAGATAGCTCAGCGACGAATAGCCGGTGCCGAAATCGTCGAGCGCGATGCGCACGCCGAGTTCGCGCAGCTGCTGGAGGATCGTCAGCGCCTCCTCGTCGTCGCGGATCAGCACCGTCTCGGTGATCTCGAGCTCGAGCCGGCCGGGCGCAAGGCCCGACTCCGCGAGTGCCGCGGCGACCTTCAGCGCCAGCGACCGGGATCGGAACTGCACCGGCGAGACGTTGACGGCGATGTGGATGTTACCGGGCCAGGAGGCCGCCTCGGTGCAGGCCTGCCGCAAGACCCATTCGCCGATCTCGCCGATCAGGCCGGTGTCTTCCGCGACCGGGATGAAGTCCGCGGGCGAGACCATGCCGCGCTCGGGATGGTGCCAGCGCAGCAGCGCCTCGCAGCCGTTCACGACATTGGCCGCGAGATCGACCAGCGGCTGGTAGTGCACCTCGAACTCACCGCGCGCGAGCGCCTGGCGCAGATCGAGCTCGAGCTGGCGGCGCAGCCTGGCCTTGGCGTCGTATTCGGGCACGAAGATGCGGTAGGTGCCGCGCCCTTCCGATTTCGCGGCATACATCGCGAGATCGGCGCGCTTGAGCAGCTCGTCGAGATTGTCGCCGTGGTCGGGCGCGATCGCGATGCCGATGCTGGCATCGGTCTGGATCTCCTGATCCTTGCAGTTCACCGGTGCGCGCAGCGCGTTGAGGATGGTGTCGGCGAGCGTCGCGAGCGCGGCCTGGTCTGTTGTGCCGGCCTTGATGATGGCGAACTCGTCGCCGCCGAGCCGCGCGACGAGATCGTTGCCGCTGACGCAGGCGCGCAGGCGGCCCGCCACCTGGCGCAGCAGCTCGTCACCGACCTCGTGTCCGAGCGAATCGTTGACGCCCTTGAACTCGTCGACGTCGATATAGAGGATCGCGAACGGCTTGCCGCGGGCCAGCTCCGCGATGCGGCGCTCGAGATGGCCGCGCATCAGCACGCGGTTGGGCAGGTCGGTCAGCGCGTCGTAATGCGCCATATGCGCGATGCGCTCGTCGGCGCGGATGCGCTCGGTGACGTCGTCATGGGTGGCGAGCCAGCCGCCCGCGGCGCCGGGCTGGTTCTTGATCTCGATCAGGCGGCCGTCGGCGGTCTCGACGATCGCGCTCTGGGTCTGTCCGACGCTGCCCAGAATGCCGTCGCAATAGGAATCGACGTCGCCTTCGAACGAGCCGGTGTCGGCGCGATGCCGGATCACGTCGCGGAAATAGACGCCAGGCTTCACCACGGCGGTCGACAGCCCGTACATCTCGATGTAGCGGCGATTGCAGACGATGAGCCGCTCGTCCTGGTCGAACATCAGGAGGCCCTGCGTCATCGTGTTCATGGCGGTGTCGAGCCGCTGCTTCTCCAGTGACAGGCGTCGCGTCACCTGGCGGAAGACCAGAACCAGGGTCAGCACCAGCAGGCCGATCGACAGCACGGCAACGGTGACGAAGAACTTGGTTTGCGTGCGCCAGGTGGCGAGCGTGGCGTCCAGCGACTTGGTCGCGACCACGACCAGCGGCTCGCCGGTCAGGAGGCGCGAGGCGACGATGCGGTCCTTGCCGTCGATCGGGCTCGCGAGCCTCGTCGTGACGAAGGTACGCTCGAACACCGCCATCTGGTCCGGCGTGCCCTCGCGAAAATTCTGCCCGATCATGGCGTCGACATGCGGGACGCGTGCGAGCAGCTGGCCGTTCTGGTGGTGCAGCGCGATCGAGGATTCCTCGCCGAGCCCGGCCGATGCAAAGAAGGATTCGATCTGCTTGGGCGCGATCGCGCGCGAAACGATCCCGAGGAATTCGCCGTGCGGGCCGGAGATGCGCCGCGCGAACACGATGGCGGGGCCGCTGCCGATCCGTCCGGGCACGACCTCGATCTCTTCCTGCGCAGCAGGATCGTTCTTGAGCCGGTTGAAATAGTCGCGATCGGCGACGGAGACGTCGGCGACCGGCCAGCGCCGCGACGAGTTGATCAGCACGCCCTCGGAATCGAACACATTGGCGCCGGCGACGTCGGACCAGCTGCTGGCCTTGCCGCGCAGCGCCTCATGTATGGCGAGCGTGCTCATCCGGCCGCGGAACAGGTCGGCGGACTCGATGCCATGGCTCTCGAGCTCGGCGATGACGCTTTTCTGGAGCACCGCGAAATCCGCGAACTCGCGATCGTAGTGCCGGGCCAGCAGGCGGACCGCGTTTTCCAGGCTGTCGCGGCCGCTTTCGATGGCGTTCTGGCGGAAGCGGTCGACGGTGAGCGCGGTGCCGATGGCGGTCGCAAGCATCAGCACGAAGCCGCCGACGATCAGCCATGTCAGCGGCGCCCCGCGCCAACGGCGAAGCAGCGCGCGCAGTCGCGCGGTCCATCGGATCGATGCGCCCATCCAGCCCTCCCGTGGGATGCAAGATGCAGCAAAACCGACAAGACCCCGTTACCACGAAAGGTTAGGGAAACATGAATTCGGAGGGGAATCAGGGGGTTCCGGAGATTACGAGGCCGCCTGCGAGACCTGCACTTACCGCTTGATCTCCCAGTTCAACGCGTCCGCGTTGCCCTTGGCGAACATCTCGGGCACGTCGAACTTGCCGGTCTTGAGATCATAACGGCATTTCCAGTCCGCCAGTCCCTTCACCGCCACGTTCTTCGGATGCTTGTCCATTGCGCCCGACAGCGAGATCACGAGGTAGCGGTTGTTGGGCCAATCGACGCCGAGCCAGCGATAGGCGTCTTCGGTGCCTTTCAGCAGATTGGCCGAGATGTGGTAGTCGAGCTTCATCTTCTTGGTGTCGGGCCGGCTGTGGAAATAGGCCCAGGCGAGATCGCTGAGCGATGTCCTGGTCGCATTCACGAAGGCGCCGTTCTCGACATGATAGAGAAACAGGTCCTGCGAGCCCGAGCCGGTCTTCTGCATCCGCACCAGCCATTGCGAGTCGCTGGTGAAGCGGAAGCCGGCGCCATAACCCTGCTCGGGCTTCAGCTCCGTCATTTGATCGCCGCGTCGCGCCCAGACCTGCCATTTGACGCCGAAAAGGTCTTCACTGTCCTTCATGTACTGCTCGAGCCGGGTGGCGCCATCGGGCGAGGTGAAGGCGAGATCGGCATTGTCGGTGAGCTTGAAGTCCGGCGGCGGGCCGGAGGCGGCGAGCGCCGGGGAGGCGAGCACCAAGGCGAGCGCCAGCCATGGCGCGGTGCGGCAAAGGGCGGTCACGGGAAAAATCCTCAAAAAAATGCGCTGCGATGCGGCTTCGATCATTGGACGCCGAGGGCGGCGTGCCGGTTCATTCGCGGCCGGCGGCGCGCGGGCCTTGCGATCATCCGATCGGCCGTCTTGCTGCCGCAGCCAAATCGGCGCAGGTTGCCGCCATCGGCTGATTTGCGACCCGGGGTTCGTTGAGGTTGGTTTCTGATGATGACCGCATCCAAGGCCTTCATTGCGTTCTGTCTGCTCGCATTGGTCGGCACCGTGCTGGTGATTGGCCCCACCGAGCTGCGCCGCCTGTTGCCGGGCGGGACCGGCACCGAGGTCGCGGTGGCGGTGAAGCCTGAGGCCAAGCCGGAAACCAAGCTCGAACCGCAGCCGAAGACCGACGAACCAAAGCTCGCCGCCGCGCAGCCTGCACCGCCGCCGGCCCCGGAGCCGGTCACCCCGCCGAAGCCGGCGCCGCTCGCCGAGACGCAGAAGCAGGTCACGGCTGCGCTCGCCGATCTCGCGCCGGTCAAGCCGCCGGCGGCGGCGACGGATGCCGGTCCCCGCTTCGACGTCGCCCGCATCGACGATCACGGCGAGGCGGCGGTGATCGCCGGCCAAGCCGCGCCGGGCGCCAAGGTCGAGCTGCTGCGCGACGGCAAGCCGCTCGACACCGTGGTGGCCGATGCGTCGGGCCAGTTCGTCATGACGCCGCCGCAGCTTCCCTCGGGCTCCTATGAATTGACCCTGCGCGCGAAGGCGCCCGACGGCACCATCATGCAATCTAGCCGCACCATGCCGGTGACGATCGCCGAAGCCGCGCCGCCGCCCGCGCGTGTTGCGGCGCCTGTCGTTAGGCAGGAACCGAAGCAAGCCGAGAAGTCCGACGACAAATCGGATGTCGTGGCGTCCCTGCCGTCGCCGCGCCAAGCCGCCGCGCCTGACAGGTCCGCGGCGCGGCCGAGGCTGATGGCGGCTCCGAAGCCGAGGGTGATGGCGCGGGCGCCCGCGGCGACGACGGTCGCATCGGCGTCGCCGGCGGACGCTCTCGCCGGGACCCCGGCGGAAGCGGGCGGAAGCCGGGTGATCTCCCGCGGCGACAGCCTGTGGGCGCTGAGCCGGCTCGCCTACGGCGACGGCAATCGCTACGCGGTGATCTTCAAGGCCAACCGGGACAAGATCCACAACCCCAACCTGATCTATCCCGGCCAGACCGTCGTGCTGCCGCAGAAGACGGAGTGAGCAACCGCGCGAGACTGCGGTCTTCTCCCTCGCCCCGTTCTTGCGGGGAGAAGTAAAACGGCCGCGACGCTTTGACCGTCGTCTCCCCGGAACCTTTGGTTCCCTCGCGCGTCATCGGGATGTGCGGTGATGCGCGCCTGGCACTGGAGGAGGGCCAAGGTGGTGAGGTCAGCGATCATGCCGGGATCTCGGATGCGACTGGCGTTGGCTGGCGCAGCTCTGATGGTTGCGGCGGTGCTTCTGCCCGGCAAGGCCGAAGCGCAGTTCGGGATTCGCGGTGGCCCGCTCGGCGTCGCGCGCTTCGCCGTCGGCCACGTGATCGGCCTGTCGCGGTTGCGTCATGCCCGCATGGCGGTGCGGGGCGGGCGCTATCGCTCCGCCGCGCTGCGGTCGCAGGATCCCAGAGGGGCCGAGCGCGAGCAATTGTCCAATCCCTATATCGTCCGCGCGGCGCTCTCGGCGCAGGCGGCGCTGTCGGGCTGGCGCGGCGGCCGGCGTCCGCAGGGCTGGTGGCGGCATCCCGACGGCAGCTATGGCTGGGCCGGCCCGGTGTTCTGGCCGTTCGCGCAGGACGATCTCACCAATGCGGTGATCTTCGCCGATACCACCAGCATCTCGCTCTATGGCTATGGCGACATCTACGCCGCGATCTTCGCGCCCTATGCGGCGACCGAGCTCGCCGCCTACACGGCGCCGCAAGGCCGGCGCGCGCGCAAGATTCCGTCGGCGCAGAACATCTGCGATGTCAGCGACCCCGCAGGCTTCCCGGTGGATCGCATCGCCGCGACCGTGCAACTGAGCGAAGTGCAGCGCGCCGCGCTCGACGAGCTCGGTGCCGCCTGGCTGGCGGCCACCGACGGCATTCGCGCGTCCTGCCCGACCCAGGTGCCCGCAACCGCAGCCGATCGCCTCGGCCTGATGCAGGCTCGCCTCGAGGCCATGATCATGGCAACCGATGCCGTCGCGCCGTCGCTCGCGAAATTCGAGGGGCTGCTCGACGACGGCCAGAAGGCAAAGCTCGACGCTCTCGCGAACGAGCGCCGCGCCGCGCTCGCCGCCGGCCAGCGCAAGGACGCGCGGGCGGAAGCCGCCTGTGACGCCGGCTACGATCCCCGCTATGACGTTCAGGCGCAGCGCCAGTACGAGCAGCTGATCCAGCAGCAATGGCCGGCCAGCGACATCGCCTCCACGCTGAAGCTCGACGACACCGCCCGCGCGCGCTTTGAGGTGCTCCAGGACACCACTCTGCGCACCATGGAGACGCTCAGCGCCTGCCCGACCAGGCCCGCCGCGACACCGCAGGCCCGTCTCGCGGCCGTGAAGGCGCGGCTGGAGACGATGCTGCAGGCCGTCAAAGGCATCAGCGATGCGCTCGACGATTTCGAGGCCGATCTGAGCGACGAGCAGAAGGCCGGCTTCGAGGCGATCGGGCCGAAGCGCGGGGCTTGATGCGAGCGTTTTCGAGCGAAGTGGATACCGGTTCGCATCAAGAAAACGCGTCAAAACAAAAACGAGAGCATCGTTCCGATTTGATCGGAACGGGCTCTAAGGCGTGCGCTCATAAACCCTGGGGTGTCCGCTTTCGAAGCTAAAGCGGAAGCGCCACCCCAGCCCCAGAATGCCTGCAAATGACCCGCAGCGGAAGTCGCTGCGGGATCCGAACGACGATAATCTCCGATAGCGAAGGCGCCGCTTTTACCCTCGGCTTAGCGGAGAGAAGGTGCCTTTTGTAGGCGCGCTCACATTTCCATCGCTTCTGGGCAGGTGCACAACCCACGCCATCATGATCGCCGGTAAGTTTCGAGTTGTTAATCTGGTCCGGGATCGACTATCGATCGGCAGACTCGATGAACGCGGCGACCTCCCGCGGATGAGACAGCATCACGGCGTGGCTACTATTTATCTCTTCCACCCGCGCACCGCTTCGCTTGGCCATCTTTCTCTGCGAACTGGGGGTTATCATGCGGTCGTGAGACGTGATCAGGAAGGAGGTTGGCTTTGTCTTCCAGCCCACTTTGGTGATCTTGGCTTCGACGGCTTTCAGTCCCCATGGCACTTGTGCAGCCGCCATGAACTCAGTGAGCGCCGCTGGAGACTCTGCTGCAAAGGATGTAGGAAACTTCATGGGATCGACCAGCAAATAGCCGTTCTGCGGCGGCAGGAGCGGCGCCTTCGTCTCCCCAGGCTCTGCTGGCCAGTCGTTCAGAGAAGCGGCAGATTCGCCAGCGTCCGGCGCAAAAGCTGCGATGTAAGCCAGGCTCTTGACCTTCGGATTCTCACCAGCCTGCGTGATCACCATGCCTCCATAGGAGTGGCCGACCAACACGACAGGATATTTGGCTGCCTCGATCACCGCTTCCGTCGCGGCGACGTCACCCTCGAGGGTGATGGTTGGATTCTGGACAACCAAGACTTCGTATCCGCTTTTTTTTAGGAGATCGTAGACCGCTTGCCAGCCTGAACCATCGACGAAAGCGCCATGCACGAGAACGACGGATGTCGCTTTCTGTTGTTGAGCCCTCGCGGACGTCGACGCGATAGCAAGCGCGGAGATGGCTAGTAGAGATGCCAGATACTTCATGGGAATACCTTTCACTTCTTTGGGTTTGGCGTACGGTCGACTTCGTGCGCAAGTCTGGCGTCAGCGTCGTTCATTCGTTCGGTCGAGGAAGTTGCTGATCAGCGGCGCCATCACGTCGAGTTGGTCCTCAAGTGCAAAGTGACCGCTGTCGAGAATGTGCAGCTCGGCGTCTGGCAAGTCGCGCAAATAGGAATGCGCGCCGGCTTCCGCGAAGACCTTGTCGTTCTTGCCCCAGAGGATCAAAGTGGGTGGCTTCCTTTCGCGGAAGAAGGCCTGAAACGCGGGATAAAGCGGAATGTTGGTCGCGTGGTCGTAGAGCAGGTCCAGCTGAATATCCTTGTTGCCGGGACGATCCAGCAGAGCCTGGTCGTACACCCAGTTGTCAGGACTTATGCGCGTCAGATCGCCGACGCCATCGGTGTATAGGAATTTGGTCGACCGGAGGGAGACGAGCGAAGCAAGCGCATCCCTCCGCTCCTCCGTTCCTTCCTTCCAATACGCCTTGATCGGGTCCCAAGCTTCTCCTAAACCCTCTTCGTAAGCGTTACCGTTCTGGATGATGAGCGCAGCCACGCGCTCTGGATGCTTGATGGCGAGGCGATAGCCAATCGGTGCGCCATAGTCCATGACGTACATGGCGTAGCGTTTCGCTCCAAGTTGATCCAGTAACGCGTCGATCATCTCGGCGTAGTTCGCGAAACTATAGGAAAAGCGGTTGCGATCCGGCGCATCGCTTTGGCCGAAGCCGGGGTAATCCGGCGCGATGATCCGGTATCTGTGGGCCAGGTTCGGAATTAGATTGCGGAACATATGCGAGGATGTCGGAAAGCCGTGCAGAAGGAGCACGACGGGCCCATCTGCTGGCCCCGCTTCGCGGTAGAACACGTTAACGCCGCTGATGGCGGCCGTGCGGTAGTGAACGGTTGAAACGCCTGCGCTGCCACCGGGCGTCGGCGTGCAATGAACAGCGGGCGCTGCCCCCGGTCCACATGCGGAAGCCGTAGCATCTCCGAACGATGGATGTGCGCTTAAAATCGTCAAGGCGATGAGAGTCGCGCAAGAAAGGCGCATGGCAGTTCCTTTATTCGGAACGACCGAGGTCGCTCCTCAATCCCGATCAAGCCACGTCCACGACTTCCGCGATGACTGCCGTACGTTCGGCTAGCTTCGGAACCTCGGCCAAGTAGGCTTGGTAATGCAGCGTGGCTCGATGCGTTTCGACCGCAGTGGCATCTCGGTAAAGCTCATCAAGGACGTAACGATGATCGTCCAAACTGTCGCGCCAAATGTCCCAACGCATATTGCCGGGCTCTGCCCTGCACTGCGGGGCCATCCCGACAAGCAATTCTCTCAGCTCGAGGCTCTTACCCGGGTGGGCAACCAGAATGGCAGTAATCTTTGACGGCATTGTTCAACCGACCTTCTTTGTGACTGCTAGCTCTGAGACGGCCAAGCTAAGCTTGGCTGCTTCTGAGTGCTGCCAGAAGCTCCTTCGCTAGGAGTCCGGCCGACGCAGGATTCTGCCCAGTGATCAGGCGTCCATCGACGACGACGTGCGGTTGCCAATTTGCGACAGACGTATATTCAGCGCCCTCTGCCCTCAAAGCATCTTCAAGCTCGTAAGGAACATCTTCACGTGCGTAATCGTACTCTTCCTTCTTCGAGAACGATGTTAGCTTCCTTCCCTGCACGAACGGCTTCCCATCGCCGAGGTCCACTCCGAGAAGCGCGCACGGGCCGTGACAAACGGCCGTCACCAATTTGCCCGTGCTCCATGCGCGCACGACTGCATCCTGAACGATGGGGTTCCGCTCGATATCGACCATCGGCCCAAGTCCGCCTGGCACGAGGATGGCATCAAAATCCGCAGCATCCACCTCGGCCAGCCTGCGGCTGCGATTGAGGCGACGAAACGCCTTGCTCTCAAGGAAGGCTTTCTGCGCAGGATCGTTATCGTCGTAGGCATCATAGGGCGTCCATCCGCCTCTCAAGGAAGCGAACTCAACGGCGACGCCTGCCTTGTCAAGGACATCGAACGGATGCGCGACCTCGGCGAAAAAGAAACCCGTCTTGCGATTCTTCGGGCCGATCACCGCTGCGTTGCTGACGATAAACAGGACGTGTTGAGTCATAATCCGTTTCCTGGAGTAATCCATGAGCAAGAGCGTCGCAACGACACTAGCTGTGCGGCCGTGAACCGTATTTCCGAATCCTGCGGGATCATAAGCAATCCCTGCGGTCCTCCGGATCGGGCCGATTGGCGTTCACCTCGATCTGGCCGCAACACAACTCGCGATACTGCCCCGGCGTGAGGCTTGCGGCCTTGCGGAAGACGCGCGTGAAATTCGCTTGCGAGCCAAAACCGAACTCCATGGCGATTTCGACCAGGGACATTCGGTTGCGCGCGAGTTCTTGCCGCGCAGCCTGGATCCGCCGATCGGTCACGTATCGGTGCGGTGACAATCCGGTCGCTTCGCGGAACAGCCGGCAGAAATGATAGGGGCTGAGACAGGCCTGAGCCGCTAGATCGTCGAGTCTGATTTCGTCTCCCAGAGACGTCTCGATATATTCGAGCACGCGCTTTAGGCGCTTCTGATCGAGCGACGGAGACCTGTCGGGTGCACGCCAGCGGTCGATCGTATAGTTGCCCAGAAGATGCGCCGCGAGCGCGACTTGAATTCCCTCCACGAAGAGCGCGTCAGTCGACCGGCGTGGACGATGAAGCAGGTCCCGAAGCGGTGAGCAGATGTGGAAGAGCACCGGGTCCGTGAGACCGTGAGCATAGGCGATTTCGATCTTTGTCGGATCGATATTGAAGTCCGCTAGCGCGCTGTGGTCCAGCAACGCCGGCAGGAGATAGACATGAAGACACTCCATCCGGTCCGAAAGCTCGAGATGGCTCTCCTGCGTCCCGACGGGGACAAGGTAGCTCATGCCGGGGCGCGCGAGGCTTTTCTGGATTTCACCGTTGCCGGTGCGACACACCATTCCGCCGCCTGAAAGCAGCATCATCAGCTCGGTGCAGATGGGTACGGGCGTCGCCTGGCGCCCGGCTTCGAACTTACGATGCTCGATGCTCAGCCCTGGCCAGTCATTGGCCGCTGCGAGCTTCTCGCTGTTCTGGTACTTCTGATCTCCATGAGTCACGAGCGCCATCACGACCTCCGCAAGTTGCGGCGAATTCCGGGCCCGTATCGCAGGAAGCGACCATTCCATCCGGTAAATCAGAGCAGCCCCGGCCAGCTGCCACGCCGATACTGAATTTCTCACAAGGAGTGACAGCGAAGTCCAGAGGTCGCGCGGTTAAAAGAGGTAAAAGGCCTTAAAAACAAGACGTCGGCGCCCGCGCACCGCTGCTTTGGATAGCGGCTCTCACCGCAGATGAGCAACATGCGTTCATCGTCGCGCAGGAATTGGAAATACCGCAGCTTCTCGGCAACGCTAGTGAAAGGCTTATCAAACGGCAATGTCCGCCAAGGATCTGAGCCCGCTATGAAGCCGCTAACTTCTGTCCGCGCTGCATCGTCGATCGCAGCCTTGGCCAGCCGCCAGGATGCGAACGTGACGGAGATGAAGCATTATTCTGTCGCACCCAATGTGAGGTCGCAGTGGTCACGAGAAGTGCAGACGGATCCGCAGCCGACTGAAATCGAATAGACGGGCGGATCGGTTCAGCCGTCAGTCAAGGACCCACAATATGGCCCTCAAAGACATTCTGCCGGGAAGATTGGGTTTCGGCGCAGCGCCGCTTGGCAACATGTTTCGCGACATCCCGGAGCACGAGGCGCTCGCGACGGTGAACGCGGCCTGGGACGACGGCATCCGTTATTTCGACACCGCGCCCTTCTATGGCGCGGGCCTTGCCGAGATGCGTATGGGCGCCGCTCTCGCTGACCGTCCGCGAAGCGACTATGTCGTCAGCACCAAGGTCGGAAGATTGATCCTGGACGAGATCGAGGATGTCGGCGCACGCGACCTCGGCGAAAAGGGAGACGTGTTCAAATACGGTCGTCCGAACAAGATTGTGAACGACTATTCGCGGGACGCGACGCTGCGCTCGATCGAGGACAGTCTCAAGCGGCTCGCGACCTCACACATCGACATCGTCTTCGTGCATGACGTCGCGCAGGACTTCTACGGCGACGAATGGCTCTCGGTGTTCGAAAGTGCACGCAAGGGCGCGTTTCCTACGCTCGACCGGCTGCGCGACGAGGGCGTGATCAAGGCATGGGGACTCGGCGTCAACCGGGTCGAGCCGATCGAACTGTTGCTCGCGCTCGAAGAGCCGCGCCCCGATGGCTTCCTGCTCGCGGGCCGCTACACGCTGCTCGACCATGCAAGGGCGCTTCAGCGGGTGATCCCGATGGTTGCGGAGCATGAGCTCGCGATCGTCGTCGGCGGGCCCTACAGTTCGGGCGCGCTCGTCGGCGGCCCGAATTTCGAATATGCGCCGGCGCCGCAGGAGATCATCAACAAGGTGGGTCAGATCAAGGCGATCGCCGACCGCTACGGTGTCAGCATGAAAGCAGCGGGGCTGCAGTTCGCGCTGGCAAACCCGGTGGTGGCAGCCGTCATTCCCGGCGCGAGCCGCCCAGGCCGCATTGCCGAGGATCGCGCGGCGCTTGAGGAAGTCATTCCCGCCGATTTCTGGCGCGAGCTGCGCTCCGCTGCGCTCGTCTACGCGGCAGCTCCGCTCCCCTGCTAAAGTGTGGTGCGCAAGACGGGCTCGTCAGGCTTCCGGACACTCCCCATGGAACTGTCGAAGTTGTAAGCACAGCGGTCGCGGCAAGCCTACAAAATGAACGGCTGCGCCTTGCAAGGGCGATTTGCGCAGCGCGCCGTGCTATTTGAAAACCGATCACTTCAATACTCTGGCAGGGTATGATAGTGCCGGTCGATCTCTTCGATCGATTGGCAATGCTCATGCGAACCGCCACACGACAACGGGGCGCACCTGAAACGGAGGTCACATTCAGCTTCGGCCCGTTTCGATTCGTTCCCGGTCGTCACGTGCTCCTACTCGGCGAGCGCCCGGTTAAACTGGGCGGACGCGCCTTCGAGCTCTTGCAGCTGTTGGTGCAGCGCCGTGGCGAACTCGTCAGCAAGAATGAACTGATGGCGGCAGCCTGGCCGGGCACATTCGTCCACGACAGCAATCTCAAGGTCAACATGTGGAGCTTGCGGCGCTCGCTGGGTGACACCCAGATCGAGCCCGTCTACATCGCGACCGTGGCGAGGCGCGGGTACAAATTCATCGCCGATGTCCAGGTCGACATCGGCGAGATCGAGGAGGAGCCCACGCAGGCCGATCCGCTCCCGCTTGCGCATCCGCCATTGCCGCGCGGCATCGTCGGCCGTGAAGCCGATATCGTGGAAATCACCGACCTGCTCGCCGAGCACAGACACGTGAGCCTGGCCGGCGCAGGAGGGATCGGGAAGACGACCGTAGCCCTGGCCGTCGCTCAGGCGTTCGCGTCAAGGTATCGCGACGGCGTCTGCTTCGTCGATCTCGCGACGATCTCCGATCCTACTCTGTTCGGGGTGGCGCTGCTAACGGCACTCGGTATTCGAGGCAATACGGACATTGGTCTGGCTGCTGTCCTCGACTATCTGAGGCCGCGGCAGATGCTCCTCATCCTCGACAATTGCGAGCACGTGCTGCCGGCCGCCACGATCTTTGCCAGCAAGTTCATGATGGACACATCGCCATCCCGGCTGCTTGCCACGAGCCGCGAGCCGCTCGGCACCACCACCGAGCATGTCGTTCGGCTTGGCTCTCTCTCTGCTCCGAGCTCCGACCTTGGGCTGTCGGTCGATCAGGCCGTCAAGTTCCCGGCGGTGGAGTTGTTCGTCCGCCGCGCCGCTGAATGGTCGGACTACGAGTTTATCGACGATGATTGCGAAGCCATCGCCGCGGTCTGCCGTTCGCTGGACGGACTTCCACTGGCCATCGAATTGGCTGCGGCCCAGATCAGCAGGTTCTCTCCGCGGGAGTTGTTGGTCATTCTCGATCAGAAGCTCGGTTTTAGGGCCAGGCCCGTTGCCGCGCCGCCGCGCCATGAAACGCTGATGGCTACGATCGAGTGGAGCTTCCGCCTGCTGTCGCAGAACGAAGCCAGACTGTTCGCCCTGCTGTCCGTGTTCAGCGATGGGTTCGAGCACGAAGATGCGGTCTTCGTGGCGGAAGCGGCAGCCCTCACGCCAATCGACGTCGTGACCGCACTCGGCAGCCTCGTCGCCAAATCCTTGTTGAGCGCGCAGGCCCGGGGCGCGAGCCTGCGCTACCGGCTGCTCGACAGTACGCGTCGCTACGCCGCCGAGCGGCATCGGGGCGATCCTGCGTGCAGCCGGGCGATGCGCCGCCATGCAGAGCGCATGGTCGCACTGTTCGAGCAATCCGAGGAGGAATGGAACTGGCGCGAGCCGGCCGATTGGACCGAGCGCTACCTCAGCCGCATTGCCGATCTGAGAAGCGCGCTATCATGGTCGTTCGGCGAGCAGGGCGATGCCATCCTCGGCATCAGGCTTGCGGTTGCGGCAATCACTCTCTGGTCGGAAACCTCCATCTTGTCGGAGGCGCAAGCCCGCTTGGAGGTCGCACTCGCCTTGGCCAAGCGCGTCCCATGCGACGATTTGTCCAAGGCAAAGCTCGCCTGTGCCCTCGGGTGGAGCCTGTTCTATGCCCGCAAGAGCTCGAATGAGAATGAAGTCGCTTGGCTTGATGCAATCGCATTCGCACGGCGCGCCGACAGCATCGACTACCAGCAGCGCGCGCTAGTGGGCTTTGCGTTCTACCTGCTACAGATCGGCGAAATTGCGCGTGCGATCACCTATCTCGAGGAGGCCACCTCGCTGGCCGACCGAGACCCCGATTCGACGGCGACATCCGAAGCCGACAAGGCCCTGGCCTGGGCCCGCGCCTTCGCCGGCGAATTAGACAAAAGCCGCCCCGTTCTTGATCGTCTCGCGTCAACCCATTCGCTGGCCCGGGGACGTTCGCGCAAGGATGCGAATGAGGTCTACCGTTTCATCACCGCCCGCACAAACATGCCTTTTGTAGTGTGGATGCAGGGGCAGGCCGACTACGCCGCCAGACTGGCGCGTGAGGCCGTTGATGCTGCGGACCGCGGGGGCCATTGGGTGTCGCAGTCGAACGCACTTGGGCTCGCAGCACTTCCCATCTCGCTTGAAACGGGCGATCTTGACGCGCTCGAGATCTTCACGGAACGACTGCGCCGCAACCTGGAGCGCGAGCGCATCTCGCGCTGGGTTTCAGTCGAGCGCTATTTCTCCGGCTGCCTACGCAACTTGCGCGGCGATCCGCACGCGGTGGAGGATATTCGGGCCGCAATCGACGAACTGATCGAATGCCGCTTCCTGATGCGGATCGGCAGCTATCTGGCTTTCCTCGCTCGCGCATATCTGCGGCAAGGACGGATCACGCAGGCGCGCGACGCCATCAAACGAGCCATCGCTTATCAGGAGCGACAGGGCGAGCGCTGGTGCCGCTCGGAACTCCTGCGGGTCAATGCATCGATCCTTCTCCATGCCGGCGAAGCGGTCCGCGCTGAAGAGCTGTTAAAGCAGGCGCTGGCTGAAGCTCGCGCAATCGGTGCGCTGACTTTCGCGCTTCGGATCGCCACCGACCTCGCCGCTCATTGGGCCACGACGGGCCGCGACATAGATGCGGTTCAATTGCTCGCTCCGATCCTTGGTGAATTTACCGAGGGGTTTGGTACGCAAGACCTTGTCCGTGCCTCCCGGTTGTTGTCTCAGATGGAGGATAGAGCGGTTCACAGATTTATTGAATCGGAAGGGATTCCGGATCTGGGGCGAATATGATTCAAGATGCTGGCTGGA
>Ga0065165_1002580_pt1 | contig 14916 bp, 14 predicted proteins | sample AraplaMF_Cvi_mMF_FD_63813 | JGI IMG/M metagenome (GOLD analysis project Ga0065165, IMG submission 63813) | Arabidopsis root microbial communities from the University of North Carolina, USA - plate scrape MF_Cvi_mMF (version 2) (version 3) | ecosystem: Host-associated > Plants > Roots >...
CAGGTGATCGACATCAGCGGTTTGAAGCACGGCGTCAAACGCCATGCGATCCAGCAGCCCGACGTTGCCTGCCCGCACTGCGGTTCGCACCACACCCGCCTCACCAGCCAGTTCGGCTCGACGCCCTGCAAGGCGCTGTACCAGTGCCTCGATTGCAAAGAGCCCTTCGACTACTTCAAGTGTCACTAAGTGCCATTAACACGATGAGCAAATTCCATCCCCTGACTGTCGCCCAGGTAAAGCACGAGACCCGCGACGCGATCGCCGTCACCTTCGAGGTGCCGCCCAATCTGCAGGACGCCTTCCAGTACCAGCAGGGCCAGCACCTGACCCTGCGCGCGATGATCGACGGCGAGGACGTGCGCCGCTCCTATTCGATCTGCTCGGCGGTGCAGGACAATCGCCTGCGCGTGGCGATCAAGCGCGTCAACGGCGGCCTGTTCTCGACCTGGGCCAACGAATGCATCCGCCCCGGCGTCATCATCGACGTGATGCCGCCGGAAGGCCGCTTCAACCTGCCGCTCGAGCCGGAAAGCAGCCGCCACTACCTGGCCTTCGCGGCCGGCAGCGGCATCACACCGATCCTGTCGATCATCAAGACCACCCTGCTGGCCGAGCCGAACAGCCGTTTTACGCTCCTGTACGGGAACCGCGCCTCCTCGTCCGTGATCTTCCGCGACGAGCTGACCGACCTGAAGGACCAGTACCTGGAGCGCCTGAACCTGGTCTACATCATGAGCCGCGAGCCGCAGGACATCGAGCTGTTCCACGGCCGCATCACCGAGGACAAGTGCCGGCAGCTGTTCCAGCACTGGCTGCGCGTGGAGAACGTCGACTACGCCTTCATCTGCGGCCCGGAAGACATGATGCACGGTGTCTCGAATGCGCTGCAGGAGGCGGGCATGCCGAAGGAGCGCATCCGCATCGAGCTGTTCGCGGCCGGCGCGTCCAAGGCCGAGCGCAAGCCGCGCCCGGTGACCGCGGAACCGCGCCACCAGACCGAAGTCACGGTGGTGATGGATGGCGTCCACGCCAGCTTCACGATGGACCAGGACAAGGAGTCGCTGCTCGACGCCGGCCTGCGCGCGGGCATCGACATGCGCTATTCCTGCAAGGGCGGCGTGTGCTCGACCTGCCGCTGCAAGGTGCTGGAAGGGCAGGTGGAAATGGACGTGAACTACGCGCTCGAAGACTACGAAGTGGCGCGCGGGTTTGTGCTGAGCTGCCAGAGTTTTCCGGTGACGGACAAGATCGTTGTCGATTTTGACGTGCACGAATAAAAACATCAGGGAGGAGACACCTCATGAGCTACGAATCCATCCAATTCAAGATCGAAAACGGCATCGCCGTCCTCACCCTTAACCGCCCGGACCGCCTGAACAGCTTCACCCAGGCCATGCACCGCGAAGTCCGCGACGCCCTGGACAAGCTCCAGGCTGACAAGAGCGCCCGCGTGCTGGTGCTGACCGGCGCCGGCCGCGGCTTCTGCGCCGGCCAGGACCTCAACGACCGCGCCGTCGAACCAGGCGCGCCCGGTGTCGACCTTGGTGAATCGGTCGAAAAATTCTACGCGCCGCTGGTGACGACCCTGCGCACCCTGCCGATGCCGGTGATCTGCGCCGTGAACGGCGTGGCCGCCGGCGCCGGCGCCAACCTGGCGCTGGCCTGCGACATCGTGCTGGCCGCGAAGTCCGCCAGCTTCATCGAAGCCTTCTGCAAGCTGGGCCTGATCCCGGACACCGGCGGCACCTGGGTGCTGCCGCGCCTGATCGGTCCGGCGCGCGCGATGGGCCTGGCCCTGTTGGGCGACAAGCTGCCGGCCGAGAAGGCCGAGGAATGGGGCCTGATCTGGCGCGCCGTCGCCGACGAAGACCTCATGAAGGAAACGATGGCGATGGCCGAACACTTCGCCAAGGCGCCGACCAAGGGCCTGGCTTTCACCAAGAAGGCGATGCTGGCCAGCTGGACCAACACGCTCGAAGAACAGCTCCAGATGGAAGCCGGGATGATGCGCGAGCTGGGCTACAGCCACGACTACCGCGAGGGTGTGGCCGCCTTCATCGAGAAGCGCCAGCCGCAGTTCAAGGGAGAATAAGAACATGGCACACGCATTGGACAAGAGCGGCGTGATCGCCGTCGTCGGCAGCGGCGCCATGGGTTCCGGCATCGCCCAGGTGGCGGCCAGCGCCGGCCACCGCGTGCTGGTCTACGACACGCGCCCGGAAGCGGTCGCCAAGGCCATCGCCGGCATCGGCAAGGCCTATGACAAGCTGGTCGAAAAGGGCCGCATGGGCGCGCCAGAAGCCGACCTCGCGCGCGAGCGCCTGCTGCCGGCACAGTCGCTGGCGGAGCTGAAAGAGGCCGCGCTGGTGGTCGAAGCCATCGTCGAAGACCTGGACGTCAAGCGCACCCTGTTCGCCGAGCTGGAAGGCATCGTCGGGCCGGACTGCATCCTGGCCACGAATACCTCGTCGATTTCGGTCACGGCCATCGCCGCGCAGCTGAAGCGCCCGGAGCGCCTGGTCGGCATGCACTTCTTTAACCCGGTGCCGCTGATGGCGCTGGTGGAGGTGATCAGCGGCGTCGCCACCGACAAGGCGGTCGCCGACACCGTGTACGCCACCGCCGAAGCCTGGGGCAAGAACCCGGTGCTCGCGAAGTCGACGCCGGGCTTCATCGTCAACCGCGTGGCGCGTCCCTACTATGCGGAGGCGCTGCGCCTGCTGCAGGAACAGGCGGCCGACGTGGCCACGCTGGATGCCGTGATGCGCGACTGCGGCGGCTTCCGCATGGGCCCCTTCGAGCTGATGGACCTGATCGGCCACGACGTCAACTTCTCGGTCACGCAGTCGGTCTTCAAGGCCTATTTCAACGATCCGCGCTTCACGCCCTCGGTCGTGCAGCAGGAACTGGTGAACGCCGGCTTCCTGGGCCGCAAATCGGGCCGCGGCTTCTACCGCTACGGCGACGATGCTGCTGTACCGGCAGCCCAGGCGGAAGCGGCCGCCGAGCAACCGAAGACGGTGCGCGTGACCCGCAGCCAGAAGATGTCCGAGCCGCTGTTCGAGGCCCTGTACGAGCGCCTGGCCGGCGCCGGTGTCTCCTTCACCCAGCCGGGCGTGCTGGAAGGTGGTGATCCGATCGCAGCATCGGGCTTTTACGTGCACGGCGCCGCCGTGTTCCTGAGCGACGGCCGCAGCGCAACCCAGCGCGCAGCCGACGACAATTATCCGAACACGGTGCTGTTCGACCTGATGCTGGACCCGGCCAAGGCCACCCGCATCGCGCTGGCGAAAGCGGACCAGTGCAGCGAGGACGCCTGGCGCGCTGCGGTCGGCATGTTCCAGGCCGCCGGCTTCACGGTTTCTTGCCTCGACGACGTGCCGGGCATGGCCGTGATGCGCACCGTCGCGATGCTGGCCAACGAAGCAGCCGACGCCGTCAACCAGGGCGTGTGCAGCGCCCGCGCCGTTGACATCGCGATGCAGAAGGGCGTGAACTATCCGCGTGGCCCGCTGGCCTGGGCGGACGCGGTCGGCATTGGCCACATCGCCACGGTGCTGCACAACCTGGCGCAGACCTATGGCGAGGACCGCTACCGCGTGTCGCCGCTGCTGCGCCGCAAGCTGGCGGCTAACGTAGCAGGAGCCCGTTTCCATGCAATTTGATGCACAAGCGCTGGCTGAACTGGCCGGCAAGACCATGTACGAACGCGATCCGGCCAGCCAGAAGCTGGGCATGACGCTCGATGAAATCCGCCCCGGCTACGCGCGCATGAGCATGCGCGTGCGTGAGGACATGCTGAACGGCCACGGCACCTGCCACGGCGGCTACATCTTCATGCTGGCCGACAGCGCCTTCGCCTTCGCCTGCAACTCGCACAACTTCAATACCGTCGGCGCCGGCTGCAGCATCGATTACCTGGCCCCTGGCCGCGAGGGCGACCTGCTGACGGCGGAAGCGGTCGAGCAGGCGCTGTCCGGCAAGACCGGTGTCTACGACATCGTGGTCAGTAACCAGGAAGGACGCAAGGTGGCGCTCTTCCGCGGCAAGTCTCATCGTGTGAACGGCATGGTGGCGGAAGTTTAAAGGGAGAAGCAGATGGTGCAACGCATTCCTCAACCCGGCGAACTCGAAGCCATCGAGCGCGCCAGCCGCGACGAGCTGCAAGCCGTGCAGCTGGAGCGCCTGAAGACGACGCTGCGGCACGCCTACGACAACGTGGCGCATTACCGCCGCAGCTTCGACGAGGCAGGCGTGCACCCGGACGACCTGAAAACCTTGGCCGACCTGGCGAAGTTCCCCTTCACCACCAAGAAGACCCTGCGCGACAACTACCCGTTCGGCCTGTTCGCGGTCCCGCGCGAGCAGGTGGTGCGCGTGCACGCATCTTCCGGCACGACCGGCAAGCCCACCGTGGTGGGCTACACGAAGCGCGACATCGATACCTGGGCCGACCTGGTGGCGCGCTCGATCCGCGCGGCCGGCGGCCGTCCCGGCGACATGGTCCACATCGCCTACGGCTACGGCCTGTTCACCGGCGGCCTCGGTGCCCACTACGGCGCCGAACGCCTGGGCTGCACGGTGGTGCCGATGTCGGGCGGGCAGACCGAGAAACAGGTCCAGCTGATCCAGGATTTCCAGCCCTCGATCATCATGGTCACGCCTTCGTACATGCTGAATATCGTCGAGGAATTCAAGCGCCAGGGCATCGACCCGGCGACCTCCTCGCTGAAGGTCGGCATCTTCGGCGCCGAACCCTGGACCGATGCCATGCGCCGCGAGATCGAGCAGGGCGCCGGCATCGACGCGGTCGATATCTACGGCCTGTCCGAAGTGATGGGCCCGGGCGTGGCCAGCGAGTGCATCGAAAGCAAGGACGGCCCGGTGATCTGGGAAGACCATTTTTATCCCGAGATCATCGACCCGGACACCGGCGAAGTCCTGCCCGACGGCGAAGAGGGCGAGCTGGTGTTCACCTCCCTCAGCAAGGAAGCGCTGCCCATCGTCCGCTACCGCACCCGCGACCTCACGCGCCTGCTGCCGCCGACCTCGCGGGCCATGCGCCGCATGGGCCGCATCACGGGCCGCTCGGACGACATGCTGATCATCCGCGGCGTGAACGTCTTCCCCAGCCAGGTCGAGGAACAGGTGCTGCAGATGCCGGCGCTGGCGCCGCACTACCAACTGGTGGTGAGCAAGGACGGCCACCTCGACAAGCTGGAAGTGCGCTGCGAGCTGAGAGAGGGTGAGTTTGCCACCGACCAGGTCGAAACACTGGCCCAGGAACTGAAACACCGCATCAAGACCTATATCGGCGTGACGACCAGCGTGAACCTGCTCCCTGCCCAGGGCATCGAGCGTTCGCTGACGGGCAAGGCCCGGCGCGTGGTCGACCAGCGCAACAAAGCATAAAACCTGAGGAGATACCTTCATGACTGACGCATTCATCGTCGACGCCATCCGCACCCCCTTCGGCCGCTTCGGCGGTTCGCTCGCCAATGTGCGCGCCGACGACCTGGCTGCGCTGCCGATCGCCGCACTCATCGCGCGCAACCCCGGCGTGGACTGGGCCAGGGTCGACGACGTCTACTACGGCTGCGCCAACCAGGCCGGCGAAGACAACCGCAACGTGGCGCGCATGGCGGCCCTGCTGGCGGGGCTGCCGCCCAGCGTGCCGGGCAGCACCATCAACCGCCTGTGCGGCTCGAGCCTGGATGCCGTGGGCTTGGCCGCACGCGCGATCAAGACCGGCGAGGCGGACCTGATCATCGCCGGCGGCGTCGAGAGCATGACCCGCGCGCCCTTCGTGATGGCCAAGGCCGACAGCGCATTCTCGCGCACGGCGAAAATCGAAGACACCACCATCGGTTGGCGCTTCGTGAACCCGAAAATGAAGACCGAGTATGGCATCGACTCGATGCCGGAGACGGCAGAGAACGTGGCGCGCGATTTCAACATCGGCCGTGAAGACCAGGACAAGTTCGCGCTGCGCAGCCAGCAGAAGTGGGCTGCTGCAAACGCTGCGGGCGTCTTCAAGGAAGAGATTGTGCCCGTCACCCTGCATGGAAAGAAAGGCGAGTCGCGCGTGTTCGACACCGACGAGCATCCGCGTCCGGATGTCAGCCTGGAAGGCCTGGCCAAGCTGAAGGGTGTGGTGTCGCCGGACGGTTCGGTCACCGCCGGTAACGCCTCGGGCGTGAACGATGGCGCCTGCGCGCTGCTGCTGGCCTCCAGCGCCGCCATCGACCAGTACAAGCTGACCCCGCGCGCACGCGTGGTCGGCATGACCACCGTCGGCCTGGAACCGCGCATCATGGGCTTCGGCCCGGCGCCGGCCACCAAGAAGCTGCTCTCGAAGACGGGTCTGACCATCGAGCAGATGGACGTGATCGAACTGAACGAAGCCTTTGCCTCGCAGGGCCTGGCGGTGCTGCGCGACCTCGGCCTGAATGACGACGACCCGCGCGTGAACCCGAACGGCGGCGCCATCGCGCTGGGTCACCCGCTGGGCGCATCGGGCGCACGTCTGGTGACGGCGGCCGTGAACCAGCTGCACCGTACCGGCGGCCGCTACGCGCTGTGCACGATGTGCATCGGCGTCGGCCAGGGCATCGCGCTGATCGTCGAGCGGGTCTGAGATGCCCATCTATGAAATCGACGGCATCCGCCCGGTGGTGCACCCGACCGCCTACGTGCACCCGACCGCGGTACTGATCGGCGACGTGATCGTCGGCCCGCGCTGCTACGTCGGGCCGCTGGCCTCGCTGCGCGGCGACTTCGGCCGCCTGATCCTGGAAGAGGGCGCGAACTTGCAGGACACCTGCGTGATGCACGGCTTTCCGGAGGACGACACGGTGGTCGAGGTGGATGGCCACATCGGCCACGGCGCCGTGCTGCACGGCTGCCGCGTCGGGCGCAACGCCATGGTCGGCATGAATGCGGTGGTGATGGACAAGGCTGTCGTTGGCGCGGAATCCATCGTCGGTGCGGCTGCTTTCGTGAAGGCCGGCATGGCCGTCCCGTCGCGCAGCCTGGTGCTGGGCGCGCCCGCCAAGATCATCCGCGCCGTGTCCGACGAGGAGCTCGCGTGGAAGAGCTATGGCACGCGGCAGTATCACGACCTGGCCGTGCGCTCGATGAAAACGCTGCGCGAAGTGGAAGCGCTCACCGAAGTCGAGCCGGGCCGCGGCCGCATGGTGTTCGACGAGCCGCACAAGCCGAAAAAGACATCCTGAATACCTGCATACCTGGAGGAGACAACATGCACACCCCGTCGACCCTGCAAAGCTACATCGCCGGCCGCTGGCACGGCCAGGAAGCCCATCAAGCCCTGCACAGCGCGCTGGACAACCAGCTGATCTATCACACCCATGCGGAGAAGATCGACTTCGACGAAGCCCTGACCTACGCCCGCAAGACCGGCGTACCTGAGCTGATGCGGCTCGACTTCCAGAAGCGCGCCCAGCGCTTGAAAGCCCTGGCGCTCTACCTCATGGAGCGCAAGGAAGAGCTGTACGAGATCTCGCACCTCACCGGCGCCACCCGCCCGGACAGCTGGGTCGATGTCGAAGGCGGCATCGGTACCCTGTTCGCCTATGCCAGCATGGGTTCGCGCGAGCTGCCGTCCTCGAACGTGCTGCACGAAGGCCCAGCCATGGCGCTGGGCAAGCGCGGCGGCTTTGCCGGCACCCACATCCTGGTGCCGCGCGGCGGCGTGGCGGTGCACATCAATGCTTTCAACTTCCCGATCTGGGGCATGCTGGAAAAATTTGCGCCCAGCTTCCTGGCCGCCATGCCCTGCATCGTCAAGCCGGCCACCGCCACCAGCTACCTGACCCATGCTACCGTGAAGATGATGATGGAGTCGGGCCTGGTGCCGGAAGGCAGCCTGCAGCTGGTGATCGGCAGCACCGGCGACCTGCTGGACCGCATGACGGGCTTCGATGCGGTCACCTTCACCGGCTCGGCCGACACCGCCGCCAAGCTGCGCGCCAACCCCAACCTGATCCGCGAAGCCGTGCCCTTCACGGCGGAAGCCGATTCGCTGAACGCCGCCATCCTGGCGCCGGACGTCACGCCCGATGACGAAGAGTTCGACCTGTTCGTCAAGGAAGTCGCGCGCGAGATGACCGGCAAGGCCGGCCAGAAGTGCACGGCGATCCGCCGCGTGATCGTCCCCGAGCAGCACGCCGAGGCCCTCGGCGAGCGCCTGCGTGCGCGCCTGAGCAAGATCGTGGTCGGCAATCCGAAAGTCGAGGGCGTGCGCATGGGCGCGCTGGCCTCGATGGACCAGCACCGCGACGTGAGCGAACGCGTGGAGATGCTCGCACGCGGCAACGAAGTCCTGTTCAGCGCCCGCGACGGTTTCAATCCCGTGGGCGAAAACTGCGGGAGCGGCGCCTTCTTCTCGCCGACGCTGATCCTGTGCCGCAACGGCATGATCAACGATGCGGTCCACGACATCGAAGCCTTCGGCCCGGTCAGCACCATGATGACCTACCGCGACATCGACGAAGCCCTGCAGCTGGCCGCGCGCGGCAAGGGCAGCCTGGTGACGACTCTGGTGACGAAAGATCCGAAAATCGCCGCACACGCGGTGCCGGTGGCGGCAGCCTCGCACGGCCGCGTACACATCCTCGACCGCGTGGCGGCCGTCGATTCGACCGGCCACGGCTCGCCGCTGCCGCAGCTGAAGCACGGCGGTCCGGGCCGCGCCGGCGGTGGTGAAGAGCTGGGCGGCATTCGCGCGGTGAAGCACTTCCTGCAGCGCGCCGCGGTGCAAGGCTCGCCGACCATGCTGGCCGCGGTGACGGGCGAGTATGTGCGCGGCGCCGAGGTCAAGGAAAGCGAAGTCCACCCGTTCCGCCGCTGGTTCGAGGACTTGGAGATCGGCCACTCGCTGCTGACCCACCGCCGCACCGTGAGCGAGGCGGACATCGTCAACTTCGGCGGCGTGTCGGGCGACTACTTCTACATGCACTTCGACGAGATCGCGGCCAAGGACACCCAGTTCGGCAAACGCATCGCCCACGGCTACTTCGTGCTGTCGGCGGCGGCCGGCCTGTTCGTCTCGCCGGCGCCGGGCCCGGTGCTGGCCAACTACGGCCTCGACAACCTGCGCTTCGTGGCGCCGGTGGCGATTGGCGATACGATCCGTGCGCGCCTCACCTGCAAGCGCAAGGTCGATCGCAACCGCACCGACGAGCAGGGACGTGGGCAGGGTGTGGTGGCCTGGGATGTGCAGGTGACCAACCAGAATGATGAGCTGGTGGCCAGCTATGACATCCTGACCTTGGTGCAGAAGCGCGGCTGAGCGTAGCCGGAACCTAAAAACCGTCGTCTCCGCCTCCGCGGGGACGGCGTTTCTGGCTAACTATTCAGATAAGCCAGCCGCTGCTCCTTCGACCCCTCATCCGGCTCGAACAACACCAACTCCTTCATCACCCGCGTCAAACCCACATACAGGTGCCGCACCTCATTGGTCGCATCCCTGCTGCGGATGAACTCATCCTGTTCCAGAAACGGCACCAGCACGTAAGGCCATTCGCGTCCCTTGGCCGCCTGGATGGTGGTCACCCGCACCAGGCTGCGCCGCGTGCCGATGCTGTTGGCGTTCTTCGACTTGCGCACCATGGCAACGTCGTTTTCCATCTGCGTGAGCCGCGCCAGGAACTCGGCCGCCGGCACCTGGCCGTGCGTCGCCGCGAAGCGCAGGAAGGCATCGATCGAACGGCGCGCCGAAGCGACGCGGTCGCGGCTGACGAAGGCGCGGCTGGTGGCGTCGTGCAGGTCGACCGAGTCCTTCAGCATCACAAGCAGCTCATAGGCCGTGGCTGAGGTGCCCAGAGAGGCCATCCGAGCGATCACAGGCCGCACCAGGTTCTTGGACTGGCGCGCCTGCGGGCTGTCGAACTCGGTCTCGCGCAGCAGGGCGCCGTCGAAGAAGCTCTTCAGCACTTCCGGGTTGCGCCGCACCTCGTCCTGCGCATAGCCCAGCACCGAGCGGCGCTCGGCCCATTCCAGTTTCCAGTGCTGCGGGTCGCGCGTCAGGTAAAAGTAGCGCGACAACGCGAGCACCATCTGCACGCAGGTCTCGGCCCGGCCTTTCAGCGCCGAGTAATCGTTGCCGGCGTAGTGCAGGATCCCGCGCAGCAGCAGGATCTCCGGCAGCAGCAGGAAGGTTTCGAAGCCGTCGCACTTGTACGGGATCTTCGCTTCCATCAGCGCGGTTTCGATCTCGATGCTCTGGTCGACGTCGCGCAGCACCACGGCGAAGTCGCGGTTGGTCGGCTTGGGGCGGCCCTTCTGCAAGGCTTCGCGGATGGTCTCGGCCACTGCCTGCGCGCAGGCGCCCGGCTGCGACGGGTCGTAGCGCAGGCGGCGCACCTGGGTGTTGCGGTCCGGGCGGCCTTCGCAGCCGTTATGGGTCAGGCCGTCGGCCAGCACGGCGGCGTCCGGGCCGAAGCGGTAGGACATCCCGAGCGGGAAGCGCTTGGCATCCGCGCGGTACATCTCCATGAAGCGCAGGCCGGAAAAGACCGGGTCGGCGCCGCGGTCGCGGTTGATGGTCTGGTCCTTGTCGCCGGCCACCACCAGGCGCGCGCCGCGCCGCAGCCGCGCCAGCAGCTCGAATTCGGCCGCGTTCACGTCGTGCCATTCGTCGACCAGGTACAGCGACCAGCGGCGCAGCTCCTGGGCCAATGCGGGCTGGCGCTGCAGCAGCCAGACCAGGTCGGTGACGGCGTCGTTCGGCCCCTGCCAGCGGAATTCGTCGGGGGAGGGATGGCGCTGGGCTTCGTACTCGCGGATGATGTCGGCCACCGGATCGGCCTGGCCCGCCAGTTCGCCGTCGCCGCTTTCGTCGTAGTCGGCGGCGTCGTCGTTCTCGTCGTCGAAGTTGTCGATGTCCTTCGGCGCGAATTCGCTTGTCGCCAGCGCCGCCTTCAGCTGCGCCAGGCGGCGCGCGATGTCGTCCAGGTGCTGGTTGTTTTCGTCGAGGCCGAAATTGAAGTCGCTGCGGACGCCCTGTTCCTGGTAGCGCTGCCAGACGCGCGCGGCGGCGGCCACCAGTTCGCCGCGGATGCCCTCGACGTCCTGCTGAACGGCGGGCCGGCTGATGCGGCCCTTTTCGGCCAGGTCCTCGATCAGCTGGCGCGCGAAATCCTCGACCGTCATCACATGGACGGCGCTGTCCTCGCCCACTTCTTCCTTCAGCTTTTCATAAAAACGCAGGCGCGCGCCGCGAGAAAAGCACAGGGCCAGGATGCCGCGCTCGTGCAGGCCCTCGTCGCGGGCCTGGCGCGCTTCCATCGCCAGCGTGGTGGTCTTGCCGGCACCGGCCACGGCGTCGATCAGCTTGACCTTGTTGGGAGACTGCAGGATGGCGGTTTGCTGGCTGTTTGCTTGCGTGGACATGCGTGGTGCTTTCGACTTTTTGGCTACTATACACTGTGGTTTGTCCAAACCATCATGAATGAGGAGCGTCCATGGCCCGGCTAGACCTGAGCAGTATCCCCGTGCTGACCGGCACCGGTTATCCCGATCCCTTTGCCGAGGCCGTCAGCGGACGCAGCCGCCAGGCGCTGGGGGACGCCGGCGGCATCACGCAATTCGGCGTCAACCTGACGGAGCTGCAGCCCGGCGCCGCGTCGTCGCAGCGCCACTGGCATTCGCATGAGGACGAGTTCGTGATGGTCGTGTCCGGCGAACTGACCCTGATCACCGACGAGGGCGAGACCCTGATGCGCGCCGGCGATTGCGCCGCTTTCCCGGCGGGCCGCCCGAACGGCCATCACCTGGTCAACCGCGGCTGGGGCACGGCGCTGTTCCTGGCAGTCGGCTCGCGCATCCAGGAGGACAAGGCCACCTATCCGGACATCGACCTGATCTACGACGGCACCACCGACAGCTACTCGCACCGCGACGGCACGCCCTATCCCAAGCGCGACAAGAACCGGCCGGCGGCCAGCCTGCCGATCGAGACCGAGACCCTGGCGCCGCGCGTCTACATCGCCGATCACGGCGAGCAGGACGGTCTCAGTGGCCCTGGCGGACTCAGTCCGGGCGAGCCTCGATAGCGAACAGCTCCTCCACCGTCACCCCCAGCACCTTCGCCAGCTTGAGTGCGAGGATGGTGGAGGGGACCATGTGCCCGGCCTCGATGGCATTCACCGATTTGCGGGTGACGCCGGCGCGCTCGGCCAGCTCGGCCTGGGTCAGGTCGAGGCGGGCGCGTTGAACTTTCATCGTGGTTGTCAGGTGCTCCATCAGCGGTCGTACCACTGCAGGGTGGTGAGCGCGACCCCGGTGCCGATGGTGACGGTCACGGCCGCCATCAGCGCGATGCCCTGCGCGCTGCCGCTCCAGGCCAGGCCCAGGGCCAGCAGCGGCTGCACACCCAGCACGGCAAAGAAGCCGTTGCGCCAGGCGCGCGACAGGCTGGCCTGGCGCAGTTCGTCGTTGCGCATGGCTTTCATTGCGCGGGTATCGACCTTTTTGTACATGCGCTGCAGCGAGGCCGCGGTAAGCGCGATAACGACCGGCAGGACGGTCCACAGTGTCTTGCCGGCATCCCCGCCGGCGGTGGTCAGGCTCAGTACGGCAGCCAGGCCCAGCATACTGACGATCATCAGCGCTGCCATCAGGTGACGGTGCGACATGCGGACGGCAGCCTCGATCGGACTCGCTTGTTCAGCCATTTCCTGCTCCTTGATGAGTTGAGGAAATGGCAGTGTAACCTTGAATACTCTAAAAGTCACCGATAAGTTACATTTAGCATGCCGTCGGCCGCGACCACGGCGCGCAGGTCTTCATAGTCGAGCACGGCGCTCACATCCGTTTCCAGCGGATGCGCATGGGTCGTCGTCACGACGATGCTGGCCATGCCCGCAGCTCGCGCCGATTGCAGTCCGGCCAGCGTGTCTTCGAACACCAGGCAATCGCCGGGCGCCACGCCCAGCTTGCGCGCGCCCAGCAGGAAGGGATCGGGTGCGGGCTTGCCGCGTTCGACGTCCTCGGCGGCCACGAGCACGTCCGGCATCGGCAGGCCGGCGGCGGCGATGCGCGCTTCGGCCAGCAGGCGCGGGGCCGAGGTGACGATCGCCCAGCGCGCGCGCGGCAGGCTGGCCAGGAAGGCGCCGGCGCCCTCGATGGCTTCGATGCCGGCCACGTCTTCGATTTCGGCACGCGTGATGAAGGCCGCTTCATGCACCGGATCGACGCCCGGCAGTTCGAGTGCGCGGATGGTTTCTTCGGTGCGCTTGCCGTGGATGGTCGGCAGGAAGGCCTCGACGTCCAGGCCCTGGCTCTGCGCCCATTGGCCCCAGACGCGTTCGGCGGCCTTGATCGAGGTGAGGATGGTGCCGTCCATGTCGAACAGGAAGGCGGAAAATGGTCGTTCGGGGAGGGGCGTACGGGTCACTGCAGTCTTTCTCGGTCGTGAATTACGGGATCTTACCGGAATTGACCTTGCGCTCGTAGCGGTCGTGCACGTGCTGGCTGATGAAGCTCGACAGGCCGCGCCCGGCAATGGCCAGCTCCTGCATCCGCGCGATATTGGCCGGGCCGGCGCTGTCCTCGGTGTAGAGGTAGCGCTCACCGTTCCTGAACTGGACGATGATCTGGCCGGCGTCGATATCGTAGGCAACGACACCGGATTCGCCGCCGCGGTTCTTGTAGCGATGCATTGATGTCCTCCGCTCCTGGCGAACCGATTCTAGCGGCTCGCGCAGGGAAGCGGCGGACGGCAGGCGACCTGCTGCCGGATGCGGCCTCAGGGCCGGCGCGTGGCAATCCTGTCCGCCTGTTCGACCAGGCGCGTCTTCTCGTCCTGGCGGAAGCCGACGGTACGCATGCTGTTGTCAAGGGTGTCGCTCATGCCCGCTTCGATATGGTCCTTGAGCCACGAGCGCAGCGTGGCGGCCGGAATGCCGGCCCAGAAGACCTCGGGCGCGGTCTTGGCCAGCACGTTCGGACGGTTGCCCGGGTTCGCCGCCGTGAGCCGGTCGAGCTGGCCGGTGAAGGTGTTCCAGGCCAGCTGCGGATGCTCGCCCGCTAGCGCCAGCACGAGGCCAAGGCGCAGTACGTCGGCCTGCGGCGGGATCTCGGGCGAGAGCGCGATGGCGGCCGCCTGCACAGCCAGCTGCGGGTCGCGCACGCGCATCAGGATCGGATAGAAACGCCGCACCTCGGTCTCGTTTTTCGCGCTCTTCGCGATTGCGTGCAGCTGGTCGAAAGCGGCGGCGTCGGCATTCTGGGCGACGATGGTCAGCACCGTCGCCTGCTCGTCCGGCGCGAGGCTGGCGCGGTCGAGCAGGAAGGCGGCAAAGCGGCGCCGGGCATCGTTCACCACGTCCTGGTCGCCCCAGGCGCCCAGGTGGGCGGCCAGGTTGCGCCGCAGGCGCTGCACGCCGGCGGTTTCGCCTTGCGCCGGCACGCCGCCCATGCCGTATGCAACCGGCTTGACCAGCGCGCGCGCCCAGGCGACGAAGGCGTCGTGGCCCGGCGTCCCGCGTTCGGCACGCTCGATCGTATCGATGGCGCCCAGGATCTGGTTCCAGGCGCGTTCGTTGGGATGCGCGCCCATTGCGCCCGCCAGCGCCAGGTAGCTGTCGAGCGGCTGCCTGCCGCTTTCGACCAGCGCCCACTGGTCGTCGAGCAGGGCGATGCGGTCGCCGTCCGGCAGGGCCGCGAACTGGCGCGTGTTCAGGCGGAGCAGGGTGTCGTCGTAGGCAACGCGGAAGAAGCCGTCGGTGTCCGCGTTCAGCGACAGCGGCTGGTCGCAGCGGCCGGCCGCGACGCGCTGGCCATCCTGTTGCAGCAGCACCGATTGCGGCGCAGGTGCTCCGCCCGCGCCGGCGCCGGCGCCAACGCGCATGCGCAGCGGGATCGCCCAGTGCGGCTGCGACGGATCCT
>Ga0065165_1002581_pt1 | contig 14913 bp, 10 predicted proteins | sample AraplaMF_Cvi_mMF_FD_63813 | JGI IMG/M metagenome (GOLD analysis project Ga0065165, IMG submission 63813) | Arabidopsis root microbial communities from the University of North Carolina, USA - plate scrape MF_Cvi_mMF (version 2) (version 3) | ecosystem: Host-associated > Plants > Roots >...
GTGCCGAACATCGCCCGCGTGCAGCAGGCGACGGACGCGGTGGTGCTGAACGGCCAGGTGGTCTGCCGCGACGCGGCCGCCCGCGCCGCCGGCTGCACCCCCTGGGACCTGGTCAACGGCCCGAGCCGCGAGGCCATCCTGTGGACCAACGCCAACTCGGCCACCGACCAGAAGGTGAAGCAGACCGTCGCCGGCCTGAACTTCGCCACCAACCTGTTCGACCTGCCGGCCGGCCCAGTGGGCGTGGCCTTCGGCGCCGAATACCGCAAGGAGGAGAGCTCGTTCGTCCAGGACGCCCTGGGCGCCACGGGCGCGCTGTTCTTCAACGCCATCGGCACGCGCTCGGGCGAGTACAGCGTGAAGGACGCCTACGGCGAAATCCGCATCCCGATCCTGCGCGACGCGCCGTTCGCCGAGGAACTGTCGCTGGAGCTGGCGGGCCGCGTTTCGGACTACTCGACCATCGGCGGCGCCGACCAGTACCGCCTGCACGTCGAGTGGGCGCCGGTGAAGGACATCCGCTTCCGGGCGACCGAGTCCACCGCCGTGCGCGCGCCGAACATCGTCGAGCTGTTCGCCCCGCAGAGCCGCAACTTCACCACCGCGGCCATCGACCCCTGCGACAAGGACGTGTTCCGCACGGCCTCGGCCGCCCAGCAGGCGGCGCGGCGCGTCACCTGCGCCGCGGCGATCCCGGGCTGGAACCCGGCGACGTTCATCTCGAACTTCGGCACCGGCCGCTCGTCGCTGCCGCTGCTGCAGGGCGGCAACCCGAACCTGGGACCGGAGAAGGCGCACACCTACGAGTACGGCGTGGTGATCCAGCCGCGCTGGCTGCCGGGCTTCCAGGCCTCGGCCGACTTCTTCAAGTACAACATCACCAACCAGGTCGGCCTGGTGGCGATCAACACGCTGTTCCAGCAGCTCTGCTACGACAGCGCCGATGCCTATGCCTCCAACCCGTTCTGCGCCCAGATCCAGCGCGATCCGACGGGCACGAACGGCGGCGCGGTGCCGGGCGGCGTGGTCCAGGTGGTGCTGGTCAACCAGAACGTGGCCAGCGTGAAGGTCGAGGGCTGGGACTACTCCATGTCGTACGGCTTCCACACCGAGGACGTGTTCGGCCAGGACTTCGGCGACATCTCGCTGCGTGTGGACGCCACGTGGATGTACCGCTTCGCCGTCCAGGGCCTGCCGGGCCAGGCCTACACCCAGGCCGCCAACACGATGAACAACGGCACGCCCGAGTGGAAGGGCAACGCCTCGGCGCGCTGGAGCTACGACAAGTACTCGTTCTCGTGGAGCACGATCTACGTCGGCTCGATGATCTCCAACAGCGCGTTCGCGCCGGGGGCCATCACCCGCTTCAAAACCGGCGACTACTTCCGCCACGACGCGCGGGTGACCTATCGCGTCAACGACCAGACGACGCTTCGGGCCGGGGTGGTGAACCTCTTCGACCGCCACCCGCCGCAGATCCCGGACAACAGCATCTACACCGGCACCGGGACCGGCTCGTCGCAGTACGACAACCGCGGCCGCTTCTTCTTCGTGGGCGCGGGGATGAACTTCTAGGAGGGCGAGGTGCGCCTTCTCCCCTTGCGGGAGAAGGTGTCGTCCGCAGGACGACGGATGAGGGGTCGCGCGGCGTGTCCGGCGGCCCCTTCTTCGCATCTGGATAAAGGTCGGCGCGACCCCTCATCCGTCTCGCTTCGCGAGCCACCTTCTCCCGCAAGGGGAGAAGGACGCCTACTCGCCGTCTTCGCGGGGGAGGGGCTCGACTTTCAGGGAGGTGATGCGGGCGCCCTTGCGGGCCTCCACGCGGAAGCGGTGGTGGTGGAAGGTGTAGGTCTGGCCGACTTCCGGAATCTGCTGGGCCTCGTGGATCAGGAGGCCCGCGACCGTGACCGCCTCGTCGTCGGGCAGGTCCCAGTTCATGGCGCGGTTGAGCTCGCGGATGGTCACCTTGCCCTCGACCACCACGCCGCCACCCTCGGCCGGCTTGATGCCGGCGGCGACCACGTCGTGCTCGTCCTCGATCTCGCCGACGATCTCCTCGAGGATATCCTCCAGGGTCACGAGGCCCTTCAGTCCGCCGTACTCGTCGACGACCAGGGCGAAATGGTTCTGCTTCTTCAGGAAGGCGGCCAGTTGGTCCTTCAGCGAGGTGGTCTCGGGGATGAACCACGGCTCGCGCAGGATCTCCTCGATGTCGACCTCGTCGATCTGGCCGTCGGCGTCGGCGATGGCGCGCAGCAGGTCCTTCACATGCAGGACGCCGACGACGTTCTCGGGGTCGTCGCGGTAGATCGGCACGCGGCTGTGCTGGCTGGCCAGGGTCTCGGCGACGATCTCGCGCGGGCCGATCGCGCCGTCGATCGTCTCCATGGAGCGGCGATGGACCATCACCTCGGAGACGTCCATCTCGCCCAGGTCCAGCACCCCGCCCAGCATGTAGCGGTCGCGGGTCTCCACCAGGCCTTCGGAGTGGTGGTACTCCACCGCGCCGCGGATCTCCTCGTGGGCGGCGAGCACGTCGGTCCCGGCGTCCAGCTTGATGCCGAAGGGGCGCAGGGTCAGGCGCACGATCCACTGGGCGCCGTCGGCCAGGGGGCCGAAGATCTTCACGGTCCAGAAGGTCGGGATCGACAGGCCGCGGGCCACGTCGTCGGCGCGGGCGATGGCGAGCGTCTTGGGCAGGATCTCGGAGAACACCACGACCAGCACGGTCATCACCACCGTGGCGATCAGCGCGCCCAGCGGGCCCGGGAAGGCGGCCGACAGCACGCTGGTGGTCAGCGCAGAGGCGCCGATGTTGATGACGTTGTTGGCCAGCAGGATCGCCCCGATCATCGTCTCCTGGTTGCCCAGCAGGCGGTTGATGCGCCGTGCGGCGGCGTCGCCCTCGCGCTCGAGCTGGTGCAGGCGGCCGCGGCTGGCGGCCGTCATCGAGGTCTCGGCTGCCGACAGCAGGGCCGAGAGGGTGAGCATGACGACCAGCGACGGCGCCAGCGCCGCGATCAGGGCGACGATCATCCTCGGGCGCCCTCGGCCATCAGGAAGTCGCGCACGGCGGCGGCGTCCACGTCCTTGGCCACGAAGGCGTCGCCCAGGGCGCGCGCGAGGATGAACGTCAGGCGGCCGGCCTCGGCCTTCTTGTCCTGGCCCATGTGCGCGACCAGCCGGCCCGCGTCGAACGGATGGCCGGCGACCTCGGGCAGGGTGGTGGGCAGGCCCGAGGCGGCGATCGCGCGGGTGGCGCGCGTGGCGTCCTGGCCGTCGACCAGCCCCTGGCGGGCTGAGAAGCGGAAGGCCAGGGCCATGCCGGCGCCGACGGCCTCGCCGTGCAGCAGGGCGTCGCCGTAGCCGTTCTCGGCCTCCAGCGCGTGGCCGAAGGTGTGGCCCAGGTTGAGGAGGGCGCGGCGGCCCTGTTCCTTCTCGTCCTCGGCGACGATCTCGGCCTTCATCTCCACCGAACGCGCGACCGCGTAGGCCAGGGCGTCGGGCTCGCCCGCCAGCACGGCGGCGGCGTTGGCCTCCAGCCACTCGAAGAAGGCGCGGTCGCCCAGCAGGCCGTACTTGATGATCTCGGCGTAACCGGCGCGCATCTCGCGCTCGGGCAGGGTGGAGAGCACCGAGAGGTCGGCCAGCACCAGCTTCGGCTGGTGGAAAGCGCCGACCAGGTTCTTGCCGCGCGGCGTGTCGATGGCGGTCTTGCCGCCGACGGAGCTGTCGACCTGGGCCAGCAGCGTCGTCGGGATCTGTACGAAGTCGATGCCGCGCTTGTAGATGGCGGCGGCGAAGCCCGCGAGGTCGCCCACCACGCCGCCGCCGAAGGCGGTGACGATGTCGCCGCGGTCCAGCTCCAGCGCCAGCAGGCGGTCGGAGACGTCGGCCAGGCCCGCGAAGCTCTTGGTCTGCTCGCCCGGCGGAACGATCACCGGCAGGGTGCGCAGGCCCGCGGCCTCCAGGGCGGCGGTCAGGCGCTCGCCGTGCAGGCGCCAGACGGTCTCGTCGCTGACCACGGCGGTGCGGCCGCGCTTCTGGAACGGCGCAATCAGGCGGCCGGCGGCGTCCAGCAGGCCCTCGCCCACGAGGACGTCATAGGCCCGGTCACCCAGTCCTACAGGCAAAGATCGGCCGACGGGAACGGTGCGGCTCATTCGCAGGGTTCGCCCAGATATGCGCTCATGGCCTGGATCACCTGGCCCACGGTGACGTGGTGGGCGGTGTCGCCGGTCTCCACCACGATGTCGGCCTCGGCGTAGACCGGATAGCGCGCCTCGGCCTGGGCCTTCAGGACGTCCATGGGGTCCTTGCCGGCGATCAGCGGGCGGCTGTCCTTGCGGCCGACACGGCGGGCCAGGACCTCCAGGTCGGTCTTCAGCCAGACCGAGACGGCGCGCTCCTTGATGAGGGCCCGGGTCTCGGCGTTCATGAACGCGCCGCCGCCGGTGGCCAGCACGTGGGGCGGGCCTTCGAGCAGGCGGCCGATCACGCGGCGCTCGCCGTCGCGGAAGGCGGGCTCGCCCAGTTCGGCGAAGATCTCGGGGATGGTGCGGCCGGCGGCGGCCTCGACCTCGGAATCGGCGTCGCGGAAGGGCAGGCCCAGCGCATTGGCGAGGCGACGGCCCACGCTCGACTTGCCGACGCCCATGAGGCCCACAAGCGCGATGGTTCGGCGGCGAAGCGGTTCGTAGCGGTCCATCTGACGGCGCAGCCTTTACACGACCCTGACCCCTCGCGCCAATCGGCGGCGGTCGATAAGCTGCCGGGCATGTCGCGTATCGCCCTCATCGCAGGCCTCATGACCCTGGCGGCGGCGCCCGCCTTCGCCCAGGACCCCGCCGTCGCGCCGCCCGCGGCCGCGCCGCCCGCCGCCACGCCGTTGCCGCCCGCGCCGCAGGTGCAGGTGGTCCAGCTCGCCGCGCCCGACGCCTTCTCGACGCCGGGGCGGGACACGGGCCTGCCTGTCGACCTTTGGAAGGGCACGCCGGTGGAGACGGCTCGCGCGGTGCTGCCGCTGCTGGCGTCGAAGCCGCTGTCGCCGGCCGCGACCTATCTGGCGCGCCGCGTGCTGGCGACCGGCGCGCGGGGGCCCGAGGGCTCGGCCAACGACGAGGCGCTGTCCGGCGCGCGGGCCAGCGCCCTGATCGCGCTGGGCGACGTGCAGGCCGCGACCCGCATCCTGGACCGCGCGCCCGGCCTCGACCGCAACGCGGCGCTGTCGCAAGCGGCGGCCGAGACCGCGCTGCTGGCCGGCGACACCGCGCGGGCGTGCTCGATCGCCCAGGGCCTGTCGGCGGGGCGAGGTGAGGCCTACTGGCTGCGGCTGCGGGCGTTTTGCCAGGCCGAGGCGGGCCAGACAGCCCAGGCCCAGCTCACCTTCGACCTGGCCCAGGCGCAGGCGCGCGACGCGACCTACGGGCGGCTGATGGCGGCGAAGCTGGGGGCCGGCGCGCCGGGCGCGGCCTCGCTGCGCAACGGCCTGGACCTGGCGCTCTCGAAGAGTCTCAACCTGGACCTAGCGGCCGTGAAGCCAGGGCCGGCGGTGGCCGCGGCCCTGTCGGGGACCGAGCCGCCGACGCCCTCGTTCGACGTCGGCCTGATCGACGCCCAGATCGGCGGCCTGGGCCAGGCGGTGGTCGCGGGCCTGCCGCCGGAGACCGGCGTCTCGGCGCTGATCGCGGCCGCGGCGGACTCGGTGGACCCCAAGGCCAAGCCGCGGCTGCAGGCGGCGGCCGTGCTGCTGGCGGCGCTGGCCAACGACCTGCCCGGTCCCGACCGCGCCCGCATCTCGGGTTTCGCCGTGGCCGAGGGCAAGGCGCCCGCGGGCCGCAACCTGGCCCTGGAGGCCGCGGCCGACAGCCGCCGCGTGGGCGAAGCGGCGCTGCTGGTGCTGTGGACCTGCGCCGACGCCGGTGTGGCGGGTCCCGCCATCGGCGACCGGGCGCGCATCGTTCGCACCCTGATCCGCGCCGGCCTGCCCGACGACGCGCGCCTGTTCGTGCTCGAGGGCCTGGCGGGCCTGAAGTGAGCTCGAAAGGCGCCGACTGGGCCGAGGCCTTCCTCGAGATGATGGCCGTGGAGCGGGCGGCGGCGCGCAACACGCTGTCAGCCTACTCGCGCGATCTCACCGACGCCGGCGGTTTCCTGGCCGGCCGCGGTCGGGGCCTGGCCGAGGCCAGCGCGGAGGACGTGGAGGCCTACTTCGCCGACCTGGGCGCGCGGGGCCTGTCGCCGGCCACGGCGGCGCGGCGACGGGCGGCGGTGCGGCAGTTCTACCGCTTCGTGCTGGGCGAGGGCTGGCGCGACGACGACCCTTCGCGCCGGGTCGAGGCGCCGAAGAAGGGCCGGCCGCTGCCCAAGGTGCTGAGCCGCGAGGAGATGGACCGGCTGATCGGCGCCGCCTCGGCCCGCGACGGGGCCCAGGGCCTGCGGTTCGGCTGCATGGTGGAACTGGCCTATGCGTCCGGCCTGCGGATTTCGGAACTGACCGCCCTGCCGCTCGCGGCGCTGCAGCGCGACCCGGCCTATCTGATCGTCAAGGGCAAGGGCGGCAAGGAGCGGCTGGCGCCCCTGAACGACGCCGCGCGCGCGGCGGTGAAGGCCTACCTGGCCTTGCGGCCCCGGTTCCTGCCCAAAGGCGACAAGGCCAATCCCTGGCTGTTCCCGTCCCGCGGCAAGGCCGGCCGCCTGACGCCGCGGCGCTTCGCCCAGGTGTTGGACGAGGCGGCGGCGGACGCGGGGATCGATCCGGAGCGCGTCAGCCCGCATGTGCTGCGCCACGCCTTCGCCACCCACCTGCTGGAGGGCGGCGCCGACCTGCGCGTGGTGCAGAAGCTGTTGGGCCACGCCGACATCGCTACGACCCAGATCTACACGCACGTGGCCTCGGACCGCCTGCGCGAGATCGTCCAGACGCGGCACCCGCTGGCGAAGAAGCGGTAGTCCTTTCCCTCCTCTTGAGGGGAGGGTGGCTAGAGCGAAGCGACAGTCGGGTGGGGAAAGGAGGACCAAGCTCAGCGCCCGGTCATGGTCTCCCCACCCTGACGACTTCGTCGTCTGTCCCTCCCCTGAAGGGGAGGAATGAGTTCGGCCTTACCCCGTGATGCGGTAGCGGCCGTCGCCGTCGGGGCAGACGCGGACGTAGCGGACGTCGCGGCCGTAGGCGTCCACGGGCGCGGCGGCCAGGCGGCAGCGCTGGCGCTCATAGTAGCCGTAGTCGTAGGCCGAGGCGTAGCGGTTGCGGCCTTCGCGGTAGGCCACCGTGTCGTCATAGCTGAAGTACGGGCCGCGGCTGTCGCACTTGTAGCTGCGGTTCTGGCTGGCGTTGCCGATCGAGCCGCCGATCACCGCGCCCGCCACGCCGCCCAGGACGGCGCCTTCGGTCCGCGCGCCGCGCGAGGCGACCTGCGAGCCCAGCACCGCGCCGGCCAGGGCGCCGATCACGCCGCCGGCCACGGTGTTGCCGCTGCCGCCGCTGCTGCTGCACGGCACGGCGGTCGCCGAGGTGTTCCGGCCGTAGTAGCCGGCGTAGGGCGGGGCCTGATAGCTGGACCAGTAGGCCTGGTCCCACACGGGCCGCGGGTAGAGCCGCGCATAGGCGCCGTAGCCGTAGCGCCGGTCATAGATCACCTGGGCTCGGTTCCACTCGGCCAGACGGCGTTCGTAGTCGCGGCGGGCTTCACGCGAGTCGCGGCGGGCTTCGCGGTAGTCCGCGCGGCGCTGCTCGTACTGGGCCTGCTGGTCCTCGTACTGGGACCGCTGGGCGTCATAGACCTCCTGCTGGCGCTGATACTCCGGTGTCGGCCGGTACTGCTGGGCGGCGGCAGGGAGGGCGGTCGCGAGGGCCAGGCTCGAGGCCATTGCGATGTTGAGGACGTTCTTCATTCTTCCAGCTCCTGTCTCCTCGAAACGGCGAAACGGCCTGGAAGCGTGGGTGTTCCGTCCCGCCCGGAACCGGGCCTTGGCGTCGCGGCTGGCCAGAAGTTGATTTTCCACAGGACATATTCTTAAGGTTGTTTGTCCTCGGGGGGGGTGCGCGTGCAGAAGTGCCATGCATTCATCGTCGCGAGAGTGGCCGCCGGCGAGTGGGCTGCTTTGGGTGACCTGCCCGCCAGGCAACGCCGCTTCGAGGCAAGCTTCCTTCGCTCGCTGCAGATCGGGGCGCCGCGGCTGGCCGCCGAACATGCCGAGGTCGCGGCGCTCTATCCCGAGTACGCAGCCTTCGCGCCAGCCGAGAACGGGCCCTTCTTCGTCGCCTCGCCGGGTGTCCGCGTTCGCGGCGGCCAGATGGCCGGCGTCCTCGATCTCGAGGGGTGCGCCGGCAGGGGGGACGGTCCGCTTCCGCCCTTGGCGCTGGAAGGGGTCGAGGTCGTCACGCCGACCAAGGTGAAGACGGACATCAATCTCGCCGGGGCGTGGATCAGCAGTCTTTCCCTCGCAGACTCCCGGTTCAAGGGCCTCATGGCCGAGCAATGCCGCATCGACGGGCCCGCGGATCTCCGACGTATCGCTCCGCTTCGCGCATGGACGTCCACGACATTCGATATGGACAAGAAGCGGTGGCTGGCCGGTCTTCGCAGGCAGTTGGCATCGGGAACCATCGCCCGATCGGCCGCAGACGAAGACGCCAGCAAGGTCGTTCGAAAGGAGCGTTGGAGCGAGGCGGCCCGGAACATGCTGACCTGCCATCTACGGGGCGCCCGGATCGGCGGGATACTCGACTTGCGCGGCGCGAGGATTCGCGGCCCCCGTTCCGAGTGGCGGGCGTTGAATCTCGCCGGCTGCGTCATCGGTGGCGATGTGCGCCTGGGCATGGCCGAGATCGAGGGCGGCCTGGGCCTCAGCATGATGCGCCTCGAAGGAACCTTTTACGCCGAGCGGGTGCGCATCTGTCGTGGCGGCGACGACGCCATCATCGCCGAGAGCGCGTCGGTCGCCGGCGCATTCATCGTCAGGCGAGCCAAGGTGGTCGGCCGCATCTGGCTGCTGAGCGCGGACATCTGCGGCAATCTCAACCTGTACAAGACGATCATCGACGGTGGGGGCGGAAGGGCGCTGGACGGCACCGGCCTGACCGTGCGTTCGACGGTGTTGCTGAGAGACTTCGCGGCCGCGGGGGAGATGCGGTTCGACTACGCGTCGGTCGGCGAGGCCTTCGAGGTCGAGCGCGCGGCGGTGCTGTCGCCGGAGAGCAGCATCACCGCCCCACAGATGAGCGTCGGGGGCAGCGCCAGGATCGAGGATGCGGAACTGCTCGGGCCGGTCGAACTCTGTGGCGTGAACGTCGGCGGCGGGCTCACGATCCGACGTTCCAAATTTGCGGGCGAGGTGGCGCTGGACGTCTCCCACATGATCGTTCGCAATCGGCTGACCGTGTGCGCCAACCTGTTCTCCGGTCCCGCCGACCTGTCGGACCTCTCTTGTCATCTGTTGAAGGACGAGCCCGACGCCTGGAAGGGCGCCTCCAGGATTTGCCTGGATGGGCTGACCTATGCGCGCATTGCGGTGAGCGAGGGTTGTTTCCTGGATCGTGCCCGCTGGCTCGCACGACAGTACGCTTCGCCGGCGGAGATAGAATCGGTCACCAGGGCGAGCCATCTTCCGGCTCCGAAGGGGGCGATCCAGTATCACCCCCAACCTTACCTGCAGCTCGCCAAAGCCTTGTCGGCGCAAGGACACGAACACGACGCGCGGCGGATCCTCAGCATGCGCCGGACGATCGAGCGGCGATCCGTGACGCCCTGGCTCGCCCGGCCGCCGCTGTGGCTCTTCGAAAAGGCGTTCGACTACGGCCTTTCGGCGGGCGCCGCCCTCCGCACCCTGGCCGTGTGTTTCGCAGCCGGCGCTATCGCAGTGATGTGGGCGAACGACCGCGGAGCGCTGGTGATCGACAGCCAGCCCGTTTCACAGGTCCTCTCGCGCGAGACCGAGCGCGGCGGGCTCAATGTGCCCGCAATGGAGATCGCGAACGGGTTCGAGGCGACCGAGCCGAACGCCCGGTGCGGCCACGAGATCAACGCGGTGGTCTACGCGCTAGACGTCTTCATCCCGCTGATCGATTTGCGGGAGGAGGACAAGTGCGAAGTGGGGAAGGCGAGCGAGAACCGGCTCCTGGAAGGCTGGACGCTTTGCGGATGGGAGTTGATCCCCGAGGAGCAGGTCTGGCGCTTCGCCAAGGTGCTGTACGCGATCATCGGTTGGGTCGTGACCTCGCTGTCCGTCCTGACGTTTTCTGGTCTTTTGAGGCGACAGGCGGAGGTGATGCCGGAGTCTTGAGGCGCCCGGAACCGGGTGGACGGTTCCTTGCTTGTGAGCGGGACGGTTCAGCCCTACTTTCCGCCGCTTCCGGGGCGGCAGCCTCTTTCGGAACGGACGCCTGATGGCCGCGCACTACCTCGAGTTCGAGCGACCGATCGCCGACCTCGAAGCCAAGATCGAAGAACTCTCGAAGCTCTCGGAAACCGCCGGCGGCGGCGTGGACGAGGAGCTTGAATCGCTGCGGGCCCGCGCGCAGGAACTGCGCATCGAGGCCTATTCCAACCTCGACGCCTGGCAGAAGACGCAGGTGGCGCGCCACCCCGACCGGCCGCACTTCGTCGACTACGTCGGCGCGCTGATCGACGAGTTCCAGGAGCTGCGGGGCGACCGCAAGTTCGCCGACGACCAGGCGATCATGGGCGGCATCGGCCGCTTCCGCGGCCGCCCGGTGGTGGTGATGGGCCACGAGAAGGGCCGTGACACCGTCACCCGCGTGAAGCACAACTTTGGCTATGCGCGGCCCGAGGGCTACCGCAAGGCCGTGCGCCTGTTCGAGCTGGCCGAGCGGTTCAAGCTGCCGGTGATCAGCTTCGTCGACACGCCGGCCGCCTATCCGGGCATGGCCTCGGAGGAGCGCGGCGTGGCCGAGGCCATCGCGCGGTCGACCGAGAAGGCGCTGATGCTGGAAGTGCCGATGGTGGCGGTGGTGACCGGCGAAGGCGGCTCGGGCGGCGCGCTGGGCATCGCCTGCGGCAGCCGGGTGCTGATCCTGGAGCACGCGATCTATTCGGTGATCCCGCCCGAGGGCGCGAACTCGATCCTGTGGCGCGGCGCGCGCACGCCGGGCGAGGCGGCCAAGGCGATGAAGATCACCGCCCAGGACCTGGTGAAGCTGAAGATCGTCGACCGGATCATCCCCGAGCCGGCGGGCGGCGCCCACTCCGACCCCGAAGCCGCGATGACGGCCGTCGGCGATGCGGTGGAGGCCGAGCTGAAGGCGCTGGAAGGCCTGTCGGCCGAGGAGCTGAAGGCCAAGCGCGCCGAGCGCTTCTACGCCATCGGGCGCAGCGGGATCCAATAGTCGGTTCGCGCCTCCGCTTGCTTGACGCTGCGTAGGCGGGTTCAACTGCCCCAAACAATCGTTTGGGAGGACGCCAGATGGCGCTGAAGACCCGGTTCACCGAGACCTTCGGGGTCGAGCACCCCATCGTGCAGGGCGGCATGCAGTGGGTGGGCCGCGCCGAGCTGGTGGCGGCGGTGGCCAACGGCGGCGGCCTGGGCTTCATCACGGCCCTGACCCAGCCGACGCCCGACGACCTGCGGCGCGAAATCGAGAAGGCGCGCAAGCTGACCGACAAGCCGTTCGGCGTGAACCTGACCATCCTGCCGGCGATCAACCCGCCGCCGTACGCGGAATACCGCCAGGCGATCATCGACAGCGGGATCAAGATCGTCGAGACGGCCGGCTACAAGCCGCAGGAGCACGTCGACCACTTCAAGGAGCATGGGATCAAGGTGATCCATAAGTGCACCGCGGTCCGCCACGCGCTGTCGGCGGAGCGGATGGGCGTGGACGCCATCTCGATCGACGGCCTGGAATGCGCGGGCCACCCGGGCGAGGACGACGTGGGCGGCTTGATCCTGATCCCGGCGGCGGCCGACAAGGTGAAGATCCCGATGATCGCCTCGGGCGGCTTCGGCGACGCCCGCGGCCTGGTGGCGGCCATGGCGCTGGGCGCCGACGGCATCAACATGGGCACGCGCTTCATGGCCACCGTCGAGAGCCCGATCCACCAGAAGGTGAAGGAGCAGATCGTCGCCAACGACGAGCGGCAGACCAACCTGATCTTCCGCACCATGCACAACACCGCCCGCGTGGCGAAGAACGCGGTGTCGGACGAGGTGGTGCGCATCGAACGCGCCGGCGGCGCCAAGTTCGAGGACGTGAAGGACCTGGTGGCCGGCGCCCGCGGCAAGGTGGTCTACGAGGCCGGCGATCCCGACTACGGCATCTGGTCGGCGGGCCAGGTCCAGGGCCTGATCCACGACATCCCCACCTGCGCCGAACTGATCGCCCGTATCGTGCGCGAGGCCGAGGAGATCATCACGACCCGCCTGGGCGGCGCGGTGGTCAGCCGCAAGCTGCAGCCGGCGGAGTGACTTGAGCGCTCGTTCTCCTCACCCGTAGGGGGAGGAGAGGGGCGCGGTGGCTAGGGCCGGGCGCGGAAGACGAACGGGCCCACGTGGCCCACGGTGTCGTCGAACACCACCCAGACTTCCCCGCCCGTCGCCTGCCAGCGGCGGGCGAAGGACACGTCCTCGCCCATGGCGACCCCGTTCTCGTCGTAGGCGGGGTCGAAGCACTGCAGGACGTTCTGGAGCTGCTGGTGCTGGTAGTAGGTGCCGGCGGCCGGGCGGTAGAGCTCGGGGTGGGCGTCGCGCAGGGTCTCGAACACCTCGCGCTTGATCAGCATCAGGCCGGTGCCCGTCCGCTTGGCCCGGTAGAAGCCGTTCTTCTCCACCGGCGGCTGCTCCAGCTCCATGACGAAGCTGAGAGAGCGGGCCCAGGCGGCGGTCGGGTCGTCGTAGGCGCGCGACATGGCGTGGAAGCGCGGCACGTCGAGGATGCGGTGCGGGCAGACGGCCGAGACGATGGGCGCGTCGAACTCGACCATCCGGCGGATCAGGCCGGCCGGGTAGTCGATGTCGGAATCGATGAAGAGCAGGTGCGTGTGGTCGGGCGACTCCAGCACCAGGCTGGCCAGGGTGTTGCGCGCCCAGGCGATCAGGGTGCCGCTGGTGGTCTTCCAGTCGAGCTGGCCGGGGAATTCGGCCCACAGGCCGAGCAGGGAGCCGGTGTAGTGGGTCGTGAGCTGGCCGTTGTAGGTCGGCGTCCCCACCAGGATGCGCATCTGGGTCTTCCTCACGAAGCGAGCGGCCTCATCGGGGCTAGGTTGCTCCGCTGGGGGCGTCAATGCCCGGCCGCGGGCCCAAAAGAAAAGAGCCGCCGGACGGGCCGGCGGCTCTTGCCTTGTCTCCTCGGTCGGCCGCCCCCGAAGAGGCGGCCTCTCGAACTTAGAAGTCCATGTTCGCGCCGACGAAGAAGAAGCGGCCGGCGTTGTCGTACTGCGACGAGCCGGTGCCCGTGCCGAGGTAGGTCTCGGGCAGCGACGGCGGCTTCTTGTTGAACAGGTTCACGATACCCGCGCGGAAGCGGATCTCGTCGTTCAGCTTGTAGGTCGCACGGATGTCGTGACGGAAGTAGTCGCCCGTCTTGTAGGGCGTGATCACGCCGGCTTGCTGCGCCTGGTTGGCGATCATCGAGCCGTAGTAGATCGTGCTCCACGAGAACGAGAACTTGTCGTAGCTCCAGCGAGCCGACGCGTTGGCCTTCCACTCGGGCGTGGCGTTCGTGATGGTGTTCGCGAACTGGGTGTAGGCCTGGCCCGGCAGACCCTGGGTGACGAACTGGTACATCCAGGTCGCGTCCAGGCGCAGGGCGATCGAACCGTAGTCCTTGCCCATCAGGTCTTCCGTCTGGAAGCCGTACGAGATCGAGTAGTCGTAGCCTTCGACCTTGGTCGAGGCGACGTTCTGCTGGACCAGGACCACTTCGCTCACGCCGCCGACGAGGCCGCCGGTGGTGGCGCCCGTCGCGTCACGACGGATCTGCTGGCAGAAGATGTTCGAGGCGACCGGGGTGGTCGCATCGTCATAGCAGAGCGCGCCGAGCAGCGTGTTGATCGGGATCGAGCCCACCGCGTCGGTGATGTTGTACTTGAAGTAGTCCACCGAGATCTGGAGGTTCGGCACCCAACGCGGGTTGATCACCACGCCGTACTGGTAGGTGTGCGCCTTTTCCGGACCGAGGTCCGGGTTGCCGCCTTGCAGCAGCGCCAGCGACGGACGGCCCGTGCCGATGTTCGAGATGAACGTGGCCGAGTTGTAGCCCGGGATGGCGGCGGCGCAGGTGATCCGGCGGGCCGCTTGCTGGGTCGCGTTGGCCGAGCGGAAGTTGTCCTTGTCGCACGGGTCGAGCGCGGCGGTCGTGAAGTTCCGGCCTTGCGGCGCGAAGAGTTCCACGATGTTCGGCGCGCGCACGGCGGTGGACTCGGTCGCCCGGAAGCGGACGTCCTTCACCGGGGCCCACTCGGCGTGCAGGCGGTACTGGTCGGTGCCGCCGATGGTCGAGTAGTCGGCGACGCGGCCGGCCAGTTCGACGGTCAGTTCTTCGGCGAAGGGCAGGTCCTTCAGGATCGGGATCCGCACTTCGGCGTAGGCTTCCTTCGTGTCGTAGGAACCCTGGCGGGTGCCGACGGCGTTGAAGAACAGCGCGCCGCTGGCGCTCAGGGCGTCTTGTTCGAAGAAGCTGGTTTCCTTGCGGTACTCAGCGCCGAACGCAACGCCGACCGGGCCGGCCGGCAGGTTGAACAGGTTGGTGTCGAAGTTGATGCCGCCGACCGTCTGGGTGACGCGCTGGTCGGTGGTGGCGATGCCGTTGGTCCACAGGATGGCGTCACGCGAGGCGCCGTTGACCAGGTCCCAGGGGGTGCAGCCGGCGGCGCGGGCGGCCGCGTCGCGGCAGACCACCTGGCCGTTCAGCACCACCGCGTCCGTCGCCTGCTGCACGCGGGCGATGTTCGGCAC
>Ga0065165_1002583_pt1 | contig 14906 bp, 11 predicted proteins | sample AraplaMF_Cvi_mMF_FD_63813 | JGI IMG/M metagenome (GOLD analysis project Ga0065165, IMG submission 63813) | Arabidopsis root microbial communities from the University of North Carolina, USA - plate scrape MF_Cvi_mMF (version 2) (version 3) | ecosystem: Host-associated > Plants > Roots >...
GAAGTCAACGACTCCTTCGGCCACGAGCACGGCGACATCCTGCTGTGCGAAGTCGCGGCGCGCCTGCGCAAGGTACTGCGCCCCGGCGATGTGGTGGCGCGCCTGGGCGGCGACGAATTCGTGGTGGCCGCCGACTGCGGCGGCGAGAGTTCCGCCACGGCGATCGCCGCCAAGCTGCTCGAGGTGCTGACCCTGCCGGTCACGGTCGGCGCGCAGGACGTGGTGGTGGGCGCCTCGATCGGCATCAGCATGTATCCGCGCGACGCCGGCACGCGCGAGCTGCTGTTCCAGACCGCCGACACGGCCATGTACCGCGCCAAGGCAGAGGGCCGCAACCGTTACCGCTTCTTCGAACCGGAGATGACGGTGGCGGCGCGCGCCCGCATGGCGCTCGAGCTCTCGCTGCGGCCGGCGCTGGCGCGCGGCGAATTCGAGCTGCACTACCAGCCACGCGTGGACCTGCGCAGCATGGCGGTGGTCGGCGTCGAAGCCCTGCTGCGCTGGCGCCATCCGCAACAAGGGATGGTGCCGCCGCAGCAGTTCATCGGCATCGCCGAGGAGACGGGCCTGATCAACCCGATCGGGCGCTGGGTGCTGCGCGAAGCCTGCCGCCAGACGCGCCGCCTGATCGACGAGTTCGGACGCCCGATCCGGGTTTCCGTCAACGTCTCGGCGCGCCAGCTGGCGCAGCAGGGCTTCGTCGACGAAGTGCGCGACGCGCTGGATACGGCCGGGCTGGCGGCATCGAGCCTGGAACTGGAGCTGACCGAGAGCGCCCTGATCGAGGACATCGCGCGCACCGCCGCCATGCTCGGCGAGCTGCAGGCGCTTGGCGTGAAACTGGCGGTCGACGACTTCGGCACCGGCTATTCCGGCCTGGCCTACCTGCGCCGCCTGCCGATCGACGTCCTGAAGCTGGACCGCTCCTTCGTGCTGCAGGACGACGGCCGCATCAGCGCCTTCGATTTCGTGAAAGCCTTCGTCGACATGGCGCACGCGCTGCAGATGTCGGTGGTGGCCGAGGGCGTGGAAACCGCCGAGGTGCTGGACTTCCTGCGCGCGGCAAGCTGCGACGAAGCCCAGGGCTATCTGCTGGGGCGCCCGCTGCCGCTGGCCGACTTGCGCGCGCTCCTGCAGGGCTGATCAGGCGGCTCTGGCTTCCTCTTCCAGCGCGTCCGCCACCAGCAGCGCCAGCTGGCCGTCCAGCGCCTCGAAGCGCAGCGGCAGATCCATCTTGCAGACCTCGCCGTCGGCGGCCACCTTGATCCGGCGCCGGCCGGACAGCAGGGGCGCCCGCACCGTCATGCTGCGGAAGGCGAAGGCGACGACGTCGTCGGTCTCGCCCAGCCGCCCCAGGGCGCCGCGCAGCAACAGGCCCAGCATGCGCAGCCGACCCACCGGGCGCGGCGCGATGGCCGCCAGCCGGCCTTCCTGCACCGCGTGGTCGAGCGGCTGCATGCCGACCTGCTCCATCTGCAGCCGGTTGTTGCCGACGAAGAGCGTCGGGGTACGCAGGCGGTGGCTGCGGCCGTCCAGTTCCAGCGTGATGCGCAGGTTGCGGTGCCGTCCCAGCGCCGTCTTCAGGGCCGACAGCAGGGCCACCACGCGGCTGCGCCCGTACTGCCGCTTATCGTGTTCGCGCTCCTCGAGCAGGCGCGGATACAGGCCGACGCTGGCGTTCACCAGGAAGCTGCGGCCGTTCACCTGGCCGATCTGCACGTGGCGCACGCGCGCCCGCAGCAGCGCGCGCACGGCCTCGCCCAGGTCTTCCGGAATGCCGTGGGTACGGCCGAAATAGTTGAAGGTCCCCTGCGGCAGCACGCCGAACACGCAGCCGTGGCGCACCGCTTCGTGGGCGACCGCGTTGAGCGTGCCGTCGCCGCCGGCCGCCACCAGGATCGCGCCGTCGCGCGCGGCGCGCGCCGCCACCTCGGCCGCGACTTCCGGCATGCGCGCGCCCTCGTGCACCACCTCGATCTCGCAGCGCCGTCCCGCCGCCTGCACCACCTCGCGGATGGTCGAGCAGCGCAGATCCGTCTCGGTGCGGCCCGAGCCGGCATTCAGCACGACATAGAACGGCGCGTCAGGCCGCGGATCCTCCATTGCCATCGTCGATTTCTCCATCGGCACAGATTAGCAGCTTTGAGCGGCCAGCCTTTTCCGCTTGCCTGTCGCCAATTCTGCGACGGGCATGCGGGATGGCTGCGCGGTAAACTGCCCGCCATGAGAATCAGCAAGGAAAAAGCCGCCGAAAACAGGGATGCCCTGATCCAGGCCGCCAGCAGGCTCATTCGCGAACGCGGCATCGACGGTGTGGGCGTGGCGGAGATCAGCAAGGCGGCGGGGCTCACCCATGGCGCCCTGTACGCGCATTTCCGTTCGAAGGAAGAGCTGGCGCTGGCCGCCCTGGCGCATGGACTGGAGGAGACTTGCGCGGCCCTGGGCGCCGCCGGCGCCGACGGCGTGGCGGGGCTCGGCAGCTTCCTCGATGGCTTCCTGTCGCCGTCCACGCGCGACGACTATGCCGGCAGCTGCCCGATTGCCGCCTCGGCGAGCGAGATCGGACGCCAGGAGCGGGCCATCAGCGCCTGCTTTTCCGAAAAATACCTGGAGATGGTGCGCGCGATCGAACGCGGCATGGGAACGGACGGGAACAGCCAGGCGCGCGCCATGATCATCGTGGCGGCCCTGGTCGGCGTCCAGGCCGTGGCGCGCGGCGCCGCCAAGGGCGACCCGGCGCTGTCGGAAGAAGTGCTGCGCGCAGCGCGCCAGGTGATCGGCCAGGCGATCGCGACGCCCAGTCACGGCGCGCCGCAGTAAAGCCTACTTGGTGACCGCGATCTCGGTGCGGTGACCACCCTTGAAGGTGTACAGGGTGATGGTGCCGTCGAGGATGTCGCCGTGCGCATCGAAGCCGATGTTGCCGGTCACGCCCTTGTAGCGGACCTTGGCCAGCGCCGGCAGGTACTTCGCCGGCGCCGAGGAGCCGGCCTTGTTCATGGCCTCGGCCAGCACCATCGTCGCGTCATACGAGTAAGGCGCGATGATCTGGACGTCGATGCCGAAACGCTTGCGGTAAGCCGCGCGGAAGTTGTCCATCGCCGCCTTGCCGGCCGCCTCGACGCCGCCCGCTTCGGCGCACACGACCTGGCCGTCGGCCATGGTGCCGCCCGACAGCTTGTGCATCTCGTCCGAGCAGATGCCGTCGCCGCCCATCATCTTGACGTTCAGGCCGAGCTGCTTCATCTGGCGCAGCATCGGGCCGGCCACCGCGTTCATCCCGCCAAAGAAGACGAGGTCCGGGTTGCTGGCGCGGATGCGGGTCAGGATGGCCGAGAAGTCGGTCGCCTTGTCATTGGTGAACTCCTTCGCCACCACATTGGTGCCTTGCTGGCGCAGGCCGTTCACGAATTCGGTGACGAGGCCCTGGCCGTAGGCGGTGCGGTCGTCGATCACGGCGATGCGCTTGGCGCCCATGCTCTTGACGGCATAGCGGCCGAGGGCGCGGCCGAGCTGGATGTCGTTGGCCACCACGCGGAAGGTGGTGTTGAAGCCCTGCAGCGTGTACTTCGGATTGGTGGACGAGGCCGTGATCTGCGGGATGCCCGCATCGTAATAGATCTTCGACGCCGGGATGGTGGTGCCCGAGGTCTCGTGGCCGACCACGGCATTGACGCGGGCGTCGGCCAGCTTCTGGGCCGCGGCGGTCGCCTGTTTCGGGTCGCCGGCATCGTCTTCCGGCGCCAGTACCCACTTGACCTTGCGGCCGCCGATGGTCGCGCCGCGCGCGTTCAGGGCGTCGATCGCCATCCGCACGCCGTTTTCGCTGTCCTTGCCGAAGTGGGCCACCGGTCCGGTCATGGCGGCCACGTGGCCGATGCGGACCACTTCCTGGGCCGGCGACAGGCCGGCAGCCGTTGATCCGGCCACGAAGGCCACCAGGGCAAATACGGTCTTCTTCATTACATCCTCGTATATACAGGTGATTCTTTATACCAAAAACGATATGTTACAGAGGATCTTCCTCTGTATCAAGTACCCAGCCTTAGGGCACAATGCCGGCCATGCGCTCTCATCCATTCTCCTTGCCCCTGCCGGCGATGTCGGCGGCGACCCTGCTGCGTGCGCTGCTCCAGCGTCCCTCCCCGGCTGCTCCCCTGACGCCTGCGCCGGTGCGCCACCGCCTGGACCGCCTCGACCAGGCGCACATCGCAGGCTACCGTAGCGCGCTCGGCTTCGGCGGCAGCCACGTGCCGCTGACCTGGTATTACCTGCTGGCCCAGCGCGCCCACCTCGGCGCCATGCTCGGGGCGGCGCTGCCCTTCCGCCTGGTCGGCATCATCCACGTCGAGAACAGCCTGAGCGCCGGTATCCAGCCGCGTGCCGGGCGTCCGCTCGAGCTCGAGACCGTGATCGGCATCGGCGCGCCAGGCGATACCGGGGCCGTGCACGCCACGCTCGAGACCCGGGCCGTGCAGGACGGCGACTCCGTGTTCAGCTGCCGCAGCACCTACCTGGTGGTGCGCGGCCGGCGCAGCGGCGCGCCGCGTGCACCGGCCACGGCCGCCGATGCCATGGCGCCGCTGGGTGCCTGGCAACTGGCGGCGTCGAGCGGGCGCGACTACGCCGCGCTATCGGGCGACTGGAACCCGATCCACCTGTGGCCCTGGAGCGCGCGCCTGATGGGCCTGAAGGCGCCGATCATCCACGGTATGCACACCCTGGGCCGCGCCTGCGCCGAACTGGAGCGCGCCGGCGGGCGCACGGTGGCGGCGCTGGACGGGCGCTTCCGCGCGCCTATCCCTTTGGGCAGCGCCGTGGCGCTGGCGGCCGCGCTGGACGCCGGACGCTACCTGGTCGAGGCCGGCGGGCGCGTGGCCGTGGAAGGGACTTTTCGCTTCGCCTGAATTGATCCAGCTCAAGCGATGCAGGCTGCATATCCACCATCCTGACCCGGTCAACAGCGCACATGGAGGACCGCGACATGTACAAGCGCATCCTGATCCCGACCGACGGTTCGGAAGCCTCGCAACGCGCGACCCTGGCCGGCGTCGAATTCGCCCGCGAAGTGGGCGCCGAAGTCATCGGACTGACCGCCACGCCCGAATTCAGCGTCCTCAGCACGGACAGCGACATGCTGGAGGACACGCCCGAGCAGTTCGCGGCGCACAGCGCAGCGCGGGCCGCCCGCATCCTTGCCGCCGTCCAGTCCGCGGCTGATGAAGCCGGCGTGCCCTGCCGCAGCGAGCATGCGGTCGACGACGACCCCTATGCCGCCATCGTCGCCGCGGCCCAGCGCCATGGCTGCGACCTGATCGTGATGGCATCGCACGGCCGCCGTGGCCTGAAGGGTCTGCTGCTGGGCAGCGAGACCCAGAAGGTGCTGGTGCACAGCACGATCCCGGTGCTGGTGCACCGCTAGCCGGCACCGTATCGCCATGTACCAGCGCATCCTGGTGCCCACCGACGGCACGGAACTATGCAGCCCGGCCCTCACGGCCGCACTCGACCTCGCGCGCATCGGCGGCGGCGCGGTGATCGGTATGTTTGCCGGCCCGCCGACCCGCCTGCAGGCACTCGCGAACGAGGACCCGGTGCGCGCCGCCTGGCTGAACGAACGCGAACGGAACGGCGCCGACGCGCTGGCCTGGATCGCACGCCGCGCCGGCGAGGCGGGTGTGCCTTACGAAACCATGCTGGTCCACCACGACAGCCCCGCCGCCGCCATCGTCGATGCCGCGCGCGACCGCCGGTGCGACCTGATCGTGATGGCCTCGCACGGCCACGGCGGCCTGCGCGCGCGGCTGCTGGGCAGCGAGACCTGGAAGGTGCTGAGCCTGTGCGCGATTCCCGTGCTGGTGGTGCGCGGACCTTCTGGCTAATCCAATCCCAGCCAGCGCCGGTATGCGGCGTAGTGGTGAATGACGTAGCCGCCGAAGGCGCGCAGCTTGCCGACGCTGCGCGAGGTCGCCGCCAGCTCGCGCTCCATGTCGGCTTCGCCCAGGTGATGGAAGGAGAGCTTGCGGATCTCGTTTGGCGAAGTCTCGATGCCGATCAGGACCGGGCGGCCGATCGCTTCGCCGTAATTCAGCTCATCCATCGCGTGGCTGACCAGGCCGTCACCGCCGTCCGCATGGTCGCGGTAATCCATCAGCGCCACGTAGTCGTAGATGTCCTGCACGTGCTGGCTGACCGGCTTGCGCTTGCCCTGCCACTCGAGCTGGATGCCGTCCAGCCAGAACGGGATCGCCGGGCCCATCGGCAGCGTCTGGCCGGATTGCGCTTTCACCCGCATCAGGGCGTCCGACAGTTCGATGAAGTTGGCCAGCAGCTCCATCTTGCGGGTCGACCACTCGGCCAGGATGTGGGGCTCGATGTCGAGGTTGATGCCGTCGAAGCGTTCTTCGGGCGCCGCTTGCGCGTTGTAGTCGAGCACGCGCTTCAGCATGGCGATGGCGTCAATACGGTGGCGCGGCAGCACGTAGCGTTCCGTGTGCAGGTAGCCGGAGCCGAGCAGCGCGTAGACCTTCAGGCCGCTGGCGTGCATGCGCCGCAGCAGCCGGCGATAGCGCTCGGGCTGGGTGGCGATCAGGTTGCGGCCGCGCCAGGCGTCGGCGTACAGGTAGATCGTGCCGACCGATTTCGCTTTCAGGAAGGCGATGCCCTGGGCCGCCTCGCCTTCGCTGTCGAGCATGGCGTAGGACTCGCCTTCCCAGGTCCAGATGGCGCGCGGACCGGCTGGTTCGGCGGCCCTTGCACCGGCGGCGGCACTTGCAATCAGTGCCGCCAACAGGAGCTTGCGCATCACAGGCGCATCTCCACGTGATACTGGCCGATGCCGATCGAGCGCCCCGTCTCCGGATGCGAAGGAATCACCGACACGTAATAGGTCCCGTGCGACAGCTTGCCCAGCTTTGCGCGCAGCGCCACTTTGAGCGACGCGCCGGGCGCCATGGTCTGCAGCTCGCCGGCGGTTTCGCCCACTTCCAGGCCGCCGGCGTCGCTGATCACCAGCAGCGGCACGAAGGGCCGTGAGCCGCTGGTCGACTGGTTGCTCATGGTCGCTTCGATGACGGGCTCGCCGTCCGCATCCTGGGCGGCGCGGCGCACGCCGGACACGCCGATGCCGCCTTCGGCCGCCAGCGCCACGCTGCGCAGCTTGCGTTCCTCGCCGCGGTAAGCGGCCAGCTTCTCGACAGCGGCGGGCGGCGCCAGTCCCGCTGCGCGCGCGGCGACCCCGTTCGCCTGCAGGAAGGACTGGAACTGGGCGCGCGCGGTCGCCAGCGCCTTGTCGTCGAGCGCGCGGTCGGTCTGCATGCCGTCGGCCAGCGCGTACAGCCTGTTCTGCGCCAGGTAGACCGAGCCGGACACGAAGTCGCTCAGCTCCGTCTTGGTCTGCTTCAGCGGGATCACGTGCAGGTTGCGGAAGCTCGGCTCCGTATCGAGTCCGGTGCCCAGCCAGGTCACCTCGGGCGGCGACTGCATCCCGTAGTTGTTCGACAAATATGCCAGCAGCGAGGGCGCAATGTCGAACTGCGAGCTGACCGACTTGATCGACTGCGGCTTCTTCAGCATCGGCGAAAACACGATCAGCGGCACGTGGTAGCGCTCGATGCGGGTATCCATCGGCAGCTCGGGCAGGCGGTGGTCGCCGGTGACGATGAAAATGGTGTTCTCGTAGCCCGGCAGCTTTGCCGCGCCTTCGAAGAAGCGGCGCAGCGCATCGTCGGTGTAGAGGATGCTGGCGAAGATCTCGCGCTGGGCCGTGTAACCGGGGTTCGCGTTCGGCGCGATGCCCAGCTGGGCCAGCCGCTGCCCGACCTTCTCCAGATAGCGCGGCTTGTCCGGGAAGCTGAAGGGGTCGTGCATGCTGGTGGTCTGGATGATGGCCAGCTTCGGCGTGCGGGCATCACGCTCTTGCCCTTCACGGCGCAATGCCATGTCGACCAGTTCGCCGTCGGCATAGCCCCACTCATTGCTGCGCTTGGCCGGCGCGCCGTAATCGCGCTCGCTCACAAAGCTGTCGACGCCTTCCTGGCGGAGATACTCGCCTTCGTTGTCGAATTCGAGGTTGGAGCCGCTGTAGAACTTCAGGCGGTAGCCCTGCGATTTCAGGACGCTGAGCAGCGAGGCGTGGCGCGGCATCTTGTCGCCGAGCGCGGCCAGGCCGTTCTCGCCGAAGGGCAGCGAGCCGAACACGGTGGTCAGCACGCCGAAGGTGCGGCCCTGGCCGGACAGGAAGTTCTCGAAATAGAGACTGCGGCCGGCCAGCTCGTCCAGGAAAGGCGTGAAGCTGCCGAGGCGCGCGCCGGGACCGGAGAAATTGCGGCCCAGGCCTTCGACGATCACGAAGACGATGTTGGGCCGCGTGCCGGCGCGGGTCTCGAACAGCGGCCCCAGGGTGTCCGGCGTGCGTTCGGGACGCAGGAAGGGATAGCGCGGGTCCTTGCCGGACCAGGGCAGTTCGCCCTTGCCCTGTGCGAGCGCCGTATTCGCGGCCGCGCCGGGCGAGCCGAACTGGTGGGCCAGGTTGCGGTCGGCAAAATAGGCCGTCTTGTTCAACAGGTAACCGACGCTGGCTTCGCTCTGGGCCGCGGGCGGCGTGAAATGATCGGGCAGGAAGGCCAGGGCCAGCAGGCTGGCGCCGCCCGCCAACAACACCTGACGCACGCTCGGGCGCGGCCACCAGGGGCGGGCGCTGACATTCAGCAGCAGCCACAGGACGGCCAGCGCGGCCGCCAGCGCCAGCGCCAGCGAAGGCGCCACCTGCCAGCCGCCGGCCACCGTGGTGGCCACTTCGGCGCGCGTGTAGCCGAACAGGTCGGCGCCCAGCGGCACGCCGGCGATCCAGTGGTATTGCAGCAGCCCGGCCTGCGCCGCCAGCAGCAGCGACCAGCCGGCGCCAAGCAAGCCGATGCGCCAGCGCCGTGCCGGCACGACGGCCAGCAGCGGGGCGCCCAGCACGAACAGGAAGCCGTAGCGCAGCAGGGACAGCAAGTCGTTCGCGAGGGCCGGTCCGAACAGGATGGACACCTTCACCTCGCCGCCGGCGGCATGCCAGGTCTCAAGCACGCGCAGACACAGCCAGGCCAGCATCAGCGCCGGCAGGCAGCTCAGGACGTCGGCCAGGGCGACGCCGATTGCACGGCGGACGGGGCCCGTTTCCTTGACCGGCGCGGCCGGCTTGTCGACCACCGCTACCATCGGCGGTACAAGGCAAACGTGAGGCCGCGCTCGTTGCCGCCGTTACTGGACGCGCTCTTCGAGAAGCTGGCGCCCAGCTTGCCGCCCCATTGCGGGCTGAAGTAGCGCACCCAGGCGAAGCCGCCACCGCCCGAGCGGGCGCGCCCGCCGACCAGGCTGAGGGGGTCGTCGCTGCGGCCGCTGTTGGCGCTCAGTTCGAGGTAGTTGTCGGCGTCGCCCGTGTAGTACCAGCGCGCCAGCAGCCGTTCGCCCGTGCTGTGCGAGCCTTCGGAGACGATGTTCTGGTGGCGCAGCTGGACGTAGAAATTGCCCGTGTACTTGGCGATGCTGATGCCGTAGATGTTGACGCGCGAGTCGAAGCCCAAGACGTCGTCGCTGAGCGAGGCTTCCCAGCCGCCGCCCAGCGCCTGCCAGACTTCGGCGCGGCCGGCGTTGGCCGGGAACAGGCGGCTGGTGGCGGAATGCTGGTAGCGCAGGTTGGCATAGGCGCCCTTCCACAGGTCGACGTAGCCGTCGAGGGCCCAGGCGTAGTCGTGCTGGCCGAAGCGGTGCGCGCGCAGGGTTTCGAAGCCCAGCGAACCGATCTTCGTGTAGTGGCGCAGGCTGGCGGTCTGGTCGTTCCAGCGGGGACCGCTGCCGACGTCGGTCCAGCTCGAGGACAGGCTGGCGGCCCAGGTATAGCCGGCGGCGGCGGTCGTGTCCGAGCTGCCCGCGGTCGGCACCGGCGGGCGGGGCTGCAGGTCCGCCAGCAGCGTGTCGATTTCGCCTGCATCGCCATGCAGGCTGCTCGCCTGTTCAAGGTCGGCGCGGGCTTCCGCCGCGTGTCCCAGTGCGCGATGGGCGCGCGCGCGCAGCACCAGCGCGGCCGGGTCGGCCGGGCGCAGCGCCACCAGGCGCTCGTAGGCGTCCAGGGCCTTGGCCGGCTGCTCGCTCCAGCGGTAAGTATTGCCCAAGGCTTCCCAGACGTCCGCATAAGCCGGCGAGGCCTTGGCGGCGGCGCCCAGGTCCGATTCCGCTTCGCTCCAGCGTCCCAAGCGGGCATACACGATGCCGCGGCCGAGCAGGACGTCGGTATTGCCCGGCGAACGGCTCAGCAGCGCCGAGTAGGCCGCCAGCGCCAGCTCCGGCTGGCCGCCATTGGCGAGCGCACGCGCGCTGGCGTACTGGTCGTCGAAGGAAGCTGGGCTGGCTGGCTGGATCTGGGCGGGAGGCGTCAAGCCTTCATGCGCGGGGAGCTGGAAATCGATGGGCATCTAATGGAGCGAAGTTTAAGAGCGAAGTTGAACTAAGCGGAAACGGAGAGAAAACACTGCGGAATCGGAGCGCACATCGCGCAGCGGCGCCAGCCGAAACTGTGCCGGACTCGCTGTGTTGCGTCAAGGAAAGCACCCGCCGAACGCCCTCTTCTGTAGCGCAAATCCGTCAAACCGGCACATCCTACTTCAGCCCGGGCCGATCGAGGTCGACCGTGCGCCCCGCCAGCATGAAGATGCCGTCGCCCTGGTAGTGCAGGGTTTCCGGGTGTGCGGGCGTGGACGCCGCGCGCGCCGCCACCACTTCCCAGATGAAGAAGTTGTACTTGTCGACCAGGCTGTCGTCGAACAGCCGGCATTCGAAGTGCGCGTGGCATTCGCGGATCGAAGGCGCGCCGACCTTGCGCGAGGGCTGGGCCGTGAGACCGTAGGTGGCGAACTTGTCGATGTCGGCGCCGCTGGTCGAGCCGATGCCGAGCACCGCTTCCGTCAGCGCGGTGGTGGGCAGGTTGATCACGCATTCGCCGCTGGCGCGCACCAGCCCGAAGCTGTGATTGCTCGAAGCGATCACGCAGCCGACCAGCGAAGGCGAGAATTCCATCACCGTGTGCCAGCCCATGGTCATGATGTCGCGTTCTCCCTGCCAGCTGGACGAGACCAGCACCACCGGCCCAGGCTCGAGGTAGCGGCGGACCCGGTGCAGCGGCACTGCGTGTTTGCGTGGCGTGGTCATGGCTGCAATGATGGCGCGGCGGCCGCGGCCGCGGCGCACGGATGGGCAGCGGCGCGCCCAGGCGCTACACTAGCGGGATGAAGCTTGCCCTCCTCCTGTCCCGGCACCGGCGCCTGCTGGCATTGTGCGGCCTGTCCGCCGCCGTCCACCTGCTGGTGCTCGAGCTGGCCGCCCGGCGCGAAGCCATGCCGCCGTCCGCGCCGCCGGCGGGAGAGGCGCTGAGCTTGCGGCTGGTGCGGCGGCCTGTCCAACAGCCACCGGCGCCGGCGCCGGGCGATGCGAGGCCAGCGGCGCCCCCGCCTGCGACCCGGTTGGCGGATCCCGGCGGCGAACGCCCGGCCGAACCGGAACACACGGCCGATGCCGCGGTGCAGGCGGACGCCTTGCCCGCCGCGCCGCCCGCATCGGCCGCATCGGCCGCGCCCGAGCCCGACACGGCCGGCGCGCCGCCGGTGCGCATGCCCGGCGTGTACAGCGTGCGCCTGCCCGATCCGGTTCGCCTGTCGTATGCGCTGAACAGCCAGGCGCCCGCGGCGGCGCCGGTTTCCGCGGGCGCCGCCAGCATCGCCTGGGGCGTCGACGGCGAGCATTACACGCTGGCGGTCGACGGCGTGCTGGGCCGCCTGCGCAGCGAAGGCGTCGGCAGCGACACCGGCCTCCTGCCGCTGCGCAGCGGCGAGGAGCGCGACGGCGCCATGGCGCTCAGTGAATTCAAGGAGACGGCGCAAGGCGCCCAGGACCGCGCCTCGATGCTGATGCAGCTGGCCGGCATGGGCCAGGCGGCATCGCTCCAGATCGAGGGACGGCTGGGAAAGGAACTGCGGATGGTGGTCGCGGGCGCGAACGGCGCCGAGATCGCGCGCTACCTGGTGATGGGCCCGGAACAGGTAACAACCGGGCTTGGCGAACTTGCCGCCTGGCGCCTGGCCCAGGTGGCGCCGCCCGGACGGGAGCGCCTCGAATTATGGCTGGCGCCCGACAAGGACTGGCTGCCGGTCCAGCTCCGCCTCACGCGGCCGGACGGCAGCGTCCTCACCCAGACGGTGACCCGGATCGATCCGGGCACACCGCAATAAGACCCTCGGCGCTTACTCTCGCACGCGGCGCCAGCCCGCACGCCGCGCATCCTCGCTGGCCGCTGCCGGCAAGCTGACCGACACGGTGCCGCCATCCGCGGTGGTGGCCACCAGCTTCAGCGTGCCGTTCGGCAGGCGCACGATGATAAAGCCGACCGCGGCGGCATTGCCCGAGAGCGTGCTGCCGGCCATCTTGCCGACGGACGAGTTCACCACCACCTGCTCTCCGGTGCAGACGTCCAGCTGGTACAGGTTGCTGGTGCCGCCCACCTGGCAATCCGAGGACGAGGTCGGCATGTTGGACACCACATTCAGGGTCCCGGCCACCACCTTCGGATCCAGGTTCACCCGTTCGCCGCTGTTCTGGTCGAGGTCGAAATACCAGCCCGCCTGGGTCGACAGGTCGATCGCCGGGCCGTCCATGGTGTAGATGTCGCCGCTGCCGCCGTCGACCTTGGTCAGCTTCTGCTTCGACATGTTGAGCGCGGTGCGCCACTCGGTCGCCTTGATGGCGCTGCCGCTGTCCTTCAGGACGTACACGCTCTGGATATCGGTGTTGCCGATGTCGCCCAGGTCCAGCAGGCGCCCGGTGCCGTAGACGACCACGGGACTCGCACCCGAGCTGTAGGAGCCATCGGCGTTCTTGGTGTTCACGCGGCACATCGTGACCTCGGGACGCGAGGTGACCGGCTGCTTGGTGCCGGCGTCGCCCATCTGCAGCACCTTCGGGTTGCCCTGCGAGGTAAAGTCGAAGCGCCACATCTTGCCGAGGTTGTCGCCGCCGTACACATAGGTGATCTTCGGATCGGTGGACGGGTTCAGGCTGACCGCCGTGATCTTGGCGAAGCCGGAAGGGGTGGCGGTATCGCCGGAGCCGGTGCTGGTCTTGCTCAGCACCTCGCCGGTGTTGACGTCGACCACGTACAGGTAGCCCTTGCCGTCGCCGCTGTTGATGTTGTCGGTACCCGGCACGTTGTTGTAGCCGGCGGTCAGGAACACCACCCAGCGTTCGAGGCCGGAGCCGTCCTTCCAGGTGCCGAACTGCGGGTTGCCGAAGGACAGGCCAATGTCGGCGTCGTAGTTGATGCCGCTGCAAACGGACGAATCCGCGCACAGTTCCCACAGCGGCTGCGGATCGGCGGGATTGGTGACGTCCAGCGCATAGTAGCCGCGGCCGCCGGCGTTCAGGCCCGCCACCAGCACCGTGCGCCAGCCCTTCCCGGGAATCTTCACGTCCGCGATCTCGGGCGAGCCGTCGGTGGTGAACTGGTGATTGGTGCCATAGGTGGTGCTGGCCTGCACATAAAGCTTCTTCATGGTGATGCGTGGCGCATACGCCCAGATCTCCTCGCCGGTCGCTCCGGTGAAGGCGTGCAGCATGCCGTCATTGGCGGCCACGAACACGGTCGCGCTGCGCTTCTTGGTCTGGTCCACCTTGAAGTCGGCGTAATCGCTCGCGGTATAGCCCTTGCGCGGCTCGCGCAGATAGGCCGGCTTGGACGAAGCGATATCGCCCAGCACGATCGGCAGCGTGGCGTCCTTGGTGCGGGCATAGGCGCGCATGATGGTGCCGTCGGCGTACTGCTGCTGTCCACGCAGCCAGTTGACGATGTTCGCACCACTGTTGACGATGGCGCGGTCGCTGGCGGACAGGCTGGCGCATTGCGTCAGCATGGTGCACTTGTTGTCGAACCAGGCCTTTTCAATATCCGACAGTTCGTCGTACTTGAAGTTCTTCAGCAGCTTCTTGGCAGGATCGAGCATCTTGATGACGCGGGAATCGGCAGCGTCGGCCACCTTCTTGCCGACGGTGTTCGAGGAATTCCACACCACGGTCTCGCCCACCTCGCCCGTCACCGGGTCGAGCTTCCTGTCGGTCAGTTCGCCATACCACTGCACCGTGGTGAAGGTATCCGAGAAGATGTCGTTGTCTTCCTGCGAGATGTTCGGCGTCGAGGTCGCAGCCGCCGCGGCCGCGCCGACCTGCACCTGGATGTTCGCCAGCGCCGAGCTCAGGCCCGATACCACCTGGGTCGGATCGGACGCGCTGAAATACCGGCCGTGGCCGTTGATGGCGGCGTGCCACAAATCGTCCACGCGGGCCTGGATGGCGGCGCCGGTAGTCGTGTTCGACAGCTCCGGATCCGGCCACACGTAAGGGCCATTGTTGTTCCACGGGCAGCCGCTGGCGACGCCTGTGATCAGCTTGTAGAAGTCGCCGCCGGGCTTGGGCTTGTCATACTGGGCTTCGTAGTTCATGACGCCGTCCACGCCCAGGCCCAGCGTGTAGGTGTTCATGTGCAGGCGGCGATTGTCGCCGGCCGCGGCCGGCACCAGGCCGACCTTGTTCCAGTTTTCCAGCGAGGGGCGCAGCGAGGTCGTGCCCTTGTCCGTACCGCCGTTGTACCAGTACAGGGCGACGTCGGCCAGCGTATTGCTGCTTTGGACGGACGTGTCGACGCAGCCGGTACCGCGCAGGCAGAACCGCGTTGCGTCTTCGACATAGTCGTTGCTGGGAAGGTCCTTGGTGGTCGTGACGCCTTTCGCGTCCGTCGAACTCACCCTGGCAGCGGCCCCGTTCCAGTAGCCGTCGGTGGTGAGGAAAGTGAAGTTCTGCTGGCAGGGATATTGCACGACTTC
>Ga0065165_1002584_pt1 | contig 14901 bp, 4 predicted proteins | sample AraplaMF_Cvi_mMF_FD_63813 | JGI IMG/M metagenome (GOLD analysis project Ga0065165, IMG submission 63813) | Arabidopsis root microbial communities from the University of North Carolina, USA - plate scrape MF_Cvi_mMF (version 2) (version 3) | ecosystem: Host-associated > Plants > Roots > Endosphere...
GCGCCCCTCCACCACGCCCTTCGGGCGCGGTCCCCCTCCCCGAGACAAGCTCGGGGAGGAATTGAAAAATCAGAACTTCAGCCGCACGCCCGCCAGATACGCCCGGCCCACCGGATCGTCGCTCAGCGCGAAACCGTCGCGGAGGCCGGCGCGGGTGCCGTTGCCCGAATAGGCGCCGATCGGCGGCTGGGCGTCGAACAGGTTCGTGACGTTGAAATAGATCTCGGCGTTGCCGAACGAACCCTTTGTGTCGAAGGTCAGCGTCAGATTGGTCGTCGCGAACGAGCCGATATGGTTGTCGACCCAATATTGCGTCGGGTCGCCGCCCAGCTTCATCGAACTGCGCCAGCGCTCGAGAATGTCGAGCGTGACATGCTCGGCCGGCTGGAAGCGGGCATAGCCGCTGACGCGCCAGGCCGGGCCTGCCGACAGGCCGAGCGGGCCGAAGGCGACGCCGCCCTGGTCGGTCGTGGTGGTGCCGTCCTGGCGGTAATAGACGTGCGGCTGCCACGCGGTGAGAATGCGGAAGGCGGCGGGGCGGCCGAAGATGCTCGTGCCGTAATTGGCTTCGGCGTCCACGCCCCAGGTCTCGACCTCGGCGAGGTTCATGTAGAGCGTGTACCAGCGGGTCACCGCATTGGCCGCGCTGGTGTCGGTGTAATTGATCGGGCGATCCTGCAGCTGGCAATAGATGGAACTGCCGCCGCTGGCGTAGCAGGCCTGCTGATAGGCCGCGGTCGAGCCGGCGATCTGGGTCACCGCGTCGCTGATCTTGATGTGATAGGCGTCGACCGCGAGGCTGATCTTCGGCGCGGGCGACCACACCACGCCGCCGGTCAGCGTGTTGGCGATCTCCGCCTTGAGGTCCGGGTTCGACAGGTCGATCTGCGGCACGCGCGGGCTGAGGCCGGTGAGCTGGTCGGTAGGGTTGACCGGGATCGCATTCGCCGGCGCGAACAGTTCGTACAGGGTAGGCGCACGGATGTCGCGCGAGCGCGTGCCGCGCAGGCGCAGATGGTCGGTGACGTGCCAGTCGAGCCCGAGCTTCCACGTCCAGTAGGTGCCGCTGGTATCGTAATGCGTGTAGCGCAGCGCGCCGTTCACGTTGAGCGAGCGGATGAAGGACACGTCCCTGACCAGCGGGACATCGGCCTCGATCGCGCCTTCATAGACGGTCTGGGCGACCTTGGGGCTGGAGGCGAGGCTGTTCGACCAGATCGCGGTGCCCGCGGTGCAATTGTAGCGCAGCCCGGTGCAATCGACGAGGTCGGTGGGGTTGCCGTCGCTCACCGCCTCGAAGCTCACCTTGCGCCACTCGCCCGAGAGCGCGAGGTTCACCGGGCCGGCCCAGGTGTCGAAGGGCGAGCCCGCGATGCTGCCCGAGACGTCGCTCATCCGGGTCTGCGCGCGATAATGCGTGTCCTGCAGGACATAATCGAGCGCAGCCTGGCTCGCTGCGCTCGGTCCGAAGACATTGAGCGGCACGCAATTGGCATAGGCGGCGTTGGTCAGCGACGCGTTGCAGACCACATTGCCGTTGCCGTCCTTCACCGCGTCGAGCGCCGCGGAAAGGCGCTGCTTGTTGAGGTTGTTCTGCAGCGTGGTGTGCAGCGTGGTCACGCCATAGACATAGTCGAGGTTCCACTTGAACCCGCCGACATCGCCGTCGAGCCCGGTGTTGAACACCCATTGGTCGGTCTTCGCCAAAGCAGTGAGCCGCGGCGCCTGCGCCATCAGCTCGCTCAGCGTGAAGGTCGTCTGCTTCGCCGTCGCCAGCTGCGCCTGATAGCTCGGGTCGAGAAAGGCGTTGGTCGCGCTGAGCGTGACGCCCGACAGCAACGGATAATCCGCAGCGTTCGAGTTGGTCTTGATGTCGCCGGCGACCTGCGCATGGAAGCGCAGCGCGTCGCTGAACTCGAAATCGAAGCGCGCGAACATCTGGTTGAATTCGAGCGGCGAGATCAACGAGCTGTCGTAAGTGCCGCCGTCGCCGCCGATCTCGAGGCCGTTGATCCCGGTCTTCGTGCCGTGGACGAAGGGCGAGAGCGTGCCGTTGGTCTTGAAGGTCTGGCCCGCGAGCACCCCGTTGGTGATCAGGCCGCCGAACGGCGAATTGGCCTGGCGCAGGTCGCTCACCAGCACATAGGGATTGTTGACGGTGCCCGCCGCGCCCGAGGTGGTGTTCGACGCCGCACCGGTCACGCCCACGCTGTTCAGCCAGTCGCGGCTCGAGCGGTAGGCGACGCCGTCTTCCTTGCGATATTCGTAGCTCGCCTCGAAGTGGCCGCGTCCGCCGAACAAATTGGTGCCGACGGCGATGCCGATGTCCTTCTGCCCGGCGTCGCCGCGCTCGGAGATGCCGCCGCTCGCCTGGGCCTTCACCCCGGTGAACTTGTGGTCGAGGATGTAATTGACCACGCCCGAGACCGCGTCCGAGCCATAGACCGCCGAGACGCCGCCGGTGACCGTGTCGACGCGCGAGACCATCATCTGCGGGATGATGTCGACATCGACCACGCCGTTGAGCAGGGTCGGCGGCACACGCAGGCCGTCCATCAGCACGAGCGTGCGGGTCGCGCCGAGGTTGCGCAGGTTGAGCTGGTTGGCCGAGCCGTTGCCCGCGCCGCCGCTGCCGGTCGAGGTCGGATTGCTGGTGCGGCCGCGCGCGCCGGAGAAGACGGGGAGCGCGTTGAGCGCGTCGGCGAGCGTACCGGGCTGGACCTTGAGGATGTTGTCGGTCTGCACCACCGTGACCGGCGACGGCATGGCATCGCCGTTGCGTACGGTGCGCGAGCCGGTGACGGTGATTTCCTCCGACGGGGCAGGGGCCTGTGCGGCGGTATCGTCGGCGGCAGGTGCGGTCTGGGCGGGATCGGCTTGGCGCGCGGTCTGCGCGAGCGCGGCCTGCGCGGTGACGAGGGTGCTGGCACTGCACAGCAGCGCCGCGGCGGTCATCCAATTTCGCATGTTTATCCTCCCCGGGGAGATCTCCGCCTTCTTCGTGTGGCGTTCGATCCGTTCGTGACTGATGCGGGGCACGCTTAAGGAAGCGGGGCGCGAAGGCCGGTATCAATTTCGGCGGGAGGCGTATCGATTTTGCGGGAGGATGGCTGCGGCGAGAGGCCGCCCATCGTCCGTCATGCTGAACTTGTTTCAGCATCCACGCGCATCGCTTCCCACCGGCCGATTCGCCGGTGGATAGTCGCGCGCGTGGACCCTGAAACAAGTTCAGGGTGACGGTTGCCTACCGCCCCAACAGCACCCGTGCCTGCCCGGCGATTTGCGCGAGCATTGCGGCGTTCGGGGCGCTGGCGTGGCGGGCGCGATCGACCAAAGCGGCGAACTGGTTCACGCGCTGCTGGTTGGCTGCGATCCACCCGTCGACCGCGGCCTCGGGATCCTGGCCGGCATGGCGGCGCAGGAAGTCGAGCCGGATCTGCTGGAAGTCGCGCGCGAGGCCTGCGATGAGCAGCCGCTCCCACGGATCGCCCGCGTTGATACGCGCGGCGGTCGACTGGGCCCAGTCGAGCCCCAGCGCCTGCCCCAGATGGGTGAAGGCGCGGGTGAGCATCATCTCCTCGACCCCGCTCTCCTTGCCCAGTTCGGCAAGCCCGATCGCGCCGTCGAGCTCGAACAGGCACACCACCTTGTCGACCAGCGGTTCGGGTGCGCCGGCCGCGCAGAGCCGCGCGCTGATGCGGTTGCTCTGCGCCTGCACCTCGTCGAGCAGCAGCGTCTTGGCAGCCTTGCCCAGTTTGACGATGCCCGGCTCGAGCCGCGCGATCACCTCGCCCGGATGCGCGCCCGGCGGGCAGACGCGGAGCAGATCGGCGATCTGGCTGCGCACCGCGACCGCGACCTCGTCGAGCAGCGCTAGGCGCGCGGCCTCGCTCATCTCGGCGCTTTCGATCTCGGACCAGAGCGTGGGCAGGTCGAACAGGCGTTCGGCGACAACGAACATCGCCGCGATGTCGCCCATCGCCGCGCCTTCTTCCTCGCCCAGTTCGAACGGGTGGAGCACGCCGAGACGGTTGACGATGCGGTTGGCGAGCTTGGTCGCGACGATCTCGCCGCGCAGCCGGTGCTGCTCGATCGCCGCACCGAAGCGCTTGCGCATCTCCGCCGGGAAGGCGGCTTCGAGATCGGGCACCAGTTCGGGCTCGGCGCCGAGCTGCGCATTCTCGACCGCGTCCTGCAGCGCCAATTTGGCAGTGGCGAGCAGCACGGCGAGTTCGGGCCGGGTGAGCCCGCGGCCCTCCTGCGCGCGGCGCAACAGATCGTCATTCGCGGCGATGCCTTCGACCTTGCGGTCGAGCCGGCCGCCGGCCTCGAGAATCTCGATCACGCGAACATAGGACGGCAAAGCCACCGCGCCGTCATGCTCCATGAAGGACAGCGCCAGCGTCTGCAGGCGATTGTCCTCGAGCACGAGGTGCGCGACGTCGTCGGTCATGTCGGCGAGCAGGCTGTTGCGGTCCTCGAACGCTAGCCGGCCCTCGATCATCTCGCGGTTGAGCGCGATCTTGATGTTGACCTCATTGTCCGAGCAGTCGACGCCCGCCGAATTGTCGATGAAGTCGGTGTTGATGCGGCCGCCCTTGCCGGCAAAGGCGATGCGCGCGGCCTGGGTGACGCCGAGATTGGCGCCCTCGCCGATCACGCGTGCGCCGACTTCCTCGGCATTGACGCGCAGGCGGTCATTGGCCGGATCGCCGACCTCGACATGGTTCTCGCTTGCCGCCTTCACATAGGTGCCGATGCCGCCGAACCACAGCAGGTCGACCGGCGCCTTGAGGATTGCCGAGATCAGCGCGGCAGGCTCGAGCGCGTCGGCGTCGATGCCGAGCGCGGCCTTCACCTCGGGGGTGAGCCTGATCACCTTCTCGGTGCGGGCATGCACACCGCCGCCCTTCGAGATCAGCGTCGGATCGTAATCCGCCCAGCTCGAGCGGGGCAGCCGGAACATGCGGTCGCGTTCGGCCCAGCTCTTGCCCGGGTCGGGATCGGGGTCGAGGAAGATGTGGCGATGATCGAACGCTGCGACCAGCTTGACCGCCTTCGACAGCAGCATGCCGTTGCCGAACACGTCGCCCGACATGTCGCCGCAGCCCACGACGCGCGTCGTGTCGCTCTGCACGTCGACGCCCATTTCGAGGAAATGGCGCTGCACCGAGACCCAGGCGCCTTTGGCGGTGATGCCCATCGCCTTGTGGTCGTAGCCGTGCGACCCGCCCGAGGCGAAGGCGTCGCCCAGCCAGAAATTGCGCTCGACCGCGATCGCGTTGGCGACGTCGGAGAAGGTCGCGGTGCCCTTGTCGGCGGCAACGACGAAATAAGGGTCCTCGCCGTCAAGGATCGTCACGCGCTCCGGATGCACCACCTTGCCCTGCACGATATTGTCGGTGACCGACAGCAAGGCGCGGATGAAGATGCGGTAACTCTCGGTGCCCTCGGCGAGCCACGCGTCGCGGTCGACCGCGGGCGAGGGGAGCAGTTTCGGATAGAAGCCGCCCTTGGCGCCGGTCGGCACGATCACCGCGTTCTTGACGCGCTGCGCCTTCATCAGGCCGAGGATCTCGGTGCGGAAATCGTCGCGCCGGTCGGACCAGCGCAGCCCGCCGCGCGCGACGGGGCCGGCGCGCAGATGGATACCCTCGACGCGCGGTGAGTAGACCCAGATCTCGCGCCACGGCAACGGCTTGGGCAGGTTGGGGACCTGCGCGCTGTCGAGTTTGAATGCCAGCGCCTCGGCCGCGGCCGGCGCGAAGGCGTTGGTGCGCAGCGTCGCCAGCACCACACCGCGGATCGTGCGCAGGATGCGGTCGTCATCGGCCGCCGCAACCTGGTCGAGGCCCGCATCGATCGCCGCGGTGGCGGCGTCCACGTCCCCCGCTGCGCCCGGCTTGTGCGCCGCCTCGAAGCGCGCGATGAGCGCCGCCGCCACCTTCGGCGCGCGGCGCAGCGCGTCGACCACGGTCGACAGGCCGTAATTCATCCCGGTCTGGCGCAGATAACGGAACCAGGCGCGGAACAGGACGATCGCGCCGGGCGCCATGCCCGCCTCGACGATCAGCCGGTTGAACGCGTCATTCTCGCCGCGCCCTTCGAGCACGGCGGCGATGGCATTCTCGACCAAAGCCGTGCCACGCGTGAGGATGTCGGCAGTGCCGCCAGCGAGCGTCACCTCGAAATCATGCACCACCGCGCCGCTGGAATCGGTGAGCGCGGTTGGCACTTCCTCGATCACGCGGAAGCCGAAATTCTCGAACACCGGCACCGCGTCGGACAAGGCCAGCGCGCCGCCCTGGCGGTACAGCTTGATCCGCCACGCACCTTCGTGCCGCGCATCGGGGAAGATGCGGATCGAGCGCGATTCGGGGCCGGTGAGCCCGGCGACGCGAACGATGTCGCGCGCAGCCTCCTCGGCGGTATTCACCGCGCGATAAGGGGCGGGGAAACAATTGGCGTAGCGCAGCGCCAGCCGCGTCGCATTGCCGCCACCGGCGACTTCGCCCAACGCCGCCTCGACCGCGGGCACCCAGCCGCGCATCATCCGCTCGAGCCGTTGGTCGAGTGCGTCGGCATCGGGCATCTGCCCGCCGCCACGCAGATCGAGCGTGTAGCGCAGCAATGCGATCACGCCGTCCTCGAGCGCGATCGACCAGTTGATCAGTTTCGCGCCCGCGGCCTCGGCGAGCAACTCACCGATCGCGGTGCGGCGGCCGGTCGAGACCTCGTCGCGCGGCAGCCAGACGAAGGCGAACAGATGCCGCCCGAGCGCGCTCTGCACCAGCGCCAGCTTCGAGCGCGGGCGATCGGCGACTGACATAGCGGTGAGCACGAGCCGTTCGAGCGAGTCGGGGTCGAAGGCGGTGGTCAGGTCGTGCGGCAGCGCGGTCAGCGCATGCGCCATCGCCTTGCCGGTATGGCCCTTGGGATCGAAGCCGAACTTCTGCTCGAGCGCGGTCAGTCGCGCGCGCAGCACCGGGACTTCCTCGGGCGCGGCGAAGAGCGCGGCGCTGGTCCACAGCCCGGCATGGATCGAGAGGCCGGTGATCTTGCTGCCCTCGCGCCAGGGCAGCACCACCACGTCGAGTGGCACGCGGCGATGCACGGCGGAAATGCTGTTCGACTTGAGCAGCAGCGGCGCCTCGCCGCCCTTTGCGAACCACTCCAGCGCCGCGGCGCGTGAGCTGTCGGCCATCACCGGCACGGCGAGCTTGTGGCGGGCGATGCCGAGCGGCTCGGACGTGCCGCCATCGGGCTTCCAGATTTCGTGGCCGAGCAGGGTCATGCTGCCCGCGCCGAACCAGCGCAGCAGTGCCGCGGCTTCGCGCGAATCGAGCTTGTTGGCGTCCATCGACATAGCGGCCTGCAGCGCCGGCCAGTCGTTGACCGCGTCGCGCACCTGCGCGAGCGCGCTCTCCAACTCGGCGACCAGCGCCTTGCGGACGCGCGCGTCGGCGCGCTCCATCTCGATATAGATCATCGATTCGCGGTTGCCCGAACCGATATCGGTAAGCTTGCCGGCGGCGTCGCGCTCGACGGGTATGACGGGGTGGATGATGCGATAGATGACGATGTCGTGCGCGCCGATCAGACTCGCGATCGAATCGACGAGGAAGGGCATGTCGTCGTTGACGACGGCGAGCCGCATCCTGCGTGAATCGTCATCCTGATAGGTTTCGAGGTTTATCCGCGCCTCGCCGGGCTTTCGCTCCGCGGCGATGGCGGTGACGAAGGCTGCGGCCTCCGCACGCTCCGTCTCTCCGAACCCTTCAAGCTCTCCTGGAAGCGCGCCCTCGACGAGCTTCGCTTCGAACGCCTGAGACAGCGTCTTTCTCGTATTGCTCATGCCCAGGGTATGGGCCTCGCAAGTTACGACCTCAAGACCTGCGCAAGATTATTTCGCGCAATATTATTGCGCTATGCGGCCGCTTTGCGCACGGCGCGTTCGGTGAGCGCCTGATCCTCGTCGAGCCGGGCGACGATGTCGAGGCCGTTGCGGCCGGTGCGCGCGAGCAGGACGACGAACTCGCCGTCGCCGCCCGCCGCCATGTCGACATGGGCGAGCGAGGGACGCGCGCGCAGCTCGGCGGCGGCGCGGGCATAGATGTCGGGCTTGGGGCCGGGACGGCGCAGCGCGCGCTCGGCCTGGACCACCGCCTTGATCCCGCCCTCGACCGTCTCGAGCATTTCGTCGAGACCGCCGAGTTCGACCTCGTGGCGATGCGCGTGGCTGAGCACCGCGGCGAATTCGGTGAGGCGGGTCTTGTCGTAGTCCGAGCCGAAGACGAGCTTGACCACCGGCGTCATCGGCGCGCGCGCTTGTGCGGTCATCCCGAATTTCTCGAGCAACGCGGCGAAGCCGGCCTTGTCCGCGGTGGCGGCGAGCGAGAAATCATAGGCGCGGGCCAGCGCGAAATAGAGCGAGGCGCGGCTGCGCTTGTCCGAGGCGGTGGCGGCGATCGCCGATTCGCGCGCGATGTCGAGCCGCTCGTCGAGGCTGGCCTCGGGATCGAGCGGGGTGCGCGGAACGGTGTCTTCCTCGGGAACGATGTCGGCGCCCGGGCCGTCGGCCCAGACCGATGCCGCGGCGAGCGCGCGCGGCGCGGTACGGCGCGACTCGGCAATCTCGGCGTTGAGACGCGCCTGCGTCTCGGCGTCGACCAGTTCCTTCCAGTTGATCACGCCATAGATGAAGTCGATCGTGTCCGCGTCGGACGAGAAGGGCATCAGGATGCCGCGATAGAGCGTGTTGTGCCCGCGCTGCCCGACGAACTCGGCCTCGAAGCCGATCGGCGCGCGATTCGCGATGATCTGGAGATAATGGTCGGTGAGGCGCGACAGCAGCGAGCGACTCGGCACCTGCGCGACATGGGTGATGCTGGCATCGACGCCACATTCCTCACGCAAGGCGCGGCCGAGGAAGCGAATCGCCGGATTCTCGACGCCCTTGGAGAAGTCGAGCAGCACCGAATGCGGCCCGAAATCGACGATGCTGCCGGGATTCAGGTCCTCGATCGAGGGATAAGCGCGGCCATGGAGCAGCGACACCCAATGGTTGTAGGCGCGCACGTGCATGCGCCGTTCGTCACTACCGATATCGAGCGGCTGTTCGGTCACCGAACCCTCGACCGGATCTGCCGGCTCCTGTTCGGGGCGTTCATCGATGATGCCGCGGGCCATGTCCATGCAGTGCTCCACACCGGGCCATGCCCGTTTCCTGGTGAAGCGTTCTGCACCGTGCTTGGTAAACGACGCGTAAAGCCGCGAAACCGCGCGAAACCGCATTTGCAACGCTTGTCAGGTAGAGAAGACGCTGGTAAGCGCCCCTCCCTCAGCCGGCGCGAGCCGGATACCAGGGCCGCTTTAGCTCAGCTGGTAGAGCATCGCATTCGTAATGCGGGGGTCACAGGTTCGAGTCCTGTAAGCGGCACCATCTTTCACAAGATATCTTCGAAACAGTCACCCAGGCGTCCTTCGGCGCGGGAGCCGCTCGCGTCGCGAAATGGGCTCGGCCCATGTGGATCCCACGCCGAGCCCTTGCGCTTCATTGCAGGTTCTTCATGAACCCCACCGACGGCGCGAAGAAATAGTCGCCGCCGCGCAGCGTCACGAACTGATCGAACAGGAATTGCCGGGTCGGAGAGTCAGGGTCGTCCCAGCGCTGCCGCCAGGTCTGTTCGGCCCGCGGGCCCTGGCCGATTACCGGATCGAGGCCCGGGTTCCTGCCAGGCGCGAAGTTCGGGTTGTTCGCCCAGAGAATCTGGGTGAATTCGAACTGGCGCTCGATCTCCTGGTTGAACGCCATGAAGATCAGGCCGACGCCGCCGTTCGGCTTGGCGGCGATGTCGTCGCTTTGCCAGTCGTCGGCGCGCTCGCCATAGGGAATGCCGCGGCGCGCCATCAAATGGGTGCGCTCGGCATCCATGTCTCCGGTGTCGCCGCGCGGGTTGGTCTTGCGGATATGGCCATGGAACGGACATCTCAGCCCGTCGGGGTCGATCCCCCGTGATCCGCCGTAGACGAAATTGTTGGTCGCGTTCTGGGGAACGTCCGTTTGGGCGACTGCCAGCGGCGTGCCGTTTTCGAACCGGCCGATGACCATCGCCCCCGCCCGTTCGCCATCATCGCCCGTCAATCCGAGTTGATCGGCAAGTTCGTACTCCGCGATCTTGAAGTCGCGGACTCTCTGCTCGAGCTTGCGATAGACCAGGTAGCTGCCGAAACTGTCCTCGCCCGCGCCGTGCGGATCCCGGACCAGCACCACCTCGCCCGGGCCGAAACGGGGGTCCCACGGTTCGGTCGCGGCACCATCGACTTCGTCGTCCAGCATCAGCGGCTGACTGATGCCGTCGGTATAGCCGAAATGTTCATGGCCGACATTCTGCGCGTCCTTGAGCGCGCGGCCGACATCGCGACCGAGCACGACGATACCCGCGGCGGCCAGACCCGGAAGCAGCCCCGTCTCGACCTGGGTCGCCTTGGTGTCGTCCACATCCGCCACGATCAGCAGTGCGTCGGCCGGTTCGCGGAGATGTTCCTCCCAAAGCACGGGGTCGGGGTCGCTCATGCTGCTGCCGCGCGGCTGCATTCCCTCCCCGAAAGCGGGATCGTTGGGCGGCGTCAGCCCGAGCTTCGCATAGCCGGCTGCGCTGAGATAGAAGAGGACGACCGGCCCACCGTCCGCGCCGGTGGTCTTGTGCGCCTCCACCTGCTGCAACTGGGCGAGCGCGGTCAGCACGCGGTTTCCGATCGTGCGGATCGCCGCCTTGGTGGCGTCGACCGAGCCTTCGAACCGCAAGAACAGGTGGTTGGTATGATCGCGGCCGTGATGCTTGAGGATGTGGCCCTGCAGGTCCTCGAGCATCGGCGCGAATTTCGCGTCCCGCCAGTCGATCGGCCGGGACAGGTCTTCGTTGGTCAGCGCCACAATAGCCTCCTCGTCGCTCGTTTCGGTCGGGCTAGAGTGGGTGGCGGCGAATAGATGTGCGGTTTCGCACACCGGACCAGTGATTTTGGACACTGCCTTCCCGGAAAGGGTGAGAAAAAGAATAATCCAAAATGGACTATATTCTAGCGTAAATCACTATTTCATCAAGAAATGTGATTTTATCCACAATCGTGGTGACATTATTGCCGCACGAACGTCCGCATGCGAATTTATTCCCAAGAAATCCGGCTTGGGAGGCAGCGATGGCACGCGAGACGACCAGCAAGAATCTGGATGGGATCACCGATCTGGTGGTCGTGGCCCCGATACGCGAAGGGTTCATCAAGGCTTACGAAAATATAACCTATAGCACGCGCCTGCAAATAGTCGGGGAGGCTTTGCACCGGATTCGCCAGAGTGCGCGAGAGCATGAATTCACGGTACCGTTCTCCGATGTTACCGAAAGAATTCTGACTTTGCTCGATTTTCGGATCGGTGTTCTCGATCAGGATCTCTTCAATCTCGATATCAAATACGGGCTGAAAGCGCGCCGCTATCTCTATCTCACCGCCACGTTCGATGGCGCGTGGGAGCCCTATATGCGGCTGATCTGGCGCCCGCTCGGCGCCTTCCTCGACCTGCTGTTCATCAATTGCGAGGGCTATGTCACGGCTGGCGACCATGATTTCCCGCAATATGCGCAATGGGTTCGCGACCACCAGATCGACAGTGCGATCTTCTATTCGACCACCGGTCTCACGGTCCGCGACCAGCTATATCTCCAGAAGCTCGATCAGGTGTCACGCGCGCAGGGCAGCACGGCTGGCGACATCGCCATGGTGCAAGCCACCATGGCGTCTCCCGAAGAGGACGCCGCCGGCGAAAGGGCGGCGGCGTTTGCTGCGCTTCAAACGACGACGCCCGATGCGTTGCCATTCTTCAAGATTCATGAACTGGCGCTCGAGGTGCTCACCGTGCTGTTCCGGCTCGCCGACTATTATCCGCCGGAGTGGATGGTCGACACCAGCACCGACGCCTTGCGCAACGAGGGGGTCTATCTCGTCCGCGTCGCGGAAAGCCTGCTTCGCGGATGGCCGAAACAATTCCTGCCCGGGAAGGCACGCGAAACCTATCAGGAGCCGCTCGACTGGTATGAAAGCGGAATCGCTCCCGATGCTTCCGGCGTCTCGCGGATCGCGCCGCGTAGCGAGAAGGCCAAGGACGGAACGGCATTGTTCGACGAGCCCCCGTTCGATGCCGCTGAGAAATCGCAGGTCCAGGCCGGGATTCTCCGGTCGCTGAGCGATGCAGGCCAGCCGGTGCGGGCCGGCGCATTGCTTCTGATGACCATCGTCGATCCCGCACACGCTCGCGATTTCCTCAAAAGCAAGTTCCGGCCGCATTACGAACAAGGCGAAGCGTCCGGCAGCGACGGGGGTTTCTTCCGTTCGATCGCTTTCACCGCGGAGGGCCTCAGGCGCATCGGCATGCATCCCGACCTGCTCCGACAGTTTCCCAAGGAATTCCGCGAGGGAATGGCGTCGCGCGCCGGCCTGATCGGCGACGTCCGGGCAAACCATCCGCGACGCTGGACCATGCCGGCGCGCAATTGGCCGCCGGCGGCTCCGGGCGCGCCGCCGCGTCCGCCGGTCGGACTGAGCGAGATCGATTTCGTCATCCAGCTCCGCTTTGCGCAGGATGTCGCCGAGGAAGCGGCGGAAGCCGCCGTCCTGGCCGAGATCGCGCGGATCGCCGCGTTGGCCGAGGCGTCGGGGTTGGCGGTCGCGGCCTATGAGCCGATGATCAGCCGGTACGAGCAGGATGCCGCAGGTGCATCCTTCATCCAGGACAATTTCGGTTTCCGGGACGGAATTAGCCAGCCCGACATATGCGAGGGAACGGACACGCCGACTCCGAACCAGCAGATCCGCCTCGGCGAGCTGCTGTGCGGCTATGCCAATGATCGCGGCGATCTGGCCGCGACCGAAGCCTATTTCGACACGCCGCCCGCGAACTTCGACGAAGCGGAGCGCGCCGAATGGGACAAGATGGCGTGGCGCCGCAGATTCCAGAAGGACGCCGCGCGCTTTCAGCACAACGGCAGCTACCTCGTCATCCGCAAGATCGAACAGCATCCCGATGTGTTCGAGCAGTTCCTTGAGACCGAAGCGAAACGCATCAGCACGCAGGCGGAAGGGAATTATCCCCCGGTTCCGATCACGCCGGACGAGCTCGCGGCCTGCCTGCTTGGTCGTAATCGCGACGGATCGCCGCTCATCGGTCCGGCCGTCCCGGGCGGCAACGCTTTCGACTATGAAGGCGACCCGCGCGCGCAAAAATGCCCGTTCGCGGCGCATGCCCGCAGGGCCAATCCGCGCAAGCCGTTTCAGGACCGGCCCAATCCGCGCATCATGCGCCGCGGTATGTCCTATCAGGACAAGGAGCACGGCAAGCGCGGGCTGCTCTTCCAATGCTATAATTCGAGCATCGCCGAGCAATATGAAGCCGTCCAGCGCTGGCTCAATGGCGGCAACATCACCGGCATTTCCGCCGCGCAGAACGACCCGCTGACCGGCGTCGGCCCCAAGAAAGGGGACCGACTCTTCCGCTTCGAATGGTGCGGCAGGCCGGTGCGTGTCCGGATGCCCGAGCCTTTCGTGGCGCTGCAATGGGGACTCTATCTATTTACCCCATCCCGCGCCGCGCTCGAAACCATCTGCGCGTTCACCGAGATCTTCACCGATATGGACAGGGCGCTGGAAAATCGCGGACGGGATCGGGTCAATCTCGTCGAGTCGCTTCCGGAGGAGCAACGCCGCTCGGAATGGAAGCGCCTGCTTGAGGATTTCAAGGCCAAGGATCCCGCCGAGCTGAACGAGATGCCCGATATGTGGTCGGCAATACGTTACTATGGCGGCGGCTCGTATCGCGTCGCGGCGGCGGCCGGCAAGCAGCCTGCCGCGCCAGGCGCCAGCTCCCAGCAAACCTCTTTTCTCGGCCTGAGCAAGGATTGGGTGCAAAGGATCCCGCCGGAACCGGATCCGCATCCGATCGTGCTCACCGCGTCCTATCACCACGCGCTTCAGGTATTGGGGGACTGGAAAACCTTCTCGGTCGAGGAGCAGCTGTCACGGATCGTAGACACGAGCGGTTCGATCTACGTCACACAGCAACCCGACGATCAATACAATGAGAGCCGCCTCGCCGAGCAATCCAACTATCACGGGGAATCCGAAGGGACGAACGAGATCCTGTTCGGCTATAGCGAGGAAGACGGCTTCAACGTCGGTTATGCTGCCGGCGCAAAGGTGCTCACCGCGGCGCGCGATCTTGCCAGGGGAGTCGAGGTCAACCCCCCGCTGGACTATTTCAAGCTCGAGCTGCGCCGGCAGTATATCATGCCGGCGCTCGGGCTGGTGTGCAGTCAATGGTTCGGTCTTCCCGACGCGGGGCAGACGATCATGCGAAACGGCGGCTGGAACTGGCACAAGGCGACCGACGACGCCAATCCTGACGGGCCGTCGCTGCGCACCGCGCAATGCCCGGGGGATTGCCTGTCACCGTCGCGCGGCGCCTTTTATCCCCAACCGACGGACACGATCAAAATGTTCGCGCACGACCATGGCCGGGCGATCAAAAAGGCGGGCCAGGCTTTCGTCGACAAATATGTGAAGACCGGGACGAAGCCGCCGGGCTCCTTCGCCGGCGCGATGTTCGACCTGCACCAGAAGGGCGAGCTGAGCGACGACGGTTACGCGCGCAACCTGATCGGGATCATGGTGGGCGCGATGCCGCCGATGGACGGGAATCTGCGCGGCGTGCTGGTCGAATGGCTCGGCGAGGCGACGCTGTGGCGGCATCAGGGGGCCTATCTGCGCGCGCAGGCCAAGCCGGGCATCTCCCGATACAAGGCAGCACGCGAGGCGCTCTATTCCCCCATGGCGCGCGCCATGTGCAAACGGCCT